>Ga0075467_10001649_pt1 | contig 18310 bp, 16 predicted proteins | sample DEB08_DNA_9_FD_75067 | JGI IMG/M metagenome (GOLD analysis project Ga0075467, IMG submission 75067) | Aqueous microbial communities from the Delaware River and Bay under freshwater to marine salinity gradient to study organic matter... | ecosystem: Environmental > Aquatic > Marine > Coastal ... | reverse complement strand
TGGCGGACAGTGAGGGATTCGAACCCTCGAGACGGTCTCCCGCCTACACACTTTCCAGGCGTGCGCCTTCGACCACTCGGCCAACTGTCCGTGCGCGTTCGGATAGCCCAGACTGGCGCGCGGGTGCAAGGGGCAATCCCTTGTTTCTTGAACGGGGGCCTCGGAAAGCATATCTTGAAGATCGCCGCCTGTCGCTCACCCATCAAGCACGATTGTGATGCGACGGTTCTGGCGGCCCTTCTTCTCGATCTTGCTCAGGCTGACTTTTCCGATCTCACCGGTCCGCGCCACGTGCGTGCCACCGCAGGGTTGCAGATCGATCTGACGATCACCCTCACCGATACGGACCAGACGGATGCGCCCTGCCCCACGCGGCGGTTGAACAGAGAGCGTCTTGACCAGACCGGGGTTCGCATCCAGTTCCGCGTCGGTGATCCAGCTTTCACTGACGGGCAGATCCCGCGTGATCAGCGCGTTCAAGCGGCCCTGCAGCACGGCCTTGTCCTCGGGCATGTCGGGCATGTCGAAATCAAGCCGGCCCTTATCGGCCGCGACAGCGCCGCCCGTCACCGGAAGCGGAATGACAACCGACAGCAGGTGCAACGCCGTGTGAATGCGCATGTGGCCGTAACGGCGTTCCCAATCCAATGTCTGCTCCACCTCCGCACCGATGGGCGGCAGCGGCTGCGGCTCGGACGGGATCAGCACGACGGCCGTTCCTTCGCCCTTGACTGTCGTTGCGATGGTGACCCGCCCACCGTCCCATGACAGCCACCCGCTATCGCCCGGCTGCCCGCCGCCGCGCGGATAGAACAGGCTGCTATCGACGATGATCCCACCCTCGTCCGTTAGGCCAAGAACCCGCGCCGTCGCGGTCTTGCGATAGGGCGCGGTCAGATACAATGGATCAGGCGTCATGCGGGGGGCTCTCCGTCGGGGGGCATTTGCGTGACGCTGGCGCGCGCGCCCTGAAACAGCGTCTCGGGGTTGCGCAGCCAGATATCGCGCTGCGCAAAGGGAATCTCGATCCCTTCGGCGACAAAGCGTTCCGCGATCAGGTGGTTGATCTCGGTCTTGGTGGCGACCAACGTGTTCACATCCCGCAAAATCGCGCGGATACGGAAATCAAGACTATCCGCGCCGAAGCCAAGGAAATCAACGCCGGGTTCCGGATAGGCGGCGATGCCGGGAACGGTGCGCACGATCTCAAGCAATATCTCCTGAACGCGACGTGTGTCGGTTCCGTAAGCCACGCCAACCGTGACAATCGCGCGGCCGGTCGTGTTGCCGCGCGTCCAGTTGGTCACGGTTCCGCTGATGAAATCGGCGTTGGGCACAATCACGTCAGTCTTGTCGAAGGTTTCGATCCGGGTGGACCGCACCGAGATGTCCTTGACGATCCCCATATTGCCGCCGACCTCGATCCAGTCGCCCTCGCTGATCGGGCGTTCGATCAGCAAAATGATACCCGAGACAAAGTTCGACACCACGTTCTGCAAACCAAAACCGATGCCAACAGACAGCGCACCCAGAACAAAGCCAAGCGCGGTCAGATCGATGCCGCCAGCGTTGATGGCAATAAGCGCGGAAAGCGCGATCCCCACGTAACCCACGCCGGATGTCATCGCGTTCCGCGCGCCCGCATCCATCCGTGTCCGTGGCAATACGGTGGTTTTCAGCGCGCCCTGCAACAGGCGCGTTGCCGTATAGCCAAGCGCAAAGACAAGGATCACGGCCAAGATGGTGGACGGCGTGATCGTGGTTCCGCCAACCCTGAACCCGCCCCAGAAGGCGGTGTAGATTTCGGTCAGCTGTTCAACCCGCATTCCCCAGATCAGCGCCAGCATCGGCAGCGCGGAAAAAGCCAGCGCGAAGTTGATCAGGATCGGGATCAGCGACTCGGCGGCGCTTTCGGCGGTCCCGCGCGAGATCACCGCGTAAATGTCACGGATCGGGGCCTGCAACGCCACCAGCACCCCCAACAACCCCAAAGTCAGGGCCGTAGGCGTCATGATCGCCTCGGCTGCGTTCAAATAGCCGATGGCTGCCAGAATTGGACCGCAGACAGCCACAAGCATCAGCGCCTGCGCAAGCATACCGACGATACGCTGGCTGAAGCCCGGGCTGCCATCATCCACCGCCCGCGACCCCCGCAGCAAGCTGGACAGTCGCCAATAGGCCAGCGACAGGCCGACATATATCGGCAGCAACAGCACACCGCGATTGGCGGGCGATATCTCGTTGAAGGAGGCCACCGTTTCGGTAACCGTGCCGACACCCAGCAAGAACCCGACCGCAACGACAATCCGGCGCAGTGCCGTGCGCGCGTTCGTATCGAACTCCAGTGCCGCATCCAGATTGACATTCGACGGAAACAGCCTCCCCGCCAGCCACAAGGAAAAGAACACCGACCCCAAAAGCGCCATGATAGAAAGGATCAGCTCGTTCAGGTTGGGGCCGATCATCTCGGTCGAGATCAGGGCAGTGCCCACCAGACCGACACCGATGATCGGCAATGCCATCTGGCCCAGCGACACGAGGAAGGCCACCGTTACCTGTCCCCGCCGAACGGCACCCAATTGCAGCCGTTCGGTCAACCGCGCCATCCAGCGACGCCCGCGCAGCAACAACAGCAATCCCAGCACCAGAAGCCCAAGACTGATGGGCGCGGTCTGGATCATGGCATCGCGGTTGGACGGGTTCGAAACCCGCGAGGTCAGGTCCGCATTCAACGACAATGCAACATCGCGCAGTGCCGCCAGTGTCGTGCCCCAGTTGATCGGGTTCAGTGGGGTCGGATTCAACTCGATTAGTTGTTGGGTTTCACGGTCCCTCATCAAGGTGTCGACTTCACGGATCAACCCGTCTGCCCGATTATAGGCGGACGTGGCATTCAACCGGGGGGCCTCCGCCAGCGTCAGTTGCGCCGCCAGCGCGGTCCGCCGCTCGGCGATTGCGGGGGGTTCCGTTGCATCGCCTTCGGGTAATGGGCCAAGTGCATCAATCTGCGCCTGAATCGTATCGATCCGCGCCTGATTTGTCGTTTGCGCCACCAGAAACTGCGCGCGCCAGTCCACCAGATCACTGCGCAAATTCTCGAAGAACGCCGTCGATGCGGTGCCGCCATCCATCAGGTTCTCGGCCCGCGTCGCCGCAACCTCCCAAGCGGTATAATCAATGGCGGCGGGTGCCGTTTCTTGCGCCACGACCGAAGCCGTGAACAACAGGCTTATCGCGACCAGAAGCAGTCCGATATAACGGCGGATCATGCCTTGAAGACCTCGGGCAGAGCGCGCGCGGGACGGTCCAACCACTCCGGAACAGGCAGACCCTTTTCGTGCAAGAACTCCGGATTATACAGCTTGGACTGATACCGCGTGCCATAGTCGCACAAGATGGTCACGATCGTGTGGCCGGGGCCAAGGTCGCGAGCCATGCGCACGGCGCCGGCAATGTTGATGCCCGATGATCCGCCAAGGCAAAGACCCTCGTCGGACAGAAGATCAAAGACCAGCGGCAACGCCTCAGCATCGGGGATACGGTAGGCCTGATCGGGTCTGAACCCCTCCAGATTTGCCGTGATCCGCCCCTGCCCGATCCCCTCGGAAATCGAACTGCCGGGCGACAGGAACTGACCGGTTGTGTAATAGCTGTAAAGCGCGGCGCCCTCGGGATCGGCCAGCCCGATCTTGACGCCTTTGGGTTGCAGAACCTGCGCCACGCCGGCCAGTGTTCCACCCGACCCGACGGCACAGATGAACGCGTCGACCTTGCCTTTGGTGTCCGCCCATATCTCGGGCCCGGTCGTTTCCACATGGGCCTGCCGATTGGCGACATTGTCGAACTGGTTCGCCCAGATCGCGCCATTGGGTTCCGTTTCCGCAAGCGCGGCGGCCAGACGGCCGGAATACCGCACGTAATTGTTGGGGTTCTTGTATGGGGCTGCGGGCACCTGCACCAACTCGGCTCCGGCAAGTCGCAGCATGTCCTTCTTTTCCTGACTCTGGGTCTCGGGGATCACGATGACCGTCTTGAACCCCAGCGAGGACCCGACAAGCGCCAGCCCGATACCGGTATTACCCGCCGTTCCCTCGACAATGGTGCCGCCGGGGCGCAGCTGACCCTTGGCCACGGCGTCGCGAATAATATAGAGCGCGGCCCGGTCCTTGACCGACTGCCCGGGGTTCATGAACTCGGCCTTGCCCAGAATTTCGCAGCCCGTCGCATCGCTGACGGCGTTCAGGCGGATCAGGGGCGTGTTGCCAATGGCGGCGGACAGATCGGAATGGATGGTCATGGGGCACGCCCTTTATGGCTCTTGCTGCGTTGCCCGAGGGATAGGCCCGTGCGGGCGGAAATTCAACCCGATCCTCGGGCCCGAAGCCTGTCACGATGCAGCGCCAGATACTGCAATGACAGCAGCAGCGGGCCAACTGCAGCCTCTCCCGTCGCGATCAGCGCGATGGCATCGTCAAATGGAACAAGATGGCTCAGGATATCTTCGCCCTCGCTTTCCAAGCCACCCGGTCCGGGCAGATCATCGGGCAAATCCGCAATCCCGATGTACGAGATCAGAACCTGAGCAATCCCGCCCGGGCTGGGATAGTAGCGGCCGATCAGGTGCAAATCGGTGATGTGAACACCGGCCTCCTCCTCGGCCTCGCGGATGGCGGTGGCCTCCTCGGTCTCGCCTGCATCCACGATGCCCGCGACGGGCTCCAATAACCATGGGTCCGGGTCGCCATGCCCGAACGCACCGAACCGCACCTGTTCCACAATCAACACCCGGTCACGCACGGGATCATACGGCAGCACGGTGACCGCATCGGCGGCGCGAAAAATCCCGCGCTCTGCAGGCTTGGACAACGTGCCATCAAAACGCGGAAAGCGCGCCCGCATCTCCTCCAGCGTGAAAAATCCGTGATAGGGGTGGTGCAATGCCTCGACCACGATCATGTCGCCGCGCCCGCCACGGCCAACCGCGCGTGGCCGCTGCCAGCGCTGCGCCCTGAGGTAGGATTGCGCGCGCGCCCGGATCATCCCGAAGCGCTGCCCGATCTCAGCTGGCGCGGCCTGCCCCATCTGGCGCATGACTTCTGCTGCGGCCAGTGTGCTGATCTCGCCCCATGTCTCGGCCCAATCCGCCAACGACCACGCGGGACCGGGCGCACCCGGCACCACTGCAGGGCGATAGACATCCACGGCGCAGGGCGTGCCATCCACCGAAATCTCTGCCGCGACACGCTCATACCCGAAACAAAGCTCGTAGAAATCCAGCCGCGCCAATTCCATCTCATCAACGTCCAGCATGCCGCCATGCGCCACCGGCCCATCACACAACATCGGGTAGGATGCACCCGCAACCGATCGCACATCGTGATGGTGCATCACGGCTGGCATCAACTTTGCCTCACGCCCCAGCACCACCCGCAACAGCGGCAAATGGCAAAGCGTGCCGAACAAAAAAAGACGCGCCTTAGGCACCGCTAGCGCCAGCGGCGGCTCGCCGCCTCAACCAAAAGCCCCGCACCGATGCCACCAATCACAAGAATACCCCAGATCGTTACGTTGCCCATCTGATAGAAATATTCGATCCACAGCTCCATCGCCGCAATGATGGCTTGCCCAAAGTCATCATATCGCAGGTTGGCCGAGCGCATGAACATCTCGCGCAGGGCGAACAAGGTCAGCCCGTAGAACACGATCTGCACCGACGTGCGCAACCCGTTGCCGATGGCCGCCGCCGTGCCTTGCCCGGCCAGATTGCCCGAGACCAGCCACCCCTGCGTCAAACCGATCAGCGCGATGACCAAGGGGAAATAGGTCGCCAATTGCCCCTCGGGCAGGGTGTCGACAACCGCAAGTCCGGCAACCCACCCCACCCCAAAGAACAAGACGGCACCCACCAGCTTGGCTGCGGTTGGCATCATGGGCGGTACCTCCTCATGCGGGGGGCCGCGTCACTGTAATTTGCGTGACGTCGCAATTGCCGAAATGGAATGTCGCCGCACACGACGTCAGATAGAAATTCCACATCAACCGAAACCGTTCATCAAATCCCAAGGCCTGCACCTCCGGCCATTTTGCATTGAACGTATCGTACCACCGCCGCAGCGTCTGGCTATAGCTTTCGCCAAACTCCACCGACCCCTTCACCTGAAGCCCGGCTTTCATCACTTCGGCCCGCAACGCCGTGGGCGACGGCAGCATGCCACCGGGGAAGATGTATTTCTGTATGAAATCAACGCCTTTACGATAAATCTCCCACCGCTTATCCTGCACGGTGATGATTTGGAGCGTGGCGTTCTTTCCCGGCTTCAGGCGATCACGCAACGTATTGAAATAAACCGGCCAATATTTCTCGCCAACCGCCTCGAACATCTCGATGCTGGCAATTCCATCGTAGACGCCGCGTTCATCGCGATAATCCTGCATCTTGATCTCAACCATGTCCGACAAGCCGGCCTTGGCAATCCGGGCCACCGCATAATCGTGCTGAGCCTGCGAAATCGTCAGTCCGGTTACCTTCAGACCCCGTTCCTTGGCGGCATATTCGGCGAACCCGCCCCAGCCGCAGCCGATTTCCAGCACATGATCGCCCGGTTGCGCGCCCATCTGGTCCACCAGCAACGCATATTTCGCGATCTGCGCCGCCTCGGTGCTTTCTTGCCCGGTTGCAAAAAGCGCGCTGGAATAGGTCATCGTCTCGTCCAGCCACAGATCATAAAAGGCATTGCCCAGATCATAGTGGTGGGCAATGTTCTTGCGCGCCTGCCGCTTCGAGTTCCCATTCAGCCAGAACCGGAACCGCTCGAACGCCCGCACCACGGCCATGCCCATGAAGCCGTCAAAAAGCACGTCGTTGTCCGCATGAACAAGGTCCATGAATGCCTGCAGATCGGGCGTCGACCACCAGCCATCCACATAGGCCTCGGAAAACCCAAGATCGCCCTCGCGGATCAGGCGGCCGAAAATGTCAGGGTTGTGGATGTGCAGTTCGGCAACCGGCCCTGCCCCGGGACCTTCGGCCCGAAACACCCGCCCATCGGGCAACACGAGGTCCAACCGTCCGTTTTGAAGCTTTTGCGCGGTCTCCAGAACCGCCCCGAAATAGCGTGGTAGCCCTGTTTCGCCGTTGATCGTTGTCTTTACTGTCATCGTATCCCCGAAATTCTTCTCGCCTGTTTATCGCAACCCGTTGCAACCGCATAGAATTTTATGCGTTTCGCCGCCGCTTTCGGGATCCCGCCCGCACCGCGCCGATTGTCACATGGCCGCACCACGTCCCCCGTGGCTTCAGGAAATGGTGCGATCGCGCGCCAAGTCACGACCAACTGTCAAAGAGGTGATAGGAAGTTTCCATAATTGGCCCGCGTCGTCATGGCCATATCCTGAAAGACCTGTCTGAAATCCGCTGTTGTGCTGGCGCCCGCCGCCGCCCTCGCCCCGTATCAGGTCACGCCCTTGCCGGGGCAGGTGCTTCCGCCCCAACGCCATGCAGGGCGCGGCCGCGACGATCCCATCCGCACCGACGCGCGTTGCGGTAACCACTCAGAACCCACGGTTCCCATAGGCCTCCAGCGCCCTTCGACGCCCCTCGGACGCCGACACGATCGGCGTTGCGCGATAGGCATCATGCGGTCCCATCTCCCACCCGCGCGGGATCGCATCAAAATAGCGCGTCGCCGTTTCAAGCGGTTTGCTGCTGATCTCGGCCAACCAGCGCATACGGTAACGCCCCTGCCTGTCAAATTTTTCGGCCTGCGTTTCGGGGTTGAATACCCGAAAATATGGCGTTGCATCGGGTCCCGATCCCGCCGACCACTGCCAGCCCATCGCGTTGCTGGCCGGATCCCAATCGACAAGGCAATCCGCGAACCAATCCAACCCGATCTTCCAATGGATCATCAGATGCTTGGTCAGATAGCTGGCTACCAACATCCGCGCACGGTTGTGCATCCGTCCCGTCACATACATTTCCCGCATCGCGGCATCGACCACGGCCATGCCCGTGCGCCCGCGCGTCCAATCCCGCACCTCTGGCAGTCCGGTATCTGTTTTCCACGCAAAGGCATCCCACTCAGGCCGCCAGTTGCCGCTGGTGATACGTGGTGTGTGATGCACCAGATGATAGGCGAAATCGCGCCAGACCAACTCCTTGAGAAACGTCTCGGCGCCCGGTTTTCCGTCCGCCATCGCGCGCGCGCCGGCATGCCAGCAAGTTCGCGCGCTGATCTCTCCATAAGTCAGGTTTTCCGACAAAAGCGAGGTGCCATTCACCGCAAGGTCATCGCGCGCATCGCGATACCCGTCGATCCCGGCAGAGATGAAATTTTCCAACCGCACCCGCGCCGCGTCCTCGCCGATATTCAGATACGGGCGCACAACCTCGGCGCCCCGGTCCATCGCGGCCCCCATTTTCCAATCCGCGACGCTGTCGCTGTCGGGCCATTGATCCGGCGCCGCAATCCGCGGTCGTGCCAATGCCTCGGCCTGCCCGCGATCGCGCACCGTCTTCCAGAACGGCGTATAGACCTTGTAATAGCTGCCGGTCTGCGTCTCCACCGTCCACGGTTCGAACAACACGTGGCCCGCGTGGCTGACCGCATTGACGCCGTCCGCCTTCAGCCCCGATTTCACCGCCTCGTCCCGTTTGCGGCTGTCAGGATCGTAAAGCCGCGTCCAATGCACCGCCGCCGCGCCGGTTTCCCGCACCAACGCGCGCAGCACCTCAAGCGCATTGCCCCTGCGATAGATCAACCGGCTTCCCGCAGCCGCCAACGCCGCGCCAAACGCCTCCGCACCCAGACCCAACCGCCATTTCGGCGCCGCGCCATGGCCTTCGACCGCCTCATCCAGAATGAACACCGGGATCACGGGCGCACCGGCAGCGCAGGCTGCAACAAGCGCGGGGTTGTCGCCCAAGCGAAAATCGCGGCGCGTCCAATAGATGATGGGAGCAGTCGTCATGGTCATCCTTCGTGATCGTGTCGGTCCGAAATCAGCGCGCGGACCCCGACGGTCAGGGGCGCAGGCGGGGCCTGCGAAAAACAGGTTACGAGACATACGGAAATCGCGATGTCCCGCAACCTATCTGTTCCGGCTTTTTCTTGGTTCAAGTCCTCTCGGTGGAGCGCGAGGGGGCCGACAGCCCCCTCGCTCCGCCAGAAGCCGGGGACGCCATCGGTCCGGGGCAGGCTTACCGCCCCCGAAACAGTCCGCCCAAGACGCCCCGCACGATCGCGCGCCCGGATTGAGTGCCCAGCTGCCGCGCAAAGCTCTTCGCGAATGCCGTCCCCACGCTATCGGACCGGGAGGCGCGCTGCGATGTCGTGGCGGATTTCGCGCTTGATTGCCCCACGCGATCACCCGAATAGCGGCGCGCGGCAGTAAACTCCCGCTCCGCTGCACTGTCCGTCTCCGCCTCCCGGGCCGCAACCTTTTCGGCCGCCTCGGCCGCCTCGCGGGCGCGGTGGCTCAGAACTTCGAACGCCGACTGGCGATCCACGGTCGTATCGTATTTTCCGGCAACGGGCGACGTTCCCATCAGCGCTTGGCGCGTCGCGTCCGCCACAGGCCCTAACTGCGACGACGGCGGGCGGATCAACGTGCGTTGCACGATACCGGGAATGCCCTTGGCCTCCAACATCGACGTGACCGCTTCACCGGTGCCAACCTCGCGGATCGCATCCTCGGTATCGAAGTCCGGGTTCTGGCGATAATTCTGCGCGGCCCGGCGCAATGCCTGCTGGTCCTTGGCGGTAAAGGCACGCAGCGCATGCTGCACGCGGTTGCCCAACTGACCCAAGATATCCTCGGGAACATCCGCCGGGTTTTGGGTGATGAAATAGACCCCCACGCCCTTTGAGCGGATCAACCGCGCGACCTGCTCGACCTTGTCGACCAACGCCTTGGGGGCATCGTCGAACAGCAGGTGCGCCTCGTCAAAGAAGAACACCAGCTTTGGCTTGTCCGGGTCGCCGACCTCGGGCAGCGTCTCGAACAGCTCCGACAGCAGCCACAAAAGAAAGGTTGCGTAAAGCCGCGGACTGTTCATCAGCTTGTCCGCCGCAAGGATGTTGATACGGCCATAACCGTTGTCATCCATCAGCATCAGATCAGACAATTCCAGCGCCGGTTCACCAAAGAAACGGTCGCCGCCCTGCCCCTCCAGCACCAGCAAGCGCCGCTGGATCGCCCCGATCGACGCGGGCGCCACATTGCCATACCGCAGCGACAGATCGGCCCGGTTTTCACCCACCCACACCAGAAGCGACTGCAGATCCTTCAGGTCCAGCAACGCCAGCCCCTGTTCATCGGCCACGCGGAAGGCGATGTTCATCACCCCCTCCTGCGCTTCGGACAGTTCCATCAGGCGGCTGAGCAAAAGGGGGCCCATTTCCGATACAGTGGTCCGCACGGGATGCCCCGCTTGGCCGAAAACATCCCAATAGATCACGGGAAAGGCGCGATAGGCATAGTCAGTGAAGCCAATGGTTTCCGCCCGCGATGTGAACGCCCCATGCAGCTTGAAATCGGCACTGCCCGCCGCACCCAGACCGGACAGATCGCCCTTTACGTCCGACAAGAACACCGGAACCCCCTGCGCGGAGAAGCTTTCGGCAAGGATTTGCAGTGTCACGGTCTTGCCCGTGCCCGTCGCCCCCGCGATCAGGCCGTGGCGGTTTCCGTATTTCAGCAACAGCGCCTGCGGCGCCGCATAGTCGGGTCCGCCCCCTCCGATAAAGATGTGATCCGTCACGTCCCTGCCCCCTGTCCGGCCATTTTCTTGCGCCATACCATACATTTTTAACCTTTGCCCGCTAGCCCTGTCAGGACGTCGGCCATCTGTGTTGACCGGCGCATGACTTCCTCCCTGTCAACTGGCCGCGCCTTTCTTGGGCGCGGTTTTTTTCGTTGCGCAGACGTGAACGGTTTCTGCAAATTGGGCTGTTGACGGACGCCGCGCACTGGCATAGCGTCCGCTGCATATGTCGGCCAGTCCGGCAGGGAGAGAAAAAAATACGAGGAAAGGGTCCGTTTTCGGGCCCTTTTCCAATTGGCGAAGACGCGCGCACCTGCCGCGATTTTGCCCTGACACTGCGGACGCTTCATGATAACGACAGCGGCGCATCCTGTGCACAAAACTCAAGAAGGAAGAGAGCGGAATGAAACCTCACCACGTCCTTGCCGCGATGCTGCTGGCGGCCGCATTTGCTGGCCCGGCACTGGCTCAGGAAACCGATGCGACCACGGACGCCGCGACAGGCCTTGCGCTTGGTCAGGCTGTCGAGGACGCGACTGGCCCCGGCACCACGTATGTCGCTGAAACCCATGGCGATTGGGAAATCCGCTGTATCCGGGTCGAAGCGGACGAGTTCGAGCCATGCCAGATGTATCAACTGTTGCGCGATGATGGTGGCACCGCTGTTGCCGAATTCAACATGTTCGACCTGCCTGACGATGGTCAGGTGGTGGCAGGCGCCACGATCGTGACGCCGCTGGACACGCTGCTGACACCGCAACTGCGCATCCGCGTCGATGAAGGCGCGCCGCAGCGCTATCCCTTTGCCTTCTGCCAGCCAATCGGCTGCTTTGCGCGCCTTGGGCTGACCGCTGCGGATCTGGACGCGTTCCGCGCGGGCGGCGAGGCGACGGTAACAATCGTGCCGCTGCCCGCCCCCAACCAGACGGTTGATGTGATCGCATCCCTTGTCGGTTTCACCGCCGCGTTCGAAGCGCTGGAAGCCCGCACCGCAGACGCCATTGCCGCCGCTGAAGCAGCACCCGCGCAGTAACGTTGCCGACGACCAAATCGAAAAGGCCCGCTGCGCATCCGCGCGGCGGGCCTTTTTCGTCAGGCAACACAGCCCCCGACCCGATCAGACTGCGCGCAGGGCCAGCACGGCATTCAGACCGCCAAAGGCAAAGGCATTCGACAGCACCGCCGTCACTTTGGCCTCGCGCGCCTCGTTCGGGACAACGTCCAGCGCGCATTCGGGGTCAGGTTCCTCATAGCCGATGGTCGGCGCGATCACGCCATCCTTCAATGCCATGATACAAGCCAGCAATTCCACGGCACCGGTGCCGCCGATCAGGTGGCCGTGCATGGATTTGGTGGAACTGATCATCAGATCATTGGCATGGCGGCCAAAGGCGTGCGCCACGGCGGCACATTCCACCTTGTCATTTGCCGCGGTCCCCGTGCCATGGGCGTTGATATAGCCCACATCCTCAGGGTTCAGCGATGCGTCTCGCAAAGCGCCCGTAATGGCGCGTTCGGCACCTTGGGCAGATGGCATGACAATATCGGCGGCATCCGAAGTCATGGCAAAGCCCACGACCTCGGCCAATATCTCTGCCCCGCGCTTCATCGCATGATCCCGCTCTTCGAACACGAAGACGGCTGCGCCTTCGCCTTGTACCATGCCGTTGCGGGTGGCGCTGAAGGGGCGGCAGGCATCCTTGGACATGACGCGCAACCCTTCCCACGCCTTGACCCCGCCAAAGGTCAACATCGCCTCGGACCCGCCGGTGACCATGACATCGCACATGCCCGACCGGATCAGGTTGAACGCCTGTCCCATGGCATGGTTCGATGACGCGCACGCAGTCGCGACGGAAAACGATGGCCCCTTGAGGTTCCATTCCATGCTGACATGGCTGGCGGCGGCGTTATTCATCAGCTTGGGGACAACGAAGGGGTGAACGCGGTTCTTCCCCTCCTCATAGACGCTGCGGTAATTTTCGTCCCAGGTGTTCACGCCGCCGCCCGCCGTGCCCAGCACCACGCCTGAGCGCGCGGCAAGCTGTCCCGCGAAGGTCAATCCGGACTGCGCAAGCGCCTCGCGGCTGGCGATCAGGGTGAATTGCGTGAACCGATCATAAAGCGCGATCTGCTGGCGGTTAAACAACGCGCCGGGGTCATAGCCCCTGACCTGCGCACCGATCTTGACGCTCAGCCGGTCGACATCGCGGATATCCAGATCACCGATGCCGCAGCGGCCTTCGCGCATCGCCTCCAGCGTGGTGGGCACATCATGGCCAAGCGCATTGATCGTGCCCTGCCCGGTGATGACGACGCGTTTCATCCCGGCTTCTGCTCGTTCACCAGCGCCGTGACGGCAGCCACAATCGCCGCGACCGATGAAATGTCGAAATCGCCCTGATCAGGTTCGTTCGCGTTGAAGGGGATCTGGATATCGAACGCCTCTTCGATGGCAAAGATCGATTCCACCAGCCCAAGGCTGTCGATGCCGAGATCAACAAGCGTCGCCTCCAGCTTCACGTCCGACACTTCCAGTACCGCCTGTTCAGCGATGATGGCAATCACGCGGTCCTTGATGCTGCTCATTGATCGGGTTCCCTGCCGCTTACCTGTCGGTCACTTAGTCATTTGGGCCGGACTTGAAAACGGCTTTCTGCAATTGCGCAACCGTCGCGGCCAGACGCGGCAAGCGACGCAGGGCTTTGTAGACTTCGACGTGTGTCTCCATCTTCATCGCCGGAACGCCCCCCATGACCATACGGCCCGCCGGAACATTCGAGAATATCTTGGTGCCGCCCGCTGCCACCACGTTTTCTCCAATGGTGATATTGTCGGACACGCCGACCTGTCCCGCCATCACGACGCGATCTCCGACAACGGTCGAGCCTGCGATCCCCACCTGCCCGCACAGCAGGCAATCCTGCCCGATGCGGCAGTTGTGCCCGACATGCACGAGGTTATCCAGCTTGGTGCCACGTCCGATGACGGTGTTCGCCACGGTGCCCTTGTCGATGCAACTGTTCGCGCCGATTTCGACATCGTCGCCAATCTCGACCGATCCCAGCGAATGGATGCGCGTCCAACGCTGATCCGACGTGTCCAGCGCGACCTGCCCAAGGGTGCTGCGCGCCACCTCGACGGTGCTTGCCTCGGGCGTGACGAACGAAAACCCGTCACCGCCGATGACCGCACCCGGTTGTATGACAACGCGGTGGCCGATCACGACGCGCGCGCCGATGCGGACGCCTGACATGATCAGGGCATCGTCCCCGATGCGTGCGTTCTCGGCGATGGTGACGTGCGATGCGATCCGCGCCCGCGCGCCGATCACCGCACCCGCACCGATCACAACCAGCGGCCCGATCGCCGCCCCTTCTGAAATCCGGGCGGAGGCATCGACGATGGCGGACGGATGGATACCACGCGCAATCTGCGGTCCGGGGTCAAGGGCGGCCGTCACCCCCGCCATGGCGTATCGCGGGCGGGGCGCGACGATGGCCGCCTTCAGGCCAAGCGCCTGCCAGTCCATTCCGGCAGATATGATCGCGGCCACGGCCTGCCCCTTGGCCAGAAACTCGGCGTATTTTGGGGACATGGCCAGCGCCAAGTCGTTCGGACCCGCCTTCGCAGGCTCGGCCACGCCTGTCACCAAAAGCTCAACGGCGCCAAAGGCCTCTGCCCCAAGCGCCGCTGCGATATCCTGTACTGAATGCGCCATTGCCCAAACCCCGCAGGTGCTGCGGGTGTTGGTTTAGCCGTTCACCCCGCGAACCGCCACCCCTGCATCAAGGATTGCCGCGCGCACCACGGCGTTCCGGCCATAGATGTCATCGCGCAGGTTCAAACGGCCATCTGGCGTGACCCATGCGGTCCAATAGGTGATGTGGACCGGAAGCGGGGTTTCCAGATCAACGCGGGTTTCCTGCCCCGAATCCAGAATGCGGTTGAAAAAGCCCTGCGGGTCGTCTTCCTGCGCGGCCAGCAGCGTGTAGGCAAAATCGAAGGGATCGGCCAACCGCACACAACCCGACGAATAGGTCCGCACCTCGCGGCTGAACAGGTGATCCTCAGGCGTGTCATGCAGGTAGATGTTCCACTGGTTGGGGAACATGAACTTGACGAAACCGAGCGCGTTGCGCGGCCCCGGCGGCTGCCGCAGGTCGAACGGGAAGTTGGACACCGAATACTGGCTCATATCGACCGAGGCCGGGCTGATCGCCTGCCCGCCTTGCGACAACTCCAGATAGGTCGACCCGCCAGCCAGAATATTCGGAATATAGGACCGCATCGCGATGGAGCGGGGCACATACCAACTGGGGTTGATGACCATATGGTCCATCATGTCTGAGAACTCGGGGGTGCGGCGGTCGGCGGCCTGTGCGCCAACAACCGAACGGGTGGTGAAGGTAATTTCTTCGTTGTCGATCACATTGACATGGAAATCTGTGATGTTGACGAAGATGTGCCGCGCGCCGCGTTCAACATTCAGCCACCGCTGGCGCTCCATGGCCACGATCACCTCGGTCAGGTGATCCTCGGCGCTGCGGTTCAGGGCCTGCATCGTGCCGCTACCGGCAACGCCGTCGGCGGTCAGGCCGTTGTCGGCCTGAAATTCACTGATTGCTGTCTGCAATTGCGCGTCATAGGTCGCACTGGCCGACCGGGTCAGGTACCCCATGGCGATCAGGCGGTTGCGCATCTGCACCACGGCATTTCCCGCGTCACCCGGCGCCAACGCTCCCGATTGAACGGTCGGGCCATAGCCACCCGCATCGATCACCCGCTCCAGATGCAACTTGGTCCGCATCAAGCGGTTGTATTCCGGGTGCTGCGGCGGCAACCCCGCGATGAATACGTGTGGCATGCTGTCCACGAAGTCGTTCATCAAAGCAACGCTTTCAAGGCGCTGAACCGTGTGCACGATCCCCGGCGTGATGTTTTCCGGATCCAGCATGCCTGAATTCACGTCATGGGCATATTGCAGGAACATCCGGCTGGCCAACACGTCCGCCTGCCCGCGCATGTATGGGTTGGTCGCATCGCGAAACGCCTGACGCAGAATCTCAGGGTCGTAGCGGCTTGTGGGCAGGCCATGATTTCCGGCCTCCTCCAGCGCCTCAAGCAGGGCATTACGCCGCTCTGCCGCCGCGCTGACCGTCCAGACCGGTTCAAAATCGCGTTCGCGATAGAACTGGGCCAGATCCTCATCGATGGCGGACGCCTCGGCGATCGCCTGACGCAGTGCAGAAAACGCCTGCGCCGTCGCAGACGCGGGCGCAATTAGCGTTGCGACCGCGAGCGCAAGCGCCGCAATCATAGAAAGGATGGAGGGGCGGGCAGCTAACAACATATCGATAAAGGCCTTTTTCAGATCAAAGCACACCGGCCACGATGCCAGCCTTGGCGGACCGATGTCCATTCACAATTTTGAAAGCCATCTGCCACATAGATAAATTCTGCCGCAAATGAGGCCTTGATCGGTAGTGGGGCAGCACGTCGGATCTGGCCGGAATCAGCCCGCCAGTGACGGCCAAGTGGGCGGAATCTCGCCTAAATTCGGGTCTGCCACCATTTCAGCAGATCGGAGGGTTCCGAAAATGTCTGCGGTGTGTCAATAAACACACGCCTGGGGGAAAAACGTACGGACAAGACAAAACACCGTCAGCCGTGCGTGGTTAGGGCAACGAACATGGGGCAGAGACTTCTATGACTCAATCTTTATTGACGCGGCGCTCGCTATTGGGCGCCTTCGCGGCAACTGCTGCAGTGGCCGCACCGGTCATGGCGAACGCCACCGGGTTCCTGCGGGGCGCCGGTGATATCCGCCGGATCCGTATGGTCAACGGGCGCGCCGGCGAAAGTCTCGATATGATCTATTGGATCGAAGGCGAATATATCTCCCCCGCCCTTGAAGAAATCACCTACTTCATGCGCGACTGGAGGAATGACTCGCTCCACGATATCGACCCGCGCACAATCGACATCATGACTGCCGCCCACAACCTGCTGGACACGTCCGAGCCCTACACGCTTCTGTCTGGCTATCGCAGCCCCGAAACCAACGCCATGCTGCGGGCGCGGTCGTCCGGCGTTGCGCGCAATTCGTTGCACATGCAGGGCGAAGCCGCCGACCTTCGGATCAATTCGCGCAGCGTGAACCAGATTGCCGGTGCCGCCGCCGCGTGCAGCGCGGGCGGTGTCGGGCGCTATTCAGGCTCGAATTTCGTGCACATGGATTGCGGCCCCGTCCGCAGCTGGGGCGGCTGACGCCCAAACCGATCCAAAACCATGTCTGACACGCCCCGGTGCCGCCCCGCACCGGGGTTTTTTCGTCAGCGTTGGACTTTTCCGCGATCATGACCATATTCCCTGCAGACATGTTGAGGAAGCCGCCCATGAAAACCTACACCAGATCAGACGAGGCGATTGCCCGCCTCAGCCCCGAAGAATACCGCGTGACCCAGCAATCCGGGACGGAACGGCCCGGCACCGGCAAATACCTCGATAACAAGGAACCGGGGATCTATGTGGATATCGTCTCGGGCGAGCCGTTGTTCGCGTCTGCCGATAAGTACGAATCCGGTTGCGGCTGGCCCAGCTTCACCAAGCCCATCGAACCTGCCCATGTGGCCGAACTGCGCGATGCGACGCTTGGGATGATCCGCACCGAGGTCCGCAGTGCCTACGGCGACAGTCATCTGGGCCATGTTTTTCCCGATGGCCCACGCGACCGGGGCGGCCTGCGCTACTGCATCAATTCGGCCTCGCTCCGCTTTGTCCATCGTGACGACATGGCGGCCGAAGGCTATGGCGACTATCTCAATCAGGTGGAGGACGTGGCATGAGCCTTGAACGCGCAGTACTTGCAGGCGGCTGTTTCTGGGGCATGCAAGACCTGATCCGTAAGATGCCGGGCGTGGCGAAAACCCGCGTCGGCTACACCGGGGGCGATGTTCCAAACGCCACCTACCGCAATCACGGCACCCATGCGGAAGGCATCGAGATCGTGTTCGATCCTGCGGTCATCAGCTATCGTCAATTGCTGGAGTTCTTCTTTCAGATCCACGACCCCACCACATTGAACCGGCAGGGCAATGACCGCGGCCTCAGCTACCGCAGCGCGATCTATTACGTCGATGACGCACAGTTGGCATGCGCGCGCGATACCATCGCAGACGTGAATGCCGCCGGCATCTGGCCCGGCACCGTCGTGACCGAACTGGCCCCGGTGGGCGATTTCTGGGAGGCCGAGCCAGAGCATCAAGATTATCTGGAGCGGATCCCCAACGGGTATACCTGCCACTTCATCCGTCCCGATTGGGTTCTGCCGAAACGGACCGCTGCGGAATAACCGCCGCGCGCCGCAAGATCGTGATGGGCCGCCAGTTTCCGCTGGCGGCCCATTTTTCGTTCTGCCCCGACTATCAGGTCCACTGCGTTCAAGTGGCTCTTGCTTACCCCAGCCGCCTCCCACGTTCCGACAGTGACCCGTGTACATGCAGTCTGGGTTGCGCGTTCGCCTAGTCGGCATCGGCATCGGCA
>Ga0075467_10001647_pt1 | contig 18317 bp, 10 predicted proteins | sample DEB08_DNA_9_FD_75067 | JGI IMG/M metagenome (GOLD analysis project Ga0075467, IMG submission 75067) | Aqueous microbial communities from the Delaware River and Bay under freshwater to marine salinity gradient to study organic matter... | ecosystem: Environmental > Aquatic > Marine > Coastal ... | reverse complement strand
TCGCTTAAACCTCAGTTGGTCAGTTGCGTCGCCTGACATTGGTGATTTTTTAGCCTACGGTTCCGGTCCGCTTACCAGCACCGGTAAAGTAACAGGCCTACCAAGTAAACCTAAAGTCAGTATCAAGGCTAGCTCTAAGGGGCTCTCGTTTGCCGGTTTCTCAGCAGATGATCTTGATCTGTCAGCAGTGGCATCTTTGGCCAACGCCAAGGACATATTAGAGGTTTCCTTGCAAGCAAGTTCTATTCGGCAAGAGCAGACAACCATTGCGAACCTTCTGTCGCTAAATATTGGCGGCCAGCTTGACTCCCATTCGATCTCACTTGAATCGACTTTGGCAAATAATGCAACACTAAATGTCAGGGCTAACGGCAGTTTGCTGAATGATGAATGGACAGGTGTGCTATCCAAACTTGATTTAAATGACACAGTTTTAGCCGAGTGGACACTGAAAAATGAGGTTTCATTGGAAGTGGCTAACGGTGGTTTTTCGGTGTCTGAGAGCTGCTTGATAAATCAAACTCAGGCGCTTTGTTTCGAGGCAAATATAAATCCTCAAAGTACTAATGTTACGGCGGCGCTAACGGCACTCGATTTAGCCAATTTAAATCGCTTTCTGCAACTCTATGACTTGAATATTGAGGGGCAAGCTAATGGTGTATTTTCATATATACAGGCACCAAATCAGGCATCGGCAACAATCGATGGATACCTTGAATCAACTGCAGCAGTACTAACCTGGCAAGAGTCTGGCGATGATGAGCTGTCTGATGAAACACTGGTATTTGAATCTATTCGAGCAAGTATTAAACAGGTCGAGAGCTTACAAGGCTCGGTAGATGTGATTTTAGCAAATGCCGACGTAATGACATTTAATATTAGTGTCGATCAAGCTGTTGAATCACCGACATTTATGCAGGCGAAAGCTCTTGGTCGAGCCAAGTTGGCGATAGCCGATCTGTCGATATTGCCTACGGTGCTACTTGATGCCGTTAGTCTAAATGGTGCTTTAAATGCTGACTTAGAGCTGACCGGGTCGTTGTCGGCACCTGAGATTGTCGCATCTGGAGAACTTAAAAATGCCAGAGCTGATATTCCCGAGCTTGGTTTACAGCTCGAGGGCCTTGAGTTGAACGTTACGTCTGATGGAACCTCCAAAATTGACCTCCATGGCCAGCTTCGTTCTGGTAGTGGCGCGCTGCTTTTGAGTGGTAATGTTGACTTCTTGAACCTCCAGTCGCCTAAAGTGACTCTGGTATTCGCCGGTGAAAACATTCAGTTAGCAGACACTCCCGAGTTAAACGTGGTAGGCGATATCGATTTAACCGCAAAACTAGAAAATGAGACCCTAGATTTACGCGGCGGCGTAGTCATTGATCGCGCTAATTTAGATTTTAAGTTACCGGAAACGGCTGTATTAGTCTCCAGTGATGTGGTGCTCGTGGGTGCAGAGACACGAGTCTCGAGCTTTAGGCAACGACTTAAAGTTACCGTCGACTTAGGCGATAAAACTAATATCAGTGCACAAGGGTTAGATGCTAACTTGTTGGGTAAACTACTGGTTTTTCAAGAACCAGGCGGCATTCTTAGAGGCGAAGGGCAGATCACGGTCAACAACGGTCGCTATCAAGCCTATGGGCAGGATCTAAAAATCGATAAAGGTCGGCTTGTCTTTGACGGTGGCAGTATCGATGACCCGAGCCTAGATTTAAAAGCCGAAAAAACAGTCGATTCGATCACCGCAGGTGTTCGCGTTTCTGGTCGTGCGAGCGCACCAAGGCTTAATTTGTATTCGACTCCGTCGATGCAAGATGAAGATATTTTGTCGGTGCTGATTTTCAATAAGCCGCTAGGAAACCTCGGATCACAAGATGGCTTTACCTTGTTACGCATAGCCAACTCTTTACGAGGTGATGGCACCAACGAAGTGACTAGGATGACCGAAAAATTACAGCAATCTTTGGGGCTGACCAGTTTAGAGCTTCAGTTGACCAACAATGCGCCGAGTGTTGTTGCGGGCAAGCAACTGTCGTCAAAGTTTTACATCGGCTACGGCTATGGTTTGCTCGATGCCGCACAGTCTCTAATCTTGCGTTACAACTTGAACGAAGCTTGGTCGGTTAAAGCCGACCTCGGCGTCAATAGCGGTGCTGACTTGCGGTATCAGATTGAGCGCTGAGCTTGTTAGCGTATAAGTAGGTAACTCCAGCGATCATACAAAAGGTCGACACCGATCTGATATTGTTCAGATCTGAGCCGGTCGCTGCAGGTTCAGCTTACTTTATCCAATGATCAACAATCTGAACAAAGCCACTTATGTTTTCATTTCTCAAGAAAGACCCATTATCAAAGCTCAATAAACAATATAGTTCGCTCTTAGAGCAGGCGCTAGTGGCGCAAAGAAAAGGTGATATACGAACTTACTCTGATCTATCTGCCAAAGCGGAAGCGATTGCTGATGAAATTGACGCATTGAAAAAACAAAGCTAGGGACTCGGTCGGCTGCGTATACAGTCGGTTTAGCAATGCAATTTAACTCACTGAGCTGTAGCGATAGCTCAGTGTGAAGAAGGCCTGATATCTACATAAATCCAGTTGATGACTGAATGTTATCCACATGTGGCTATGGCTCTTTAGCATCGAGTGATTGATCGCTGTAGATTACCGAGCCATTAACGATTGTCATAAGCACTTTGCCATCCAAAATCTTAGCCGGTGATGAGGTAGCGAGCTGAAATGGGTCTATGTCGATTATGGTAAGGTCAGCCCAGAAACCTGGTTTTAATTTGCCAGTTTGTTTCTCTCTAAACGCCGAATACGCCGCCCAATTGGTATAGGCTCTAATGGCTTCTTCAATCGTCACCGCTTGTTCGGGGTACCAGCCATTGCTTGGTTGAGCCTGTTTATCACGACGGGTGATGGCGGCATGCAATGCGTAAAATATTGAATGATCAGAGCCGGGTAAGTCTGAATTGAATGTAAGCGGAACACCCGCCTTACGTAAAGTTCTCCACGCGTAAGCACCTTTAATTCTTTCTGAACCTAAGCGTTCTTGGGCCCAAGCTTTGTCCTCTACTGCGTGTGGTGGCTCCATCGAGGCAATCAGGTTGAGCTGCTTAAAGCGCTTGAAATCATTGCTTGCGATCACCTGCGCATGTTCGACCCGATGTCGCAGATCCTTGCTGCCCGGATACTTAGTTTGCGCTTCGGTAAGATAATCGAGTACCTCTCGATTTCCGGCATCGCCGATTGCATGAATGCCTACCTGAAAACCCGAGGAAATTAAGCTATCGACGACAGATGCATCGAACCCGTAGCCATCCCCGCTAACACCGCGATGCCCCGCTTGGTCGCTATAGTCCTTGAGTAGCCGAGCGCCGCGAGAGCCTAGGGCTCCGTCGTAGTACGCTTTGGCAGATCGAATATCAAGAAAACCTTGTGGGTCAACATGCGGACCTTTTTGTTGCCACTGCGCTGCTAATTTTTTATCACGAGTCGACAGCATTGCGTACATTCGAATTGGCAAGCGATTGTTATTTTGTAGGTAGTTTAGTGCCGCGATATGCAGTGACTCAGCTCCAGCTTCATGAACCGAGACGAACCCGTCTTCAGCCATCTGCAACATTCCACCGAGCATATAATCGGCAAACTGTTTTACGCTTGGTTTGGGCACCGCGTCGGCGATTAAGGTGGTCGCACGATTGAGTAAAATACCGCTTGCCACGCCGTTGTCATCACGCAGGATCTCGCCACCAACCGGAGCCTTTGTTTGGTCGTTGATGCCCGCCAATTTCAATGCCGCCGTATTGACCCAAACAGCAAAGCCATGCAAGCTACGCAGGTATACAGGGTTATTGGGGAAGGCCTCATCCAGCATTTTTCGATCTGGGTAATTATTGGCCCATGCTCCTTCGTCCCAGCCTTGACCAATGAGCCACTCACCAGCCTTTAAATCAGCGGATAAGATCTTCAGTTTTTCAATCGCTGCTGCTGGAGATACTACATCTGCCAAATTAATGCGTTGTAAAATCTCTCCGAGTTCGGCGATGTGAACATGAGAATCAACTAGGCCCGGTATCACCGTAGCACCATTGACATCGATGATGGTTGTGTCGTCGTCTATTAATGATGCTAAATTAGATTCATCGCCTACGTAGAGAATCTTATTGTCCTTAATTGCGACAGAACTTGCATCGGCTCGCCACTGTCCTTTCTCATAAGGCGCGTTATCTGCGGGCTTACCTGCAAGACTAGGCTCGCCCCAATTCAGGCTATAAACTTTGCCATTGGTTAATACGGTGTCAGCGGTTATGGCATGGCTATTTAAGGAAAGCAAAATAGCTGAGATTGAAATAGCAAATATCGTGAGAGTTTTGTGCATCAGAAGCCCTAGCGGTTAGTGAACTTATCAAAGCATAGTCTGGCGCGAAAATAAAGACAGCCTGAAAAAGATCAGAGTCTCTGTGCTACTTAACATTTTCCAATCGACTAGTGCAGACCTCTGTTTACTTGCGCTGAAATAACTGCATTACTTGAGTTGGATTATTGGGAGCTTACGTATTTCAATATTTCGACAATTTGTTGCGGGCTTGTTGCCCAGGCCATAGCCGCACCGTCGACCTCTTTGAGCGGATGTATAATGGTGTCGTCGTGCAAGGTAATATAGGGCTTACCCAAGGCGGCGCAGTAACCAGCATCAAATGCCGCATTCCATTGCTTATATTTGTCACCAAATCGTATCACTGCTATATCACAATTTTTGATCATCGTTTGCGTTCTGATAGAGTTCACTTTCGATGACTTATGATCACGCCAAAATGAATTTTCCTCATCGCCAAGAACATCACCAGCGGCATCACTAGCCTCATGGTTGGTCACCGCTGATGTAAAGTTCAGATTTAGGTCTAGGTCGTTAGAGCCTTTAATAATTTGCTGGCGCCAGTCGGTGTGAATTTCGCCAGATAAATAGACAGTTAATTTCATGGTTTTTATTAAGTAGTTTTTTATAGAGATTGTCAGTTATGGTATCGGCATAGACGAGGATTTAACCTTATCGAACTGAGTCAGCTGACGCGTGCTGAAAATAGCGAAGCGCATGAATTTGCTAGGTGTCGGTGGTAATAGTCTAGCGGTTCCTGGGTGTTAAAAAAACAAGTTTACCCAATAGTTATTGCTAGTTCTCGTCACCGCGTATGGAAATTTGAGCCTAATTATCATGATGTTAATAAACAAGGCCGAGCCGTGATTTCACCGCGCTACTCGATCCACAATTATCTTGTTTTGTTTACTCTTCTAGTCTCCATGCGCCATAAGGCGTTTGCGCCACGACAACACTTGGCTCGCTAACACCGTTACCGTGTCGCTTGTCACTATAAGTTTGGCTATCAATTTTATCAATTACAAGGCTGTTGGTTGCTGGTATCAAAGGCAAATTGGTAACACCTTAAATTCTAAGGACAACGTTGTCAATATTTAAGCTTAATGAGATTAGATCGGCACCAAACAAAAATGACAACATTGTCTTTTTTATTTGACAACGTTGTCTTATTGTTGTTTCATATTCGCTGATTGGCGTGATTTAGTGGTAATCACTTAATTTGATAGTGATGTGTTTTTTGCTCCGAGTAACAGATACCCCTTATTCCGTTGCTCGATTGAGTGAATATAGTCTCTGGTTATTTAGCCATGGCGACCTAGCTAAATTTAGTTAATCGATTGAGAGCAGTAATATAAAAATAGATAGCTTGGACTACCGAGCATTACCTGCCAAACCAGTATGCCCCCTGCCATAGGAGAGTTAAAGGATGTTCAACAATAGCGAAAAATTGTGTCAATATTTCCGCCAAGTAATGGTACTTACCATTGCCGTAATTTTCACCTCAAGCGCTTTGGCAGCGCCTGCTACGCCAAGTATAGCGTGGCTAACACCAAACTACGCGGCCCCGGCCCAATACACCATTCATTGGGATATGTGGTGGGGCGAGAACGCGACATCGTGGCGGTTATTGGAAAATGGAGTAGAAGTACATTCTGCAACGCTAAGCGATAATAGCCCTAACGCGCAAAGCGCTGAAGTGGTGATCAATAAAAACACCGGTGGCAATTTTGCTTACGTGGTTGAAATATGTAACCAGAACGCTAACGCGAACCCCCAATGTTCTTCTAGTAATTCTCGCACCATTACGGTGACCGGTGGTGTTGCGACTAACCAACCTCCAGTAATAAGCCTTCAAGGCCCAAGTTCGATAAGCCTCTACCAAGGTGACGTATTTGTAGATCCGGGCGCAACAGCTTCCGATGATAACGATGGCGCGGTTACTGTGAGCGTGAGCGGGTCCGTCAATACCTCGGCTGTCGGCACCTATACGCTTTCTTACAACGCGGTTGATAGCGCAAGTCTTGCTGCAACCACTAAAATTAGAACGGTGACCGTTAGTGCGGATACTGTAGCGCCAGTGATAAGTTTAAATGGCTCGAGCTCACTTACGATTGCTGTGGGTGGGGCGTTTGTTGATCCAGGCGCGACCGCAAATGATAACCGAGATGGTTCGGTCGCAGTCAATACTACCGGCTCGGTCGATACCAGTGTTGCAGCAACCTATACCTTAAGTTACAACGCCAGCGATAGTGCCGGTAATCAAGCAACAACAGTCATACGAACCATTACCGTTTCAGAGATTATTGATATAACGGCTCCAGTGATTAATCTGCTTGGCGCGAGTTCTATAACGCTTACTCAGAATAGTGCCTTCACCGACCTAGGGGCTACTGCGGCAGATGACGTTGATGCTAATGTCGCTGTTACCACAACTGGGTCAGTAGATACGGCCGTGTTAGGAACATACGTATTAACTTACGATGCGGTCGATTCAGCCGGCAATCAAGCGATATCGGTGGTGCGAAATATCACGGTTGTAGCCTCAGATACAGGGACGGATAACATCATTTCTTCCTTTACCCAAGCAACTACAGACCCGGTTAACTGGACAACCGTTATTACCTTAACCTATCAAGAGACAGGGCTGATTGACCTAAAAGGTGCAAAGTTCATTATCAGCGCGTACCAAGATTTCCCAAGCGTGAACTTTATCTGCCAAGGGCTCTCTTCAGCACCTCTTTCTTATACCTTTGAGGTCGATGCGCAAAGCGGTAATAATTTAACTATTCTAACCTTGGATTTTGGCGATGAGCCTAGTCTTGACACTGAATTCGGTGGGGTTGGGCAGACCTGTACCGCAACGGTTTATCCGGGAAGTATCGCTAACGCAAATGGTGACCGGTATCCGGGCAGTGCGATCAGTGTTTCACAGATTATTTTATCTAATCAGTCCGGAGGCGGTGGAACAACAAATCCACCAATAGCAGGTAATGATATTCCACCGAATCGAGTAGACCCAGTCGATCTTGTGGTTAAAGGCTGGCCGAGTCATCTGGCGATGGGCACAATTACGGATAACGCCGCTGCGAATAATGGCGAGTTAGTGTCGTCGCAAGTCGATTCAATTTTTAAATACGCGGGTGATGGTGCTGGCAATCGCGGGTTAATTATTGAGCCAACAGTGACTCAACAAACAATCGCACAGTCTCGAGCCGTTGAAACGATTGCTGCTAAACCGATAATCCCTACGATGGTTGTTTACACCGCTAATGCAAGTGGTGGTGGTGTTGCAAGCGAAGATATTACCGACTACGACAACTTGGTTAAGCACTATCAAAACTTAATTCGAATAAGTGCTTCGATACAGGTTAATAAAGATGCCAATCACCTCTCTCCAGGCTCGATTGTTTTAAACCCTGATTTGTTCGGGGAGTGGCAGAAAAATCAAGATACATTTTTTAAAGACGCCTTTGGTAGCGAGTCTGCGTGGACGCCTGTTTTAGTACGACAAGCACTTAAAGAAGCGATAGACAATGATGCGGCCTATATCGTTACCGATCATACTGGTGGCACTCATAGCTTAAGTAATTTACTTGATCTAACCGCGCTAAAGGCTGAAGTGGACACCGCACTAGAAGATACTATCGTAGGCTGGGTGCAGTCGCAAAACCTAGTGATAAAGCGTGTAAGCCCAGATGTCTCATTTAGTTGGGTGTTGAATTTGTGGAATCCTGGCAGCGCCAATTGGGTACATGCAGACTTCACCGGTCTTCAGGCCATTTGGAACGAATCGTCACAGAGCGTTAGTGCGTTCATAGATTTAATTGGCGCTTATGACGATAACGCATATCGACCGGATTACCTGACCTTTGATAAGTTTGAGCGCGATGGATTTTCGCCAGTTGGTCGAGCAAATTATGCGTTTGGTGCCCGTCAGTGGGATAATTACCTAAATTATGTAAGGCAGATTACTGACAGTGTTGATATTCCCGCGATGCTTTGGCAGATACCTGGCGGCCATATGGCAACCGTTACTGAAAATACCGGTAGTTACGATATTGCCAATAATTCATCGAGTGCAGGCACCTACTTTATGGGTGATGAAAATATTGGTACGGCAATTTCAAATATCCGTTCCGATGTTCGTAATATTGCGCTGAACGCAACGGTATACGATGGTGCGACTTCAGTAGGCAGTTTGCTAAGCCAGACACCGGACTACGATTGGTCGCTAAGTCGCTTACGCCATGCCGCCTACAGCAATGTGTTCGCTATTTTATGGGGTGGCGGGTCAACAACGGCGGTGGTGCCAATTGCCACCAATGGAAGTGGCGATAACGGCTGGCTGAAAAATAAAGTTGTTAGCTATCAGAGCAATGGCAAAATCCCGCTTTATCACAAAAGTTCGAGTTCAACCTCGCAGCCAATAACGTCTATCGCGCCATTGAACAGTGAGTTGCTGAGCGTTGAAAGCGTTATGAATAACTCGGTCTTTTTGTACGAGACACCCTCAAGCACCCTCGTGCCGTCAAACATCTATAAGTGGGCCGATTTTCTCGATGCGCTCAATCCGATGCATAATCAAGGCATTGCCGGTGTGAAGTTTTGGTTAGTCGATTCCTCTGCTGATGAACAAACTAACATTAAATACGCCAAGGTAGCGATTGCAGGTTTCCTTGCGCAAAGCATGAAGGAGACTATTAAGTTTGACGCTTGTGATGAAAATAATTGGTCGCTAAATACCGGCGACCCAGTGGACTACCCGCTATCGTCATCCTGTGGACAATTACAACAAGTTTATGGCGATTATGGGATGAACCCTAATGGCAGTGATAACCCTTATTCTTGCCCTCGGAATCCTAAGATGGAAGTTACCGCGTTAACGCATGCCAGTTGGTATGGCGCGCCTGGGCCATTGTTTACCGCACCGGATTCGGTGCTTGAAGAGAAAGGCTTATTGGTAAACGGAAGTGTCGGTCGTTGGAGCTTTAGCGGCCCCGACTGCTCATCGTCAACAGCCACCTTTGATCCAGAGAAGCAAGCCTACCAGCGCGAAGAGTGCGGTGTTTATAACCAACAAAAAGCCGGTGGTTTTGTATGGGACGGTAGTGCGGGTAAGTCACTGGAAGGATGCGGCTGGTGGGGACGTGGTGTTATTCAAACCACTGGTCGTTTGAATTTCGGAAAGCTAAATCACTTCCTAGGACGAAGTCATGTTGCTCCGGAGAATGTGAATCAAGTGGTTGAGGGGGTCTTGGTTGAAGCGGCTCCAGCAAATCCACTTTATGCAGATTTAGACCTGTGTTCAAACCCTGAGTTAATTTGCAGCACGCAAGAGCATAAAGAGATTAAATGGATAGCGGGTTTGTTTTTCTGGATGAACGAAGTGCAAGGCTACAATGTAAGTTCGGGCCCGTATGCATCATGGAATTATTTCGAACAACTTAAAGCCTATGTTGATGGTGGTTTAGTTGGCACCGAATTTATCGATGATGTCTCTGGCATCGTTAATCGAGGTTGCCCGGACGCGAGTTGCCCGGTATCAGGTGCTGTAGATGGTATCGGTGATCGTCGTGATAATTTCGTAAAAGTTCTACAAGCGCTAGGTCTCAATCCCCAGTAGAGTTCCTAGCCCTGTGGTTTTGAAGTAGCCCACCGTCACTCCTAGGGGGGCTACTTCCTTTTTAAGATTTCGCATACAAGTGCCGTTATGGAGAGTGGCTAACGTACCGGAAAAATAGGATAAACGGCCTTTAGATATACGCTCGCTCTAGAACTATTATGAGTCCTCGGAAATGACGTGTAATAGAGAGTAATATTCTCAGTAATTAGTTCTTGTTACTTTGTTTGACAGATGTTTTACAATAACTCTCAAAAAGTAATCATATGGCGATTAACGTCTCACATTTAAGCAGATCACTGTTCAACGAAGCGAGCCAAGTTAGTCCTAGGGTTCCTATACCATCACTTGAGATTTCATTTGGTAAGTGGGCCAATAAAAATTCATCAAGTCATAGCGCTGGCGATACCAGTAGCCCAAATTTTTGCAAGGCTATGTCGTTGCCGCAAATGGACTCGGCAGGTATGTCGACGGGGTATATCTTAAAGAACGTTAGCGACAAAGAAGACCAGATCTTTTCGCCAATTCACACCAGCGCTCTTCCTAGCCTGGCATATCGGGTTGATCAAGTGTGGGAAGCCGGTGCATTTTTCAAAGCTGAGCCGGTGTTGAATGATTTCTTCGGCATAGAGCCGATTATTAGTGGAGACCATTATCCGTTTGTCTGCCCTAAATAACTCCTTAAACCCCTAAATACTTAAACCAAGGTGAAAGTATGATTTTTTTAAATCGAATATTCAGTTCAATATCATCTAGAGCTGTTCTTGCTAGCGCCGTACTAGTTACTTTATCGACGTCTATCTTGGCTGCTGACCCCGCTTATGAAGGTGCCTTGGGAGCAGGTGTTACCTTAAAGCCGAATACTAATTATGCGGTCACTAATCCGAAGCTTCCAGATTTTCAGGCGCCGCATAATACGCGTGTTGACGAGCCCTACTATTTACTAAAGCCTGAGCTATCACCTAGGGTGCCTGTGCAGGTGAAACCGCACTCGAGATTAGTGTTAAGTGATATTGAAGATCGCCCGTTCTTTGACTACTTTGGTTGGCAGGCGTTCATTGGTTTAGTGTGGCCAGCTGACCCACAGTATCGAGGCAAACCGAATGCTATGGTGAAAACGGCAGACGATTTTGTGGCGGCCAGCCAAGCTGATTCAAGCGGAGTGAATCCGCCGATTGTTTGGGAGACCTTACAAACCTTTGACGCGGTTTTTCCTGAGACAGACGACCCAAGCAAAGCGCCTAAAGCCTGGAATGCGGTGAGTTATACGCGCCCGTTTAATTTAGACTTGGCGTCGAAGGGTAAGGCACCGACCGGTTTGAACGAGGCGTTTTCGTCGCCACTAGTAGATCAAAACCGACAATACGTTCGTTATAATCTGCAACTCAATGAAGTGATGTATGAGTTCGTTCGGCAGAACAAGTGGTACTTGAAAGAGAATCTGCCAAAAGCGCCGACTCAGGCGAGTTTGCCGCCGCTTCCAGCAACCGCAACATCGGCAAACCCCTTGGTTATTCTTAATCAGCCACAAACTAATACAACGGTGATTCAGCCAGTAAATGGTAACTCTATTGAATTGAAGTCGTCATGGCGGGTGATGATTACCGAAGAAGATCTTGACCCGAGTAAATCGTGGCGTAAGGTCGATGATTTATCGCGTTACTTCGTCTCCAGAGCTAACATTCTCAACGCTGTTACTGGTGAGGTTGAGAAAAATAAATTGGTCGGGCTGGTTGGCTTGCACATTGTTGCAAAGACGCCGCAATTTACTCAAGGTCTTTGGTCGACCTTTGAACACGTTGATAACTTGGTCGCACCGCACGGCGGTCGCGCGTCATTTAAAGGCGATGATCAGTTTTGGCCACAAGGGTTCTCGTATAAACCATCTTCTTTTCAAAATACAAATACGGGGCCGATGGGCGCGGTGCCCGAGGATACTCGCGACCCGGTAGAGGTTAGCCGTATTTATAAAATTCCTGAGACTCCAGTGGCTACTTCGGAATACTTTCCTGATGGCCTATCTACAGTAGGAATGAACAAAACCTATCAAAAATTACTTAAGGGTACTGTTTGGGAGAATTATCAATTGGTCGTTACTCAGTGGCCGACCGACCCGACATCTTTTTACGCAAGCCCGTTCTACTACCCACGAGGTTTTCCACCGGGTTCGCAAGTTGATCCGGAGCAGCCACAAGCGGTTAAAGATGCTGTGAGCAGAGCTAAGCAGAATGCCTCAGCGGCATACCCAAGGTGGGCGGGGTTGCCGATTCCACAAGTTGGCGCATTGAACTCAACCATGGAAACCTATTTTCAGAATCCTAATGGTACTCAGCCAATGGAAAATACCAGTTGTATGGGTTGCCACTATGGCGCATCGGATATGGACTTTAGCTGGGCCTTAAAGTTGCGTAGTTGGCCAACTGATTTTGAGCAAGGTCGAGTTAATAGCCAGGATTCAAAGCTTGCAACGGAGCCTGCTTATCCAAGCCCTTCCAATGTGCCAAAAAACTGATGTCGAGTTATTTAATTAATCCAAGGGTCATTGATCTTGCCTATTAATGGTTGAATGTCTAGTATGATTGCTTGGCATGACAAAGTTGTAAACAAATACTAATCAGCGGAGATAGGTTTGAAAAGACGAGAATTGTTTAGCATTACTGCCGGTCTTGGGGTTGTTACTCCAGGAATTGCAGGTACTTACACAGCAAGGGACTTATTAAATTACCTTTGCCCCCCCGGCAATCTGCCAGATCAATTAAGTTATCAGCCCAGCCCCTACGCTGAGCCGTTTAAAGCCGAATTGTTCATCCCGCCGGTTATGCCGCCACAAGAGATCGATGCGCTTGTGCCTCCTGCGGACCCGCGAGCACATCAACTTTGGGGTGAAACCTTATACGATAAGTGGGATTTAACACCAAAAAAGTCGTATCAGCTTAAGCAAAAAGAATTTGCTTGGCAGTATCATCCTGATGAGCCCTATACCGGCGGTTCGATATCCTGGGGTTGGGAAGGCCCAGACGGTTACAACAATGTTCTCGGTGAAAACCGCGTTACACCTGGACCAACCGTACATCTAAATTACGGTGAGGCGGTTGTTGTCAGGCAAAAGAATGATTTACCTCCTATTCAAACCTCGCTGGCAACCTTTGCCTTACCCTCTACAAGCATTCACTTACACAATGGGCATCAAGCGTCTGAAAGTGACGGAAACCCCCAAGATTGGATTGACAGTGGTGAATTTTGGGATCATAACTACCCAATGTTTCCGTCGGGTGGTGATGAGCGCGAAAAGCTCACAACGCTTTGGTATCACGATCACCGTTTAGACTTTACCGCGTCAAATGTTTACGCCGGCTTATCCGGTTTTTGTCTGTATTTTGATGAGCGAGATACTGGTAATGAAAACGATCCTGACCCTCAAGCATGGCGCTTGCCGAGTGGTAAATACGATGTTCCTCTAATGTTTCATGACGTTTTGTTCAACGAGGTAGACGGGCGTGCCGAAGCGGTTTTTAATAATTTTTACACTGACGGTTGGTTAGGTGACCAGGTCACGATTAACCGCACGATTCGCCCCTTTATGGACGTTGAGGCTCGTAAATACCGCTTTAGAATTGTCAACGGTGGGCCATCTAGGTTCTACCAATTTACCTTAGCAAGAACTGCTGACGATGCCAAAAATAGTCCGATCCCGATGATTGTAGTAACAGGTGATGGCAACTTTTTATCAGAGCCGATAATGGCTAATAATTTATTAATGTCGGTGGCGCAACGCTACGACGTCATTATTGATTTTTCTCATTTTGAGCCTGGAGAAGAAGTCATTCTATGGAACGTGTTAGAGCAAACCAATGGTAAAGGCCCCTCTGGCCGTATTCTTAAGGAACCTGATGGGGTGCTTAAATTTAAGGTTAAAGCACTGCAAAAAACCGATAATAGTCAAATTCCGACTCATTTTCGTGAGTTGCCAGACCTTATCGACGATCTATCGAAATTACCTCATCGTGTTTGGGACTTTGATTACGATGGCGGCTTATGGACTATTAACGGTTTAGTCATGGACCCTAATCGCATAGATGCTGGGATTGTTAAAAATAGTGCCGAAGTCTGGACATTTAGAAATACTGGCAATGATTGGTCTCATCCAGTGCATTGTCATTTCACTGAATTCTTAATTCTTGAGGTTAATGGGAAGCCTTACTATCACCTTGACGACGATGGGGAGAAGAAGAAAAGTTTTATCATGCAAACGATCGTTGATGGTAAATACCGTCTTGTTGATGCTGATGGCGAACTGCACACCAGCGACCCGCTGGATGCTTTTCTCGGTGGGCCTAGGCGTGATGTAGCGACTATTTTGCCTGGTGATGAAATGAAGGTGTTGTTGCGCTTCATGGACTTTGAAGGGCGTCATGTTATGCACTGTCATAATGTTGTGCATGAAGATCATGCCATGATGATTCGCTGGGATATTTTACCAGAAGGTCAAACCGAACCGATTATGACGTCGGTTCCTGCGAGTGATGTTTGGGATGATGGTTTCTTTGGTGAGAGTAGCGGTAGCTTAGGCGAAGCCCCTTTTGGTTTTCATCATGTTGAGCCAAGGCCGGCAACGGCCGGTGACGTTGAACCCTCTAGAGGGCGAGGTAACTTTCCGCCACAAGCTCCTAAAACCAAGGAGAAAAAGCAATGAGTTCGGAGAATGACTTGGATCAATACGCTGAAAAGAATGACAAATCCACAAAGCAATCTGCAGGCCGTACTCGTCGACAATTATTGACCGGTATGACCATTGGCGCTGGAGGGCTACTCGCGGCAGGTTTAACCAGCAAGGTTCAAGCGAATCAACCTATTAGTAGTGATGAATGTAGTGATGAGAGTGCCGGAAAAGAAGCATCACGTTTTCCGCAACATGCCGTGGTTTTTGATCATCATGGGCGGAAACGGCGTTTCTATAATGATTTAGTCAAAAACAAGATAGTAATGCTGCAGTTTATGTCGACCGAGTTGGAAGGCGATTATCAAACGGCAAAAAACTTATCGCTTATGCAAGATATTCTAGGCAGCCGCTTTGGTCGTGATGTGTTTTTAATTTCCGCCACAGTCGACCCTGAGCGTGACACTGTCGAGGTCTTATCTAATTACGCGAAACAGCATAATGCCTCTCAGGGCTGGTCATTTATTACCGGCACGAGCGATACCATGCAAAGCATTAAAGACGCCTTGTTTTTTCGGCCTGGAGGTCACTCTGGACATGAAGGCCATGATCAACAAGACTGCTCAATGGGGCTAATTCGTTATGGTAATGATGCAACCGGCTTGTGGGGCTCGGTACCAACGCGCACCAACCCGCATTGGCTAGCAGAAAGGCTAAACTGGATCACGCCTAAGATAGGTGACGTTGCCTCTATTGTAAAACGTGGTGGCCCTCCTGAGAGAGAGAGTTAACGTATGGAGAATAGTAAAATGATGAAAGCAACTCTCGAGATGCAAACTAGAGCGTTAAAGCTGAGTAAACTCGAGTTGTGTGAATTGGGTAAGATATTTCTATCTAAAACCTTAAGTGTTGCTGGCCTAGTGTTGGTGGTATCAAACCCTAGCTACTCACAAAGCATTAACAAAGGTATTGGCCAATTCACTCCGATTGAGTGGAATTCTGGACTGAATTATTGTCAGCCAAATCAGCAGCCTCCGACTGCTGGCCATCCTGGGCCGCAGTTTCGTTTGCCTGCGTCTCAACAAAAGCCTGTGCCTCAGCTAGGAATCAGTAGCAATAGCACTTCCGTGCAAACCGCTGAAACATGCTTTCCAGAACCAGAATATGACCCGTTCACATTACCTCCAGGCACTAATTTATTGCCGAATGTCTATGTGGATATGTTGGATGGTACTGGGCAAAGCATGCCTAATACATTGCCCTCTACGCCGAACATTCCTTACAATTTACACGACGGAAACCCGGTTGTAAGCGCATTGAGTAATGTGATTTCACCGACTGATGATCTGCATTCAGTGGTGTTTGGTTTGGAACAAGCTGTTGCTGATAAAAATGTAAAAGAAGCCCAAAAAATACTCAAATTTGGCCTTAATATTCTTGAAGGTAATGAGATAAAAGGTCGGCACTACAGCGGTTTTCCGGTGCTTCATTACCAAGGTGGCAGCAAAGAACAAACCGTCAAGCATGAAACCAAAACAGTGAAAGTACATCAGATTTGGTATGATGAGCACATTGAGTCAGACACTGCGTTTTTGAACTTAAGTGAGCTTGACCCCGAGGATACGTGGACGATTGAATATACGGTTGATGTACTTAATCGTGGCGAAGATGATTTTTCGCCATTCGTAATGTACTTTGATGACCCTAGTTTAACTCCCAAGGGTGGAAAACCATTACCTCATATTGGTATGGATCAAACGTTCTTCCCAATGCAGCAAGGGACTCGCACGGTCTTTAAAATTAAAATGACTCGAGCGAAGTATTTAAATCTAATTTATACCTGGGGTTGGAGAATGCACCCGCCGCGTATTCAGGCAATGGAAAACAGTAAGAAAATGTTTCCACCCTTAGCTGACGGTGTTGACACCAAAGGTAACCTAGTGGCTCGGCAGTCGGTAGTGGATTGGGAAACGTCGGTATTTGGTAGCAAACCAACCGCCAGTGAAGCAAACAAAGTGGCCGCTATTTCAATGATTGGTGATTTGTCACCAGCCAAAAAAATGTGGAATGCATTTAGAAGCGCGCAGCAAGCGTTACGCACTGAAGATTGGGACACGATTTCTACAAATTCAAAGGCAGCAAAAAACGCCTATTTTGATTGGCGCACTCGCTCACGTCTACCCGATGGGGTCGAGCCTGATCCAGAGTCTGATATAACCTTGCTTTACGTAAACAATACAATATACGGTGAATTTGTAGACGATGAAAAGCCGATACAATTCGCTGAAGTTCGTTGGCCTGAATGGAAAAAACGTAACGATCATCTGCTGAATGTAACCTTACACAATGGCGACTATTACCAACGTGCTTATGGCAATGTTGATTTTGGTGGTGCACGAGGCTGGGAAAATCAGTTTAAATCGTCCACTAAAGTTGGCGGGTCAGGGTGTTGGTTTACCTTCGGGCGCGCTCACTGGATGCAAAACATGTCGGCCATAATACTAGCACCGTCTCCTGGCGGCATAGAAACTGAGAAGCATACAGTTAATATACGGTACAACTACGAGCCATCGACAAGGCTGCGTTTTTATCAGTTCGACCCAATGCATCATGATGTGGGTATTTATAGTATTCACTAGGGCCTATCAACCAAACTAGGGTATATCAAGCAAAATGTATCGATGGAAAATAGTCGGCCAACGCGATTTGTGCGCGGTTTATGCGGTAAAGAACAGTCTCGCTAAACAGCGCTTATTGTCAGTGCTGTTTAGCGGACTATTTTTGATATTGGCTGTCTTGGGTATAGAGCCGAGCGACGCAGTTGAACCGAATAAGCCTCGATATCAAATTCGTGAAATTCAGAATACTCTTGATGAGGCTTTTACTCAGAAGGTCTCACTGATTGACGCTAATGGAGGCGCAGTTCAACTTTCTGATCTTGTCGCTGAGCATCGGCAGCAGCCCGTTATCATGCAGTTTATTTTCACCAGTTGCGCAAATGTTTGTCCGGTGATGAGTACACTATTGCGAGTGGTTCAGAAAGACCTTGTTGGTAAAGCACAGCTGATTTCGATTAGTATTGACCCTGAGTTTGATGACAGCAATAAGCTGCAAGACTATGCAAAGAAATTTGATGCACAACCGCATTGGCGTTTTTTTACCGGCGAGTTAAATGACATTATTCGTTTACAGAAGCAGATTGATGTTTATCAACAAAATAAAATGCGCCACCAACCAGTGACCTTCTTCTTATTGAATCAGCGATTGTTTCGACTCGACGGCCTACCGTCGAAAGAGGATACTCTCGCCGAGCTAGACAAGATGCTTGAAGAAACTCAACTAAGCGTATCGAGTCCCGGTTAAAACGTTAATCGGTGTTTTTTATGTTCCTTAGAGAGTCTCTTATTTGTTCGATGATAAAAGCGACAACATTTTTATTGCTACTTTTTCTTGACCTAAGTAAGCCAACGCTAGCGAATGATTTTCAAATTGGAAAGCGCTTTTATGAAAAAGGATTATTAGCTGACAGCACGCCGGTTAGTGTGATCTTACAAGGTGATATTAAGGCTAACGGACACTTAATTAATTGTGCTTCTTGTCATCGCTCTAGTGGTTACGGTGATGGCGAAGGCGGCAATTATGTGCCGCCCATTACTGGACCC
>Ga0075467_10001642_pt1 | contig 18342 bp, 15 predicted proteins | sample DEB08_DNA_9_FD_75067 | JGI IMG/M metagenome (GOLD analysis project Ga0075467, IMG submission 75067) | Aqueous microbial communities from the Delaware River and Bay under freshwater to marine salinity gradient to study organic matter... | ecosystem: Environmental > Aquatic > Marine > Coastal ... | reverse complement strand
TTCCAAATCCACAGGCGAAGGTGCATCAATCATCACATCACGACCTTGATTATTTTTCGGGAAGGCGATAAAGTCACGGATTGACGAAGTGCCTTGCATAATCGAACACAAGCGGTCAAAACCAAATGCGATTCCACCGTGAGGCGGCGCACCATACTCAAACGCACCCATCAAAAAGCCGAACTGTGCTTCTGCTTCTTCTTTCGTAAAGCCTAACAAATCAAAGTTGCGAGATTGTAAATCACGGTCGTGAATACGAATCGAACCGCCACCGATTTCCCAACCGTTGATAACCAAATCGTAAGCATTTGCTTTTAAGTTTTTCAATACTTCGTGGTCAGTTGATGCCATTTTGTGTTGGTCTTCTGGTTTTGGCGAAGTGAACGGGTGATGCATCGCATGGAAACGATTAGAATCTTCGTCCCATTCTAACAAAGGAAAATCAACGACCCAAAGCGGCTTAAATTCCCCTTGTTTGCGTAAGCCCATTCGAGTTCCCATTTCCAAACGCAACTCGTTTAATTGTTTGCGAACTTTATCCGTTTCACCAGACAAAATCAACAACATATCCCCAGCTTCTGCACCAAATTTCTCTGCCCAAACTGCTAAATCTTCGTCAGAATAAAACTTACCAACCGAAGATTTAAACGTTCCGTCACCGTTTACTTTCACGTAAACCAAACCTTTTGCCCCGATTTGTGGCCGCTGCATCCATGACGTTAATTTCTTAATATCTTTATTAGAATATGCCCCAGCTTGACCTTTTGCATTGATTCCGACCACTAATTCTGCCGAATCAAAAACAGGAAAACCTTTCCCTTTTGCCACATCATTCAACTCCACAAAGTGCATATCAAAACGAGTATCAGGCTTATCCGAACCATACAAACGCATGGCATCGTCGTATTGCATCACAGGAAAATCAGGTAAATCAATTCCTAAAGTTGCCTTAAATAAGTACTTCGTCAAACCTTCAAAAGTTGCCAAAATATCGTCACGAGTGACAAACGACATTTCGCAGTCAATTTGCGTAAATTCAGGCTGTCTGTCCGCACGTAAATCCTCATCACGGAAACATTTTACAATCTGAAAATACTTATCCAAACCCGACACCATTAACAACTGCTTAAACGTCTGCGGTGATTGTGGCAAGGCATAAAACTGTCCAGGATTCATACGAGAAGGCACAACAAAATCTCTCGCACCTTCAGGCGTACTTTTAATCAAAACAGGCGTTTCGACTTCAATAAAACCTTGTTCCGCCAAGTACTTACGAGTTTCAATCGCCAATTGACTTCTAAAAATAATATTGTTCTGAATATTCGGACGACGCAAATCCAAGTAGCGATATTTCATACGAATATCGTCACCGCCATCAGATTCTTCCTCAATCGTAAAAGGTGGCGTTTTTGACTCATTCAAAATCTCCAAACCAGTTACTTCGATTTCCACATCACCAGTCGGCATTTTCGGATTTTTAGAAGAGCGTTCTGCCACGACGCCCGTCACTTTCACGACGTATTCCCGCCCCAAAGTTCTTGCTTTGGCAAACAAATCGGCATCTGTTTTTTCTTCTGTCAATAGCAACTGCGTCACGCCATAACGATCTCGCACATCTGCAAATAGCATAAACCCTTTATCTCTTGTCTTCTGAACCCAACCGCAAATCGACACGGTTTCGCCTACATTTTCGATGCGTAACTCGCCGCAAGTGTGTGTACGATACATTTTTTATTTATATAGTGATTAGTAAATAGTGATTTGTGATTAGTAGCTTACTCGTTATAATAATTAGTTTATTTCATTCCAAACCAATCATTAATCACGGATTACTAATCACTAAATTTCCAAAATCGCTGCAAATATACGAGTTTGATGTGATTATAACATTCCGAAACATCGGAATAAACTAAATTGAACAGATTAAACGGATTTTTACGGATTTTTTTGTTAATTCAAAATTAAGGTCTATTAAAAAACAAAAATTAAATTAACTTTGTTACTAAAGTTTTAGTTGAAAGCCTTGCGTCAAAGGTTTTATTAATAAATTTGAACATTTAAAAAACGACAAAATACGAGTTATGGAAAATGTTAGTTTAGCTCAAAAAATACAAATTGGCTTATTGGGAGTAATTGCAGTTTTATTAGTACTGCAACTAAGCGGTGTTTTTGATTCAGGGTCTTCTGCGATTCGTCAACAAGCAGCGAGCGAATTACAGGCATCAGGTAATAATGGTGCAATAACACCAGCACAGCCTGGGATTCAGCCAACGGAAACAACTGTTCAACCACAAACACCTCCTGTTCCATCTGGTCCAAAAACAAACATGACCTTTGAAGAATCAACGTATAACTTTGGTACGGTGACAGAGGGAGAAAAAGTAGAACGTATTTATAAGTTTAAGAATACAGGAAATGATCCTTTGGTGATCAGTAACGCACAAGGTTCATGTGGTTGTACTGTTCCACAGTGGCCAAAAGAGCCTATCGCTCCTGGTAAGTCAGGTGAAATTAAAGTTGTTTTTGATAGTAAAGGAAAAGCAGGTAAACAAAATAAAACCGTTACAATCACGGCAAATACGGAGCCTGCAACTACAACTATCAATATCACTGGAGAGGTTTTGAAAAATCCTAATACAGCAGCAGATAACGGAAAGTCTGGCACTCAATCAATTCAGGTGACTCCAGGTGGAAAATAAAAAAAGTTAGTTATTGACGAATATTTATTCGATAATCAATGAAAAGAGCCGATTCTTCTATATTTAAGGAGAATCGGTTTTTTTATGAATATATTATATTTTAAATGAATCCTTAATCTGGTTGACTTTCTTTTTCCTTTGCATTCGGCGTATTAGTCATTAGACTTTTGTCAGACGTAATTTTGAGTATGCACCTTTATAGTACAGTATCAAGTGTGTAGTACAAGGAGTTAAAAAATAAATTTGCTCTTTGTCAAATTTATTTTTTACTAAGAATTTGATAATCAAATAAATAAGTATAGTTTTTTTTAAGAAACTGTTAAAAATGATGTCATTTTCAACAGTTCTAAGTTGTTGCATATTTTTTGTCCTATTTTAAGACCTTTTCTTGTAAGAAAATGGTCAAAACATATCAAAAATTAGAACTATAATTTAAAAATATGTTTACATTTGTGCTTGATAGTCAATTAGTTGTTTACATTTTTTGAGGTTTGATTTCTTAAAGAATCATTTATGAAAATAGAAATTATTGTAAATGCAACTTTCACAAAACTTAATATGTTATTAAGCAATATTTCAAAAACAAGTAATTGTCAGAGATTATACATTAGTCACTAAAATATAAAGAATTACCCTGAAAAATTAGGAAAAGGCTTTTAGTAAATTGCGTTTAGTTATCTTTTTGATTTAAAATAATTTACAATTGTTTTGGTCTTTTCGATAAAATTGCGACCTTTGCAATCGCCTTTATCTAGACAAGGGTTTCTTCTTAGATAACTTATTAAAAATCAATTAAATACGAATGAGAAAGGCTGATTTAGTAGCAAAGATCGCAGATAAAACGGGAATCGCAAAAGTAGATGTACTTGTAACTTTAGAGGAATTTTTTACAGAAGTGAAAAACTCTCTATCAGAAGGAGAAAATGTTTATGTTAGAGGTTTTGGTAGCTTCATCTTAAAAGAAAGAGCTAAGAAAATTGGTCGACACATTAAGAAGAATGAAGCAATTGAAATTCCTGCTCATTATATTCCTGCGTTCAAGCCATCAAAAGCATTTGTTGATTCAGTGAAGGAAAATGTTCCTGTAGAAGAGAAGTAATTATAAAAAAGTAAGCAATGTCACAACGAAACTTACAAATTATAGTCATTGCAGTCAGTGTTTTGTTATTTGCTTTCCTTTATTTTGGAGTTAGAACGACGCCGCAAAATCGCTCAGATGTTGATAAAACAAGAGCTTTAAGAGCCGAAAGTTCTACAGATATAGATGAGCTAATTTTATCAGCAAAGGCTGATTTTACAAAGGAACAGTTAGCACCTATTGTAGAGATAGAAGCGAACTTACCATTACAACTAACAGACAGTTTAAGAGCGGAAAGCTTTAAGATTTTGTCTAAAGAATGGAACTCGTTGAATCAATTCGCAATCGGTGGTATATATGCTCAAAAAGTAGCAGAAATTTTTAATACAGAAGAGAGTTGGTCTATTACAGGGACAACTTTTGGTATTGGGCAAAAAAGAGCAACCGATGAGGAAGTTCGAAAATTCTGTGTTGAGCAAGCTGTCGCAGCTTTCAATAAAGCTATTGAATTAAACCCGAAAGAAACGCAGCATAAAATTAACTTAGCGTTGGTTTATGTGGAAACAGAACAGCCGATGCAAGGTATTGGTATGTTAAGGGATTTAAATCAAAAAGAACCTAATAATACAGCGGTATTGTTAGCTTTGGGGCAACTTTCAGTTCGTTCAGGTCAATACGATAAAGCGATTGAACGTTATCAAAAAGTAGTTGATATTGAGCCGAGTAATTTGAGAGCATATTATGCAATGGCTCAGGTTTATGAATCACTCGGTAAAGTTCAAGATGCAATCGAAGCATATAATCAATGTTTGGAACTTTCAGATGATGAGACATTCAAATCTGGAATCCAACAAAACATAAAGAAACTAAAGTCGAATTAATTTAGTAATAATTAATTCTTATTTAAAAACATTTAAAAACAGGAGGAGATTATGCCTTGTGGAAAAAAACGTAAACGTCATAAAATCGCTACACATAAGCGTAAAAAAAGACTACGTAAGAACCGTCATAAGAAGAAGAAATAGGATATAAGAGATTCTATTTTCGAGACATTCTACTTACATTTGGGTTCGACAGACAACAGCATACGAGTGATTATTAGTTAATAATATGTTGCTCGTATGCCTATTTATTTTAGGTAACTGAAAGCATTTTTAAAGGACTTCCTTTATAATGACTTAGCCAACTCCATTTTTAATAACTACTTTTAGGGTTATTAAGTATAAAGAAATTAGTAGTCATCAAATATTTGATGACTATTCGTGCTAATGCACATTAAGGTAAGAAAACCCCAACATTCTATCCTTGCTTATTAACATTGATGATGTTCACAACGAAGACAATACAAATTGTGGTGAATATCTCATACTTTTTTCAGTTTGCCATTCAGTAGCAACTAACAATAGAGTTATGTCCTGACATAACTGCTGATTTAGCGGAATACGCCATTGAGTAAAATGTGTTTGTCAAGCGATAAGTTAAGGTTTGTTTCTCCCGATATGAAGCTGGTCATTATAGATTAATGATTGTCAAGGTAAAGGTACAATGTCCTCATAATATCACACATTTGGAAAAAGAATTAATTATCAACGCTACACCTACAGAGGTCGAAATTGCTCTGTTGGAAGGTAAGCGATTGGTTGAAATTCATCATCAGAAAACCAACAATAATTTTACTGTTGGTGACATCTTTCTGGGCAAAATTCGGAAGTTAATGCCTGGATTGAATGCTGCTTTCGTTGATATAGGTTATAAGAAAGACGCATTTCTGCATTACACAGATTTAGGCCCTAAATTAAATTCTCTTCAAAAATTTGCAGATCGTTCTATTTCGGGAAGTTTGAAAACACCGATGTTGGCAGAGTTTAAGTTTGAACCGGAAATTATCAAAACGGGTAAGGTCAATCAAGTTTTAAATCGTCGTCAGCATATTTTGGTGCAGATTTTAAAAGAACCGATTTCTACAAAAGGGCCAAGATTAAGTTGTGAAATTACGATTCCTGGCCGATATATTGTACTGACTCCTTTTGCTAATATGGTTGCGGTTTCTAAAAAAATCTCTAATGGAGAAGAACGCAAACGTTTACAAAAATTAGCAGAAAGTATTCGTCCAAAAAACTTTGGTTTAATTATTCGTACGGCCGCAGAAGGAAAGAAAGTTGCGGATTTACACGAGGAATTATTATTGTTATTAAGTAAGTGGAAGCAAGTACACGAGCAATTACATAAGGTAAAGCCACCCAAAAAGTTATTAAGTGAGTTAGATAAGACTTCAAGTATCTTACGAGATATTTTAAATAGTGACTTTAATAGAATCGTGGTTAATGACAAAGAGTTATTCACCAGTATTCGTAGTTACTTGAATCAAATCGCTCCCGATAAGGTCAAAATCGTTAATTATCATGGTTCTAATAAACCAATTTTTGATACTTATGGTATAACAAAACAAATTAAATCGTCTTTTGGTAAAACGGCAACGATGCCGAGCGGTGCGTATTTGATTATTGAGCATACGGAAGCGATGCATGTTATTGACGTGAATAGTGGACACAAAACCAGTCGTCAAGATCAAGAGACAAGTACTATGGCGGTCAACTTAGAAGCCGTTGAAGAGATCGCTCGTCAGCTACGTTTGCGGGATATTGGCGGGATTATTATTGTGGATTTCATTGATATGAAAACGCCTGACAATAAGAAAAAGCTCTACGAGGCGATGAAAAAAGCGATGAAGATTGATAGAGCTCAACATACGATTTTGCCCTTAAGTAAATTCGGATTGATGCAAATCACTCGTCAGCGTGTTCGTCCCGAAATACATATTAACACCGCCGAAAAATGTCCAACTTGTAAAGGAACGGGGAAAATTAATCCAACTGTTTTGTTGACTGATGAGATAGAACGAGATTTGAATTTTATTGTGAATTCTCAGCCTCCTGCTGCATTGACTTTGGAGGTGCATCCGTTTGTTCATGCGTATTTGAAGAAAGGACTGCCAAGTATGCAAATGCACTGGTTTGTGAAGTTTGGTCGATGGATAAAGATAAAACCTGATACGAATTTACAAATGATTGCCTACAAGTTTTTTGATGAAAATGATGAAGAAATTAGATTGAATTAATATTGTTTTGTTCGATTGTTTGAGTGTTCAAGTGTTCAAGTGTTATTCGAGAACATTCAAACATTCAAACATTCAAACATTCAAACATTCATGTCCTCTCCCTTTTTAAGAATTAATGACGATTTAATTTTACATCAGCCACAAATTGACTTTGCGGAAGAGTTGTTTGCTTTAGTGGAGGCGAATAGAACTTATCTACAAAAATGGTTGCCGTGGGTGAATACAACTCAATCTCCTAAAGATTCTCAACAATTTTTGAAAAATGCTCGACGATTTAGTTTTGGTGGTCAGCAGTTTCACACCATTATTATTTATAAAAACAAAATCGTCGGTTTAGTTGGGTTCAATGCGATTTATAAAAAGCATAAAAAAGGGGAAATCGGTTACTGGATTGCTCAAGATATGCAAGGAAAAGGCATTGTTACTCAAGCCGTCAATCGTTTAATTCACTATGGTTTCAAACATTTGGATTTAAACCGAATTGTAATCAGAGTGAGTACCGAAAACATCAAAAGTCAACAAGTCGCACAACGTTTAGGTTTCATTTACGAAGGCACTCTTCGCAACGACTTTTTTCAAAATAATCGGTTTTTAGACATGGAAATTTATGGATTGCTAAAGTCAGAGTTTGAAAAACTAAATACAACCGAATAAAAGGCATTCTTAAAATACCTTTTATCCGAAGTACTAAAATTCTAAAAAGCAAAATACATACCCGCCTGCACCATAAACCTCGAAGCCTCGGGATTATCCAAATAATTTAATCTCCAAATCGCATGAACTTGTAAGATTTTAAAAATATTTTCGATACCAACGCCTGCCTCCATATACGGAACATCATTCGGGCTACGAATCGGAATAGTTCTTTCTTTGACATCAGAGGTATTGTTGCTATTCGCTGTAAAATTTTCATTAGAAAGTGTTCCCCAAGTTCCTTTAAAAGTTACCAAGGAACGCCAATCCAATTTCCGCATTAATGGAATTTTATTTAATAAATAGCCATCAAAATGATGTTCTAATTGCCAATTTATATATTGATCGGTAACAAATTCGTAGCGGTTCATGACATTGTAACTCATACTATTATAAAAATAAGTGTCATTTCCCTGTGGAATTTCCAACAATAACATCGGTAATGCAGTCGGACTAAAGACTTTGCCAATTTGAAATTGATATCGAAACCAACCAATCGGATTTGTATAAATCCAATGCGAATAATTCAGTTGTACCTTTTGATAATTATATTCACTACCCAAAATGCCTTTCATTCCGTGTGTATAAACAAATTCGACAATTGGATATTTAGAACTTCCAAAAGTTACATAATTAAAATCTCCATTGATTCGCTTTTCCTGAAACGCATATCGAACTCGCAAAACAGCTTCTGTTGTATTGACCGTTGTATCAATTTCAGTCGTATTTGGATTGATAAACTGATAATCAAAACCTAAGCCACCTGGTTCAACACCTCCGTAAGGGTCAAGCTGTCGATTCAATAAAATCGGTCGAATGTGCATGCCTTTTTTCCAAAACTTCTCGTACCAAATTTTTGTTTCTTTCATTCTCACCATTCGCCATGGTAAATCTCGTCGAAACGTATTGGAAAAAATATTCGCACTCGGTAAATCCTCACTACTTTTATGCGTCAAAACGACATCGTCCATATACTGAAAACCCAACATTTGGCGAGGGGCATTTTCCAGTTTCCAACGATAACGGAAAAAATATTTAAAATCTTCATCTCTCGTTCCATAGCCAACTTGACCTTCGATTCGCATCGTTTCATTCAACACATCGACCGAGCCGCCAAGCGTAAAGCGATTGCCTTCTACGGCGTTTGTGTAATACAAATTCGTGTAAGGCCCGAGCCGAACAGGCCCAAAACCGTTTTTTTCTTCACGAATTGTCAAGAAACCAGTACTTATCGTTTCTGCAATTTTGTAATAACGCTGATACATTGGTAAATCCTGAATGGTATCAATCATTTCATAAATCTCGATTTCGTTTTCCGACAATTGGTCATGACGATTTTCTGTCCAATAAGATTCTTCCTTTTCCAATGCCTCCAAATCGTATTGTTGCGTATCGGCAACTTTATATTTTTCGCTCAATTCTTCGGCTTCGAAACGATAGTTTTTGTACGAAGAGGTCTTTCGACCAATCAGTCCTGGTGCTTCTTTTGTTGCTGTGAAATCCAGTACCATTTTCTGTTTGCCTAACGTCCAGCTTTCGCCTTCCAGTTGATACTCTTCAAAAATAATCACCCTATCAATGAAGTTGATATTCACATCTTTACTCATCCACATATTCAACTTCACGACTGCAAATGACGAATCTGCTACCCAAAAATCACCGTAAAACGTATTTTCTTGTTTTCGTTTTGGTTTGAAACGTAGATTGTAACACCATTTATTTTCGATAAATGTGCTGTCTTCAATGTAATATTCGTAATAAAATAAACCCGAATTAGCGAACGGACTCACCAGCGGTTTTTCCAAAATTTTCACTCGATTATCATACACATTATACGGCTGATGCATTCTATCCAAATACTGTAAAATCGAGGCGTTTCCAATACCAGATTCTCGAACAGCTTCCAGTTCTGCACGAGTATTTCCATTTTTACCATAAACGTTAGAAATTGTTTCTTTCAAAAAAATAGGTAAAAACGGCTTTTCGTCAGAAACAGAATCCACATAATCATAAATAATTTTAAAATCGGACATCCAAGGATTATCGATCAGGCCTTCACGAATATTATGGAAATCCAGCTCTACTTTCGTATAATCTTGGTAATAATAATTATCGTATTTATCTAAGCGATTTTTATCTTTATTTTCGATAATACCTCGCACAATTGCATCTGCAGGATTTTCTCCGGCAAAGACGACAACTTCCGCCAAGTCAAACGAACTAGAATACAAATTAAAATGAATCGTTTGTTCCACTTGATTCAAAATCGGTTTTTTCAAATTATTATAACCCAAAGCCGAGACCGACAAAGAATCGTAGTGTTTTTCTAACGTCAAAGTATAGTAGCCATCAAAGTCAGACGTTGCTCCAATGCCCTCACCTTCGATAAAAATATTACAAAACGGCACACCTTCTTCGGTATCGTTATCGATCACTCGACCTGTAATTGTCAGGCTTTGTGCGAAAGTAGTCGTCGTAATTAGTAGAAGGAGGCTTATAATTAAGTTTGTTTTCATAAAAAGTTTGGTGATTTGAAGTATTCGTTAGCCGATGAGCGGGCTAAAACTTAACGAAACTCATCGGAGGATTTTTGTAACTGTTGCATTTTCTTAGACGAAAGTACAACGGATTTTGTGTAGATATTCTATCTTTTTTATGAAAAAGTAATTTTAGGTAATAAACGTTGACTATTTGAGATTTTTATGTTTTTGCATGATTCGACGTATTCAACCGATACCGTTTTATTGATTACTTCTTCACCTTTCAAAATCCGTTTTCCCGCCTTCTTTTTTCATCAACTTAGTTTCCTTAATAATGATATTTTGCGAGAAACCTTTACACATATCGTAAATCGTCAACGCAGCGACCGAAGCACCAGTTAAGGCTTCCATTTCTACGCCAGTTTGACCTTTAGTTTTGGCGAGACATTCGATGATGACTTCGTTATTTTGATTGGTTGTTATATCAATTTTGACTTTTGTCAATGGTAGCGGATGACAGAGCGGAATTAAGTCGCTCGTTTTTTTTGCTCCCATAATTCCTGCTAAAATAGCGGTCTGAAAAACTGCACCTTTTTTGGTTTGAATATCATGATTATCGTTTAAATGTTCCATCACTTCGCTTGGTAACTCGACAACTGTTTGAGCAATCGCAATACGTTGCGTGATAGCTTTCGCTCCAACATCAACCATCGTTGGATTACCTTTGTCTGTTAAGTGCGTAAATTTCATCTTTTGAGTATTTGAATGTTCGAATGTTTGAATGTTCGAGTGTTTGATAACACATCAACATTTATTTTTTTGTAAATTTGTACGAAAATACAAAATCAATTAATATACATGGCTACTCGAAAAACTTTGTTGATAATATCGTTTGCTATTTTTAGTAGTATTGCCTTTGGTCAAAGGAGTGATAACCTAAAAGAAAAGCGAAATAGCCTAAAAGCGGACATCGAAAAAACGACTTCGGAGATCCAAACTACGACTAAAAAGCGGAAATCTACCTTGCAGCAGTATCAATCCTTGAAAAAGTCAGTTGGGACAAAAAAGGAAATGATCAAAGCCTTAAATTTGGAAATCGAGCGTTTAGATACTCGAATTATCCGTCAGGTGGATTTAGTCAATAACTTGCAAGCGGATTTGGAGCTATTGAAAGATCGTTACTCAGAGTTATTGCGTAAAGCTTATCGTCAAAGTCAATCGAATGAGCAATTTTTATTTTTGGTTGCTGCCGATAGTTTCAATGACTTTGTACGTCGTTGGCGTTTTTTGCGACAATTTCATCAATATAAGAAGAATCAAGCCGATTTAATTAAAAAAACACAAACTGCTTTTGAGTCTCAAAATATTATTTTAGAAACTTTAAAGCGTGAAAAAGTAGCGATTATTGCTCATATTAAAGATGAGACGAAAAAGTTAGGAGCGAAAATTAGACAAAAAGAAGTTGCTGTCAAGAAATTATCCGAAAAGGAAAAGGCGTTAAAGGTTAAATTAGCAAAACAAGAAAAAGCCAAAAGCCAATTAAATTCGGATATTGAAGCAGCTATTTTTGCTGAAACGAGAGTTCGACGGACAGAAAATCGAAGTCTGCAAGGACGAAGAAAGCGGACTTTTTCAAAAAAAGAAAAATCACTCACCAGAGGTTTTCAGCAACAAAAGGGGCAACTACCGAAACCCGTCAATGGAACGGTTGTTGGCAAATTCGGCATTCGAGTGCATCGTGAGGCGAATAATACAAAGACGGAAAGTCCGGGGGTCGATATTAAAACAACTACAAATGCCAGTGTAAAATCAGTTTATGAAGGTGTTGTCGCTCGGATATTTTATAAACCAGAATTCCAAAATATCGTTTTGGTGCAACATGGTGAATATTTTACCTTATATTCTAACTTAAAATCGACGGTCGTTAAAAAGGGAACGAAAGTCAAAACGGGGGATGTTATCGGGAAAGTAGGAACAAAAAATGGTAAAACTGAGTTACATTTCCAGATTTGGAAAAACGGAACGAAACTGGATCCAGAAATGTGGTTTTAAGACGGCAAACGATAATTTTATTGCACTCATTCTCAGTCTTCCTCTTGAGTACTCGACACAGGAAGTTAAATCAGAGATTTCAATTGATCAGAGATTGAGATTCGTTCCTCTACCTTTTTTAGGGAAAGGATCGGGAAAGGGGTAAAAAAATAACATTTAAAAATATATATGACTAACGATTGGAACGTAGGTAAGCAGCAGAAGAAAGGGCTGAAAAAAGGATTAGAAAATGCGATTTTGGTCGGTGTTATCAAAGACAGCGATACAAAAGAACAGGTGGAGGAGTATCTGGATGAATTAGAATTTTTGGCGATGACGGCTGGTGCAAAAACGGTTTTGAAAGTTACACAACGTATGCATAAACCGAATCCTGCGACTTTTATCGGTTCGGGAAAACTGGCAGAAATTCAGGAATACATCGAAGATGAAGCAAATGATATTGATTTGGTGATTTTTGATGATGATTTGTCACCAAAACAAACGAATGTCATTGAAAAAGAATTGAAACGAAAAATCATTGATAGAAGTAGTTTGATTTTGGATATTTTCGCTTCGAGAGCTCAAACTGCACAAGCCAAAACACAAGTCGAACTCGCTCAAATGCAATATTTGTTGCCAAGATTACGAGGGCTTTGGACACACTTAGAACGCCAAAAAGGTGGTATCGGAATGCGTGGGCCAGGGGAGCAAGAGATTGAAACGGATAGACGTATTGTACGTGATAAAATCGCTAAACTTAAAAATCAGTTGGCTAAAATCGATCGACAAAGTCAAACGCAACGTAAAAATCGTGGGGAAATGATTCGGGTCGCTTTAGTCGGTTACACGAATGCTGGAAAATCAACGCTGATGAATGTGTTGAGTAAGTCAGAAGTGTTTGCTGAAAACAAACTCTTTGCGACTTTGGACACAACGGTTCGTAAAGTGGTTTTTGGTAGAATGCCGTTTTTGTTGTCCGATACGGTTGGTTTTATTCGCAAATTGCCGCATCATCTGGTCGAGAGTTTTAAATCAACTTTGGACGAAGTGCGAGAAAGTGATTTATTAATTCATTTGGTAGATTTGTCGCACGTTGCGTATGAAGATCATATTTCGACTGTGAATAAAACGATTAAGGAATTAGGGGCGGACGATATTCCAACGATCTTGATTTTCAATAAATTAGATTTGTATCGAGAACGCAATTTTGATGATTTGTTAGACGAGGAAACGAAGCAAGAAATCCTTGACGGCATCAAAGAAAATATGCAAAATAAATACGATGATATGGAAGTCTTGTTCATTTCTGCAAAAGACAAAGAAAATATGGATACTTTGCGTGAAATTGTCGGTGCGAAAATTAGTGATTTGTATGAAATTCGCTACCCTTATCGAGCGAAGTTTTGGTAGAAAGATATGAGATTATAGATGTGAGCTATGAGATATGGGATTCAAATATGAAATTACATATCTCGTAGCTCACATCTCACATCTAAACAATGTTAAAAACAAAAGTAAAAGCAAGTCAAGTTACGAACTTGACAGACGGACGATATTTTGCGGCTTGGGAAGTCGAATGGATTGGATTTAATTTTGAATTGGGAGCAGAAACTTATGTCGATATTCAGAAAATGAAGGAAATTCGGGATTGGCTCGAAGGCCCAAAATTTGTTGGAGAATTTGGCCTGACGAATGCGGAAACAATTCGAGAAACGGCTACTTTTTTGGCCTTAGATTTCGTACAAATCAATCATTTTACAGAAGTAGAAACCGCTAAATCAATCGCCGATATTCCAATCATCAAAGAACATTTGATTTTGGCAGATGCGGATAATTCCGAAATAGAGAAGGTTTTTCAAACTTTTCAACCGTATGTCAAACATTTCCTTTTAGATTTTACAAAAAGTGATATTCCGTGGGCAGCAATTAAGGCTGGAACGTTCATGGATTTTACGCTTTTGCAAAAAATCTGTCGGGAATATTCTGTGATTTTGAGCGTTGATTTAACGCCCGATAATTTGACGGAAGTCATAGAAACACTCAATCCCTACGGTTTAAATCTAACAGGTGGCGAGGAAGAAAAAGTAGGTTTTAAGAACTTTGACGATATCGATGAAATTATAGAGGCGTTATATGTTGAAGTCTAAATTACGGAATTCTTAAATCGTTTTTAATAAAATTGATGCAATTAAAAGGCACAAAGGAATTTTATTCTTTTGTGCCTTTCGTAGTTTAAAAAATACACCTTTTTAATAACTTGCACGTTATCAACAGCGTTACTTGAAGTTCTTTCAACTTAAAAATCATCAATGAAAAATATCTTACTAATATTGCCAATATTGTTTTTTTCAATTGCTCTATCTGCTCAAAACCAAATCTTAATGGTCGATAGTATTAATGTTTTTGGTAATAAAAAGACAAAAACGAATATGGTTATTCGGGAGTTAGATATTCAAGTTGGCGATACGATTATAGGCGGTGATTTAGAAAATATTATTGAACAAAATCGCTTATTATTGGTAAGTACGGGGTTGTTTTCACAAGTTGAGGTGACGACGAAAATTAATGCTAATCAATTGCTAATCAATATACAAGTCGAAGAATCTTGGTATTTATATCCTTATATAAATATCGCTTTTGGAGATAGAAATTTTAATCTTTGGCAACAAAATGATTATGCACTTAATCGTTTGAATTATAGTTTTCAAGTGGTGCATCGAAACTTAACTGGCCGACGAGATTTATTGAAATCTTATGTGCAGTTGGGGTATGAACCCAAATTTCAAACAACTTACGAAATTCCTTATTTTAATGAAGCTCAAACACTGGGATTTCGAGGAGATATTTTTTATGCACAAGCTAAAGAATGGGGCTTGAATACGAATGCCGATACGTTGAGTTTGATTAGTAATCAAGATTCTGTGATGATTCGACGGTTTCGGTTAACGGCAGGTTTGCGGTATCAACAAGGCGTCTTTAATCGACATGAAGTTGAGTTACGTTTTCATCAACATCAAATTTCTGATTTTGCTGCAGATTATAATCCTGATTTTTTTCTTGACGGCAATAGGCTACAACGATTTTTTGCTTTAAGGTATCAGTTCACAGCAGATTATCGAGATTTCAAACCTTATCCGAAAAAAGGCTACATCTTCGCTGCGGTGATTCAAAAAGAAGGTTTTGGTATTTTTAATGACTTAAATACGCTGACAATAGAACCTCGATTTGCGTATTATCAGCCGTTGGGTAAGAAGTTTGGTTTTGAGCTAAATGTACGTGGAAAAACGAGTTTAATTCGTGATCAACAACCGTATTTTAATTCTCGATCGGTTGGTTATCGACCGGATTATATGCGAGGCTATGAGTATTATGTGATTGATGGCTTGGATTATGTCATGCAACGTGCCATCTTACGATACCAATGGTTAGATAAGGATTTGGGCGTAAATAAAAATAAACCGGATAGAATGAGACAAGCGTTTCCTTTGAAAATTTATAGTACGATTTTTCAAGACAATGCGTACGTGAATAATCCATTTTATAGTATTGGAAATAACTTTTCGAATCGTCATTTGTGGGCATTCGGAACGGGGTTGGACTTTGTCATTTATAATGATTTTGTGTTACAATTAGAATATACGTGGAATCATACTTTTGAGAATGATTTATACCTTCATTTTGCTTTACCGTTTTAGGAAATATCGACTGTTTTATTGTGGTACGGTAGCGAAGAAACTTTGGCGACTTCGACAAAAAAAATAGCCAAAATGCTGTTTTATCAACATCTTGACTATTTATAATAATTTTATATGTAACTTAATTTAATTTTAAACCAACATACTAATAGGATCTTCTAATAATCCTTTGAAAGTATTTAAGAAAGCTGCCCCGCTTGCTCCATCAACGACTCTATGGTCACAAGATAGCGTTACTTTCATAATATTTCCAACAGCGATTTCACCATCTTTTACCACAGGAACTTGGTTAATTCCACCAACGGCTAAAATACAAGAATCTGGAGGATTGATGATAGCGGTGAACTCTTCGATACCGAACATTCCTAAGTTAGAGATAGAGAACGTATTACCTTGCATATCTTCTACAGGTAACTTTCTTTCCATCGCTTTTTTCGCTTTATCTTTTACTTCTGCTGAGATTTGAGATAAAGATTTCATATCTGCGTTGCGAATTACCGGAACAACTAACCCTTCATCAACAGCAACTGCGACACCAACATTATAAACTTTGTTGTAACGAATTGCATCTCCTAACCAGCTTGCATTGATTGCAGGATGTTGACGCAATGCTAATGAAGCTGCTTTGATAACTAAGTCATTGAAAGAAATCTTCGAAGGAGACATCGTATTCAATTGTTTACGGATAGTCATTGCTTTATCCATATTGATTGCCATTGTCAAGTAGAAGTGTGGAGCAGAATATTTTGACTCACCCAAACGACGAGCAATCACTTTACGCATATTACTTAACTTCACTTCTTCGTAAGCCTCGCCTTCAACACCTGCTGGTGGTGGAGGTGGCGTAGCTGGTGCAGATACTGCAGGTTGTGGAGCAGGAGCTGTTGCAGGAGCAGGAGCAGATTGCTGCGTTGCGATCGCTGCTTCAACATCACGTTTTACGATACGGCCATTTTCACCAGAACCTTTGATAGCTGAAATTTTTAAGCCTTCTTCTTCTGCCATTTTACGAGCTAAAGGAGAAGCTTTTACTCTACCGTCGTCACTTGTTTCTGGAGCGGTTGTTTCCGTTACTTCTTCTTTAGGTGCTTCTGGTGTCGCTTCTGCTGCCGGAGTTTCCTCTTTTTCAGCACTTCCACCGTTCGCTTTCGCTAAAGCAGCGTCTAAATCCGCTTGGAAATCTTCACCTTTTTCACCAATTACCGCTAAAACTGCATTCACAGGAACGGTTTCCCCTTCTTGTACACCGATATGTAACAATGTACCTTCAAAGAAACTATCTTGTTCCATTACCGCTTTGTCCGTTTCGATTTCTAAGAGCAATTCTCCGATTTCAACTTCATCACCGATTTCTTTATGCCAACCGGCGACTGTACCTTCAGTCATCGTATCACTCAAAAGGGGCATCAACATTACCTCAGCCATTGGATAGTATTTTTTATTTTTTAAAAATGCTTAGTTTAATACTTATTTTTAAATGAATGAAAATCTCATTCACACAACAATTCATTTAATTGAAACCACAAAAGTAAAATAGGGTTTTTAAAATTCCGCCAAAGTTAAGAAGTTTTTTGTATTTACACCTTCCGATTGACGATTCGATAATTATAAAATTATGGTTATGAACCTGTTTTTATTAAAATTTCCACTTTTCGTTAAAAAAATGTGGTCGTTTATTCCTTTCTATCGACATTTGACCTTTCAGCGAATTTATGTAGTTTTATACAAATAGTTATTCTAAAACAACTATAAATGAAAGATAAAAAAATAAAACAAGTTCAACCGAATAATCCATTACACGGTGTAAAATTAGCAGATATATTAGAATTTTTGGTTGAAGAATATGGTTGGAGACGATTAGGCGAAATTATTACGATCAAGTGCTTTACGAATAATCCGTCTATTAAATCCAGTCTAAAGTTTTTGAGAAAAACGCAATGGGCAAGAGATAAAGTAGAAGCCTTGTATTTAGAGTCGAAACGGCACTAAGGTGTTGAATTTTGATATATTTTATGCCGTTTTAAACGTACTTCTTAGAAGTTGTAGAACGTATTATCATGTTTCGTTTTTTTAATCCTTGTTCTCTCACTATTTGCCTACACTTTCAATGCTCAAACTTATGTGCCTTTTCCAGCTTCAGCTGATATGGCAGTTTGGTTACAAAAAGTTGAAATTTTATTCCTAAGTTCTGAAATGTTTGGCGAACCTTTATCCTCGCAAAAATCTACAGACTTAACGTCGCCTTATTCCAATGAAATATTACTTGAGTTTGTATTAAATGGTGTCAAGCATGGTTTGAACGAAATATTATCAAACTATAACACCAATAAAAAAGGCCGAATCAACCTAAGCTAATTCGACCTTTTCAAAATACTCAATACTTCGTATTTAACACTTAAATCCTAATGTGCTTCCAGCCAATTCTCACCAATATCCATACCTGCCAAAATCGGTACTTGTAAATTCGGAGTTGCTTGAATAAATTATTTTGAACTCATTTACTTTTTAAGTAGTTTTATTAATATTATTCAAAAAATGATTAGATATG
>Ga0075467_10001639_pt1 | contig 18377 bp, 19 predicted proteins | sample DEB08_DNA_9_FD_75067 | JGI IMG/M metagenome (GOLD analysis project Ga0075467, IMG submission 75067) | Aqueous microbial communities from the Delaware River and Bay under freshwater to marine salinity gradient to study organic matter... | ecosystem: Environmental > Aquatic > Marine > Coastal ... | reverse complement strand
GTCCCCAACTACTATTGATAATCACTAATACTCTACATAGCGGTGTCGGGGAGCGGTGGCTTGTTTCCTCCGCCTCGGCTGAGGGCGATCGCCCTCCAAAATGTAATAAGAAAACCGAACACGGAGGATATGATGACAGTCAAAATTGTCATTGGACTTGACGGGACAGATGCCGGTGAACGCGCACTCGAATTTGCAAAAAACTTGGCATCCAAGATCGGTGCTTGTGAGTTGCTTGCCGCTTACGTCATTGAATGGTCACCATTCACATTCCAAACAGCAGAAGAGAATGAGCAACGCCATAATCGGCGCGAAGAAGAGATCAAGCTTGCCGAAACACGGATCGTCGACCCGGCTGTGGCCGCGCTGAAGGCGGCGGGGTTCAACGCGAGCGGTCTTGTTCGTCACGGCGACGTTGCTGAAACGTTGAACAAACTCACAGTGGAAAACGGCGGATCACAGATCATCGTTGGCCGCACATCTTCAGGGGGGTTTTCCAAGCGCATCTTCGGCAGCTCGACACAGAGCCTCGTCATGCACGCAGAAGTGCCGGTCACGGTCGTCGGATAAAGGGACAATTATGAAAAATACATTAAAACTCTGGATGACGTTTGTTGCTGCGGCTTTGGCGTCCAGTCCGCTGGCGGCTCAAGAGGCGATGAGCATTGACGCCAAGGTCAATGAGGCGTTTGCCAGCCTGACTGGTCCTTAAGTAAGTTTGATCTTCGCACCCTTTCCGGGAACAAGCTTTCCCTGGATCGTAATGTGGCTCGTCGTCGCGGCCACAGTGTTCACTTTTTACTTTGGCTTTGTTCAGTTTCGTTTTTTCCGGCATTCTATTCAGCTTGTCAAAGGCGACTACTCCGATCCCAACGATGCCGGTGAAGTCAGCCACTTTCAGGCGCTTGCCACTGCGTTGTCAGGCACAGTTGGTCTCGGCAACATCGCGGGCGTTGCGGTGGCCGTCGGCATTGGCGGACCGGGTGCGACTTTCTGGATGATCCTTGCGGGCCTTCTTGGGATGGCGTCCAAATTCACCGAATGTACGCTTGGTGTGAAGTATCGAAACGAATATCCGGACGGCACAGTTTCTGGTGGTCCGATGTACTATATCTCGAAGGGCTTCGATGAATTGGGCTTGCCAGGCGGCAAAATCCTCGCTGTCGTCTTTTCGATATTCTGTATTCTCGGCGCCCTTGGTGGTGGCAATATGTTTCAGGCCAACCAGGCACATGCCCAGATTTCCGGCATTTTCGGCGACTTTCCGGGCTGGATTACTGGGATCATCTTCGCTCTTGTGGTCTTTGCGGTCATTGTTGGCGGTATTAAATCGATCGCTAACGTCACTGAAAAAGTCGTGCCATTCATGGGCATCCTTTATGTAGGCGCCGCGCTGATCATCTTGATCGTCAACTATGACAAAATTGGCTGGGCTTTCGGTCAGATCTTTGACGGTGCGTTTACTGGTCTTGGTGTCGCTGGTGGTTTCGTCGGGGCTTTGATCCAAGGCTTCAAGCGAGCGGCGTTTTCGAACGAAGCTGGTGTTGGATCTGCGGCAATCGCGCACTCTGCGGTGAAAACCAAAGAACCGATCACCGAGGGCTTTGTCTCTTTGCTTGAACCGCTGATCGACACTGTTGTCATCTGCACGATGACAGCGCTTGTGATTGTAATATCGCAGCAGTTGATCATTGATCCGGCAAGCGGCAACTACGTCTTGAACGAAGCGGGCACGGCCGTTGCAACGATAGACGGCAATTCTGGTGTCGCGCTGACCTCTGCAGCCTTTGCGTCGGGCATCAGTTGGTTCCCATATGTGTTGGCAGTCGCGGTCGTTCTGTTCGCGTTCTCCACGATGATCTCGTGGAGCTATTATGGCCTGAAAGCCTGGACCTATTTGTTTGGCGAAGGCAAAACGACTGAACTGATTTTCAAGGTCATCTTCTGCGTCTTCATCGTTATCGGCGCTGCCGCAAGCCTTGGTCCGGTCATCGACTTCTCTGATGCTGCGATCTTCGCAATGGCGGTGGTCAACATCTTCTGTCTCTACTTCCTGATGAAGGTGGTGAAGAAAGAGTTGTTCTCCTACGCATCGCGTTTGGAAAGTGGCGAGATCAAGAAGTTCACTCACTAAGCGATGGTCCCCGACGCAATCTGTTTTGCGTCGGGGACACTCCTGCGAAAAGCCTTTGTCATTGCGAGCAATGTCGACGAGGGCGGACTTTGAACCGTTCGGTATGCCCCCGTGCTGTTCAAGAAAATTGGCAGAGGCCAAAGGCCCGCTCACTTGATCTAAGTGCCCAAACAGTTCGAATGTCGGTTTGTTGAATGCTTCGTCTTGTCGTAGGCTTGGGCAGTTCAGATTTTGATTGGATGACCATGACCGACCGCGCCGCTATTTTGATCGAGATATGCCATGAAGCTGGACGTTTGGCGGCTCAATATTTCAAAGATCAGGACCAACTGGTAATCGACCGCAAAGGGCATCAGGATTTTGTTTCGCAGGCCGATCGAAATGTCGAACTCCTGACGCGAGACTTGCTGGCAAAATCCTTCCCTGACGATGCAATTGTCGGCGAAGAACACGCGCCGAAACCCGGCACGTCGGGATTTACTTGGGTGATTGATCCGATCGACGGAACAACGAACTTTGTGAACGGTATCCCGGCGTGGACGGTGGTGGTTGCAGGCGTGCGGGACGGAGCAACGCAACTTGGTGTGATCCATGACCCCTGTAACGCCGAAACCTTCGTTGCGACCAAAGGACATGGAGCGACATTGAACGGTGTTGCCTTGAGCCTTGATGACGACCGATCGCTGTCAGAGGGCACTGTTGGGATCGGGTATTCCAACCGGGTCGACGACCAAGGCATCCTGCGATTGGTGGCCGCTGTGGTAAGTGAAGGCTCAATGTTCTATCGCAACGCTTCCGGTGCCCTATCGTTGGCCTACGTCGCAGCCGGACGGCTTTTGGGTTATACTGAAGAGCACATGAACGCGTGGGATTGCCTTGCAGGCCAACTTATTGTGGCCGAGGCCGGTGGCCGGGTCGAACCCCAGGATGCAGACGTAATGATACGGGACGGCGGGCGGGTGGTTGTCGGGACCCCGGCAGTCTTTGATCGGCTTTTGGACATCTCGAAGACGGCTTTCGGTCAGGCCGATTAGGCCTCGGGCAAAAGAACCGGACCCTTTTCTGTAAAGCCAACGGACACATCCGAGCCGACCTCAAGCGGATTGTCGACGTCATCTTGCACCGCGAACATCGTGCCGAAACTGGCCTCAAGCGTGTATTCCATCCGCACCCCGACATAGGTGGCTTTGGCGACCTTGGCGGGAAAGCCGCCGTCTGCGCCAATCACGATCCGCGAGGGGCGAACAGCAAGCTTTGCCGGACCTACTTTCAGGCCACGGGCGGGCAAGTTGTGGGTGTAATTATCTACCGAGATCGTGGCACGGTCGCCTTCGACGGTGTCGAGGTTACAGGGGACGATGTTGGCCTCGCCGATAAAGTCTGCGACGAAACGGTCAACCGGTGCGTCGTAAAGCTGACGGGGCGTGCCGATCTGCGCGATCGAGGCATTCCGCATCACCACAATCTCGTCCGAAACGGCAAGAGCCTCTTCCTGATCATGCGTGACATAAACCACGGTAAGACCAAGGTCTTGCTGGATCGCCCGAATGTCTTCGCGCACTTGTCGACGAAGCTTGGCGTCCAGATTGGACAAGGGTTCGTCGAATAAAAGAACCTGCGGCTCCAGAACCAGGGCCCGCGCCACGGCAACCCGCTGCTGCTGACCGCCCGACAACTCGCTTGGAAGGCGGATGTCAAAACCTTTGAGACCGACCAGTTCAAGACCTGCAAGCGCGCGCTCTCGTGTTTCGGCCTTTGAGAAGCCTGAGAAGGTCAGGCCGTATGAGACGTTTTCAAGGACACTCATATGCGGGAACAGGGCGTAGGATTGGAACACCATCGACACGTCGCGGTCCGTCGCGGGCAGGGTCGTGACATCGCGGTCTCCAATCAGGATACGCCCCTCGGAGGCCATCTCCAGACCGGCGATCATCCGCAACGTCGTTGTTTTCCCGCAACCCGAAGGCCCAAGAAGCGTCACAAGCTTCCCGGCCTCCACATGCAGATCGATGCTATCCACAGCAACGACGTCACGACCGAAACGCTTGGAGACATTCTCAAAGCGAACCGGAGCTGCTTTGCTTGCAATGCGTGTCTCGCCCATGATTATTCTCCTGCCTCGAATTGCGTACGGCGTCCGATTTTGGTGCGCCCAACCAATATCTGTAGCAAACCAACGGCCGCCAGCATGACGAATATCAGCGTTGTGGAATAAGCGATCGCAAGTCCGTAGTCGTTGTTTTCAACGCGTCCGATGATGTAGCTGGTGGCCATATCGTATTCGGCTGAGACTAGGAAAATCACTGCGGAAATCGCCGTCATGGCTCGCACGAAACTATAGACGAGAGCGGCCAGAATTGCCGGTCGGAGCAATGGCAAAATGATTTTCCGGAACGTCTGCCAGGAATTTGCGCCGAGCGTCAGCGAGGATTCGTCCAGCGATTTATCCAACTGGCTCATCGAGGCAATCCCTGCGCGCACGCCGACCGGCATATTGCGGAAAATGAAGCTCACAATAAGGATGATGCCTGTTCCCGTGATCTCGATTGGCGGCACATTGAAGGCAAGGATGTAGCTTACGCCGATGACCGTTCCGGGAATAGCAAAGCTTAGCATGGTGCCGAACTCGAACGCGTTCTTGCCAGCGAAGTTTTGCCGCGTCAGCAGATAGGCTGTCACAAGCCCAACAATCGCAGTCAGCGGCGCTGCCGCGGCGGCGATGTAAATCGTGGTCCAGAAACTGTCCCAAGCCGAGCCGATCCACTGAATTCCAAATTCATTATAGCTGACTCTAAAGGCGGTAATGTAGTGTGTGAAGGTCAGTGAGTTGTCTACGCCCCAAAGCTCTACAAAGCTGCCGTACACGATCATCAGATAGACAATGATCGTGAAAACACCCCAGATAGCCGCAATAGCGAAAACCGGTATCGAGAGCCGCTTGGGCATCAGCGGATGCACGCCTGCATCGCCCTTGCCTGTGACGGTTGTATAGCTTTTCTTGCCCAGCCAGACACGCTGCGCGTAAAATGCTGACAGGGTGAAAAACAGCAATACCATCGCTAGAACCGCAGCCTGGCCTTGATCGTATTGTGCCCCGACAATCGCAAAAAATATTTCCGTTGAAAGCACATTGAAATTCCCACCCAATACCAGCGGATTGCCAAAATCCGCCATGCTTTCGATGAACCCCAATAGAAATGCATTCGCCAGCCCCGGGCGCATCAGCGGCAACGAGACTGTTCGAAATGTCTGCCATCTATCAGCCCGCAGGGTCTGCGCGGCCTCCTCCATAGAGGGGCTGACGCCTTCGACCACGCCAATCATCACCAGAAACGCGATCGGTGTAAAAGCCAGTGTTTGTGCAATCAGCAAGCCGGGAAGGCCATAAAACCAGCGCGTTGGTTGCACGCCAAAAAGATCGGCGAAAAACACGGTGACAGCGCCGGAGCGCCCCAAAAGTAGGATCAACGCCAGCCCGATCACAAAGGGGGGTGTGATGATCGGGAGAACCGTCAGCGCGCGCAAGCCACGTTTGTATTTAAAGCCTGACCGCGTCACGACCAATGCAAAGACCAGCCCCAACACTGTGGTGACCACGCCCACAACAACCGCCAGGAACAGCGAATTCCAAGCCACGCCGCAGCGCGCTCCGCTCAGGCAACCCAGGCCCCATATACGGTCGTCAATAAACTTTGCGGTGAAAATGCTCGCGGAATAACCGCCTTCTTCGGTGATGAAGGCAGCGATTAACATTTTGGCGATCGGAAAGAAGACAAAGACTGACACAACAACAATAATTCCGGCGATGGCGCTGACAACGAACACATCGCCATTCACAGCCCCGCGTGCCGCGATGCCTTGCGTCAAGAGAAACAGAAATGAAGTGGCCAGAAGTAAAGCGCCATAGCCCATGCCGAATTGCCGGTCGCCCAAATCGCCGAAAAGCGCTTTCAGCCAGGCAAAATTGAAGCCCCGTATGCCTATTCCAAAACCCTGCGCGATCAGAATGGAAAACCCTATGGCTCCTACAAGGATCAGAATGGTGCCATAGGCCGGGTCGGATTTTCGCAGCGTCAAGACCGCCAGCGATGCCACCAACGGCAAAAGCAGGGGAGCCAGCCAAAGCTTTTCGCCCTGCGCCAGCAAGAACGCCGCTGGGGCGTAATCGGCATCAAACGGATAGCCGTCAAACAGCCATTCAAAACGGAAAAAACCGTCTTCGACCCCGTACCAAGGGACCAGACAGAACCCGACCCACCCGATAATGATCCAAAAGATCAGAACCGGGTGGCGAGTTTGCGCGCTTACTTCTTTGCGCAATGTGTTTACTGCGGCAGAACAGACACTTCGTCATCCCACTTTTGCAGCAGCCGCTTACGTTCTGCGCTCGAGCCGTAAAGCTTGAAGTCATAGTCGATCAGATTGATCGCTGCAGGGTCCGGAGCCAGCGGCGACGATTCAGCGCTAACATTCGATGGCACCTGGAAAGAGTCCACTTTCCACGCTTCTGACTGCGCCTCGGCACTCAATGCCCAGTCATAGAACATTTTCGCTTCGTCCAGATTACGCGCGCCGTCGATGATGCTCATAGACCCGATTTCGTATCCTGTGCCTTCGCAGGGTGCGACGCCATCAACCGGAAATCCGGAAACCGCCTGTTTCACCACACCGTGAAGGAACGCAACGCCGATGGTGTTCTCACCGCGCGCAGCCGCCTTGATCGGGGCAGAGCCGGACTTGGTGTATTGGTTAATATTGGCGTGCAGGCCCTTCATATACTCAAAGCCCTCTTCTTCGCCGAAGATCTGCACGATGGTGGCCAGCGTGGTGTAAGCTGTGCCCGACGAATTGGGGTTCGCCATCTGGATGTGACCCTTGTAAACTGGATCAAGTAGGTCTGCCCAGCAAGTCGGCAGCGGCAAATCGTTGGCTGCCATGATTTCGCTGTTATAGCCGTATCCCAGCACGCCCAGATAGATACCGATGGTTTTGTCATTCGCTGCGGCCGCCTGGCCCAAAGCCCAAGGATGCAGTTCGCCGCGCATCGGCGAAACATATGCCATAGTCAAATTCTCCTCGGCTGCCTGCAAATGCGGGTCACCCGTGCCTCCCCACCAAACATCGCCTTTTGGGTTGCTGGATTCTGCCTTTATTTGTGCGAATGTTTCGCCAGAGCTTTTGCGGGTCATATTGACGTCGATGCCCGTCGCTGCTTCGAACCCACGTGCCATGACCTGGCAGAATTCATCGTCAGCGCTGCAATAAAGCGTAAGTTTGTCTGCCTGTGCGGCCGAAACCCCAGCCGTCAGCGCGACAATCGAAGTGAGCGCAAATATGCTTAGTTTTTTCATGGTAGTCCTCCCTTGAACGAGCCCTTTTGACCCATTTTCTTTTCCCCCAGCATTCTTTTTGGTTTTTGCAGGGGTTGGCCTCGGCCGCCTTCTTTGATCGGTCCGGACACTGTTGATAAATTCAGCCTAACGGAATTTTCAGGTTTTGAAAGCGGAACAATTGGATCTTGCAATTAGCCCTGAAAACAAATTTTTTGCACGCTCTCGAAACGCCCCAGAGCGACATAGGCGGGTTCCCCCGAAAAAGAAGGCAGCCCCAGATGATCGACGCAGTACTCCATACAAGCGACAGCGTGATAAATCTCACATCTGAGACGTGGCAGAACGACATCCTGGAAAGGGGCTACAAGGCCTTCATCTTCGATTGCGACGGAACGCTTGTGGAAAGCGCAGACGTTCACTTCGCCTCTTTCTTCAAGGCGGCCGGCGAGCAGGGGCATGATCTTGACCGCGACTGGTATCTCGCCCGGACCGGCCTCGACCGGATATCCCTTTTTCAGGAGTTTGCAGAAACTGTGGATGGGGACTTTAATATTGGTGTCGCGGTATCGCGCAGTATCGGATTTTTTATTGAAATTAGCAGTCGCGTGACTTCGATTTTGGAGGTTGAAAGCCTCGTTAACTATCTGGGTCAGAGCTATCCGCTCGCCGTCGGGACAAATGCTGAAAGAGAGGTCGCGGAAGCATCACTTCGCGCGAGCGGACTGTTGCACCACTTTGATCATATTGTCGCTGTGACGGACGGCCTGAAGCCAAAGCCGTCGCCGGAAATTTTTGCAAAAGCCTCGGACCTTTTGGGCCTGCCGCGCGCCCAGACCCTGGTCGTCGAGGACTCCAAGCAGGGTGTGGCTGCCGCCAAGGGTGCCGGAATGGACGTCATTGAAATCACGTCCGTAAATTGAGTTTTCTAAGAAACCCAAATTGCTCCCTCTTGTGACGCTCTTTTCCGATACCGCCGAAGCCGCCTGAAATAAAATGGACGTGGCCACGCCCAGGCAAACCTGTGTTTTTGTATCGGCTGTCTATTCCCCGTGGAAGGCTCTTTGAAAATTGACAGATAATTGTTGGGGTAGATACGATCGCGGAGTTCGATCTTCCGTTTTCAAGAAGGCTTCATCTGGCCTGCTGGGGCACGGCTTAAGGTCTGGTAAGGCCGTCATGGCCGCTTGATCGGGCACCAGCACGGCTTGATAATACGACATCCCAATTGCCTCATCGATGTCTGCATCCGCTCCAGTACTTTGAAATAGAGCAATGCAAAGAGGGCGAAAAGCGTCCCTTCCGAACGCGATCCTTGCACGCGTTCGTAAACCCGCAGCATAAACAGTGGGCACCCAGAATGAGTGGATTGGTGAGAGCGCTGAAGAATAATGCCCCGAGGAATAGCCCGCCAACCTTTGATTTGGCGAGAGATATCTGTTGAACAGGGTCCGTTCGGCCATCAAGAAACCCCTTGTCGGTTTGCGTTCTGAGACAGTTGCTTGCGCTGTTCTTGAATTTTCCGTTGGCAAAAACGCTGTCTTTCTTATTGGAGGCAGGAACGTTGGACCTGTCTTGGCGACTTTGCTCCGGTCGAAAACGCACGTGCCAACACGGCACCCTTCATGAACGGAGTGGTGCGTATCAGGTTGGGAAGAGTTAATTCAAATAGGGGCCAAGTAGCGGATATTTTGACTTATGGAAGACGAGGCCGGGATGGCGCCTATGCCAAGCCGCAAATAACGCCCTGTGGACCGCTACATCGCGACGCGCGTGACGGGAAGATATCCGTTGGATCTTCGAGGCAGGATAGAGAGCGCCCGCCTGTTTGGAGCTTATATTTTCAAACGCTGAGTGCTTTTTGCCGTGGTAGAACCATCGCCAACATACAAAGTCACTAAAGCTTTCGTGAAGGATTGAGCTTCACTGTACTCTGCTTTTGCGCATCGGAGAGCCAAAGATCATAAGGGGTTTTTTGGGGGGAAACGGTGGTTTTGACGAGATTGACCATGCCCGCAAGAATCGAAAACACCAGTCCGCAAAGGCAGACGACAAGGAAAGAGTTCATAACAAACCACATACTAATTACACTACGACTAAAGATTTAACCAAAGAACTTGGCCTATCTGTGGCGCGTTGATGGAAAAATCACGAAACGTAGGTTTTGTCGTGGTTAGATGACAACCGCTCCAGCTTTGGTTGCTCCGTTGGGCTTGTTTGCGATTTGTGACGAATAGCTCTCAAAGGCTTGCTGCATGCAGCAAGGCAAAGGTATCTGACGCGACATAGCCTTGGTTTCGCCGGATTTGGGCCGGCTCAGCTGTCGAGAAGGTTGGAACGGGCCAAAAACGCAGATATCCGAGAACGATCTGTCTCGGAAGCGCGAACAATACATCGCCTCCTTGCCACTTTCGCGCCCCGTTAGCCGATCATGGTTAGCGAAATTATAGTGGTTGCGAAGAAGGATGACAGCGTTGGTGTCGCAGGTGATGACATGGATTGGAGTTCCCAGATTCTGGATGACGCTTGGCGCCGTTCTGATCATTGCCGCTATGGGGCTGACCTATCACAACGATCAAAACCTTGCCGACAAGACGCTGGCGACAAAAGTTAATCTGCCCGATCCTGTTCGTATTCAGGATTTTGATCGGGCGTCCAACAGCAATCTATTGGGTGAGCTGCAGGTATTGGCAGAAGCAGATATTGATCAATCCGTTTTGCATCAGTTCGGTGAGGGCGATCTGAAAGAAAGCTATCTGCTCCTGCCGGTCTATCCGGTCAGCGAAGGCAGTTTCGTGCGAGCAGCATCTTTTATCAATGAACAGTCGCGCAGGCCGCATCGCCCCGTTAGTCGCGCATCAGCAGCAAACAAAGATACGCCAATCGCTGTTTTGGTCTACGATATGACGGACAAAATTCTGCGCCCTCGTGACGCCGAAGCTTTTGGTTTGACGGTGCTCGGGCGCGGCTTCAACGGAGACCTGGCGCTTGTTTCGGGTGTGGCGTTCTCGCGCGCGTTTTTGGCCGAAGGAACGACGCGCCAAGAGGTCGAGATTGCGGCGCGCGAAGAATACAATCTTTCCGGCGGCCAAGCGGTGCCACTGATTGCACCCTTTATTGCTCTTCGGGCGACCCCTCGTAGAGCGGATATGACAGAAGCCCGAAACCTTCTTGGATCGGTTGGAACTATTGCACTGTTGTTCGGCCTTAGTCTGCTTGCTCGTGGATTTTCAAAACACCCTATCGTTTTGAAGTCTTCAGGTCTCCGAAAGCCCAATCAAACGGGGACGGGTCAATCGGCATTGTTTTTTGACCCGCTGCTGCCGCAAGACGAAATTCAAAAAGCGGAAAACGATGCGCGCGTTTCTTCGGAAATGTCGTTTGAGCGCATTTCGCGCCATGTGGGGCCAGTGCTGTCGCGTCTTAAAAGTCGACGGTGACACCTGGCAGGCGCAGCTCTTTCACCAGTTCCCGCAGTTCCTGACGCGCGGTGACATTCGACAAGTTCAAATTCTGTACGCCGATATCGCGCAAATCGAGAAGCGTCAGTCCGCGAGGAAACAGCTCGCGAAAAATAACCCGTTCTGAGAACCCGGGCGCTACGCGAAAGCCGATCCGTTTGGCCAGTGCATCGACGGCCTGAGCCATCTTTTTCTTGTTATGCATCTGTTGTGCGCCGACGCGATTGCGCACAATTACCCAGTCGATCGGGTCAAGGCCTGCTTGTGCGCGCAACTGCCGCGCGTTCCAGACCATTTCAGAATACACCGAGGGCCCTAGGATTTTGTTTGACTGCGCATCGGTCCGCGCCAGCAAATCGAAGTCCACGAAGCTGTCATTTAAAGGTGTTACAAGCGTATCGGCAAGCGAATGCGCCACCTGGCTTAGCCGTGTATGAGAGCCGGGGCAGTCGATCAGGATAAACTCGACCTCGCGCTCCAGGTCTGTAACAGCGGCGGACAGGCGTTGATCGTAGACGTTTTCGCCGGGGCCTAGGCTTTCGGCGCTTATTGCTGGCAGCTCCCGATAGATCGGTGTCGGCAAATCGAGGCCTTCAGCGTCCAGAAAAGCTTTCCTGTTTTCGATATAACGCCCAAAGCTTTTCTGCCTCAGATCAAGATCGAGAACGCCGACAACATGCCCCATCCGCACAAGGGCTGTCGAGATGTGCATGGACACGGTGGATTTACCCGCACCGCCCTTTTCGTTGCCTACGACGATAATATGGGCCACTGCCTGCCTCTGATCTTGAAGCGGTCCAGATGCCGCCGGTTGGCTGCACTATATGTTGTCACTGTCCGCAATAAAAGCGCGAGAGTGCATTGCGGGTAAGGTTTTTCAAGGGGGCGCTGCCCCCTCGATTTGCTCATCCCCGAGGTATTTTCCGAAAGGATGAAGGATCAGAGGCTTGAAAGGCGGCGTTCTTGACGCTCGATCAACGTCTCGATTTCTGAAATAGCGGCCTCGGTCAGTTTGGGCCCGGGCGCGCGAACCGCCGCATTGGCAATGGCGCCGCGTTTTGCGAGAATATACTTGCGGATCGCAAGACCCATGCCGGGCTGGCTTTCGTAGCGCACCAGCGGCAGATAGGCATCGAAGATGTCACGGGCTTTGGTCTCCTCTCCGCCCGACATCAGCTTGGTCACATCACGCATCATTTCGGGATAGGCAAACCCGGTCATGGCGCCGTCCGCGCCGCGGATCATTTCTTCCAGAAGAAATTGCCCGCCATTTCCGCAGAGGATGGAAATCCTTCGAGCCCCTGCGTCGGACGCAGCACGCAGGGCTGCGATTTTCTCAAGACCTGGCCAGTCCTCGTGTTTCAACATCACGCAAGCGGGGTTGTCTTCGACGATCTTCAAGATGGCGCTGGGGTCGATTTGCACGTTGGTGACCAATGGGAAGTCCTGGATGACCCAAGGCGTTTCGCCCAGCTTTTCGCCTAGTGTTCGATAGTACCCGACGATCTGCGCGTCAGTTCTTAGTGTCGACGGCGGCGCGATCATCACGCCGGCTGCGCCTTTATCCATGGCAATGCGGGTGGTCGCCTCAATTTGAGCAAATCCCGGTGCCGAGACGCCCACGATCACTGGCACGGTTGCTCGCGCGCAAATACGCTCGATCACGGTGGCGCTTTCGTCGGCGGACAGCTTGCCAGCTTCCCCCATAATGCCCAGGATCGTCAGCCCAGTCGCGCCCTTCTCCATGTAGAAGTCTGTCATGCGATCAAGGCTTTGGATGTCAAGAGCGCCGTCCGGTAGGAACGGCGTCGCGGCGATGGTGAAGACGCCTTTGGCGGTTTCGTCTAGCATGTCAGACCTCTGGTTTGTGAGATTGTCGAAGTGAAATACGGCCGAGTGTCAAAGCAACGGCCGACTGTGTCGGGTCGATCGTCGGTATGCCAGTAGCGGCTTCGACGCGGGCGCGATACTGGGCGATGCCCGCGCACCCAAGAATCAAAACATCCGCCCCGTCCTCGTCACGCAGTTGGCACGCGGTTGAGATGAGGCGATCAAGGGCACGCTTTTCGTCGGCGAGGTCCTTTACACCCAGGTTCAGCGCGCGACCTCCGGCAAAACGGTCGTTGAGTCCCATCGAGGAAACCGCCGCAAGGTGGCGCGGAATTGAGGCTGGACGGATGGCAATGATGCCGAACCGTTCTCCTAGGGTTAATGCGTCTGATAACGCGGCCTCCCGGATGCCCAGAACAGGGCGAGAGGTTTCTTGCCGAAGACGCGTCACGCCCGGATCGCTGAAGCATGCGGTCACGAAACCTGTCGCGTCTGTCAGAGACCTTGCAAGGCGAAGCATTGGTTCGATCACGCCGTCGAAATGGGCCTGCATTTCAATTCCAGCCGGCCCTTCGGCAAGCGTCAGACAATGGATCGGATGTCCGAAAGATACCAGCGGATCGATCGCGTCTTTCAATCCGTCTGTCGCGCCTTGTGAGGAGCTTGGGTTGATAACGTAGAGCGTCATGCGCCCTCGCGTGTGGGGCTTTGAACCTCGATCTGGTAGCCTTCCGGATCGTTGAAAATGAATGCGCGTATTCCAATTTCATCGTTCTGAAACATTTGGCTCAGGTTCGCCAGCTTTTGTGTGTCGGCCCAGTGAAACCAAGCGTCTACATCTTCCACGCGCAGGCAAAGCTGCACGCATTTGTTCACCTGCCAGCTGTTCATGCCGTGTGTTTCGTCAACTAGGCCCACATGCGCACCACCCGCCAGCCGGAAGATTTTTGCCCAGCCCTGATCAATGGCCAAGGAAAGACCCAATGTGTCACGATAGAACGCTTCCGCGGCGGCAAGGTCACGATAATAGAGGAATGTGATTGCAAGGCTTGGGGCGCTGGGCGGCGTCATGTCATGGCCTCGGTGTACTCAAGCGCCGGGAGTGCTTCAGTCGTCACACCGATTGAGGGCCGTGCAATCCATTTGCCTTGCCCGGTCTGTCCGGCGAGCTTGCCATCCTCAACAATCGTCTGTCCTCGAAGCAAGACCATCTTCGGCGATCCAGCAATAGTTCGACCCGTCCAGGGGTTGTAGCCAACGTTGTCACTTAGATCGTTGTCCTTGTATGTGACTTGCCCTGCCGGGTCCCAAAGAACCAAATCGGCATCAAAGCCCACTTTAATATCACCCTTGAAGGGCAAGCCATGGATTTCCGCCGGTTTTGTGCAGCACATTCTGACAAGGTCTGTTGGGCTGACGCGCCCCTTTAGCATGGCGTCAAACATCAGAGGCATGCGAACTTCCACCCCCGGTAACCCGTTGGCAATTTTTGAAAAATCCACATCTGTGCCGTTTGACAACTTACCTGTTTCATCAAATCGGTAGGGCGCATGATCTGAGGACACCAGGTCCAGTGTGCCGTCGGCCAGCCCGTCCCATAATGCGTCTTGATCTGTGCTGGTGCGTTGTGGCGGAGAGCACATCCATTTTGCGCCCTCGATGCCGGGTCGGTTCAGGACGTCAGCCGTCATCAGAAGGTAGTGGGGACAGGTCTCTGCCCAGATAGGGACGCCTCGGGCACGCGCTTTTCTTATGGCCTCAACCGCTTCGGTTGTTGAAATGTGAAAGAGCATCACGGGCGTTGCGAAAAACTCCGCAAACCGGATCAGGCGCTCGACTGCTTCAATCTCGGCCAGGCGTGGATGCGACAGCGCGTGATGCTTAGGTGCCGTCTTGCCAGCGGCCAGCAATTTATCCTTCGTCCAGCCAATCAAACCATCGTTTTCCGCATGGACGCAAACAAGCGCGCCTGCGTCCTTTGCAATGGCGAGCACGTCGCAGATGTCGCGGTCGGACAGTTGAATGTTGTAGGTCGTGAAAATCTTGATTGAGCGATGCCCTGCCGCGATCAAGGTCTGCAAATCCTCTGTCACGTGATCTGCTGTCATGTCGTTCACGATGATATGGAACGCATGGTCAATGACCGCGCCACGACGGGCGCGAACGGCGTAGTCTTCAATAGCGGCAGACAGGCGAGGCGCAGCACTTTGGGGCGCAAAGCTTACAACTGTCGTGGTGCCCCCAATTGCAGCAGAGCGGGTCGCCGTTTCAAAGGTGTCGGCGTTCATCAATCCCATGCCGGACGTTTGCTCGATATGGGCATGCACATCCACGCCGCCGGGTGTCAGGATACATCCGGTCCCATCGATTTCATATGTGGCGTCGGTTTCTACGGTGCCAACCGCGGAAATCTTGCTGTCACGAATTGCAATATCGGCGATCTGGTCGTCGTTTGACGACAAGACGCGCGCGTTTCGAATGATCAGATCATTGTGTGCCATATCCGAGTATCTAGAGCAGGTGATGACGAGATCGACAAGCAGGTCGTGAGACTTGCGCTTGGGCGGGGCGACGGGCAGGGTGGCGCGGTCGATTTTGAAGAAGGGCGCAAGTGATGTCGCCGATTATGGGGCTATTGGACCGGGGTGGCGTGGTGATTTGGATCATCGCGGCCTTAAGTGTCGTGGGGCTTGCGGTGATCCTTTGGAAGGTCTGGCGACTGGCCGCTTTGGGGGCATGGGGGGGGGCGCGTGCCGAAGCTTCTGTCGAGGCATTTCGCTTGCACGGACAGGTCGACAGCGCTGACGGCGGTGGAGTACGCGCAATGGTCGTGCGTGCTGCGATGCATGCTGTCACTGATGCGCGGCTCACAGCCGAACAGGCCCGCGAAGAAACCGAGCGCGTGGCCCGTCGCTCGCTTGCGGACGCGCGTCGCGGTTTGCGCGTGCTGGAAGTGATCTCGACGGTGGCACCGCTCCTGGGGCTGCTGGGCACAGTTCTGGGCATGATCGTTGCGTTTCAGGCGCTTCAAACAAGCGGTTCTCAGGCGGATGCGTCGGTGCTTGCGGGTGGTATCTGGGAGGCGCTTTTGACAACGGCTGCGGGGATGGCCGTGGCAATTCCGGCGGCCTTGGCGCTTGCTTGGTTCGAGGCAGTCATTGACCGCGTGGCAAGCGACCTGGAAGACCTCCTGGCGCGTGTGTTTCTTGCACGCCCTGTCTCGCAGACCCGGGCGGCGGAATGAGCCTAGCGCTTCAGCCTCCAAGGCGTCGGCGCGTGATGAGCCTGACACCGATGATCGACGTGGTTTTTCTTCTGTTGGTTTTCTTCATGCTGGCCGCGCGCTTCGATCAAACGGCGGTGCTTCCCGTAGCGCTTGGCGGGGGGGCTTCGGATTATTCCGGCCCTCCGCGGCTGATTGATGTGACGCCTGGTGGGGTTCGTCTTAATGGCGTGGCTACAGAGGATGCTGACCTAGTCGCCGCCGTCCTTCTGTTGGTCGAAACATCAAATGACCTTGTCATTCTGCGGGCGCGCGACGGCGCGGATGTCCAGCGCCTTGTGGATGTGATGGGACTGTTGCGCGAGACGGGGTTAAGCCGCCTCACTCTTGTCGAATGATCCGGCTCTGCGAACCCCGCCGCACGCGTCCAGAAAACATTGTGCCGATGATCAATGTGGCGTTTCTCCTTTTGATCTTTTTTCTGATGACAGCGGTGATCGCGCCGTCCGACCCCGTGCGGATTGCGCCACCGACCGGCCTTGGTGACGAAAGTGACGCCGGGGAATTGATCCTTTACATCGACGCTGACGGCACGCTTTGGAAAGACGGAACGCCCGGCGCATTGCCGGAAGGCATCGGCGGTCAAAGCGTTACAATTCGCGCCGATCAGAACCTGTCGGGGGCAGTCTTGGCAGATGTCTTTGGTCAATTGAAGCGGGCCGGCATTGAAGGCGTCAACCTGGTGGTGGCGCGGCCTTGAACATGGCAAGTTCACCTAACGTGGACTGGTTTAATGCGGATAACTAGCAATCAAAGAATGGAGATCGCGAAATGGCAAAAGGCTATATCATGGGGCATATTACGGTCAGAGACGCAGAAAGCTACAAAGAGTACGTCGAAAAAGACACACCAATTTTGGCGGCATTGGGCGGGCGCTTTGTGATCCGTGGCGGGCAATCCGAAGTTGTCGAAGGTGAGGCTCTGTCCCGCCATATTCTGATTGAGTTCGATAGCTATGAATTGGCCCGTAAAGCTTACCATGACCCTGAATACCAAGTTGTCGCGGACATTCGTCGCCGTAATGCTGACAGTGTCATTATCTTGGTCGAAGGGACTGAATAGCAAACGCGCCTTCGTAAGGCGCATCCACCTTAAAAGCTTGATTTGACGATTTCCGGATTATTTCTACCCAGAAATGTTTTTTTATACTCTCCTTAAGGGATATCGCCTTTGGTCTTCCGCTTTTGATGTGGAATGTCGATCCGTAGCGAAAGAGGTCGACAATGCGGGGCAACGTCAATGGTGATCTCGGCTTGCACAGTTGCCAGGTTGTGGTTGGCATTGGGGTTCCGACCTTTACGGAAGACATCGACCAGAACGCGTGCAAAGGTGTCTATCCCAGATCGACCATGGAGGATGTTCGGCACAGCTGTCTCGCCACCGACTTCACACCCTCCGAGGATGGCTACGACATCACCGCAATAGTGTGCGAGACGCGACGGCTGTCAAACGCGGGCTCACTAGAAGATACGCCAATTTCCCGCATCGGACGGAAAACTTGCATCACCAGACCTCCAGAGACCCCTGCGCAAAAAAGGATATGTTCAAAGCTGCGCCCTCTTTTGTTGTGACGGACAGAAGCGGAAAACTGGTTTTCGCCTCCGAGCGGGCGGTTGGCCTATACAGACAAATTCCCAGACGGCTGAGGATACCGGCCTCGGCGCTCAAGCGCATATTGGCCGGAAGATGCGAAAAATCACGCCGGAACTGTGGGATGAAATCGGTGGTATTTTCGAGATTGCCATTGCAACTGGGCAGCCCGTCTTGTCGCACCGGGTTGAAGGCGCGACCGTCTCGCCCGCTGGCGAGCGTCGCGTGTTCATGACCGATTGCCACCCGGTCCGGATCGGCAATGGGATTTTGGCCATCGGCGCGATTTTTCACGATATCACCGAGCAGACCGAGATGCAGGCAGAGCGATGCCGCGTGATGCTAGAGCTTCAGCATCGCAATAAGAACATACTCTCCAACGTATTGGCCCTTGGTCGCCGTGCAAGACGCGATGCAGGGCCCGCTGTCGGTGTGCTGGATATATTGGCGATGTGGATAAAAGCGCGTTCGAATACGCAGAAGCTTTTGACGCAGGAAAATTGGTACGCGGCGAATATTTACGCGCTGATCCGTCCGGAGTTAACGGATATTTATGGCCCGGAGCGTGTTCACTTGGCTGGGCCGCAGCTTCAATTGAATGCGCGCGCGGTTGTCGCGCTGGCAGTGGCCGTTTATGAGCTTGCGACGAATGGGGCCAAATACGATGTATTTTCGCAAGGAAGTGGCAATGTCGCGCGGACTTGGATGCGGATTGAGTACGGCGTCGATGAGCGCGTGGTTTTCCGATG
>Ga0075467_10001635_pt1 | contig 18392 bp, 24 predicted proteins | sample DEB08_DNA_9_FD_75067 | JGI IMG/M metagenome (GOLD analysis project Ga0075467, IMG submission 75067) | Aqueous microbial communities from the Delaware River and Bay under freshwater to marine salinity gradient to study organic matter... | ecosystem: Environmental > Aquatic > Marine > Coastal ... | reverse complement strand
TATTATTATAATATCGATAATTGATCAATAATCATAATCCCTCTCAAGCACCAATGCTACCCCACGCTTCAACCACTTGGTCGTCTCTTCGCGGGTGTTCAGACTCAGGTACTCCACTGGTTCAGTGTCGGCTGGTATGAGGTGGTGACTCTTCAGGCGTTGGGTCGTCTTGAAGACGGGGCACCTGAAGGAGTGGGTCTTCTAGCTGCCGAGGAGCTTTCCAAGAGAGAGGCCGGCTTTGCGGTTGAGCTTGCCTGGGGAGTCAAGACCTCCAGGGCTCTGGCCCCCGAAGCTTCGTGAGGAAGACCTTCTACGCACGCCTGTGTTTTCAGCGTGGCTGGTCGTTGTTGAACACCGTCCTGACTCTCGAAGAGGCGTGCTGAGCTTCACGACGGGGAACTGCACGAAGCGAGTCTGCTGCGTGGTCTCCACTAGGAGCTGGCTTTTCTGGTCCCAGCCAGCGCCTTCCAACCAAAAGCCGGTGAGGTAGACCGAGTGCGGCTCTCTGCAGGGCTTAGTTGACTCGTAGTATGGCTGGACATCGTACCTATGCTCGAGGTTGTCAATGGGAATGAGCTCGTTACGGGAGCGAGTCTGAGCTAGGCAGTGAAGGAAAGACTTTGGGGCGTAGAACGCTGGGAGCCAGAAGGATTCCATCAGCAAAATGTTTTCTTTCGAGGCGACCTTGTTCCAGAAGTCCAGTCTCAGGCTAAGCTCGACCAAGAAATCTGCAAGGGAGGTTCTTGCAGTTGGGAAGGCCAGCCTGGTCCATTTGTCAGGCACCTTGTTGATCTGGATCAGCTGCCAGAGGTCTTCTACCTCGTGTGGCCGGGGATACTTGCCATCGATGTTAGCCACCAGGTCTTCAACCGAGTCGCTGATTGCCGACAAGAGTACACGGTAGCAGCCGATCTCCCGGTTGACGATATTGTTAAGTGGTTCCTTGTACTTGATTGGGAACTTTTCCAGGATTTCTTAGTAGGGGAACCTCGTGTCAATCACCTATACCAGCTAACGGCCAAGCTCACTGACGCCTACATCGTTCTTATCTCTGACCGGGAGGACTGGTTGGGAGACGTTGTGGTCGTAGCGCTGAGTGTCTTCGGTGACGCGCTTGTCAAGAGAGCTCGAGATCAGCAGCTTTTGCATCTTCGCGAACAGGCTAACGATACTCTCGTTGTCGGCGATTATGGCGTGGACCTTCTGCTCAGTCTCAGGAGGCTGGCGTAGACAGATTTTAGCAGCACTCACGCCCACGCTTGTCTTCTGGCTGAGCTTCTGCTGGACCTCCGAGTGCGCCCCATGCGTGTGCACCCCGAGGTCCGCGAGGATCTACCTCATTGAAGTCCCCTTGAGGCCGTTGGCGATGTTCTAATTGAACCCAAAGATTTGGAACTCGTCCTCAGCAGGGATGGCACTCTCGCAGAAGTGGTCGTGCCTCTGCTCTTCGCGAGGGAAACCGTAGTGTGACCTGTCCCTGTTGGCAGGGAGATGCTCGACTTCGCAGATGGTTTCGGTTAGAAGGTCACTCAGAATTGCGTTCAAGGTTGTCTGGTCCTCAGGGCGCTGGATCTTGCCCGCGTAGTTGATGTTGGCGACGTAGTATCCCAGCACCTGCAATGAGGTCTTGAGGGAAATCTCAGCAGTCGGTGATGTGGGCTTCATCAAGGCAGCGAGCTGGGCGCAGCTGACCTCGAAGTCACTGAGGTCGAACTTGTAGGGCACGTTCCAGCCGACGATGCCGTAGTTGCGCCTGTTTGAGACGAGGGCGTGGAAGTACATGAGGCCAAAGATGAGGTTTTTATGGAGGTTGGAGTTGCGCCCCGACTTTTTGAAGGGGAACTCCTTGTCTTGGAACTTCTGCATGCTGATGATCTACTGCTTCATCGTCTGAGGCTGCTAGACTGCAATCTTAATCGAAGACTGTAGTATGCTCACCGGCAGTCTCTGTCCTGGGACGCAGGTGATCCAAAGACGGAATCGAGGGTTCATTTCAGCAAGGTTGCGCCACTTCGCGATGAGCTCTTCCAGGGCTGGCAGCCAGCTCTCAACCAGGTGCAGGCTCTCGAGGACGACCCAGTCACCGCGTTCTACAGCCTAGTGGATCATCCCCTCTATGCGCTCTTCAGTTCCCTTGAAGAGGGCAAAGTAGCTGACATGGCATTGCACTAGCCCAGTGGTCCTGAGGAAGTCGGCGATGACTTTCTTCGCGTTGATGGCCTGCGTCAGCAAGAGGAGGATCGGACTTCGTGGGTCTGAGTCGCTGAAGGCTGCAGATAAGTTCTGCTCGACTGCGCCGAAGTTCTTTTTCTTGGCCTCGACCTAGACGTTGGGCTGGGCCTCCCCGTCCTCGCCTTGCTCGCCTTCCCCCGACCCCGGGTGAGCACCACTTGCGGGTGATTGCACGCTCCTTGAATCGTTGGTTCGGGGAGCTCGGCCCCTGCTCCTCTTGGAGACCCCGATGTCAGAGCTGGTCACACTCAGCGGAGGAGCCTCGCCAGGTAGGTAGACGTTCCTTTCCCGGAGGAATTGGTCAAGTAAGTCTTTCCGGAAGTCAAAGTACTCCGTGTTTATCACCTGGCCAACCAGACGCTCCAGGGCCTGGTCCACGACGTCGGGGCGCACGCACTTTAAGATGCACAGCTCTGCAAGCGACTAGCACGCCGCTTCCTTCTTGCGGGTCACGTAGAGCTTGGCCTCCCTCGAAGCCAGGTCCTCCAGCTGCTCAAGCTTCTTCTCTGGCACTCCTGGGCAGTTTTCAACGAGGTAGCGGGCCAGCTCCTGTTCTTCAGACTCGTTCTTGTCTTCGGCGACCTCGTCAGGGTCCTTTTCCTGCTGGTCGCTTGATTCTGCGCCGGAGGACGAGACGTCCCAAATCTCGGGGTCGTTCAGGATCTCGGACTCCGTTCGTTTCAGCGTGGAGTCTCCGCGGGTGTGCCCGCGTGGACCCGAGCTCCTCCCACTCTCCTGGCTGGGTGGCGTGCTCCTGCTCTCCTGGTCTTCAGTCTCCTCTTGGTCGAGCTTCTGGAGCTGCTTGGCCAGCTTTGCAATCTCTGTCTTGTCGTTGCTGTTGAAGTAAGCAAAGCTGAGGAGGTGTCTGTTCGGCAGATCGAAGAAGCTCGGGCAGCGGGCACTTTCGTTGCGGAACACTGACCACTCAGACTTGTGCTGCATGATGTGCTCAATCAGGTTCTCGTGGGAGAAGGGCCGCAGCTTCGCCAGCTCCGTTAGGTCGGCCCAGATGACTTTGCTCATCCAGAGCATGACCTGCGGGTTCACACCCCAAGGGAGCTGAGTGCTAGGCGCGATGTGCTTTGGGCCGTTGAGGAAGAAGTCGAAGAGGCTCGGTTCGATACAGTCCTCTGCCTGCAGCACTTCAAGGGCAATCATATTTTGGATCAGGACGCGGTCCTCCTCGTAGAGGGCGTACTGGATTCGCTTGAATGACTCCTGCGTGATTGTCTGAATGAGCAGGTCAACCCGGTCAGTCTTGGTGAGCACGTTGCCGGTCTTCCGCTCCTCGTGCACATTCACCTGAGTTTCACCGGCCCCTTTTCCTTTCTCATTTTCTTGCCTGGCCTACACGAGGTGGTCTGGCTTGCATACGTTGGTCATGTCAATGCTCTTGAAGAAAATATCTTTGAGCCACATAAGCGAGAACGAGTAAATGCTCCGTATCTTGTGCAGATCTTGGAGCACAAAGTAAAGCACTGCTGCCCGCTGAGCGATCTTCAGGTAGTCGCCCCGAGCCTGTTCAATCTACTCTCTGGTGTTTTGGATCTCTCGAAGCTTGGCACTTACGAACTCGGAGGTCTGCTAGCTCTCGTTCAGTGTTCTAATGAGGTCCTCGCCCCCGAGCAGCTCCTCGATTGGCCGTTCGAGCTGCGCCAGCAACGCGGTCTAGATTCCCTTCAAGTTCTTGACAGAGTCGTAGGCCTCCTTGCTGTTCTCAGCAAAGATGGAGTCAAGGTCCTGGCGCTCGTTCTTGACAATGGTAGTGAGCAGCTGCGTAGTCAAGCTCTCTACGTTGATGCTGAAATTGACCAAGGTGATGTAGTTGGTGATGTTCACGTCAAACTTGGGCCGCTGCGACATGCACGCGACGATCAGATTAAAGTTGGGGTCAAATTTGTAGTTCTTGCGCTGGAAGCAGAGCAGGTTCTGGCCGCCGTAGTTGTTGATCTTTCTGCGCATGATTGACTGGAGGTTGAGGGAGATCTCGTCGCTGACCTGGTCGACGATCACGGTCCTACCCATCTCGATGGCGAGCTCGGTCAGCTTTATGAAGTTTTCGTCCGTCTAGTGCATCAGGATGAGGTCACCGTGCTCTGCCTACTGCTTCTTCACCCAGGTGATGCCTTGGTACTACGGGTCTAGGAGCATGCTGAACTGGGTCGTCTTCTCCAGGATGATGGCGTTCGTGATCGCCATGTGGTCCGTCGGCAGCTGATTCTGCTGCCACCTCCGGATCTTTGCCTCGTCGCCGAAGAGCTCGGTGAAGTCGAAGTCCTTGTTGGTCTCGTAGCCCTGGTCAAAGATGTCCTTCGCCCAGTAGTTGAGGCACTTGGTCCTGTCTTTCTGAGGGAAGCCACCCATCAGCGTGATGTAGCCTGCGGCCAAGATGATGTCTCCTCCGAGTGTGCTGTTGCGCTGTGCAAGCGTCCTGATGGTGACCATCCACTTGTGCTTCTCAGAGTTCAGGCGCCTGATTAGCTTGTCGGCTCTGTTCTTGCGTTGCAAGCAGTCCTTGGCCTCCTGTTGGAGGTCTTCGATGACCTAGTCTTTGGATTGCTGGTGCTCCTTCAGCCCTGCGAGGGCGTGGTCGAGCTTCTTGATGCCAGCATGGCTCCCCTCGAGGAATTCGAACTTTTCGTCGAACTGCTTCTGCGAGAGCAGGTAGGCGTCCCTTCTGGGCTCGATCTCCTTGAAGATGTAGAAGTAGTCCCGAGTGAACTTGATCCACTTGAAGATACCTGTCGCCGCGCGGGACGCAGAGAAGGCCTTCTCGTAGCTGAAGTGCGGGCTCAGTATCTCCTGCTCGACCTGCAGCATGGTCTCTACCGAAAGCTTGTTGCGGTCGAACTCAAGCATCTCTCTTGGGAGGCTCGGGTTGCCCAACAAGTGTCGCCCTTGGGCAGCTCGCCAGTAGCTCTTCTTGACCTTGCCTGTCTTCTTGCTGATCTTGTCAACTGGCTGGATTCCCATGAAAATGCACATTATCTTCAGGGCAACCTTGATACTCTTCGGAGGCTTGTTCATAGATCGGAGCTAGGCCAGGTCCTGCTTATCTATCTGGTCTATGGAGTTGATCGCCTGGTTGAGTGATGGCACAATCTTGTTCACCGTCGTTTCGCACTTGGTTTTGATCTCCTTTGCGGTATTGGCCTTCCCTTCCACCGTATGAGCGGTCTGCTTCAGGTCCTCGCGTTTCTTTTTGATACGCTCAAACTCCTCTTCGATCTCGCTTACGACGCGCTGAATATGGTCCAGGCGAGCAATCAGCTCAGGCTCCTTTTCGGACAGGGTCATGTGGTACTCGTGAATGAGGTTCTGGGTGTCTCTGAGTCTTTGCAGGCCGCTGTTGTACTTCTCAATTTGACCGTCCATGTCGTTTTTCTTCTCTCTGAGGAGGCGCTCGTGGTAGTGGAACATCCTCAGGAAATGGGCAGGCGTCAGGTACAGTCTCTGTCCCCGTTCGTCCGTGCTCCTGCTGGCTACCTGCACAGAGTGCCAGTACATGTGCACAGCACACATCATGATGCGTTTTTGCTCCTCACGCTCGGCTCGCAGTGCTAGCTCGTCGCCTTCGGCTACAAAACCTCCGTTTTCTAGGCTGAGCCTTTCGATTCGTGCTGCCATCTTTTTGTCCAGGAACACGGTGCCGAGCTGCTCGAGCTCAGAAGCTGGCAGGTCGGCCATGAAGATCATCTGCGAGAGGTACAGCAGCTCCTTGTGGCGGCAGATCCTTCGCCTGAAATTGGTGCCCGTTGGCGAGTACTACAGGACCAAGTGAAGGTTGCTCTTGATCCTGTTCAGGACAATCTTGTAGAGCTCGCCCTGCACATGTGGATACTTGGCCAACATCTTCTGGGTCTGCTTGGCGCTGTCACTGAGTTGCGCAGTGGAGCCCTCCTCTTCCTTCTCCCTGCGCTCCAGGTCGAGCAGCTTTTCCTTCTTCAGCTCCTCTGCCGAGAGGCCAAGGCGTGCACCTTTCTTCTCCTTCTCGACCTCCTTGTAGATGGAGGCGGCGATCTTCACGAAGTCACTTCTTCGGAGAGTCTCCGTGGAGATGTTGTTCTTAAGAAGACACTCAAGATCGTTGAACCACTGGTCCTACAAGATCCTGAACTCGTCCAAGTACAAGGTCGCAGGCTTGTCCTAGATTGCGCAGAGGTAGAGGACGCTCCGCAAGTCCGCCTGCCACTCTGGCTCCCCGTATCCTTGGTATGTTTCGAAGGTGTGGTAGGAATGCCCGGCTGCAAAGCTGACAAGGTTGACGACACTGCTCATTCCAAAGCCCTTCATAGCAACGTTGACGAGGTGGCCGTTGCTCGTGGAGAGGACTCTGAGGACCTTGATCATGTGCTTGTTGAGCTGGTTGTACAAGTAGACATCGATCCGCATTCGCTAGTTGCTATCATTGAACTTCTCCAGGCAGGCCTCGATGACCGGCTGCACCTTGGTGATGTCTTAGATCTCCAGGTAGCACCCCTCAACGTGTGTATTCCAGCGAGAGAAGAAGATTGAATCGGGGTCCTTCGACTCCCAAGGGTAAGTATCGTCCAGGGCATAATAGGCAGCCACTTCCGCCTGGGTAGGGTTTTCAGGCAGGGGCTCTCGTGGTCCTTTCTTAGTGATTGGGAAGTACTTGCGGCACGTCTGTTCAAGCAGCTGCAAGAAGGCCTTCCGATCGTGTGACATGAGGATCCTGTCCCCAAAAGTGCGCAGGCACTCGTGGTAGAGGAGGCTCATGACTTGCTGCTGGCCCCGGATGGAATTGCTCTCGACCATCTGCAGAGAAAAGATGATCTTTGTAAGGTCCCGCCAGTTGAAGGTGTAATGGGACTTGAGGGGAGTGGGTCTGAAGTCCCTGAAGACGCCCTTGGAGATGTCGATGAGGGCTCCCACGAGCTTGGGGGAGAAACTATGCACGCTCTGTGACCACGAGGCCATAATCATGTCCGTCATTGTCTGGACCTTCAGCTGGAACGAGTCCTGGTCAAAGTCAGAGAGCACGATCAAGTTGAAGTGGTGGAGCAGCCTGCCACTCACGAGCTCTGTCTCTGGGTGGTTCGTGGCCATGTCCGCGAAGAAGCACACGTTTTCAATGGCCCTGATCTTGAGCTTGCGGGCGCTCACCCAACTCTGGGTCGTGAGGTAGTCCCGCATGGCCTCCAGGGCGCCCTGGTCTCCGAATTTGTCAACTTGGGCCATATGTAGGTCCTGGATGTAGCAGACAACCCTGTTGTCACGTGGCGGCTTATAGCTCCTTGTGTCGGTTTCCTTGTCGTGCCTGTACTCGAGAATAGACTCCACGTTGGCTTTGAAGGCCGTGCACGAGCTGTGCTTGGACAGAGTGACATGCTCCGTTTGAAGCTTCTTCGAGAACTCATGCACCGAGTCAAACAGCAGGTTCCGCAGGAGAGCACTGCGCCCTGAGCATCCTGGGCCGATGACGAGCGAGGACGCCTAAATGCTAACCAAGCACTCGAGCACGTGAGAATGTCGAATACTGTCCACCGAGGGCACAAACAGGTTCTCGATGCGCTTCTGGGAGGGAACCATACGGTTGTAGATGCTTCTGGCGTTGTCAACTTCAGCCTGGAGGTTGAACTTCTACCAGTCGTTTGCGTCCAGGTCGAAGTAGAAATCGTAGAAGGATTCTCCCTCAGGGAAGTTGGAGATAAGCATCGGCTTAACCTGCAGATTGTCTGTCCACGAAAACGTCAGGCCGTCCTTTGATCGAGGTTCCACTGGCTCAAGAGGTCTTGTCTTCTCTTTGGTTATCTTTCTGGTGGTCTTTTTCTGCAGCTCCTTCTGCTTCTCCTTTTCTTTCTTTTTCTTCTCTCGCTGGTAGGTTGAGAAGTCAGATCTCCCCAGGTCGAACTTTGCTCTGAGGCGCTCGTCAAGCTTCTTCTTGCCGCCGTCGCTGAGCACCGGGCAGAAGGTCCAGACCAGCGCGAAGATGATGGAGGCCTCCACCCAGATCGGCGTGAACTTCAAGGCATTCTCGAACCTCAGCTCGTCGCCCAAGAAGCTGCATTTAGGCAGACGCTTGTTCTTGGTAGTGCGCTCTCCCAAGTCAGGCGTTTCAATCCTTCCTCTCGAGAAGGGCCGCTGGCTGCCCTGTGACTTCTGGCCAGTTCGCTTAAACTGTTCGTCGGCGTAGGCAGTGACATTAGGGTCTACCTCCATATCGGCCCAAGTGTTCGAAACAGTCAGGTTGAGCAGACTCTTGCCCAGGAAAGTGCGGTTGGCCGCAAGGTTGATACTGACCTCGTTGCTCTTTTCGTACTCGAGGAAGTAGTCGTAGACCATCGCGGTGAGCATGCGCACGAAGTTCTGCATCAGCCAGTGCATGTCAATCGCCTTCAAGGGTAGCTTATTTGCTCGTTCTTCCTCCTCGAAGACGGCGATGGCCTCAACCATCAAGAAGTTGGCGGTGGCCTCAATCTCTGGCACTAGCTCCCTCAAGTTTGGAGTCAGACCTCGCAGCCAAGCGTTGAAAATGGCCTTGGTGTCGCAGCACTCAGAGCGGTGCAGGCATAGGAGTCCGCACCTCGAAACTGTAGCTGGCGTCACGTTACGCATGTTGTTGGTCTCTAGAAGGAGAGCCATCCCGTCTGCCATCACAATCTGCTCGCCGCTTGGCAGGCTCATCTTCTTGTTGTCGTCCAGGATTGAGTTCAGGTTCTCGACCCAGTCGAAGTCGATTGGGCCATCGAAGAGGATCCACTTCTTCTTGTCTCCGGGCATGTTGGAGAAGGCCCGGAACTCCTGGGTGAAGAGTCCTTCCTTGTGCTCGTGACTTATCTCGTCGAAGCTCCCGAACATTTCCTCGATGGTCATGCCCTTCGGGTTGATGCGCTTAAGTTCCACGCCCTTGATAGAGAGGGTGTCTTTGAGCTCTTGTAGCTCGGCTGGAGTGGGCGCTGACTACCCCCAAAGTGCCTTGTATGCCTCGAAGGTCTTCTTCTGCTGCAGCTCTTTGTCTCCCTTCTTGACTCGCTTCTTGCTAGTTGCCGCGAAGTCCCCAGCTGCAGCATTCCGAGCGTCTCTCAGGGCGACTTCCGTCAGCTCTGCTATTTGCTCTGCTTCGTAGGCCCTGCAGAGGCGCCTCATTTTGTTCTTGCGCAAGTCTTGCACGGCAAGCATGTACTCGTTCAGCGCGGCCTTGTTCAAGGCACTCTGGAGAAGAGCGATGAGCGTCGACTTACCCGCCTGGTGCTCGCCCATCATAATGCAACCGTGCTTCGACCTCAGGATCTCGTAGAACTGGAGCGCCTTCACGTTCATCGCCTTCGAGTAGTCGTAGCCCTGGGCCGTAAACGCACTGTAGAGGCACTCTTGGAGGCTGGCGTAGTCCTGGATGGGCGCGTCAAGGTCAGGGATGGCGTTCTGGAACACGTCCTTGATGATGCCCTCAATGATGATGTGGTCGTCCAGGGCGAACTTGGAGTGGTTGTAGTCTCGCACTGCCTTCAGGATGATGTACTCCTCGAGCTCAGCTTCCTCGTATTGGTTCGCGGGGTCGATGCCGATCTGCTTGAACACGGTGTCTCGCTGCCGCACGCGGAAGGGGACGTCCTTCCAAACTGACCTGAAGAGCTCGCCGCGCTTGGCACCCGGAGGCAGGATGGCCTTTTCGCTGCTCGGCTCTGCGGCGTCCGGGAGGGAGGTGCTGGACTCTTTCGACTCGCGGCGGCCCTGGAGCTGGGATGGGTGGCCCGGCCCCTGGTTGGAGGGCTCACCAGGGGCTGCTGGGCCCTCGTCCTCCTCCTCTGCGTAATCATCCAGGGCGTTGGCGACTCCGTTGGTTATAACAGTCTGCGAGACTTCCATGATCTCCTGCACGATGGTCTCTGACTTGTAGTGGACGTCCTTGAGCGACTCGTCGTCGACGATCTCGGAGAGCTCGCAGTCCTCGATTGCCTGGGCCTGCAGCTTCAGCTTCTGGGCGGCGGTGATGATAGCCTTAATTGAACGCAGGCCGAAGTCGTGCTGGATCTGGGTCTTTTTCATGATGTCGTTGGCCAGGGACTGGATGGACACGATCTTCTTGGCCAGCTGCTCGGCACCGATGAAGCCGGAGCTGTACAGGAGAATCTCCGAGATTTGCCTCGAGTCGGGCACGACCATCGAGATCGGGCGGAAGAGTGCCTTCAGGTTCAGGGGCAGCTCTGACCTGCCGGCGTAGCCAGGGTTCAGGGTGATGAACACCGCCGCGTCTCTCTTGAGCTGGACCGCGCTCTCGTCCAGCCAGAGCTCACTGGAGCCGCGCTTGAGGGCCGCCTGGATGTTGATGACGATCTGGCTGATCATCGAGAGGATCATGGGCTCCATGCGGTTGAACTCGTCGAAGCACACCCAGGCTCCGCTCGCAGCAAGCCCCTTGAAGAAGCGGCAGACGCCCTGGTACTCGAACGTCGCCGAGCAGTTCATCACGAAGCAGATCTTCGCGAGCTGTCGGCTCAGGTCCTTGGTGGTCTCCGTCTTGCCCGTGCCGAAGGGTCCTTCGGGTGCTCCGCCGTAGTGGTACTGCAAGGCCACGATGAGACTCCTCTGGCACCTCTCGGTCAAGGGCGTGATCACGAGCCTCGGGCAGTTGCCCAGGTACTCGAAGCCGTACCTCTTGGCGTAGTTGAAGACCTCGAAGTCCACGTTGACCTTCGCCGTCTGGTAGGGGCCGGCCAACCCACCTGCGTCGAAGGCGGACTCGTAGAGCGCGTCGCTCAGCCCGCTGACGGTGAACTTGAACTGGCTCTGCCACTTGAACTCGTTCTGGTACTGCACTTGGTCGTTCAGCAAGTCCTTGACGATGTCGCGGAAGTGTACATGGCACACCAGCAGGGCCGCAGTGGACTACCGAACCGGGTTGGCGAGCTTCTTGCGGACCTGCTCAGTGAGGGCGATGATGTAGCTGCTGACCATCTGCGAGAGAGTGGCGAACTGGCGCCAAGTCGACCTTTGCCTGTTGACCCTGAACCTCTGCTTGAGCCTCAGCACCTTCTCAACTGCTGCTCGGTCGGGAGCGACTGACGTGTCCTTCTTGATCTGCCTGTGGACCTCCTCTATGTACGCTCGCCTGAAGTCGTGGTCGGTGTCCTCTCCATCGTCGAGCAGCTGCAGCTCTTTCTCCTTCCTCGGTGACCCGGCGCTCGCACGAGGGTCAAGAGGCGAGTCGTCCCCCTCGCCCTCGAGCTCACTGAGCGTCTCTTCGACCGACGCCTCGGCCACGTCCTCGGCTGCCGCGTCATCAGCCCCCTGCCTCTCCCTGCGCAGCCGCATCTGGCGTCGCACCTGATCCCGCTCGGCCTGGCTCTAGAAGATGGCCTGGATGCGCAGGTTGAACCAGACGTGGCTGGTGAGGTAGACCGCCTGCCCGGGCCACTGCTGGACCCAGTCCTCCATGCTCGAGAGGTCCTGGCTCTGGAAGGCGTGGAAGAAGGCGTGCTTGACCGTCTCATTCATGTGCGCGTCAAACTGGCTGAGCCAGCTGTCCACGTTCATGCCCGTTGGGGAGGGCTTGACGAGCTCCACCACCTCGCCGTCCTTGCTCTGGACGTGGGTGATTTCTAGCAGCTTGTTGAACTGGAGGCGGTTCACGCCCTCGAACATTGTCGTAATGAACGCCTAGTTTTCGCCGCCAACCATGCTCGCGACCAGGCTGCTCCCCTTGCCGAAGATGTCGATGAGCTCTTCGTTGCTGAGGAAGAAGAGGCGGGGGAACTTGCCCCTCTTCTTTTCGAGGAAGCCAGCGAGACTCTTCCTGATGACCTCACAGTCCTGGTTGCCCTTGACTAGGACAGTCAGAAAGTTGTCCTTGGAGGTGATCTTGAAGACTTGGGGGCTCTCCTTGAATGACAGGATCGCCTGGTCGAAGATGGCCTTGATCTGAGCAAAGAGCTTTGCCTCGGTAGGCATCGATCTGCGCATCTCTGCGAGCCCGAAGATGCCGAACAAGTAGATAAAGTTGCGCTGGAAGTCCGCCCATTCGTTGATCTAGTCAACGACCATTTTGATAATCCTCTCTATCTCTACGAGCTTGTCCACGAAATTCTTGATGTTAGGGTTCGTCTTGAGCACCCCGATGCGCAAGAAGTAGTCTTCAAACTGTCCTATCAGTTCAACCAGCTGAATTACAATTGAGGTCACGCCATCAGGCAGGAACTCGAACACAAACTCGGCTCCCTTAATTTCCTTCTCGAGCATGTTGAGGGTGGTCTAGACGGCGTACTCCTTGGTGGCCACTTCGCAGACCTGCTTGATGATCTTGAAGTTGTCTGGCTGCATCAGGTCAAGCATGATTAGCTTGTGCAGGGTCACCTACTGGGGGTCTAGGTCGACGTTAAGGGCCTTGCCAAGCATCCTCCAGTGGCGATCGACCAGCCCTTTGGTGCGTAGACTTCTCGCCAGATGGAAGAACTGCTTAGTATGGTTGAGGACGTCTGCCATAAACTTTTGCAGCTCCTTCTGCTTCGGAAACTCGTTTATAAGGTTTGTCTTGATCAGGCGGCGAAGCTCAGTCTGCCACTCCTCGGTCGTTATCTCCACCAGGGTTGGGTCGAGCGCCTCAAACTTGCCCTCGATCCACTTTGGAACCGTCTTCGCAATCTTAATTGCCACTGCCCACAGCTCAAAGAGGGGCTTCAGGTCATCCTAAATCTTGAAAAGCTCATGGAAAGAAGTCTTCTGGACGTCGAGCAGCTCCTCTCGCTTGTTGATGGTGGCAGTCATGAGTTCCACGTCGTCAAACTTCTGCTTCAGGTCCTCAAGTCTATAGTAGACTTCCTCAACTTTGTTGACGTCAAAGCGCTAGTCTAAAACCCCAAGTTCGTCTGCGAACCAGTAGAAGGTGAATGCAGGGTTAATAGACCACTTGTTTGGTGGAATTGGAGGCAAGTTGTCGTTCTATGCTTTCTTAACTACCTTCTTTTTTTCCTCTGAATCCTCTTCATCACTATTGCTCACGGTTACACTCTCCTCTTCTGACTCCTTGAGCTTTTCGAGGGTAAACATCTTGGCCTCTCTTGCATAATCTGCAGGCACGAGTCCTTCATTAAGGATCTGCTCCATGGTCACTCTGAAGTTCTCAATCTGGATAAAGATCCCGTCAATGTCATCGTTCATCTCCTTGAAAAGGTTGTCCTTCCTCTGCATCAGCTCTACTTTCCTTTGTTCGATATACTCTCGGAAATTCTGAGGCCAGAAGAGCAACTCTAAATACTCAGTGTACTAGCCGTCTCTGAAAATGATTTCCAGTCTCTCTATATACTCCATCTTGACAGCAAGCTTATCGATCATAACTTGGATGTCATCTATTTTATTATCATCTTGCTTTAGAGTCTCAATATATTCGAGTAGATCTATCACCTCGTCAATTGATTCAGCATTAATCTCTAGTCTGTCCTTCACATTGTGGATCTCTAATTGAATCAAGCTCATCCTCGTCAAGAATTCATTGCGGTTGTAAGACTCTAGCACATCGATAAGGTCTTAGCAGTGCACAAGGAGCTTTTTCTTGTAGAGCTCGCAGTTGAGGTGGAGCAAGCCAAAGTCATACGTGTTATAGATGGTCTCCTGCACTTACCAAACAATACCTCTCAGACGATTTAACTCCTAGTACATAATGTCCTAGTCCATCTCTACTGATTTGTATGCAACATCGTTCTTTGCGATTTCAGCGGCGTCATCTTCCTCGTCGTCCATATCGTTGCTAAAGTCTTCTTCGTCATCAGGCATTGCAACACTTGGTTCAATGGTTTGGTGAGTATTTCCAATGGTCTGCTATGAGTTGACTGTCTAGTTTGGCATTAAGTCGTTTTTGTTAGAACCTTCACCTACTCCTAGGTTTGTGGCACTCTGTAAAGTGTCAATTACCTTTTCTTCTTCTTCATTTTCATCAACCTCTTCAATCTTGTCATCTAGCTTCTGCTTTTTTCTCTCTTTCTTGATCGCTTACAAGGCTTCAAGAGCTTCTTAGGCCTGCTATTGCTCCTAAATCTTGAAATAAGTTCTCTTCTTAAGTTCAGGAATGATTCCTTCGAGTTTGATCTTGAAAATGTACATAAACATGTTCATGTACTTAAGCATCTTCTTCGTCGACTTTTAGGTAATCTCAATCAATTTTTCCAAAACTTAAACATAATGAGACACTTTTTGGTTTCCATGGACATCAGGCACCAGCAGAGATGTCTGGCTGAGCTCAAGAAGAGGAAAGATAAGGCCATCAACTCTGTCAATGTTGTGCAGAGAGCCATGGATAGTTGTGATAACTGAGAATAAGTCTTTGCTGATGACGTCTAGCTCAGGACTTGTGACGATCCTCTAGCGTTTTTGCATGTTGATGGGGTTAGTGTAGGTTTCAATTATAGCATTCAGTTTTATCATTGGGCCTTTTTATAGTGGGATTAGGTCTAGGTCATTGACCAGGGGCACAGATTACTCTTCTCCTTCATCACGAGTCTTGTGGTCTAGCCCTAGAGATATCCAGTGATTGTACTTTATCTCGTCAGCAATCTTGGATTCCTTGACGTCTTTGTCCCTGAGTATAAAGCTGAGCAAGAAGAGAGTAAAGTCCTTGAGCGAAGTCTGGAAAGACTCGAATAGAATGGTCTGCATGTACTGCTTGATCATGAACAGCAATCTACTCAAGCAAGGGTCTATTTAGTCTTCTCTTAATTCTTGACTTATCTTGAAATTAAAGTCTTCTTTAATGTACTCAGACATCTTTTTGCTGATAAGGTCAGTCCATTGGTACTTTGCAATGTGATGGAAGTAAGTAGATGTCACCTTGCAGGCTTACACAAACTTGCTGTGGCTCAATGGGAACTCGTTCACAATTTTCTCAAGTCTTTCGAGGTTAATTAGTCTGAATTCGTTTCCAGTATAATTTTGTAACGAAAGGACTTGCAGATCGAAAGGAAATCTGAACAGGCGTTATTATTTGAGTGTTTTATTGGTCAACTCATAGAGGATCATTGGGATTTTAATAAACTTTTTGTCAGTTAGGACAATCGAGTTGTAGTCCAACTCTATTTTGGTGCCCTTTATGTTGTATCCAGGTAGTCCTTAGAGTTATGGCTTTTCCCACCAGATAGGTTTGAAAGCAAATATAGCTGGAGAATCAAGAGGAACACGGTATTTGACCAGCATTCCTTTGATGAAAGGGTCGTTGATTTGACTGTAAAGCAATGATTTTAAGATAGAAAACACATAAAGAGCCTCGACCTGAATGATCATTTTGCGTACAGTATCAGGGTTGTGGCTGAGAAGGTCAGTGTTTGTCCTTTTCTGGATATTTATGAGAAGCTCGTCTGAGAGCTAAATAAAGTCATACCTTACAAGCAGCTCTTTCTGAATAAGTTACTAGACATTCAAGAACTCTGTGGATTTACTGTGCTCTCTAACCACTTCCTCCATCAATTATTAGATGTGATATGGGTCGTCGTTGTCCAAAATAAGGTTTAATCTTGACCTCCATGTCTCAATATTGAGGTCCTTATTTTCAACCTTGAAGCGTTGGTCAAACACGCTGTAGGCTTTGATGTAGACTTTTACTCTCTCAGTAGGTCCTCCTACCTAGCGGAAGTCTGTATAGGCAGGAACACCCTTGTACTTGCTGTTGAGTCTATTTGCCTGATTCTTGAGCTTTACCTCTTTGATAACTGGCTTCACAAGAGTATCGTAGTCAACGAACAACTCAAAGGGAAGCTTGCGGGTATTAACAATAACTCGGTCTAAATAGGTAAGATGTGCCCTAGTGAATTCAATGGCAGCTCTAAACTCTTTAAAGTTCATGGCAATTAACTCAGTGTTGAGAGGAGTACGATCATCTGCATATATCCTCACCGACATTGTTTTAAGTGCAAAAGCGTGATACCACTCTTTGATGTCTTGGTTAATCACCAGCATCTGTAAATGCTTGAAAGGCTCAAATGCGTGTTCAGAAGCGTTAGTAAGTTGATCGACAGGGAGAGGCTTCACTTTAAGTATTTGGTTGTTGTCCACTGCAATTTGCCAGTTCATCTCCTTTATGCTTGGATGAGCTCGTTGTCCATTCTTCATGACATAACGCACTGGGGAGGTTGTTCTCTTGTCTGACTTCTTAGAGAAAATGTTCCTGAGCCACTTGTCAAAGATCTTGTTTGTCTTGTTCACTGCATCAAGTTCGGAGGCATCTGATGGCGTGAATGGTCTAGAGGCTCCACCAAGCGTTGGGGAGTTGCTATTTGGGAAGAATTCTTCAGTGTTTATAGGACTCTGGAATCCATCCTTGGGCTCAAGCAAGTCTTCATTAAACACGAAAGTCTTGTCATCTTCAGACCCTAGCTACTGTACAAGCACTGGATCTCTTGGAGGCTGCTCCTCCTAGTTTAAGAACTCTTCAAGTGATACTGACATGCAGCTGGCTGTCAAAAGTGTATTTGGAGCATTAAACTTCGCCCTCTTTCGGGAAGGCTGTTCGTTATCTTTCAGAATAGGGTAGACGTTTGCAATTGCATCGGACACCTTTGTGCTGAACTTGTGCCTCTCTGGTTTCACAATGGAGTTCGAAACTGAAATGCTTGTTCCCTTATTCAGTTAGAACAACGATCTAAGTTGTTCACTGATGCCTTCTTTGAGTGGGTCTCGCACTACATACAGCCTGTAGTTTTTGATCATAATCTCGTTGTTAGATAAGGCACCATCATCTTTAACTTGTCGCTTGTACAGGTCAATCAACTGTCGCATCTTCTTGTCTGCTTTCTCCTTGTTGCTTTGAACCATTGATCGCTCAAGAAGGTCAGTTATCTAGAAGTTATTGAGCGAAAGAGAACCTATTACACCAATCTAGGGGTTTGATGGACCACTATGAGTTATGTCCATAGAAGCCTCCGTTGCCGATTGCAAGTAAGTCAGGTTGGTGTTGCGTCCCTCCTTATAGACCTTGTTGAGCCCTGTAAATTGTGATGCCTCGAACTGGTTGAAACTTTAATTTACCATTCCAGCCCGTGGGTTAAACTATTAGTGGTTTTCAATAAACTGGTCCAGACTCGTGGCATTTATGGTTGCTCTGTAAGGCTTTGCCGAATTAAGCATTGATCGACCATTGGGAGAAGTGAGTGTCTATGATTACTGTTGCAGAGTTTCTAGATTTTGACTGATCTTGTAAAGAATAAGGTTCTTGGGCACAATAGCTTTCTGCCCTCTTGGACTACGATGATTGTTCGGAATTTCTCCAAAAGCGTTCATGCTTGCATTTCTCATTTATCCGGGCTAGAAAGAGTTCTTAATCTGTATTCTCCGCTAATGGTTCTCTCTACTCTTCAGCGTGTTGGTATCGTCACGAGTGACGATATAAGAGTTGACCATATTCTTCGTGAGATTGAAGTTTGACATGTTTTATCCAGAGAAGTCAAGAGACTTTCCAACATTTTTATTCCGCCCTCTTGTGTGGCGAAGGACTTTCTTTAAGTCAACTGGAATGTCAGAGGACTGTTGATGAATAATAGACTCTGGTATGGCACTGTCATGATTAAGGTTGTTTTACATGGCCGAAGAAGTCGTCATTGGCATCGATGCGTAGTCAAACGACTGGTTTGTTGGCGCATTCCTCTTAAGAGATGACATTGCTTGCTGGTTCATAGCGATGTACTCTTCAAGCTTGGCAGATGCTCCTTTTGCAAGATCAAATGGCTTGCTGGTATCGTTGGCAAGCATGTTGTTGGAAACAGGTCTTGTCGTTGACTTCTACTTCTTCTATCTCAAGCTTCTATGCATAGCGCCTCTGTTGCTGTGCACATTCATCATACTTGAACCGCTGGCAACTCCAGCATCACCGTACCTATCTGCGCCAAGTGACTTCTTCTACTACTGTATATAGTCTTCAGCGCCTGTCAATTGCATGGTATGATGTGTATGTAACTGCGGTGGGTTAGCTACTTTACTTGTGTTAATCGTCTTTACTTCAGCCTGGCTAATTTGTGACTCAAGAGATTGTATCCGTGAGTCTCTGATGCTCTTGTGGACTATTTCAAGTTCCATTATGTTTTGTCGTAGATGACTTTCTCGCTCCTTAGCTGTTATGCTATCGGAGCTTTAGTCTTCTGACTCTTAAACATTCATATTTGAATTGTGCATGATAATAATCAAACAAATAAATTATAATTACAGAATTGCAAATAACGGGG
>Ga0075467_10001632_pt1 | contig 18425 bp, 17 predicted proteins | sample DEB08_DNA_9_FD_75067 | JGI IMG/M metagenome (GOLD analysis project Ga0075467, IMG submission 75067) | Aqueous microbial communities from the Delaware River and Bay under freshwater to marine salinity gradient to study organic matter... | ecosystem: Environmental > Aquatic > Marine > Coastal ... | reverse complement strand
GTGTTCAACGAGGACGGTTCTGTAAACACGGAGGCGACGCCGGACGACGACCGTCCTGAGTTCTCGATCTCGCCTGTGACGGTGAGCGCGACACGGTGACCGCGGCGGCGCGGTTGCCAAGCGACAAGGCAGCGTCCAGCGTGGCGTCAGGCAGTGCGGCAAGGGCGGTTTTGGAGAGCGCGCCCGCTGCCGCTAGAGCCGCCAAAGCACCGGCGTTAAAGGTATCGCCCGCGCCAACCGTATCAGCGACCGTTACCTTTTGGCCCGCGATAAACCGGTTTTGCGTCGGAGTGATCGCACGAGCGCCACTCGCCCCCTCGGTCAGGAAAACCAGCTTCGGCCCGCGTGCCAATAGCCCGCGCGCCAGCGTCACAAGATCGCCGGACCCTTCAAGCCAGTGCAGATCCTCATCACTGATTTTAACAATATCCGCCAGCGCCAACATTGCGTTCATGCGCAAGCGATAACCTGCTTGGTCTGTGATGAAGCTAGGGCGAATGTTGGGGTCAATCATCGTTACCCTTGTTGCAGCCTCACGCGCTTGCAAGGCAGCATAAGCAGATGCTGCGGGGTCGTTGACCAGTGAAATACCACCGAAAAACAGGGTCGTAATCGTGTCTGGCAAAGGTGGCAGGTCTTGGATGTCCAATAGCCGCCCAGCGGTGTTTTCATCGTAAAAGGCATAGGTTGCTTGCCCGTTGACCAGCTTTACAAAAGCAAGCGTGGTGGGGCGGGCAGAGCGCGCGGCGAAGTTTGTTTCCACGTTCGAGGCCGCAAGCGTTTCGGCCAAAATCTCGCCAAACAGATCGGTCGAAAGACCAGAGAAAAAGCTGGTTTTCACGCCAAGCCGCCCCAGCGCAATCGCCGTATTGAACACAGCCCCCCCCGCGCAAGGCGTGAAAGCGGGTTCATCTGCGACGGTTCGGCGCGGCAGCATGTCGATCAAGGCTTCGCCACAACAAAGGATCATCTGGGCAGTCCTATTTGAAAGTTTGGCGCAGTATATATCCAAGGTCTCGTTAGCGCAAACATCTGTGAAGGTCAGACAAAGTAAGGCGCAAGATGGGTGCGAACGCGGTCAAGCGGGGTGGTGCCCTCGGTGTCCGGGATGAAGGTCTGGCCGGTGATGGTTTCAAAGGCATCGATATAGGTTTGGGCGGTGGCCCTGATCATCTCGGCCGGGATGTCGGGGATAGGATCTGTATACGGGTCACAGCGAGCCGCGACCCAAGAACGGATAACATCCTTGTCAAAAGATGGTGGACGGGTGCCATTGGCAAGGGCCGCGTCATACCCATCGGCGCGCCAATATCGAGAACTGTCGGGGGTGTGGATTTCATCAGCCAAAAGGATATTCCCTGAAGCATCGGTGCCAAATTCGTACTTTGTATCCACCAGAATAAGCCCGCGCTTTGCAGCCATTTCCTGGCCGCGCGCGAACAGGGCAAGGGCGATTGCAGAGACATGGTCCCACTGATCTTGGCTTAACAGACCTTGGGCTGCGATTTCCGCGGCGGTCATGGGCTCATCATGGCCGCCGTCAAAGGCTTTGGAGGTGGGGGTGATGATCGGTGCAGGCAAGGCCTGATTGTCGCGCAGGCCATCGGGAAAGCTGTGGCCATACATGTTCCGCTCGCCCTTTTTATAGAGCGTCAGGATAGACGTTCCGGTGGTGCCCGCAAGATATCCACGGACCACGATTTCGACCGGAAGGATTGTCAGTTTCTGGCCGATCACCACGTTTGAATCCGGATACTCCAGCACATGATTGGGGCAAATGTCAGCGGTATGATCAAACCAGTATCGGGCGGTTTGGGTTAGAACCTGACCTTTGAAAGGGATCACCGCGAGGATGCGATCAAAGGCGGAAATCCGATCTGATGAGATCAGGATCCGGCGATTATCGGGCAGATCATAGCAATCGCGAACCTTGCCGAAATAGGGGTTCGGAAGCTCGGGAATATGGGCGTGATCGAGGGTGCGGGTCAGGTCGGTCATCTGGGCCTCCTATCGGTTGGCGCTCTTTTAGGCGGGGCGGGGCGAGAGTCAATCTATGCTGTGAAAAGACAGCAGCCGTTCACGTGCGAACATTCATTCAACGCATTGATTTAAAACAATTTTGATATTTTTGTTAATGGAATATCAATCTTTGTCGCGCGTCTGTCCGCAGGCGCAATGCAACGTGTTTCAGTTCTGGGCCTGTGGGGAAATACTTGGCCCGAGCGCTGGCTCACTGTGGTTGATGGCCTTTTTGAGTGGGATGTAAAGCGCTTTTGCCAATGCGTGGCAAGACCTGCCACCTCATCGGCTCGACCTGCCTTTTGGTCCTGCAACCCAACCGCGCGCAAGGGGGCTCAAGGCCCTTAAGGCCGGGGCGCCTTTGGGTGTTTACACAAATGCTGGGCGTTGGGATGCGCTGCGCCGCTTTTTCCCGTCAATCACTGCGTATTTGCCAAATACATAGCCACACCCGCCAAAATCGACAGGCCGATCACCGCAACGGCGATTTTCCATGCGGAATAGGGGCGCTCGCCTTGCACTTTGCCGGTTTGGCCGTTCACCACAAAGCGATAGGTTTTGCCGTTGTATTTATACGCGGCCATCCAGATCGGCAGCAAAATATGCTTGAATGTCTCTTCCCGATGGTTGGTGTTGATCTGGCTGATGCGCTGTTCGTCGCCGCCGATATCGCGCGCAACATCGCTGGCGATGACTTGGGCCATTTTGGCGTGTGCGTCTGCGTTGCCATCGGCCAACCCGATTGTATAGCCTTCGGCAACGAACCCCGCCAGATAGTCAGGGCGGTAAGGTTGCAGCGCATTCAGATCCCACGGCGCCAGCCCTTCGGTATAGCTGCGCGGCAGGCTTTTGGTGGCCAGCACCAAGACATCATCAAAGAACCGTGCCACCCTCCCCGACACCGATTGCCAGCGGGTTTTGCGCACTTGTTCCTGGCGCTGTTCGCGCTTGCCGTTCACCTCAACCGTGACCATCCGCGTCTCATAGTAATAGGTGCCGCGTTGGCCGGAATAAGAGGAGGTCGTATCGGCGTCAAAGGTCCAATAGGGCACATAAATGCCCGACAGCGCGCGGCCTTTGCGGGCGTATTCAACCAACCCGTTTGGCGCAAACCACAAGCGCCCCAGCCATTTTGCCATGGCCGCGCGGGCGGTGCGTTCATCGAGTTGAAACGGCACTAGCGCTTGGGGTTTGATCTGGCGGTTGGTGCCTGTGCCAATGACAACAGGCGTTGCACAAAACGGACATTGGGCTGCGTGTTCAGCGCCAGCAAATTCAACCAATGCACCACAATTCGAACATGGGGTGGTTTGCGGTTCTTCCATCGCCGATTGTGGCAGGTCATCGCGCAAGCCGCGCGCAAGGTCATATTCGCCCAGTGCTGTGGCAAGGCTGGATTGGGCCGCTTGCGGGATGGTTTGGGTATTGCCGCAATGGTCGCAGACCAATTCGGTCTGGCCCGGCGCAAAGCGCAAGTCGGCGCCGCAACTGTCGCAGGGCCACCGGTTTTCTTGTCGCGCGGTCATGCCTGCCCTCGTCTACGCGGTAGGGGGGGGAGGCGGTGCAATGGTGAAAAGCTGTGCCAGTTCCATAATTTCACCTGCCGGTTTCCAGCCGTCTTGGCCTGCTGTCCAGACCAGCGTGTCACGGTTGAACTGGCCGGCAGTGATCATACGGCCAAGGTGGCTGCGCGAAAACGGGCCGTTGGTGGTGCCATTCGCGGCGGTGTGCCACAGCTTTTCCGGCGGGGGTGGCGGCGGCGGTGTTTGTGCCGGGGCGGCAGCAGGCACAGCCCCCCAAGGCCCCATGTTTTGCGCCATCCCCATACCCATACCGGCGCCCATGCCAGCACCCATCGCGGCCCCCATGGCCGAACCGGGTTGCGCCATGCTTTCAGCCGCGCCGAATTGCATGTAACGGTTCAAATCGCCCACGATGCCCATTGAGGTGCGCTTATCCAGCGCCTTTTCGACCTCTTCCGGCAGCGAGATGTTTTCGATGTAAAGTTCCGGCAGCGAAAGCCCGTATTCGGCGATTTGCGGGTTGATCGCCGTGGCGACCAGTTTGCCCAGATCAGCCGTGTTCGCCGCCATATCCAGCACCGGGATTTTAGAGTTGGCCAAAGCGCGGCTCATTTCCTGCAAGATCACATTGCGGATTTGAAAGCTGATTTCATCGGCGGTGAATTCGCCGTCGGTGCCGACGATTTCGGTCATGAATTTTGCAGGATCGGTGACGCGCATAGAATAGGTGCCAAAAGCGCGGATGCGCACAGGGCCAAATTCGGGATCGCGGGTCATGATCGGGTTTTTGGTGCCCCATTTCATGTCGTTAAAGCGCGTGGTGTTGATGAAATAGATCTCGGATTTGAAGGGTGATTGAAAGCCGTGATCCCAATGTTGCAGGCTGGTCATGATCGGCATGTTGTTGGTTTCCAACATGTACAGACCGGGGCCAAAGACATCGGCCAGCTGCCCTTCGTGGATGAACACGGCGGCTTGGCCTTCGCGCACGGTCAGTTTTGCGCCGTACTTGATTTCATGACCTTGCCGTTCAAAGCGCCAGACCATGGTGTCGCGGGTGTCATCGGTCCAGGCGATTACGTCGATGAATTGGCCTTTGAGGAAGTCGAAAACCATGGGGAAACTCCTAGCTGTCGCCGCCGACGAGGGCCTCGGCGAGTTGGTCGATAATGGGGCGGGCCTGCTCGGCGGTCATGCCGGGGGTCAGGCGTTTGTCGTAAAGCATTTCCAACATCATCTCATCCATCGGGGTGAGGAGTGCGAATTCCTGATCGTCGTTAAAGATAGAGGGGCGCGCGGCGGGGCTGTCATTGGGCAGGCCGAGGCCTTGGGTGATTTCTTCGTGCAGGCAAGACAGGTGGAGGAGGTCTGGGTGTTCGGCGCGGATCACGGCAAAGGCGCGTTCGACAAGGTTGGTGCTGTCGTCGATGGAATAAGTGACCTGGCAATAGGTTGAGGGGGGCATGTCGATGATGGAGCGCAGTTCAGCCCCGCCAATCGCGGGGTCGGCGCGGCGCACGGTGGGGGCGATGGCCTTGATCTCATCCGTGTCGAGAATTTGCAGGTGGAAGTTGATGCCGGTGGAGGCGAGTGTGATGGAATGGCCCGTAATGCGCTGCAGGCGAGCAAGGAATGAGGCGACGCGGGCACGCTCAGTCGCATGGCGGGCCTTTGGGACCGAGGCGCCGAAGGCAAGGCCCACGCGCACCGGTTTGTCCCAGCGGCGCAGGCGTTTTTCGGTAGTGCGCGCGATGAGGGTTCCCGAGGAGCTGTCAAATTCGTCGAAGAACGCGATGCGGATGAAGTTATTGGCCAGCATCCGCGCAGTAAAGGGCGCGTCTTTGGAGCCGGTGTCGGTGCGCATCAGGCCTTGGGACAGCAGTTGTGCCTGCACATCTTCATAGTAATTGCGCAAGGCGTCACTGGCCGCCGACGGCTGGGTGGCTGCCAGTTTTTCGTTGCGGGGTTGAGGCGGTTGGGCCGCGCGCCCGGCAACGGGTTGAATAGGTGATATGCAACCCGTCAGAAAGGCGGCAGAGGCGGCTATCAAAGCCGCCCCTTTCAAGGTTTTCAAGGGCGTGCGCAAGGCGTGCATTCAATGGCTTTCCAGAGGCTAAAGTCAGGCTTTGACGCCAATAGTATCGCCCAAACCATCCTTGCGCGCCTTGGCCGAAGCGAGGGTGTCGCGCAGTTCATGTTCCATCTTGACCAGCTCCACCTCGGCTGCGGCGCGTTTTGCCTTGCCTTCATCTGCAATCGCAAGGCTTTCGTTGATCGTGGCGATCAGGGTCGCGTTAGCCTTTTTCACTGCCTCAATATCAAACACGCCGCGTTCCATTTCGGTGCGCACGATGCGGTTGGTTTGTTGCAGGTTTTCGGCGTTCGAGGTGAGCAGCTCATTGGTCAGATCGTTGGCGGAACGAATGCTTTCGGCGGCTTCGCGCGAGCGCTGGATGGTCACGGCTTGGGCCAATTGGGTTTCCCACAAAGGCACCGTGTTCATCAGGGTCGAGTTGATCTTGGTTACCAAGCTTTTGTCGTTTTCTTGCACCAAACGGATTGAGGGCAAGGATTGCATGGTCACCTGACGGGTCAGCTTCAAGTCATGCACACGGCGTTCCAGATCATCGCGGGCGGCGCGCAGGTCGCGCAGTTCCTGCGCTTTCATCACTTGCTTTTCTTCAGGAGCGGCTTTGACCTCGGCCTCTTTGGCGGGGATGTCGGTGGCATCGAGGTCTTTCAGTTTTGCTTCGCCCGCCGCGATATAGAGCGCCAGTTCTTCATAGAAGGTCAGGGTTTTGTCATAAAGACCATCCAGCGATTTGATGTCTTTGAGCAAGGTATGTTCATGGCCGAGCAGGGTTTCGGTGATCTTGTCAATCTGGCCCTGTACGTTTTCAAACTTGGCCACGAAACTCGCAAAGGGCGCCGCGCGACCCAGCAGTTTTTCCCACCATGTCCGCTTGCGGCGCACGTCGAGTTCCGAGACGGAGAACCCGCGAATGGTGCTGACCATATTGCGCAGGCTGTCGCCGGCCGGACCTACATCTTTGTTTTTCACATCGGCCAGCATCGCTTGAGAGATGACCTGCAATTCGGCCTGCGCACTTGATCCGAACGAGATGATCGACTGGGTGTTGCCCATGTCAATTTCTGCCATTCGCTTTTTGATCTCAGTGGCATGGGCGGGGGGAGCCGCCTCCAGCATAATCAGCTCGCGGCTCGGTTCAGGCAGCACGACGGCGGTAACTTTTTCAATTTCTGCCAAGGTGGCGGCGGCTTTTTGTTGAATTGTTCCAGACATTTATGGTGCTCCCACTTTAACTGCGCTTGGCGCTGATTAACGGTTTTCGAACGCGAGGCGCTCGCGCAGAACTTCGATTTCGACGTTCAGGTCGGCGTGATTGTCTGACAAAAGGGCTGTGGTGCGGCTGGCAAAATTGGTTTCCAAATCGGTCAGGAGCGCCTCGTAATCCGCGCGGATTTTCGGGTCGCGGCTTTGGGCGTAAAGATCGACGAATTTGACGGTCGCATCACGCGCGCCTTGCAAATAGACACCAAGATACTTGCGCGCCGCCGTCAAATCGCGCGGGTCGCCTTCGACTGTGCGGAACAATTGGCGGGCGATGGTGGCAAAACGGTCAACCCTGCCTTCAAGCTGACGGTCGCGGGCGCGCAAAATGGCGTCATTCATCGCGGCCAAATGTGCCTCGGCCACATCAACGGCCTTGGCGACACGGTCGGTTTGAAAAGCATCGATGCCTGCAGCCCCTTTGTCGGCCATCGGGTCAAACCCAAAGGCGCCAAGGTGGAGGAAGGCGCCGACAGAGGAGAGTACCGTGGCGACGATGACCCCTTGGCCCGCCATCAAGGCGCCGCAGCCGATACCCGAACCTATCAGCATGGCACCGATCACCTTGCGGGGAAGGGCGGGGCGGCGGGCGATGGCGCGGGCTTCATACGCCTCTTGGGCGAACAGGCCTTGGCGGGTAAGCCATGCCCCCAAAAGCATAAGTCCGCCTGCGATCAGGCCAAGGATGAGCGTGACCGGGTCACTGTGAAAGGCATTCCAGACAAAGGGGATAGGCATAAAAAACAACAGATTAGAGCGAAATCCAGCCTTGGTTGGGCGTTTGGTTGCAAACCCGTTGGAAGGGGAGGGCGTGGTGTCAGAGGGCTTGCCATTCGGGCTGAATTTATCGCCAAAGCGTTGTGCCATCAGACCGACCCCAAGCTTGCGACGTAAATGGTGAGGGCTACCAAAAGCACGAAGGAAACCGTTTTCAACCCGTTTGCAGACATGCGGTACCCCCGTATTTTTGCGACCCTGCCAGTTGTCGCGCCAAGCGTTGCCGGACAAGCGGATTGCAACTTTCCAGCATAAGTATAGGCAGAGCGCCCCCCGCATACCAGTGTGATAAGCGGGGAAAGGCGGGGATTATTCCCCCTTTGGGCGGCGGTTTGCCGGTTTTGCGCGTGAAGCTGTTGGGGCACCATTGCGGCTGGTTGTTGGTTTGGGTGCTGACTTTGCCCAGGATTTGGACTTTGGTTTTGGGCTAGCGCGCTCGGATGCAGTGAGGTCGGGTTTTGCGACATCCGGTTTTGTGCGCGATGTGGGTTTGAAGGTGGTTGCGGGTTTGGCCACTGCACCGGCCTGCGTCCGGCGCATAGGCTTTCCGCGCGGCATATCATCGAGGGACGTGCCAAGGTTGGGGCCGCGTTTAGCTTGTGCACCCGGCTTGGAAGTAAGTTTGGCGCCGGGTTTAGATGTGGGTCTGGCCACACGCGGACCTTTGGCGCGGGGCGTTGGGGCCACTGCATCTTCGGGCAATTCGCGCTGGCCGAGTTGGTCGCGCAGCACGCGACCTTTGACTTCGGTTACGTCACCGGGGGTCAGGTCGCCCAGCCGGAACGGACCATAACTGACGCGGATCAAGCGGTTCACGGTCAGGTTGATCGCGGTCATGGCGCGGCGGATTTCACGGTTTTTGCCTTCGCGTAGGCCGACGGTCAGCCACGCGTTGGCGCCTTGGATACGGTCGAGAACCACGATCATCGGTTGGAATTTCTCGCCGTCGACTGTGATGCCTTGGCGCAAGGGGGCGAGGTCCGGATCGGTCGGGTTGCCGTTGACGCGCACGCGGTACTTGCGCAACCAACCGGTGGAGGGGAGTTCCAGTTGGCGTTTTAGGCCGCCGTCATTGGTCAGCAGCAAGAGCCCTTCGGAGTTCAGATCGAGGCGGCCGATGGACATGACGCGGGGCAGGTCTTCGGGGAGGTGGTCGAAGATCGTGTCGCGGCCCTTTTCGTCGCTGTTCGACGTCACGAGGCCATCGGGTTTGTAGTAGAGCCACAGGCGCGCGGCCTCGGGTTGGCCCACGGTATGGCCATCGACGGTGATGCGGTCGCTGGGGGTGACGTTCAGCGCAGGGCTGGTGATGACCTTGCCGTTCACGGTGACTTGGCCGAGTTCGATCATCCGTTCGGCTTCGCGGCGCGAGGCCACGCCTGCGCGGGAGAGAACCTTGGCGATGCGGTCGCCTGCGGGGGTGTCGTTGGGGGTATCTGGGGTGTTTGGCATAGTGTTCGGCCTTTTTGGGCGACGTCATCGCGACGTGGCAAAGCGTCGGGGGCTGACGGCCCCCGATCCCCCGTAGGTATTTAAGCCAAGATGAAAGGGCAAGGGGGGATTGAAATTGTTGAGGCGGCGAGGCAAGGCTGCTGCATGGTTGGTTTTACATCATATATGGAAATTGCGCTGGAGGCGGCGCGGGCAGCGAGTGCGCGCGGCGAGGTGCCTGTGGGCGCGGTTGTCGTGGGGCCGAAAGGCGTGGTGGCGCAGGCGGGAAACCGGGTGCGGGAATTGCGTGACCCGACTGCGCATGCCGAGGTGTTGGTGATCCGCGAGGCGTGCCGGGTGCTGGGCGCGGAGCGGCTGGTTGCGCATGACCTTTATGTCACGCTAGAGCCTTGTGCGATGTGTGCAGCGGCGATTTCCGGGGCGCGGGTGGCGCGGCTGTATTATGGCGCATCGGACCCGAAATCGGGCGGAGTCGAGGCGGGGGCAAAGGTGTTTTCGCATGCACAGTGCCATCATGTGCCAGAGGTTTATGAGGGAATTGGGGCTGAGCCTTCGGCGCTTTTGCTGCGGGAGTTTTTTGCAGGGCGGCGGGGGGGATAAGGCAAGCATTTTGTGCCGTCCCTGCGCCAAGTTCTGCCATTTCCATCACGAGAGCTGTCGCAGGCGGGGGGTGGTGGAACCCCCCGCCTGCTTGGTCATTTGCCGAAGTTCGGGTTAAAAGGTGATGGGTTGCATCACTTGCGGTTCGATCACATTCACGCCAGGCAGGCCTGAGGCGAGCTCGGCTGCGGATTGCTCGAGCAGGCCAAAGGTGCGGTAGTGGCAGGGGATCACGGTTTTGAAATTGAAATAGCGCTTGGCCGCATAGGCTGCACGTTTCATATCCATAGTGAAATGGCCGCCTGCGCAGAGGATGCCGATATCGGGTTTATGATAGTCGCCCATCCAGTCCATATCGGCCATTATATCTGTATCACCCGATACGTAGATCGTATGGCCCTCGCCTGCGATCATATAGCCAGCTTCGGACCCGGCGGCCGCACCGTTCAGCGTTGAGGAGTGGCACGCGTTGACCATTGTGACCGCAGCGCCGCCCAGATCAACCGTGCCGCCTTTGTTAAAGCCTGTGGTTGCGATCCCTTCTTTTTCCAGCATGGTTGTCAGATCATAGATCCCCACCACGGGGATATCTTGCGCCTTGGCGATCGCCACCGTGTCGCCGGTGTGGTCGCCATGGGCGTGGGTCAGCAAGATGTGGGTGGCACCCGCCGTCGCCGCCGCGTGCTGATCGGTTGGCATCATCGGGTTGCCGGTCAACCACGGGTCAACCAGCAGCACTGCATTTTCAATTTCAAGCCGAAAGCTGGAGTGGCCAAGCCATGTGAGTTTCATGTCAGAATCCTTGCGATGAGGCGGTTAATGCGCAACCCAATCAGATATTTGCATTCCGTTGTCTGCATTCAAGCTGTTTCAGATTGAATGCAGGCTACCTTAATGGGCTGGCTTGATGAAGGTATTGTTGCGCAGATCGTTCAAGGCTTGGCGGATCTCGGCATCGGTGTTCATCACGATGGGGCCGTGCCATGCCACGGGTTCACGAATGGGGGCGCCTGCGATCAGAAGGAAACGCACGCCTTCATCGCCGGCTTGAACCGTCACCTCATCGCCCGTGCCGAACTGCACCAGCGTGCGGTCACCTGACATGTCGCGGATGTTCACCTCTTGGCCGCGCACCTCTTTTTCCAGCAAAACGCCGCGGGGGCGGCTTGCATCGCGGAAATTACCCTTTCCTTCAAACACATAGGCGAAGGCGGATTTGTGGGTGTCGACTTTGAAGGTCTTTTTCACGCCTGCGGGGACCGAGATGTCAAGGTATTGCGGATCAGCGGCGATGCCATCGACGGGGCCGGATTTACCCCAGAACTTGCCGACGATAACGCGGACCACGGTGCCGTCATCATCAATGATTTCGGGGATATCATTGCTGGTCACATCTTGATAGCGCGGTTGGGTCATTTTCAGATGGCCGGGCAGGTTGGCCCAAAGCTGAAAGCCGTGCATCTGGCCCACCTTGTTTCCGTGCGGCATTTCCTGGTGCAAGATGCCCGAACCAGCGGTCATCCATTGCACATCGCCGGCACCCAGCTTGCCTTTGTTGCCAAGGCTGTCGGCGTGATCAACCGTGCCAGCCAGCACATAGGTGATGGTTTCAATGCCGCGGTGCGGGTGCCACGGAAAGCCGCGCATGTAATCGCGGGGGTGTTCGTTGCGAAAATCATCAAACAGCAAGAACGGGTCCATCTGTTCGGGATTGTGAAAGCCAAAGGCGCGGTGCAGGTGAACGCCCGCCCCTTCCATGGTGGCCTGAGCGAGGGTTTCAGCGGTGACGGGACGAATGGACATCGGGAACCTCATGCAGCTTGCTTGTTTCGACCAAGATAGGGGCTGCTGTCGCTTGGGGCAATTGCACAGTGATGCAGAGGCTTTGTGCAAATTGGCAGAGTGGGGCAAGAGTGGCTGGTTCTGCGCGCGCAACCTGCTATAGCGGGCAAAGTTTGGGATGGGGCGTGTTTGAAGCCACTACGGGGGATAGGATGAAAGATAAGAAGACAAAGGGTAAGCCCGAGCCGGTGATTGCGCGCCTTGATGTGTCGCAAGCGCGGCGGATCATCGGCATCGGGGTGCAGATCGGGTTGGGGTTTGTTCTTATCAGTCTTGCGGGCAGTTTCCCCCGCGATCAGATGGCCCTGCGTTTGGTTATGTTGGTTTTGGGCGGATTGACGTTTTACGCGGCCTATTTGACTTGGATGGCGACCGAAACCGCTTTGATCCTGACCGACAGCGGGTTGCGGCAGGAAGGCGGGCGCTTGCTGGCCGAGATGGACAATATTCGCGAAGTGTCACGCGGGGCCTTGGCGTTGAAACCGTCGAACGGGTTTACGCTGGTTCTGTTCAAAGGCACGGGCTTTGCTTGGGTGCCGGGATTGTGGTGGCGGATAGGCAATCGGGTTGGGGTGGGCGGTGTGACGCCGTCACAATCGGGGCGCTATATGGCCGAGATGATTGCGATGAAGATTGCCGAGCGGCCAGAGCAGGATTGAACGGCGCGCCTTGCTTATGGCGCACTTCAAACGCCCGCCGAGGGAGGCGGGCGTTTGAGTATTTTAAAGCTGTCGAGCAGATCAGCAGTTAAAATCAACGTGGCACAGCTTTGGCAAAAAGCGTGGGCGTGTGACAACAAACTGTTCCAGCAGGTTCGGCTCTAGCGCATAGGCGACCGGGGGAACGTACATCAGCTGGGTTTCCAACAAGATTGCGCTGTCTCCATCAGCCATTATGGGCAAATATTCACTCAAATTGGCCAGTGATGCATTGTCTAGCACTGGTAGGGCGTTGCCGGGCGAACGTGAAAAGATCACCTCGTATTGGTTGCGCACGCCGCTCCATGTGTAGGAGGTCAGGCGTATTTGGCCTGCATCTCCGCCCCCCAGCATGCGGTTAAAGGCTGTGCGCATGCCCGTGATATAGGCATCGTCAATGCCATTGGTATTTTGGTTGCGCGACACGAGGTCTGACACCGAATAAGAGGCTTTTTGAACGGTGTTGATCGCCCGGTACGCATCCCAGTAAACGAACATGCCCGCGTAGCCCCAAACGAACATTGGCATGACGATGATGGCGTCGACAAACAAAGAACCTTTTTCGTCCCGGCCAAATCGGTGCGTCAGGGAGGACAGGAATGACATAATTGAATTCCTCATGGTTCATTCACAAAGGCTGTGGTGGTGGCCAAGGCGTATCCGCCACTTTCATCGCGGGAAAGTTTAAGGCCAAGACCGACAAGAGGGAAAATAGCCTCTTGTATGACGCAGACACGAACCATCATGATTTCATGCTGGGCACCGGGATTGAAAGTGGTGGCCGGCGTGAGGTTTTGGTCACGGTTCACACATTCCGGGGAATTTGCGGGGAAACCCCAGGTCGTTGTGCTGACGGGCTGCAAATCAATCGTGATATTGGCGGCGCAATCCTGCATGATCACGCTGCCATTGCAAATCTGAGATTTGAGGAGGTCGGCAGTCGGGTTTTGAATTTGACCCAAGCGCAAACTACGCATCACGTTATCAACCGATCTTTCCAACATGATCAGGCGGGTCATGAAGGCACCCGATTCAATAGCAGCCATAAAGATCATCATGATCACCGGCACGATGATCACAAATTCAAGCGAGGCAGTGCCTGCTTCGGATATGAATCCTCGTTTCATGAACCCGCCGATGCGCCCAAACGCCTTGCGTTTCTTGGGGGTCGCATCACTGGCCAGATCCCCGCTGGATGTGGGGCATCCAGCGATTTTGGGATGCGTGATCATTGGGTCAACCTCAACTGGCTCATATTGTTGGCAATTGCACGGAAGGCGGAAGAGATCTCGAGGCCATTGGCATCAAAGTAGTGAGACGTGCTTGTGGCGCATTTGCGCAGTTCGTCGCGACCGCCGGAGGGGGCCTCGAACCCGATCCCGTAGACAATTATGTTGTTGGCCTTGGCTGCGGAGCAAATCTGCTGCAAGCGGCTATCCTTGTTCGAATAGACCGAGTCCATGAAGATGTTGCGCCAAGTGTTATAGTTCTGGTCCAATGCCAAGCCGTAGAAGTGATAAGCTACATAGGTCACAGAATAATCGTTCCACACTTGCGGCCATGTCAGCCGGTCGTAGTACGTGTCATTATTGGCGGAGCTGCTGGTGCTGCCGCTATCGCGAACCGCGTTCCATGAGTTGGTGCGCGGCCACCACCAGTCATTGCTGGTGTTGCTGCGGTTGAAATAAACAGAAATGCGGCTGCTAGATTTGTGCTGATAGATGTTTGAGTCGCCCGTGTTGTAGGGGTCTTTAATTTTATACTCGGTTGTGTTTTGACCATCGGTCATAACAACCAAGACTTTGAGCACGTCTGCAGTTGCAGGGTCCAACGGGCGGTCAGCGAACTTGGATTGCACATTGCCTTGGCTGATCAGGTGCTGGATCACCGCGTTTGAGTTTCTGTTCAGCAGATACGCGCCCCATTTCACCCCAACATCGATAGAGGTGTTGCCACCAACCTGAAGGTTGTTGATTGCGTTATGCAAAACTGTTTGGTTATCGGTCATCGGCGTGACCGTGTTGCCGCTTTGGGGCGGGCAGTTGTACAGCATGTTGGTCGACCCAGAGGTATAGTTGTAGGGGTCAAAATGTGCGTTGTGTTTGAATTGGGTTGTGCGCGACAGTTCATTCGTAGTGAACACTGAGTCCGGCAACTCGATGCAGGATGACGCGTTTTGCGTCGGGCTGACGTTGAACGCAGTCATCATTGGCCGGCCGATGTTTACCTGTGCATTGTAGGGAATAATCGACACTGAAACGCGACCCGGTTCGGCGGTGTTAAGAACCGATGTAATAAATTCGCGCGCGGCGGGCCGAAGGTTGGTGATCCGTGAGCCCCCCATGGAGCCGGAAATATCCAGTACCAGCGAAACTTCGACGTTTGAAATGCGCTGTTCGGCGCCAGAAGCGGTTTTGGCGTTCATCTCTGTGATGTCGATGAGCCGCATGAAGTACGTTGTTATCGGAGAACTGGCGCCAGCGGTGACGGTCCGAAAGTTCAGGCCACTTTGCACGTCTACCCAATCAAGCTTGCCCGCAAGCCCCGCTTTGGCGAAGTAGTCATTTACAACATCAACGGGATTAAGGCCTTGGGTCATAGAGGCGGCTGCCAGAACCGAACGGTCCAAGGTTTGTTGCATCTGGGTGCGGCGCTGTTCAAAACGCATAACGTCAACGGCAAGGCCGCCCATCATGCACATCAGCAAGAACAAGACGAGGCTGAGGATAAGCAAAGAGCCGTCTTCAGATTTGACGAAAGGGTTTTGAGCCAAACGATGCCTTTTGAGCCGATCGCCCAAACGATCCGAAAAGCGTTTTTGCGTAGCGTGTTGCATGGACGCGTTCATCATCTTGGTTTCCTCGTTCACATGTACCCAGACGTAATTTCGACGAACAAATGGCCAAAAAAGGTGACGTCCGGACGCGACACACCTTTTTCCCAAACGTCTATTTGGCCTGCGATGTGGGGCAGAAATATGGCGTTTCTGGCAAGACTCGGGGAATATTGGGCATGTCTGGAAACGGAAGGGCTGCTGGAACGCTATTGCATCGGCTTTGAGAACAAAGAAATGGCCTTGGCAAGTGCGCTATCTGTGAAAATGCGCCTGTGATTAACGAAATCGTAAGACTTGGCGGGGTGCGAATCAGGTAAAAGGTCTGTTTGCCCTGATTCGAGCCGTGTTCTGGAGCGTTAAGATTTGGTTCCTTGCGGGCTTTGGGCAAATTTCCTTTTCTCTGGAGGGTTGTTCTTTTCGTGATGAAATTTTGGGCAAACTCGTCTAGCGTTCCCTTAGTAAGCCCCCAACCAAATGGCGGGCAATAGGGAGAATTCTATGCAGATTACTGGCGAGCCGAGCTTTCGCGACTCCGTTGATCTTATGTTTAACCGCGCGACATCGCTGATGGATCTGAGCCCCGGTCTGGAGCAAAAAATCAAAGTCTGTAACTCGACATATACTGTGCGCTTTGGGGTACGGTTGCGTGGCAAGATCGAAACCTTTACCGGCTATCGGTCGGTCCATTCCGAACATATGGAACCGGTCAAAGGCGGTATACGCTATGCGCTGTCGGTGAACCAGAACGAGGTTGAGGCGCTGGCGGCACTGATGACCTATAAATGCGCCTTGGTGGAAACGCCGTTTGGCGGGTCCAAGGGCGGTTTGTGCATTGACCCGCGTGCGTGGGAGCCGAACGAGCTGGAAGCGATTACCCGGCGTTTCGCCTATGAGTTGATCAAACGCGACCTGATCCACCCGGCGCAAAACGTACCGGCCCCCGATATGGGCACGGGCGAGCGGGAAATGGCATGGATTGCCGACCAATATGCTCGGATGAACACCAACGACATCAACGCCAAAGCGTGTGTTACGGGCAAACCCCCGCATGCCGGCGGTATTCAAGGCCGGGTTGAGGCAACGGGGCGCGGCGTGCAATACGCGCTGCAAGAATTTTTCCGCTATGATGAGGAGCGCAAGCTGGCCGGCATGTCGGGCGATCTGGACGGCAAAAAGGTCATCGTGCAAGGCCTTGGTAACGTGGGCTATCACGCCGCTAAATTTTTGACCGAGGAAGACGGGTCGATCGTTACGGCGGTGATCGAATGGGACGGGGCCATTGTGAATGATGATGGCATTAATATTGAGGATCTGCGCCAGTGGATCGCCAAGCATGGGTCGATCAAAGGCTATCCACAAGGCACGTTTGTGGCTGGTGGGGCGGTGGTATTGGAAAAGGAATGCGATATTCTGATCCCGGCCGCGCTGGAAGGCGTGATCAACCTGAACAACGCTGAACGCATCCAGGCCAAACTGATTATCGAGGCGGCGAATGGCCCGGTAACCTTTGGCGCGGATGAGATTTTGCGCAAACGGGGGATCGTGATTATCCCGGATATGTTTGCCAATGCGGGTGGTGTGACTGTGTCTTATTTCGAATGGGTCAAGAATTTGTCGCATATCCGCTTTGGCCGGATGCAACGCCGCGCCGAGGAAGCGCGGCATCTGCTGTTGGTCAATGAGCTGGAGCGGTTGTCGGGTGATAAAGGTCTTGGCTGGACCATGTCACCAAACTTCAAAGAAAAGTACCTTAAGGGCGCGGGCGAGTTGGAGCTGGTGCGGTCGGGGCTAGAGGACACGATGCGCACGGCCTATCAAGCGATGCGTGAGGTGTGGCATGGGCGCGGCGATGTCGAAGACTTGCGGGTTGCTGCGTATATCGTATCCATCGGCCGGGTGGCTGCAACCTATCAGTCCAAAGGCTTGTAGGGTTAAAGGGACGTAATATTGGGCAAGGTTCGGAAATGATAAAAGGGGCCGGGTTTTCGGGCCCCTTTCGCATGGGTTTTGTTGGATTTTGTCAAGCTGGTGTGAAGTTCAGCGCAAGACCGTTCAAGCAATGACGCTTGCCTGTAGGCTTTGGGCCGTCGTTGAACACATGGCCAAAGTGGCCACCACAGCGGCGGCAATGCACCTCGGTCCGTTTGGAAAACAGGGTGTTGTCTTCCTTTGTCCCGATGGCGTTTGGTATGGCATCGTAAAAGCTGGGCCAGCCTGTGCCGCTGTCGTATTTTGTGGCGGAACTGTAGACTGACAACGCGCAACCGGCGCAATTATAGGTGCCGGTGCGGGATTCCTTGAGCAAAGGCGATGTCTCACCTTTAAGGCTGTTGGAAAACGGCTTTTCGGTCGCTTCCTCTCGCAACACGGCGAATTGTGCGGGGGTCAGCAGTTTTTTCCATTCGGCGGGGCTACGGCTAATTTCAAATCTAGCGGCCCATGCAGGCAGGGTGGCGGCAGCCGAGGCGGCGAGGGTTGTGGTTAGAAAGATACGGCGTGACAGCATAATATTCTCCTTGTTGCTGGTGGGTATACCGCAAAACTGGGGCAATAGTTTCATCACAATTGTGGCAATGCGGCGTGAGCAGGGGGCTGGTGCGCCAGCTCGGGTGACGCTTGCGACAAAAAACTGTCGCAGATGTGCTTGTCTTTGGGGCAAAAGGCGGGTCTTGTTTCGGCAATACCAAGGGGTGCGATGCATGCGATATTCTGGACTGAAGGTGCTGACCGAAGGGTTGCTTGGCAACAAAGGGTGGAAGCCGATGTGGCGCGACCCTGCGCCAAAGGCCGAATATGATGCAATTATTATTGGCGGCGGCGGGCATGGGCTGTCGACGGCATATTATCTGGCGAAAAACCACGGGCTGACCAATATTGCGGTGTTGGAAAAGGGCCATATCGGGTCGGGCAATATCGGGCGCAACACGACGATCGTGCGGGCGAACTATTTTCTGCCGGGCAATTCCGAGTTTTACAGCCAATCCCTGAAGCTGTGGGAGGGGATGGAAGCGGATCTGAACTACAACGTCATGCATTCCCAGCGCGGGTTGATCAATCTGTTCCACAGTGACGGGCAGCGCGATGCGTTTGTGCGGCGTGGTAATTCGATGATCAACCAAGGCGATGATGCGATTTTGCTGGACCGCGAGGGGGTGCGCGAGCATTTGCCTTACCTTGATTTTGAGCAGACGCGCTTTCCGATCTATGGCGGGTTGCTGCATCCGCGCGGCGGGACGGCGCGGCATGATGCGGTGGCTTGGGGCTATGCGCGCGGGGCCGATATGCGCGGGGTGGATTTGATCCAGAACTGCGAAGTCACAGGGATT
>Ga0075467_10001631_pt1 | contig 18432 bp, 21 predicted proteins | sample DEB08_DNA_9_FD_75067 | JGI IMG/M metagenome (GOLD analysis project Ga0075467, IMG submission 75067) | Aqueous microbial communities from the Delaware River and Bay under freshwater to marine salinity gradient to study organic matter... | ecosystem: Environmental > Aquatic > Marine > Coastal ... | reverse complement strand
GCGACGATCATCGGCGTCTTAGCCGGTGTTTTGCGTCTTTCCAAGAACTGGGTCATCTCTCGCTTGATGGCGTTCTATGTTGAAGGTATTCGCAACGTTCCTTTGCTGCTTTGGATCGTTCTTGTCTATGCGGTGATGAGTGAAGGCATGCCTCAGCCGAAAGATTTCCGCGAAGGTGGCGACGCGGTCATGTTCTTATCGGACAGCGTCGCGATCACGAACCGTGGTATCTATATTCCTGGCCCGATCTGGGGCGAGAATTCTGGCATTCTGATTGCTGTATTCATCGGGTCGATCATCGGGGCATTTGCTTACCGTCGCTATGCCAAGAAGCTTTTGTTTGATACTGGGCGCCTGCTTCCAATGGTTTGGCCTGCAATCGCTATTGCGTTTGTGCCAGTGATTGTTGCGCAGTTTGTTCTTGGGCAGCCTGTGACGCTTAGCTACCCTGAATTGGGCGGCTTTAACTTCAAGGGTGGCATTCAAATCAGCAACCCACTGGTCGCCCTTTGGATAGCGTTGTCGCTCTACACTGGTGCCTTTATTGCCGAGATCGTGCGTGCAGGCATTATGGCGGTCAGCAATGGCCAGTCTGAAGCGGCTTTTGCGTTGGGCATGCAGCCTAACCGCACAATGAGCCTTGTTGTTCTGCCACAAGCGATGCGTGTGATTATTCCACCGCTGATTTCGCAGTTCCTGAACCTTACCAAGAACTCTTCATTGGCGATTGCGGTTGGGTACCCAGATGTCCGTGCGACATTGGGTGGCATCACGCTGAACCAGACGGGACGTGCACTTGAATGCATGCTCTTGCTCGGCCTGTTCTATCTGGCGCTGAGTTTGATCATCTCGTTTGTGATGAACCTGTATAACAACAGCATGAAGCTGAAGGAGCGCTGATATGGATAACGCAACTGCGCAAAACCCCAGCTATGTTCGTGAAGAAATGTTGGCACAAGCGGAGCCGCCGCTTGGTCAAAAAGGTGCGATTAAGTGGCTTCGGGACAATCTCTTTTCGAGCGTTCTTAACTCGATCCTGACAATCGTTTCGATTTGGTTCGTCTATTATATCCTCAGCCATATCGCGCCGTGGTTTTTGAATTCAATCTGGGATGCTGGGTCGCTGACCGAGTGCCGCGAAATTCGCGATGCAACGATGCCTGCGGGAACGTCGGCGGCCTGCTTTGCGGTTATTTCGGATCGCTGGGAGCAGCTCTTGTTCGGGTTCTATCCAAGAAGCGAATACTGGCGTCCAGTCTTGGCGCTTGTCTTGATGGTTGTTGGCATTATGCCGGTCCTCTTTCAAAGCATTGACCGTAAGTGGCTTGTTGCCTCCGCATCGCTGCCTTTCGTGCTCTTCTTCTTGCTTTGGGGTGGCTCTGTTTGGCTCCCGATTGCAATCGCAATGGGCTTTGTGTTGGGCTATGCCGTTAATAAATTCGGCACGCCTATGCTGGGGTCTATTGGTGGTGCTTTGGCAACGGTGATCGTACCATTGCTCTATTGGATTTATGTCGCTGGGCCATTGTCTGGAGCCATTCATTCTGTCCTGCCAATTGGGCTCGAATTTATTCAGTCCAAAGACTTTGGCGGCTTCATGCTCTCCATCGTGATTGGTGTTGCGGGTATCGTCCTGTCACTGCCGCTTGGGATCGTTCTGGCGCTTGGCCGTCAGTCGGACATGTTTATCGTGAACAAGCTGTCGACCGCTTTCATTGAGGTCATCCGTGGCGTGCCACTGATTGTTTGGTTGTTCACTGCATCGCTTTTGCTCAACTACTTCCTGCCTCCGGGCACGAACTTTGACTTGATGCTGCGTGTGATCATCATGGTAACGCTGTTCTCGGCGGCCTACATTGCGGAAGTTGTGCGCGGTGGTTTGGCGGCTTTGCCAAGTGGTCAATATGAAGGGGCTAACAGTCTTGGTCTTGATTATTGGCATTCCATGCGCTTGATCATCCTACCCCAAGCATTGAAAATCTCGATCCCAGGTATCGTGAACACATTCATTGGTCTTTTCAAAGATACGACCCTCGTTGTGTTCATTGGCTTGCTTGACCCAATTGGTCTGACCAACTCCATCCGGTCGTCCACTGATTGGAACGGCATCTACTGGGAACTCTATGTATTCATTGGCCTGATGTTCTTCATCTTCTGCTTCAGCATGGGCCGCTACTCACTCTATCTGGAGCGTAAGCTTCAGCGTGAACATCGTTAAGGGAGGCATCTGATATGTCTAATACTGCAACAGAACGCAAAATCGACCGTAGCAAGATGGAAGTCTCTGACGAGGTTGCGATTGAAATCCACAACATGAACAAGTGGTACGGCACGTTCCATGTTCTGCGTGACATCAACCTGACGGTGCAACGTGGTGAGCGTATCGTTGTCTGTGGCCCGTCGGGCTCTGGCAAATCGACACTGATCCGCTGCATCAACCGTCTTGAGGTGCACCAGCAGGGCCAGATCATCGTGGACGGGACAGAATTGTCGTCCGACCTTAAGAACATCGACAAGATCCGCTCTGAGGTCGGCATGTGCTTCCAGCACTTCAACCTGTTCCCACACCTGACGATCCTTGAGAACTGCACTTTGGCGCCAATCTGGGTTCGTAAGACACCTAAGAAAGAAGCTGAAGAGATCGCGATGCATTACCTTGAGAAGGTGAAGATTCCTGATCAGGCGAACAAGTATCCTGGTCAGTTGTCTGGTGGACAGCAGCAGCGTGTGGCGATTGCCCGTTCGCTTTGCATGAAGCCACGCATCATGTTGTTTGACGAGCCGACATCGGCGCTTGACCCTGAGATGATCAAAGAAGTGCTCGACACCATGATCGAACTTGCCGAAGAAGGCATGACAATGATCTGCGTGACGCACGAGATGGGCTTTGCCCGTCAGGTTGCCAACCGCGTTATCTTTATGGACCAAGGTCAGATTGTGGAGCAGAACGAGCCTGAGGAGTTCTTCTTGAACCCGAAATCAGAGCGCACCAAGTTGTTCTTGAGCCAAATTCTCGGCCACTAAGCCGTAGACAAGCTAAAGAAAAAGCCCCTGCAATTGCGGGGGCTTTTTTCGTTTAGTCTGTCTCGCGTCCAGCAGCGCCGATCAGGTCTCGGGGGACCGTGAAATCAACGATCTCACCTTGGCTTCGCCCAATCACGCCATCAAAGTCGATGATTGTCGTGGCACATGTCGGGTAGTCGTCAAAGCGCGGATGCGCGGGGCGTTTCTTGACCAAACCATTGGCCAGCATCCCCATCCCCGGATTATGCGCGATCACGGCGATGCAGCTCGCGTCTTCGCGCCGCACGAGATCGAGGATGGTGTCAGGGGACGCGTGGTAGAGCGATGGCTTGAACTTGACGGTTGGCGCCACCTCAAACGCAGGAAGGATCAGGTTCGAGGTCTCAACGGTGCGCACAGCGTCAGAGACGAGCATCAGGTCGGGAATGTACCCCATTGACTGCAACCACGCGCCAACGGCCTTTGCGGCGTCTCTGCCGCGTTGGTTAAGTGTGCGGGCATGATCATCGCCAAAGGGATCATCCCAACTGGATTTACCGTGACGGATCAGAATGAGACGGGTCATAGAAAGGCCTCCATATGGAATGCGGCTTGGGCGGGTAGGAGGCGGGTGGCACCAACGGGACAGGCGCGCCGTGCGGCGCAACCTTTCGTCATGCAGTGCGTACCAGCCTTGGTTGCGAGATAGGTTTTGCAGGCGTCAACGTTGTAGGTGGCGGCTAGGGCATCGACGGGGCAGGCGGTCTTGCAGGGTGCGGGGCACGTGGCGCAGGGTGATAGGCTTGTTTCGGGTGTAAGTTGTTCAGGCACCCAGACCGCCCCGCGATAAGATGCAAAAAGCCCTGCGATGTCATGCACAAGAAAGCCAATCGGTGAGGCCCATGCGCGGCCACTGCGCAGCGCCCATGTGTAGAAGGGTTGGAATGGCGGGCCACCAAAGGGGTAATAGGCGACGCCGCCAGTTTTTGTGGCAATCGCGTCAATCATACGCCGCGACCAGCGATCCATTGGATCGGGGTTTCCGTCTAGGTATTCGGGGGATGCTGAAAAGAGCCCCCAGAACGCAGGCTCGTCAGGGCCAAGCAGGATCAGTGTGCCATGATCATGGTCCAAACCATCGCTCTGCTGCACAGAGCAATGGCCCATGGACATAAGGCCCACATCTGCAAGGCCCTTTAGGGTCAATCGCGCGGTTCGCGGATCAGGGAGCCTGCACCGTGGTCTGTGAAAAGCTCTAGCAAGCAAGCGTTTGAGGCGCGGCCATCCAAGATGACGACAGCGCGTACCCCTTTGGAAATCGCATCGAGTGCGGTTTCTGTTTTCGGGATCATACCGCCAGCGATGGTACCGTCTGCGATCAAGGCTTCGATCTGCTTTGGGGACATCTCGGTCAGGATGTTGCCGTCTTTGTCTTTCACGCCTGAAACGTCGGTCAGAAGCAACAGGCGGTCGGCCTTCAGCGCACCTGCAACCGCGCCAGCAACAGTGTCACCGTTCACGTTATAGGTTTCGCCCTCATAGCCCATGCCAAGCGGTGCAATCACAGGGATCGCTTTGGCGGCGTGCAGGTCGCGTAGGATCGTGACGTCCATTTTTACTGGTGTGCCGACGAGGCCCAGATCAGGGTTCGTCTGCTCGCAGATCATCAGGTTCGCGTCCTTACCAGAAACGCCAACGGCCTTGCCGCCCTCATCACTGATCGCTTGCACGATGCGATTGTTCACTTTGCCAGACAGGACCATTTCAACGACGTCCATGGTCGCCTGATCAGTGACTCGCTTGCCGTTCACGAACTCGGATTTGATGTCGAGCTTCTTGAGCATCTCGTTGATCATTGGGCCGCCACCATGCACGACGACAGGGTTCACGCCAACTTGCTGCATCAACACAACGTCGCGGGCAAAGCTATACATCGCCTCGTCGCTGCCCATCGCATGGCCGCCGAGCTTGATAACCACAGTGGCCCCAGCATATCGCTGAAGGTAGGGGAGAGCCTGCGACAACGTCCGCGCGGTGGCGATCCAATCTTGATCCATATCTGGCGTCCTCTTTTTCATGATATACCTGCTATAATTGCGCGTAATTTTTCAATCCCGTCGCCTTTTTCAGATGAAGACAAGATCAGTTCGGGGTAGGCGGCGGGGTGCTTGGCAAGAGCCTCGCGGGTCTTTGCGAGAGACGCCTCAAGGGCATCACCGCGCAGTTTGTCAACTTTGGTCATGACAACTTGGAAGGTCACGGCAGAGCGGTCGAGCAGCGACATGATCTCTTCGTCGACGTCTTTTGCCCCGTGGCGCGCGTCGATCAGAACAAAAACGCGGCGCAGGGTTGGGCGACCGGAAAGGTATTGCTTGAGCAGGCGCTGCCATTTCTCGACCACAGCGACGGGCGCATTGGCAAAGCCGTAGCCCGGCAAATCGACGACGTAGAAATCGCCCGCCGTGAAGAAGTTAATCTCTTGTGTCCGGCCGGGTGTGTTGGACGCACGCGCAAGGCCCTTGCGCCCTGTAAGCGCGTTGATCAGGGATGATTTGCCCACGTTGGAACGACCTGCAAAGCACACCTCGGTGCGGTCAGCCTCTGGTAGGCCATCCATAGCGACAACGCCTTTGAGAAATGTGGTCTCGCCCGCAAAGAGCAAACGACCCTTTTCGCGCTCTTCGTCAGTTGGTTCGGGGGCTTCGATAAAGCGGATCTGCATAGTCATAGTACCTCGGCTGTGTCGCCAAGGCTGATGTTACCGCCTCGGATGACTTCGGCATAGATGCCAAAATTTTGATGATCCCAGTTGTCGCGCAAAACCGCCAAAGTATCAACGTCGCGCTCACCAGTATTTGGGTTAACTGTGGTGTGCATACAGCGCATGATGGGTTCTTTGATCCGCAAAACCGTTTGACCAATTTGAATGTCGCGTCCGACCCAATCCCATTCTTGCCAAGCGGACATGCCGTCGAGCCAAATATTGCCGCGCCAGCGCGCGATCTCAAGTGGATGGCCCAAGTGGCGGGCGACATCTGCGTGGCTTGCCATGTTGAGGATCGAAATGGAGGGATAGTCCGTGTCTGTGATGCCTTGGTTTCCAAGCGAGACAACGCCAGTGGGATGGCGCTTATCTGCAGGGGACAAGGGTGTGACCCAAGTGAGAAAACGGGTGACGTCAGCAGGGCTGCCTGGCGCAAAGGTGATCTCGGGGAGATCAGCATGCCGCAGCGTGATTTCTCGTGTCGTTTCGTCAAAATCGGCCCAAATCCCTGCCAATCGGGGGATCATGCTGCCGATCATAAAGTTACGGCACATGACCCATGCAGGATCGGACGTCGAAAATTTGGTATCGGCATGGGTAACGGCCCAGTGCCGATCCCAAGGCATGGATTGACCCGCCACCAAATCAACAAAAGCCAAGGCCTCTCGACCATGGCTTTTGATGGGGTGTCGCCACAGGGATGTGACGGCGACCAATTATTTCCCTTTCGGGGCTTTGGGGTCGTTGGCGGCTTTGTCCTTGCGGCTAAAGCCAGATTTGATGTTGCCAAAGACGTCAGGCTTTGCGCCGTGGCTGCGCATAATCAAATACTGTTGGGTGAACGTGATCGTGTTGTTTGCGATCCAGTAGAGAACCAAGCCGCTTGCAAACGAGCCAAGCATGAACATGAAGACCCAAGGCATCCATGCCATGATTATTTTCTGCGTGGGTTCAGTTGGCGCGAGGTTCAGTTTTTGCTGCATCCACATCGAGATACCCAAGATGATTGGCAGAACACCAAGGCTAAAGATTGCAAAGATACTGCCGACCTCTGGTACGCCCCATGGCAATAGGCCGAACAGGTTCAGGATCGATGATGGATCAGGCGCGCTAAGGTCACGAATCCAGCCCAACCACGGCACATGGCGCAATTCGATCGTGACGAAGATCACCTTATAGAGTGAGAAGAAGATCGGAATTTGCAGCAGGATTGGCAAGCAGCCAGACGCAGGGTTCACCTTGTTCTCTTTGTAGAGCTTCATCATGCCTTGCTGCATGGCCTGTTTGTCTTCGCCCGTGCGCTCTTTCAGCTTCTCCATCTCTGGCTGAAGCTCTTTCATCTGCGCCATCGACACGTATGATTTATACGCAAGCGGCAGAACGAGCGCTTTCAGGATCACGGTCAATGCAATGATCGACCAACCCATGTTGCCAATAAACTGGTGCAATGTGTGAAGGAGCCAAAAGATCGGCTTGGTCAGGAAGAAGAACCAGCCCCAGTCAATGCTATCAAGAAATCCTGTTACATCCTGATTATTTTCGTAGTCACGAATGGTTTCCCACTCTTTGGCGCCCGCAAACATGCGTGTCGTGACTGTCGCAGTCTCACCCGCAGCAACAGTTGTCAGGTCCATGACGGCTTCTGCTTGATAAAGATCGCGTGAAGCAAAATATTTGCTCGTTGAACGGAATGGTAGGTTTTGATCGGGGATCAGCGTCGTCATCCAGTAGTGATCAGTGTAGCCGATCCAGCCGTTCTGGGTGACATCAATCCGCTCGGCTTGTGTGCCTTCGCGTGGATCGACTGCGTAGTCTGCAAGCTTGGAGTATTTGGTTTCTTCTAACTGGCCGTCCGACATACGGACGAGACCTTCGTGTAGAATGAAGAACTTTTTCAGGTTGGTAGGCTCGCCATGACGGCGGAGCAGGCCGTAAGCGCGTGCGGCAACCGCATTTTGTGTCGCGTTCTCAATGGATTGCGCAAAGGTGAACATGAACTTGTCGTCTATGCTGACGGTATTGCGGAAAATCTGACCTTGGCCATTGTTCCATTTCAGAGTGACTGGGCTGGATGGGGTTAGCGTTTCACCGCTTTCGACCGACCAGAGTGTATCAGGGCCAGGCACTGCCTCTGTTGAAAGGCCGTCGACGCCTGTCCAGCCAAACGAGGCGAAATATGCGTCAGCTTCACCGACGGGGCGCAACAGCTGCACGATTGGAGAGCCGTCTTTCAATGTCTCTTTGTATTGGGTCAAGGACAGATCGTCGATGCGCCCGCCTACCAAAGAAATAGATCCAGAAAGCTCGGGTGTTTCAATGGAAACGCGCGGCGCATCGGCGGCTGGATCTGTCGCTTCCAAAAGAGTGGCTGTGCCACTCAGTGGGTCGGCAACAGGTGTGGTGCTGCTGACCTCTGCGCTTGCCGTTGGCAATGCATCAGGCTCCACGGGGGTCACTTCAGGCGGGAATATTAAAGTCCACGTTACAATCACCAGCGCACTCAGCGCCGTTGCAAGAATGAGGTTTTTGTTCTGGTCGTCCATCTGAAACCGCCCATATAGTCGGAAAAATCTGTAGGTCGTTCAACCCCCGCAGGGACCAAAGGTCAAGTGGTTTTCCTGCTTTTACGCATTAACCACACATAAACAGGGAATATGGCGCGTGCGGATTTTGCGATTTGCAATCTGAGCTCGCCATGGGCTGCGATGATCGATGGTTCTAGCCGTAATCTAGAGGTTAAAACCGCAAAACTACTCTTCAGTCTGCTTGCCATCGCGAGAAAGGCCAAGAAAGTCGAACAGCTTGGGATCAAGAAGGTGCGATGGGCGCGCATTTGTGAGCGCCTTGAACATGACTTGCCGTCTTCCGGGACTATTCTTTTCCCAACCGTCCAGAATTTGCTTCACTTGCTGCCGCTGAAGGCCGTCTTGGGATCCACATAAGTCACACGGAATGATGGGGTAGTTCATGGCTTTTGAAAACTTTTCGCAATGTTGTTCTGCGACGTTTGCCAGAGGGCGATAGACAAAAAGATCACCTTCCTCGTTCAGCAGTTTTGGCGGCATGGTTGCCAAGCGACCGCCATGAAACAGGTTCATAAAGAACGTTTCTAGAATGTCGTCCCGATGGTGACCCAGGACAACCGCAGAACAACCCTCTTCACGGGCGATGCGGTAAAGGTTGCCGCGACGCAGGCGGGAACACAGCGCGCAGAACGTGCGCCCCGCCGGGATTTTGTCCATGACGATGGAATAGGTGTCTTGATATTCGATTCGATGCGGCACACCCATTTTTTCCAAAAATGACGGCAGCACCGTTGCGGGAAAATTGGGCTGACCTTGATCAAGGTTGCAAGCCAGAATGTCGACGGGCAAGAGGCCGCGCCATTTCAACTCGTGCAATACAGCAAGCAGGGTATAGCTATCCTTGCCGCCAGAGAGGCAGACAAGCCAGCGCGCGTCGCGCTCGATCATCCCGTATTGTTCAATCGCTTCGCGGGTATTGCGGACAATACGTTTGCGCAGCTTTTTGAAATCGGTTGTTGAGGGCGCGCCGTGGAACAGCGGGTGAATATCATCAAGATCATCTAGCATTGTGTGGATATGCCAGAACTGATTGCGCCTGCCTAGTGGCCTTTGAGAAATGGCGCTCTAGTTCTGTCGGAAAGGAGAACACCCATGCGCTTGATGGTTTTTGCGGCCCTCACGGCCCTCACTGCTTGCACAGGCAAACCTTCGTTAGATGATCCTTCGCTGTCGCACCAAAAACTTAATCTGGAAGAATTCTTTGATGGCAACCTTGTGGCTTATGGCCAGTTCCAAGATGTTTTTGGTACTGTGCGGCGGTCATTTGTGGTCACAATCCAAGGCGATTGGGATGGGGAGCGCCTGCGTCTGCAAGAAGACTTTGTCTATGAAGATGGTGCGACCGAGCAGCGGATTTGGACGCTGACGAAGACGGGCGATGACACTTGGACGGGGACGGCACCCGGTGTGATTGGCGTGGCGCGCGGCGTGGAGCAAGACAATCGCTTCAACTGGAAATACGAGATTGATTTGCCGATCCCATCGGTTGACGGCACATCCGAGACTATGCGCGTGACGTTTGATGACTGGATGTGGTTGCAGACCGATAATCGCCTGTTCAACCGTGCCTATGTGAAGCGCTACGGTTTCGATATTGGCGATGTGATTATTTCGTTCGAAAAATAGGCGCTTAATCGGGGACGTTATCGATCCCTGACCCGCCCCAAGGGTGGCAGCGCCCTATACGGCGCATTGTGAGCCAAGCGCCCTTGATCCCGCCGTGCTTTTCCAACGCTTCTAACGCGTAGGCAGAGCAGGTTGGTTGATATCGGCAGCCGTGCCCAACCATCGGCGAAAACGTCACGCGGTAGGCGCGAACTGGCAGCGAAAAGAGATAGGCGAGCGGGGTCATGCGTGCACTTTAGTCAGCGCACGGCGCATGTCGTTGAGAAGCTCGGGGAAGGGGAGTTCGGCAGTCACGGTGTTGCGACCGACAAGGACATAGTCCCAGCCGTCTAAACCTTCAGACGGAAGAATCATGCGAGCCACTTCGCGCAGACGGCGTTTGGCGCGATTGCGCGCAACGGAATTGCCAACTTTTTTTGAGCAAGTGAAGCCGACGCGAATACCTGCGGCCTCGCCTTCGGCCCTTTTGCGGGCCTGAAGGTGGATGCCTGATGTGCCTTGTCGTCGGGCCCCTGATGCGCGCAGAAAATCAGCGCGTTTGGTGAGGACGGTCAGTGGCAAACAAGCAGAAACCGCCGGTGACCCGTCTATGGTTGCAGCGATATCGCTTTCCATAGGTGCCACCGGCGGTTTCAAATCAATTAACCGAAAACTGGCGCTTATGCGCTCAGCTTTGCACGGCCTTTGGCGCGGCGCTTGTTGATGATGTTACGGCCAGCTTTTGTCGCCATACGTGCGCGAAAGCCGTGACGGTTCTTACGAACGCGGTTAGATGGTTGGAACGTGCGCTTCATAGCGGTGTCCTTTGGTTTTTGGGCCAAACCCATAAATGGATTCGAAGCCGGTCTACAATTCAGACTTGTCCTTTAGAGAGGGCTTGGCGTGGTGTCAACGCGCAAGGCGGGGTCAAACTGCAACAATTCGCGAATTCCCACCCTGCCAAATGTTACAGTCATCACGAAACATCCCGTTTATCGCAGCATTCACTGTCCAAATCATCAACGAGACGTGAGTGGGGTAGGACTATTCGCGGTTCCAGTCCATCTAGAGAGCAACACAGAGCCTTAGCGCAAGAAAGTCAAAATTTATGTCGAACACTCCCAAAAGCGCCATTGCGCAGCGAATTCCTTTGATAACGATCATCGTTGTCGCTGTGTTAGGAGCGTATTTTCTGCGCGACTACCTGACTTTCGATACCCTCAAAGAGAATCGGGAGGCACTTCTGGCGTTTCGCGATGCGAATTACGCATTAACGGTCTTGGCATTTATCGCAGCCTACATCTTGATCGTTGCGTTCTCGCTGCCGGGTGCAACAATTGCGACGCTCACTGGCGGGTTTCTCTTTTCGACTTTTCCAGGTGCGTTGTTCAATATCCTCGCGGCGACCATTGGCGCGACAGCCATCTTCATGGCCGCGCGTTGGGGCGGGGGCGAGAAGCTGGCAGCAAAAATGGACAGTTCTGAAGGGGCGGTTAAAAAGATCAAATCGGCCATCGATGATAACCAGTGGGAGGCGCTGCTCCTCATCCGCCTCGTGCCAGCCGTGCCATTCTTTATGGCGAACCTGATCCCCGCGCTTGTGGGCGTTTCCTTATTCCGCTTTGTCGTTTCGACCTTCTTTGGCATCATTCCCGGGGCGGTCGTCTACACCTCAGTTGGCGCTGGGCTTGGTGAGGTCTTCGCCCGTGGCGAGACACCCAACCTCGGGATTATCTTTGAGCCTGCGATCTTGTTGCCTATTCTCGGCCTGTCTGCACTGGCGGCCCTTCCAATTATTCTTAAGGCCGTGCGCGGCAAGAAAGGTCTGTAAATCATGACCCGTATCAAAACAGATATCTGCATCATCGGCGGCGGCTCTGGTGGTTTGTCCATCGCGGCTGGTGCCGTGCAAATGGGCGCAAAAGTTGTGCTGCTTGAGGGCCACAAAATGGGCGGCGATTGCCTGAACTACGGCTGTGTGCCGTCCAAGGCGCTAATCGCTTCGGCCAAACAAGCCCACGCCATGTCACAAGGTGCCAAATACGGCGTCGCTGATGCGGCAGCGCAGGTCGACTATGCCGCTGCTAAAGATCACGTCGCGGATGTGATCGCCACAATCGCCCCCGTCGATAGTGTAGAGCGATTCGAAGGTCTCGGCGTGCAAGTGATCCAAGAATTCGGCCGCTTCATTTCTCCCACAGAAGTGCAAGCAGGCGATACAATCATAGAGGCCCGTCGTTTTGTGGTCGCCACAGGTTCTGGTCCGTTCGTGCCACCAATCGATGGCCTTGATGGCGTGAAATATTACACCAATGAAGACATCTTTGATCTGCGCGAGCAACCGGAGCATCTGATCGTCATCGGTGGCGGGCCTATCGGCTTGGAAATGGCGCAGGCGCATGTGCGCTTGGGGTCCAAGGTGACAGTGATTGAAGGCGCGAAAGCATTCGGCAAAGACGATCCCGAAATGGCTGCCATCGTATTGGAAAACCTCAAGGCCGAAGGCATCGAAATCATCGAGGATGCGCAAGCGGGCAAGATCAGTGGCAAGGGCAAAAACATTACCGTACACACCCCAAAGGGCGACTTCACTGGATCGCATCTGCTGATGGCTGTCGGGCGCAAAGTGAACATCGAAAAGCTGGACCTTGAAAAAGGGAACGTGGAATTCACACGCGGCGGATTGAAGGTTGGTGACGATCTGCGCTCTGTGAGCAACCGCAAGGTCTATGCAGCGGGCGACGTCGCAGGTGGCCTGCAATTCACCCATGTGGCGGGCTATCACGCGGGTGTCCTGATACGGTCCATACTGTTCGGGCTACCTTCCAAGCAAAAGACATCTCACATCCCGTGGGCGACCTACACAGACCCTGAATTGGCGCAAGTCGGCCTGACCGAAGCGCAAGCACGCGACAACCATGGCGATAAGCTAGAGGTCGTGCGGTTCGACATGCACCACAATGACCGACTGATTGCCGAGCGTAAAAACAAGGGTCTGATCAAGGTGATGGTCGTGAAAGGGCGTCCTGTCGGAGCCTCAATCGCAGGACCAATGGCTGGCGAATTGATCGGCATGTGGGCCATGGCGATTGCTAACAATTTGAAGATGTCCGCCGTGGCTAATACCGTGCTACCCTATCCAACAGTGTCCGAGGTTAACAAACGCGCCGCAGGCGCCTATTTTAGCCCAAGACTTTTTGAAAGCGATATGGTGAAGCGAGTTGTTGGTCTGGTCCAGCGCTGGCTGCCGTAAGATAGGTAACGAGGGCACATGCTCAATTCACTCTCAGGGCGATTTCTGATCCTGACGACCGTTTTTGTAATGCTGGCAGAGGTCTTGATCTTTGTGCCCTCAGTCGCGCGCTTTCGCGAAGACTATCTGTTGGCCCGTCTTGAACGTGCGCAGATCGCGTCGCTGGCCCTAGAGGCGGACAATATGATCTCGCCTGAGCTTGAGGCAGAGCTTTTGCTGAATGCCGAGGTCTATAACGTTGTTCTGCGCCGCGACGAGATGCGCCAACTCGCGCTGTCCTCGCCGATCCCCGCGCCGATTAATGCGACCTATGACATGCGTGACCCAACGGCGATGACCTTGATTGTTGATGCGCTTACAACGCTTGTAGACCGGGACGAACGCATTGCGCGGGTGATCGGTAACCCCGTGCGGGACGGCGGTCTTTTGATTGAAGTCACGATGGATGAAATGCCATTACGCGCCGCAATGATCGACTACGGTCTGAACGTTCTTGCGCTCTCTGCTGTGATCTCCGTCATCACGGCGTTCCTGTTGTTCTTGGCTGTGCAGGGCCTTCTTGTGCGGCCGATCAAGCGCGTTGTTGGGCATATGCAAAGCTACGCGAAATCACCAGAAGATGCGCGGCGGATCATTACTCCCTCTGCACGTGTGACTGAGCTACGGGACGCGGAAATGGCGCTGCAATCCATGCAGGTCGAATTGACGGGCGCGCTTAAGCAAAAAGAACGTCTCGCGCAATTGGGCGGTGCTGTTGCCAAGGTGAGCCATGATTTACGGAATATTCTGACATCGGCGCAATTGTTTACGGATCGCATCGAAGGGTCTGATGATCCTTTGGTGAAACGCATGGCTCCGAAACTTGTGGGGTCAATTACGCGTGCCGTGAACCTTTGCGAAACCACGCTCGCGTTCGGCCGTGTTGACGAGCCAGCACCAGCGCTCACACGGGTCAATCTGGCGCGCATCGTTTCAGATGTTTTCGACAGTGAACGTTTAGCGGCAGGTGACGACGACATCTCATTTGCCGAGGACATTCCAGTAGGCATGACACTACGCGCAGATGGAGAGCAACTTTACCGGGCGATTTTCAACCTTGTCCGCAATGCGCGTCAGGCCATTACAGCGACTGGTAAGGCTGGTGAAATCAGCATCAAAGGTTTTGAGGACGATAATGCATGGTGGATTGTTGTGAGCGATACGGGGCCTGGTTTGCCGCCTAAGGCGAAAGAGTTCTTGTTCCAGCCGTTCCAGGGTGGCGCCCGCAAAGGTGGGTCTGGCTTGGGGCTTGTGATCGCCGCTGACCTTGTCCGCGGGCACGGCGGACGATTGGACTTGGCATCGACAGGGGTGGACGGGACAGTTTTTAAGATTCAACTCCCAAAAGCCGACTTTGCCTTAGCCGCGGCAATAGATTGAAAAAGTTCTCATTTGGCACTTGCATCATATCGATAGCACAGTTAAATCCCCCTCACAGTGGATTGGTAGCTCAGTTGGATAGAGCACTTGACTACGAATCAAGGGGTCGGGGGTTCGAATCCTCCCCAGTCCACCATATCACCCTTTTGTTGGGTAAGAGTAGGTCGCCTTGGGCGGCCTTTTTCTTTTGTGCATAAGGATTTGTGGGAAAACTCGTTTACCTTGAGTTTCTTTCGATGTTGTCTATATTCGTTCCTTGGGTGGTATGGAATGTGGTATTTTTGAAATGGCCCTATCTGGCAAACTGACAAAGAAGCTGGTCGAGAATCTTGGCGCTGGGCGTCACGGTGATGGTGGTGGCTTGTATCTGGTCGTTGATCCAAGTGGTGCGCGGCGCTGGATCGTGCGCGTTGTGGTCAAAGGCCAGAAAAACAAAATGGGCGCACCGTTGCGAACCGACTTTGGCTTGGGCGGTGCAGATGTTGTGACACTGAACGCGGCGCGTGAACGGGCGTTGGAATATCGCCGCATGGCAAAGCAAGGTTTAAATCCACGATTTAACGCGCACCGCGAAGTTCCGACGTTTGAAGAAGTCGCGCAGCAGGTTCACATTGACCGCATGCCAACGTGGAAAAACAAAAAGCACGGCGAACAATGGATCGGCACTTTGCGCACCTACGCCTTCCCCAAGATAGGGCGCATGCCGATTGATAGCATCGACCAGCCCGAAGTGATGATGTGCCTAGCCCCGATTTGGACGGAAAAACACGAAACGGCGAAGCGATTGGCGCAACGTCTCAAGATCGTGCTGGACGTGGCCAAGTCCAAAGGCTTTCGATCTGGCGAAAACCCTGTGACTGCGATCAAGGATGCGCAATCATTGCCAAAGGTAAAGCAAAAGCCAAAGCATCATAAGGCGATGGGTTGGCAAGATGTGCCAAGTTTCTATGCGAATTTGAAGCTACGCAACGCGATGGCGGCGAAGGCGTTGATGTTCACCTGTTTGACGGGATCACGGACGAGCGAAGTGCTTGGGATGCGTTGGGAAGAAATTGATTTTGATGCGGGGCTTTGGACCTGCCCAGAAATACGGATGAAAACAGGGGAAATTCATCGCGTGCCGCTAACTGATGAAATGCTGGCGATCATTGAGCCGTTGAAGGCGTTGCAATCGGAGTATGTGTTTGAGGGCCAAAAGCGTCATAAGCCGCTGTCCAATATGGCGATGTTGATGCTGTTACGACGGATGGAAACCGAGGGCGTGACTGTGCATGGTTTCCGTTCCACATTCCGCGATTGGGCGTCCGAGGTCGCAAATGCGCCGCGCGAGGTGGCAGAAATGAGTCTTTCGCATAGGGTAGGTTCGGACGTTGAACGTGCTTACGCGCGATCTGACTTGATTGATAAGCGGCGCGCATTGATGGAACGGTGGTCGCAATTTGTTGCTGGTATCGAAGGTAAGACTGTGAGTTTTGCGTAATGGGACGACGGAAAACATTCTTGTATGGTCGAGCGTTCGAAGAAAAATATCAGACAGCGTTGGGTTTTCCAGAGTTTGAGCGAGCCGGAGAGGTACTATCGGAGATAGATTTTGATCCCCCGAAAATTGATTGGTCTATGATTGAAGCCAACGTCGATCACGAGATACCGCAGTATTCCCGTAAAGAAATTGATTCTGCTTTTGACGCAGAATTGGGTTTTCGGGTGCGAAAAGCGCTCACTCGTGGTCTAAGTGGTGAAATGCCGGAAGACGAAATGCCAGAGTCCGACTTTTTAAGGAAATCAGCTAGAATAGAGCTTCTAGCCCAAAAGCTGACCAAAGAGATTGATGATCTGGCTGAAATTGGCACCCTGTTACTCGTTAGGCCAAAGCGCAAGGATGGTCTTACGTCTGCCGAGGAACCAGACCGGTTTTACGCACGGATAGGCGCAAAGACAGAAAGGCCAACCTCCGAGTGCTTTTTTGACTACTACGGGTTTCGGAAAGTGCTGGACTATTACGCTTGTTTTTCGGCCCAAAATGGTGACTTTCAATCAGTAGTGAGTGACAGGTTTGGTCAACGACCTGATTACTCTTGGTATGAGATGTTGGTTCGAAGGGTGGTTCTGGCATTTTGGCCGACAAATTTTCCAATGACTGTAACGATCCCAACCGACACCAATCCAGAATTTTCGTCGCCGATCATTTTGGTGCTTGAAGAGCTTCGCAGCCAACTCAACGAGCTGGCTTTGTCGATACCAGGATTTGCAGACATGTATGAGGAATGGACCTATCGCCAACATGCCCGTTTGGTTCTGAAGTTAAGAGAAGAATTTGAAGCGAGCGACATTTTTTGGGCGCAAAATTCACTCCGGAAATATGATGCCGAGCAATCCGCTTTCGATGAAAATTTATTCTGAAAGCGGATTATCAATCGAAAAGAATCGCAGGCATTTAGACCGCATTGGAGCATTCCTAGCGGAGAATAAATGCAATGAAACTATTCGAAGAAGATCGCAATTATGTCCTTGGAGATGGCGAACTAAGTCTCATTGGTGACAGCAACAAGCTTGCGCAATGGCGTCACAAGCGAATGGGGCCAGCATTTTACAAGCTGGGGCGCAAAATCATCTATCGCGGGGTGGACCTGAACGCTTGGGCGGAAGCTCAGCGCATTGATCCTTCCCAAAAGGGGCCAAGCTAGTGGCCAAGCGCGTTTCGGCGCAGCGGGTCAAGATACACCGCCAATACACTTATGAGAGCGCTGCGGATGCGGTGGGGGTGACCGACCAAACCGTGCGATCTTGGCGCAAGGAAGGGCTTGTCGTGCTTGATAGTAAAAAGCCGCATTTAATCCTTGGCCATGAACTCAAACAATTCATAGAAAACCGCACGCAAAAGAAGTGCGGAAAACTTGGGCCTGATGAGTTCTATTGCATGAAGTGCAGCGCCAACCGACACGCATATGGGGCGATGGCAGACTACCTGCCATTTAACGACACGCGGGGTAGGCTTGTGGCCCTGTGCGACACTTGCCAAACGACTTGTGGCAAGTTTGCAGCGGCCTCGGTGTGCGAGGATTGGGCGGCGATCCTGACGATTGTCATGCGCGATAAGTGATGACCCTAAGAGAACCCTACAAGTCTAGCGCAAATCATTACTTTCGATGGGTCATAGAATCCAACGGAACTGGCAGGCCAATCGGGGCCAAATTCTAAGGATAGAACGATGGTAAAGCACATTGAAGAAAACGAACGCACCAAACACGATTACGCGATTTATTTGCGCCATGCCCAAGGTCAAGATGAGAAGTCCATCGACAAGGTAATGGCTGCGATCCGCCAATTTGAGGACAGCACCAAATCTAAGCCATTCAAGAAGTTTCACCGACAGCAGGCCGCGGATTTTAAAAGCTTTCTTGGCAAGCAAAAGAATATGAGGACCAAAAAGCCGTTGGCCTATTCTACGGTCGATTCGATCCTTCGCTTGGTCAAAGCGTTCTTCCATTGGCTTGTGAGTCGTGACGGCTTTAAGCGAGTGCTGACTTATGCCGACGTTGAATACTTCAACAACACGCTCAAGAACGGGCGGATTGCGCATACTGTGCGCGCGATACCTTACCCGTCAATGCAGCAGGCCGCGCATGCGTTTCAGGCAATGCCATTTGAAACTGAATTCGAGAAGCGTGATAAAGCGCTTTTTGCGTTCTTTATGCTGACAGGTGTGGTTTACTGGGCTAATTTACAGCCAGTTTATCACACGGTTTAACTGGGAGTTGGGATCCGCTTTTGGGTTCCTTTTGCTTGGGCTATCTTCATTGATC
>Ga0075467_10001628_pt1 | contig 18467 bp, 19 predicted proteins | sample DEB08_DNA_9_FD_75067 | JGI IMG/M metagenome (GOLD analysis project Ga0075467, IMG submission 75067) | Aqueous microbial communities from the Delaware River and Bay under freshwater to marine salinity gradient to study organic matter... | ecosystem: Environmental > Aquatic > Marine > Coastal ... | reverse complement strand
TTCATCTGAAAGAAAAACCAAAAAATATTGGGCGCAAATCATACCGGTGATTTTCAATGTTTTTTGGTAGCGGAGGAGGGACTCGAACCCCCGACACATGGATTATGATTCCAGTGGAAATCGTGGTTTTCGCGAACAAAATCACGAACCATAACGGTGTGAGTCACGTCAGGCAGCCATTAGATCTTGTTCCATTTTATCTATCAGTTCGACGTCTTTCGATGGATCATTAAACAGGTGCCCTTAGACTTCAAACGTCATCATAATCGTAGAGTGACCCAAAAGTGTCTGGATCTTCTTGGGAGACCGACACCAACCTTTCAACCGCTGTGCCGCACAAACTCTACTTGCATTGACGGCGATTTGATTGGAGGGTTCCAACCAGACTGGAAGTGGGAGGACTCCATGAAAACCATGCTTAAGCTAGGGATCGTCGTTATCTTGCTTTTGGCAGGCTACCTTACGCTGTGGCCGATTCCGATTGCGCCGCAGGCGTGGCAGGCGCCGGCTGACAATGGCTATACGGGAGACTTTGCTGCCAATACGCGGCTCGCCAACCTTGATCGCATTCCCTTGCTCGAAGGCGTGCACGGGCCGGAAGACTTTGTAGTGGTGCAGGAAGATGGCAGGGAGATCGTCTACGCCACTTCGCAGACCGGCGTGATCCTGCGGATCGATACCGAACGCCGCACCAGCTCAGTGTTTGCTAATACCGGCGGTGTGCCGCTGGGGATGGAGCGCGATGCGGCAGGCAACTTCATCGTAGCCGACGCCTTTCGCGGGCTGCTCTCGATCAGCGCGGATGGCCGCGCGGTGGAAGTGCTGACCGACGAAGTGAACGGTTCGCCGATCCTGTATGCAGATGATCTCGACATTGCGCCTGATGGGGTGATCTATTTTTCCGACGCCTCGACCAAATTCGGGGCCCAAGCTGCAGGGAGCACGTTGGCGGCCAGCCTGCTTGAAATTATCGAGCACGGAAAAACCGGGCGCTTCCTCTCTTACGATCCCGCCACCGGTGAGACAGCTATCGTCGCCACCGGCTATAGCTTTGCCAATGGCGTGGCCATGTGCCCCGATGGTGACTGTTTCCTGGGTGCCGAAACCGGATCTTACTCAATCGATCGCATCTATGTCGCTGGACCCAAGAAGGGTCAGTCAGAACGATTTATCGAAAACCTACCCGGCTTTCCCGACAACATCAATCGCGGCTCAGAGGTTGATGGCAAGCAGACCTATTGGGTGGGATTGGCTGCTCCGCGCGCAAAGGTCCTGGACGATGCGGCGCAGTCTCCCTTTGCGCGCAAGATGATGCAGCGCATCCCCCAGGCTTGGCAACCCGCCGCGGTTCCCTATGGCCATGTGTTCCAGATCGATGAAAACGGCAAAGTGCTGCAATCGCTGCAAGACCCACAAGGCGGCTATCCCACCACTACCGGCGCGGTGGAAAGCGATGAATGGCTCTATGTTTCCTCGCTAGAGACGCACGATCTTGGACGATTGCGCAAATCTTCTGCACCTGCGGGAAACAGCAAATAGCGGACAGCCCGAGATAGCCGAAAGTGGTTGATCGATTCCCGCTCAGATAAGCGGGCCGCGTCATTTTCGCGTGTTACTAGAAAGACGACTGCTTTTGATCAATCGGCTTGCGAATGATGCTCTAGAGGGCGCAAAGCTACTGCCAACTGATCTTCGAAAATCTGGTAGCTGAGGAGGGACTCGACCCCACGACACGCACAATGCGATCACTGCGCCAAAAAACGGTCTGGCCGGCATGGACCCAATCGCGAACACCACAACAGGCTCCGGAAAGACCCGAAAGCAGCCTTGCAGGTTTAACTGCAATTACCGCTGGAAGTGAAGTCTCGGTCCGCGCCGCCATACGGTCAGGCAGGCCGGTATCCGGCTACATGGTCAACGGCTCATATTCCACACGAGTGACGGCAAGCTTCTCGTCCGCGTCGCTGGTAATGTCGACGCTCTCGCCTACTTCGATGGTGGTCGGTGTGGTCCAGCAAACCTGGCCCTCATCGTTCATGGCGCTGGTGAAACACTGCTTTCCGTCGACCAGCGCGTAGGTGCCGTGGTCGTAATGCGCATCGCCCGCATTTGCGATATAATTGCCGCTCGCATCGATGGATTCCAGAATCTCCTTGTCGTCCATCATGAATTTCCAGCTGGTTTCGTTCAGCGACATGGCTTCTGCAGGGGCATCCACCTCGGCAACCGGCACGGTTTCTTCTTCAGCCTTCGGGCTTCCGCAAGCTGCGAGCATCGCGACACTGGTGATGACAAATAGTTTTTTCATAGAATCCTCCATTGATCGAATTGCGAAACTAACACTGTCAAGCAAGCGTCCCAAGTGGTTTCTCTGCTGGCCCGCTAGCCCTTCTCCCTAATTTTTCGCAATATTGGTGGAAGCAGTCCGCCTCCCATCCACCAGCGAGCGCAAGCCAGAGAGCGTTCAGCCTGCGCGCGTGGTAACCAGCCATATCTGTAAAAATTGACATCGCAAGAAGGGCCCGATCTGCCGATACCGGCATCATGTTTCCCGCGGGACGAGCCAGCACTTCTAGTGGAAATTACGGAGTGACGGCATTGATGGCCAAGACTAGTTGAAGCCGCAAACCAGGATAAAGGAACCCCCAAATGAACCAGCAAACCACAGCCGAAAAACCCGCGAAGGGACATGACTATGACAGCCAGATCGCCGTGTTGCGGAGCGACCTGGATCGATTGCAAGGCGACTTTAGCAAGCTCAGCCATGAACTGGTCGAGAATGCTGGTGAACATCTCCATGACCTTGGCAGGCGTGCAAACTCAAATCTGCATGAAAAACGCGAAGAATTGCGCAAAGCAAGCTCCCGGGGTCGGCAGATAGCGAAGAATGAAGTGAGACAGCATCCATTGGCCAGCATTCTGGCGGCGACCGGCGTCACTATTGCTCTCGGCGCGTTTGCGAAATGGGCCGCAAATGGTTCTAAACCAAACCCCTGAATCTAGGGCAAGGCTTTCATGGCAAAATTGTCGCCAGCTGCGGCAACCTTCTTGATCAGTGGCGATAATCGCGGACTAGCTTGAAATACGGTCTAGATTAATAATGTTGGTAGCGGAGGAGGGACTCGAACCCCCGACACATGGATTATGATTCCACTGCTCTAACCACCTGAGCTACTCCGCCAACCGGTCCCGGCGATCATCGCGATCGTCACGAAATACCGTCTGGACCGCGGCGCTATAGTCACAGCTAACAGTCCGGTCAACAAGCTGAAGCGAGAAATACGCTAAAACTTGCACGGTCACCGCGATCCGCGCTAACAGCGCTGTCCAAGCCGAAAAGTGGCATCAAGGGGCAGATATGAACGCATTTTATGATATCCTGATCGTGGGCGCCGGCCATGCAGGCGCGCAAGCGGCGATCGCCTTGCGCCAGAAGAAGTTTGAAGGCTCCATCGGTCTGGTCGGCAACGAGAAATATCCGCCCTATGAACGGCCGCCGCTATCCAAGGAATATCTTGCCGGCGAAAAGCCGTTTGAGCGGATCCTGCTGCGCCCCGAGAGCTTCTGGGCCGAACGCGACATTGATTTGCTCACCGGTCGCAGGGTGTCGAAACTCGACCCGATCAGCAAGAAGGTCACCCTGACCTCCGATGACGAAATTGGCTATGGCAAGCTGATCTGGGCAACCGGCGGCTCTCCGCGCATGCTCGACTGTCCGGGCAGCCAGGCGCGCAATATCCATGCCGTCCGCTCCCGCGCCGATGTCGACAAGATCATGGCAGCCTTGCCGTCGGTCAAGAAGGTCGTCGTGATCGGCGGCGGCTATATCGGACTGGAAGCGGCCGCCGTGCTGACCAAATTGGGCAAGCAGATAACCGTTGTCGAGTCGCTCGACCGGGTCCTGTCCCGCGTCGCCGGCGAAACCCTTTCCCGGTTTTTCGAAGCCGAACACCGCAGACATGGCGTCACGATAGAACTGGAAGCAACCGTGGCCGGCTTTGAAACCGGAGACGATGGCATTGCTACCGCGGTCAAGCTTGCGGACGGACGGACACTGGAGGCGGACATGTTCGTGGTCGGCATCGGTATCATCCCCGAAACCGGTCCGCTCGTCGCGGCCGGCGCCGCGACCGGCAATGGCGTCGACGTCGACCAGCATTGCCGCACCAGCCTGGAAGATGTCTATGCCATCGGCGACTGTGCCGCGCACAGCAACGCCTATGCCGACGGCGCCATGATCCGGCTGGAATCGGTCCAGAATGCCAATGATCAGGCGAAGGTGGCCGCGCTCGACATTTTGGGCGAGGAAGCCGAATATGATGCCGTCCCCTGGTTCTGGTCGAACCAGTATGACCTGCGGTTGCAGACCGTGGGACTGTCGACCGGCCATGACAGCTATGTCGTCCGGGGCGACCCCGATTCGCGCAGCTTTTCGGTGATCTATTATCGCGACGGCAAGGTCGTGGCGCTCGACTGCGTCAATGCCACCAAGGATTATGTGCAGGGGCGCAAGGCGGTCGTCGAGGGGCTGAACCTCGACAAGGACGAACTGGTCAATACCGACATCCCGCTCAAGGAAGTCGGTATCCACTAGCCCCCGTCTCCGCGCGCAGAGCATAGGCAGGACGACACCAGTCCTTCTCCCGTGAGGGAGAAGGATGCGCAGACTTGGCAGCTTGCTGCCTGGTCGTAGCTGGATGAGGGTGTTCTGCTTTCCGAAACACAGAACACCCTCATCCAGCGCCGCCTAATTCGCTGCGCTCATAAGGCTCTGTATCCTTCTCCCTCGCGGGAGAAGGTAGTATTTAGACATCCTTCACAAGTTCAGGGCGCCCAAAATTACATTTCGCTGGTGGGCTTGCCCGGCCAGTGATCGAGCGCGCGGTTACCGAAATTCAACCCGGCTTCGCGCGGATTGATGCAATTGTCCGTCACATCGCCGCCGCAAACCTGATATTCCTTGCCGTTCAGCATCACCGTCCGGGCCTTGCCCTTGGGTCCCTTGTTGACCACGGTCGCCTTCGGATCCATTTTGGCACCATCTTGCACGTCGCTCTGCGCGGCCATGGCGACGCCGGAAAAAGCCATTGATGCTGCTGTCACAGCGCTTAAAACTGCTATTCTATGCATGTTGCTCTCCAATTCAGTTGTTCGTGACTGATTAACCCGCAGCGAGGCGAAGGGTTCCCGCGGCTTGCTCGGGACATGAAAACGGGCCTTGCTCCTGCGCCCGATGTTCCCTAACTGTTCACCTGTGACCGATACTGTCAATATACCGCAAGAGAGCGACCCTCCCTATGTCCGCGGCCTCAATGCGCCGCAGCGAGAGGCCGTGCTGACCACCGAAGGCCCGGTGCTGGTGCTGGCTGGCGCGGGAACCGGCAAGACCGCCGCCCTCACCCGCCGGCTCGCCCATATCGTCTTCTCGCGCCAGGCCTGGCCGAGCGAAATTCTCGCCGTCACCTTCACCAACAAGGCCGCCCGCGAGATGAAGGAGCGGATCGCGGGAATCGTCGGCGAGAGCTTTGAAGGCATGCCCTGGCTCGGCACCTTCCACAGCATCGGCGCCAAGATGCTGCGCCAGCATGCCGAACTGGTCGGCCTGCAGAGCAATTTCACCATTCTCGACACCGACGACCAGCTGCGCCTGCTCAAGCAGCTGATCCAGGCCGCCGAAATCGACGAGAAACGCTGGCCGCCGCGCATGCTCGCCGGGCTGATCGACCAGTGGAAGAACCGCGGCCTCAACCCCGCCGATCTCGATGCCAACGAGAATGAACGCTATGCCAATGGCCGCGGCCAGGAATTTTACGCCGCCTATCAGGCCCGCCTGCTGGCGCTCAACGCCTGCGATTTCGGTGACCTGCTGCTGCATATCCTCAACCTCCTGAAGACCAACCGCGAAATCCTGCAGCGCTACCAGCAGCGGTTCAAATATATCCTGGTCGACGAATATCAGGACACCAACAGCTCGCAATATCTGTGGCTGCGGCTGCTCGCGCAGAGCCACAAGAATATCTGCTGCGTCGGCGATGATGACCAGTCGATCTATTCATGGCGCGGCGCCGAAGTCGCCAATATCCTGCGCTTCGAAAAGGATTTTCCGGACGCCAAAGTGGTCAAGCTGGAGCAGAATTACCGCTCCACCCCGCATATTCTCGCCGCCGCATCGGGACTGATCAACCACAATTCAGGTCGCCTCGGCAAGACCCTGTGGACCGAGGAAACCGAAGGCGACAAGGTGCAGGTGATCGGCGTCTGGGACGGCCCCGAGGAAGCCCGCCGCACCGGCGACGAGATCGAGGCGCTGCAGCAGCTGAAACAGGTCTCGCTCAACGACGTCGCAATCCTGGTCCGCGCCCAGTTCCAGACCCGCGAGTTCGAGGACCGCTTCATCTCGATCGGCATGCCCTACAAGATCATCGGCGGCTTCCGCTTCTACGAGCGCGCCGAAATCCGCGACGCCCTCGCCTATTTGCGGGTAATCGCCCAGCCCGCCGACGATCTCGCCTTCGAGCGGATCGTCAACACCCCCAAGCGCGGCCTTGGGGATAAAACTGTGGAAAAAGTCCACCGCCTCGCCCGTTCCAGGGGGATCGCGCTGGCCGCCGCGGCCTACATGATCTGCGACACCGACGAACTGCCGCCAAGAGCGCGCAACACCCTGCTCGAGCTGATGCGCAATTTCGCGCGCTGGCGGGAAATGGCCGCCGACACCGACCATGCCGAGCTCGCCCGCATCGTGCTCGACGAGAGCGGCTACACGACCATGCTGCAGGCCGACCGCTCGACGGAAGCCGCGGGCCGCCTCGAGAATCTCACCGAACTCGCCCGCGCGATGGAAGAATATGAAACGCTCGGCGAATTTCTCGAGCATGTCAGCCTGGTCATGGACAATGACGCCCGCGACGACGAGGCCAAGGTCACGATCATGACCATGCACGGCGCCAAGGGCCTGGAATATGATCATGTCTTCTGCGTCGGCTGGGAGGAAGGCGTGTTCCCGTCGCAGCGCAGCCTCGACGAAGGCGGCAACGCCAGCCTCGAGGAAGAACGCCGCCTCGCCTATGTCGCGATCACCCGCGCCAAGAAAAAATGCACCATCTTCCACGCCGCCAACCGGCGGATATATGGCCAGTGGAACAGTTCGATCCCCTCGCGCTTCATCGGCGAGCTGCCCGACGACCATGTCGAGCACGAAAGCAGCATGAGCGGCGGCGAAAGCCTGTGGCGCGCCAACTGGAGCGAGCACAGCGACCCGTTCGCCCATCTCGCCGCCGCGAACGCCACAAGGGCCGGCCAGCGCGGCCCCGGCTGGCAGCGCGCCGCCGCATCGTCGGGCGGCTTCGACAAGAATCCCCGCGTCGTAAAAGAAGCCCGCCGCAGCGCCGTCTCCCTCGGCAACAAGGGCCGCGACGATGTCACCGTCGGCATGCGCGTCTTCCACACCAAGTTCGGCTATGGCGAGGTCAAGGTGAAGGAAGGCAACAAACTGGAAATCGCGTTCGAGAAGAGCGGGGATAAGCGGGTTTTGGACTCGTTTGTCGAGGTGGCCTAGCTACCTGCCGTTCGTCCTGAGACTGTCGACCCGAAGGGCGAGCGCAGCTCAACGACACCTATCGACGCAAGGCGTGGTTCGACAAGCTCACCACTAACGGCCACATTCCCAACCCCTCCCTTTCAAGGGAGGGGACCAAGGGGTGGGTAGCCGCGAGCCGGCTCGATGCCGGCGAGTGGCTTGATGGCGCAAGCTCGGCTTCGCCTCACCACCACCCCAACCCCTCCTCTGAAGAGGAGGGGCTTTTACCAAGCCCAAATTTAGCTATAATCTCGGTCTGGAGGATTGGCACTGATGGCACTCATCACTATGCACCCTTCCCTTGCCATTCATCCCGGCATTTGGCTGAAGTCTGAAATCATCGAAGCCAAAGGCGTTGGGGTAGGCGCACTCTCCAATGCCTTTGGCGTCAGCCGTCAGTCGGTGAGTGCCGTCCTTAACGGCCGCTCTGCTCTGTCTGCCGATATGGCGATCCGGTTTGAGAAACTGTTTGACGTAAAGGCCGATACGCTGTGCCGGATGCAAACGGCCTTTGATCTGGCCAATGCCAGGCTGCGATAGAAGGATATCAAGGTCGATAAACGGGCGCTGGCGGCGTAATTTGATCAGGCAGATCAGCTTTTCGAAGGACGGAGAAAATCGGATTCAGGAAATCGATCTGACCTTCCCTTCTTAACCCCCTCATCCCACCACCGACATCTTGACCCCCAGCGCCTTCAGGATCGCCAGCAGCGTATCCAGTGTCGGATTGCCGCCCTCGCCCAGCGCCTTGTACAGCGCGGAACGCGACAGGCCGGTTTGCTTTTGCAGATCCGACATCCCGCGCGCGCGCGCGACATCATTGAGCGCGACGCGGATCAGTTCCGCATCGCCTTCCTCGAAAACCACCGCCAGATATTCGGCGATCATCTCTTCGCTATCGAGATATTCGGTGACGTCCCAGGGTTTCAGTTCGATTTTGTCAGCCATTGCAATACTCACAGTTTTTTCGCCATTTCCCTTGCCCGGGCGATATCGGCGCCCTGCCTTTGCTTGGTGCCGCCGCACAGCAGAATTACGATCTCGCCGCTTTGCCGCCGCGTGAAATAGAGCCGATAGCCCGGTCCATGGTCAATCCGGACCTCGCTCACCCCTCCGCCAACGGACTTCACATCGCCAAATTTGCCCAGCGAAATCTTCCGGATAGCAACCGAAATGCGCGCAAGAGCCTTCCGGTCCTTCAGTTTGCGAACCCAACGCTCGTAAACGTCTGTGCGAACGATCTGAATCATCTCGCCAATATTAATGGGAGCGGCCCACTTGTCTACTATAGTAGACAAATAGACCGTATGTGTCAAATCTCCAAAAGCTTTTTCCTGCCTCTGCACAATCATGACAGGCTCCCGCGCATGGCTACCACCATCCGCGCACCTTGCAGCACGGATCGGGATCGGACGGGGGTAAAGGGAGTCTCAAAAAATTCGTCGAGAGGGTGGCAAAACCACATCGAGAGTCTCTACCAATTGCCCCCGCGCCGCGCCTTGCCCTTCTTCCGGACAATGAAAATCAGCGTGCCCAGGCCGCCGATCAGCAGGACAATTAAGCCGTAGGCGATTATCAGGCGCGTTTCCATTCTAGTTCCCGTCGTCGCCAGACTCTTCTTCCTCGGCAAATTCCCGGGATATCTCCGCGTCCAGCTTGTCGCGCGGGCTGATATGGCCGGCCTCGCGCTTTTCCGCATGGATCGCTTCCAGACCCCAGGCCTTGGCGGCCGCAGCGGCGACCTTGCGCCGGCTTTCGAGCGGATCATTGGCGGCCAGATCGAGCTGGCGCGCTTCCTGCTCGCGGCAGGTCGATGCCTTTACCCGCATGATGGTGCCCCTTCCCGTCCGTTCATTTGCCGCGGCCGGTTTTCATATGCTCGAGACCGGCCACCACGCCGCCCTTGCCCGAGGGGTTGGATGCATTGGTCTTGACCTTGGCGGCTTTCGGCTTGCGGATTTCCTTGTTCGATTTCTTCTGTGACTTGGCCATGACAGGCTCCTTTCGGGATAAGGCGGAATACAGGCGGGTCGGCAAAGGCGCGGCTATTTTCCTGTCTCGGAAACACCGATCAAAATGGTTTTGATCGCGGGGAGACACAGCCGCGCAATATTGCCAGCTCCGGAAAGCAGCGGCATGGAAGACATATAGGAATGGAACGGGGCCATTGTAAGGCATCGCCGCCGGTCGTCGAAGCGGTTGCACGAATATCCCGATTGGATATATCCCTGTCATGACCCTGACCGCATCCGAATCCGAAAAACTGCGCACCGACGCGATCACCCATCTGCGTGCCGGCGACGCCCGCAACGCACGCGGCATGCTCGAACAGATATGCGCACCGGACAGCGGCGTCGATCCCCAATGGCTGCTGCTCGCCCATGCCTGCCGGATGCTGGGCGATGATGCCGGCGAGGAAGCGGCGCTGCAGAAACTGCTGGCGATCGACAAGCGCCATCTCGCCGCGCTGCTGCTGATGGGCGAGCTCAAGGCGCGGACCGGCGACGACCGGGCGGCCAACAGCTTTTACCGGGCGGCGCTGAACATGGTCAGCGTCGGCGCGGCGGTTTCAGCCGACCTGCGGCCCAAGCTGAAACAGGCGGAGGAATTTCTGGCCGGAGCGCATGGCCGCTTTGAGGCCTTCCTGCTCCGCAAGCTGGAAGACACCGGCCTGTCCGGCACGGACACCCCGATTCCGGTCCGCCATGCCATCGACCTGCTGATGGGCCGCAAGGAAATTCACTACCAGAAGCCCTCGCTCTTCTATTATCCCGGCATGCCGCAGCGGGAATTTTACGAACGCTCCGAATTTCCCTGGCTGGCGGAAATGGAAGCCGCGATCCCCGCCATGCAGGAAGAATTGCGCGGGGTGATCGCCCGGACTCAGGAATTCACGCCCTATGTGCAGGGCCATCCCGACCGCCCGCGACCGAATAATCCGCTGCTCGATGATCCCAGCTGGGGCGCCCATTATTTCTGGAAGGACGGCGTCGAGGTCACCGAAAATTCGGTCCATTGTCCCAGGACCATGGCGGCGCTGGCAGCGGCACCGATTCCGGTGATCCAGGAACGCTCGCCGATGGCGCTCTATTCCGTGCTCGAACCCGGTACCCATATTGCGCCGCATTACGGCATGCTCAATACCCGCCTGATCTGCCATGTTCCGCTGATCCTGCCGCCCGATTGCGCCCTGCGGGTCGGCGGGGAAACCCGCCCGTGGCGGGACGGCGAGGCGCTGATCTTCGACGACAGTTTCGAACATGAAGCGTGGAACCGCAGCGGCCAGCGGCGGGTGATCCTGCTGTTCGAGATCTGGCGCCCGGAAATATCCGAAACCGAACGCGGCGCGCTGACGACGATCTTCGAAGCGATCAACGAATATCAGAAACCCGTCGCAATATAGGATGGCGGCCGACGCGTTCGGCTCGGCCCGAATTACAGGATAGCGTCGCCGAGACCGAGCATCTTGCCGTTGGTGACGATCACCCGGTCGCCCAGCTTGGCCTGTTCGAACAATCGCCGTGCAAATTCCATCGGCACGCCGATACAGCCGCGCGTCCCCCATCCCCATTTGACGTCCGAGGCATGGATCGCGACGCCGTCATTGGTCAGGCGCAGCATATAGGGCATCGGCGAGCCATAGATGTTGGACACATGGTCCTTGCTCTTCTGGCTGATCGGGAAGACGCCGGTCGGGGTGGGCTTTTCGGAATCGCCAAAGGTGATCACTGCCGCGCCGATTTCATAGCCGGCGCGGAACACGGAAATGCTCTCGGCTTTCAGATCGACCGTCACGACCAGCTCGCCGTCGGGCACGCCTTCGTCATCCCATTTATAATAGCCGTGCACGAACGGCTCGTCGATCTGGAGGATGCGCTTGACCACGAATGTGTCGCTGAGCGGCAATTTTTCCGCGATATCGACCGGTTCCGATATCATGGGTTCCAGTTCGGATATATTCTGCGCGACAGGTTCCGGGGCTCTGTCCTCGGCAACCAGCGTCTTCACCGATGCGGAAGAAGAACCGGCATCGGCGCGGGTCAGACCCATGACCAGCATCGCCACGATCGCCAGCACCGCCAGCAGCAACACCGTTGCGCTCACCCGATAGGCTATTTTCTCGACCATGATTCATACTCCGCTTGTTAACAAAGTATTTACCATGGATTGGCGGCCAAGAATGGCCGATTTTTCGGTCGTCCCGCCGCGGTACGGCAGCACCGAAGACGTTAACCGGGACCGTTAAAGAGCAGCGTTAATCGATGCACGCGGCACAGCCCGCACCCGCGGGCAATCGATCCTGCGGCAGCAATTGCGACGGTTTCCCGGCCACCCGGACCGGAACCACGAGCCTAGAAGACCGCCTTCGCCTCGGCTTCCTTCATCATCGCCTTGCGCACCATCGGAATGGGAGGGCCGCCATAGCCGAGAAACTCGTCGTGGAAAGCCTTCCATTTGCTCCGGTCTCCGCCGGTCCAGTCTTCGCGCAGCTTGCGGATCATCAGCTTGCCCATCGTATAGTTGAGATAGGCCGGATCATAGGTGCCCCGCGCCGCCTGCTGGTCGGCATTGCCTTCATCCTGATAGCATTGCTCGAGGAACATCTTCTTCGAGTCGGCCACGCTCATCCCCTGCGCATGCAGGCCAATGGCGGACAGGAACCGGCAGTCGCGGAGCAGCGCGTTCGACAATTGACCGATATGGGTTTCCTGGTCGCCCTCGTTCAGGCCGGCCTCCCACATCATTTCCTCGCTATAATGCGCCCAGCCTTCGGCAAAGGCATAGCCGACGAACAGCTTGCCGAAGATCGACTTGGCGCGGTTGCTGTGCAGGAAATTGAGGAAGTGACCGGGCCAGACCTCGTGCACCGAGGTGAACAGCAGATCCTTGGTGCCGGGTATATAGGCCAGCCGCTTGGCCTCGTCCCAGAACGGATCGGGCGGCGAGATATAATAGACGCTCGGCAGGCCCTGCTCATAGGGTCCGGGAATATCGATATAGGCGCTGATCTGCCGGTTGTAGGGCGGTAATTCCTCCACCTGTGCTTCTTCGGTTCCGGGTATCGACACGATATCCTTTTCGATCAGAAAGGCGCGCAGGCCGGGCAACTGCCGGCGTGCTTCCTCGACCGGGCCGTCTTTCGGCTTGTCGGCCCCCATTTTCGCCATGCAGTCCGGGATGCTCGCCCCCGGCGCAAAGGCACCGCATGCCTCGGCCAGCGCGACCTGGTTGCGCTTGAGGTCGGCCCGGCCGATGGCTTCCAGCTCGTCGAGCGATATGTTGACGCCCTCGGTCTTGCTCACCATTGCCGCGAAATTGTCCGCGCCCAGCGCATAGCCATCCTTGGTCGCCGGAACAGAACCGATATGGCCCGCCAGATCCTTCATCGCCGCCGCCGCAGCCGTCGCCGCCACATCAAATTGCCGCTGGAGATCGGGATTCTTCACCTCGGCAAAGGCGGCCTTGGCATCACCTGTAAAATAATCGGCAAAGCCGCCGAAACCGGCCTGGCCATATTTGACATAGGTTTCCGGCAGCGGCAATTTCAGGTTCGCCTTGATCTGGGCGGCGGCCGCCGGAATATTCTCGGCATATTTGACAAAGGCCTTCATCCGCGTCTCGGCATCGGCATAGGGCCGCGCGATATAGACATTCGGGTCCAGCGCGCCGACATAATAAGCGGGATTCCTATGCGGAAAATCGGCGGTTTCCAGCCAGAACAGCTCACCCTGCATCACATTGACCAGATAGTCCCGTTCGAACAGCTCGGCTTCGCTCAGGTCAGCCGCATCAATCGCCTGCGCATCGGCAATCGCCTGCTTGCGAATGTCGACCATTTTCTTCAGGCCCTCGGCACTCCAGTCCGGCAACTGGCCGTCAAATTCATGCTTGCCCTGATAGACAGCGAAGGTCGGATTGACCGGGAAATAGCCATCGAGGAAATTCGCGAGATAGCTGCCCCAGGCATCACTCTGGTCGATTTCCATGGCCGCGACCGGCTGATCCTCGATCTTCTTGCATCCGGTCACCGTCAAGGCCGTCAGCGATACCGCCAGCATCAAATTGCGCATCTTCATATCTGTCTCCCCGGTTCATATCTGTCTCCCCGGGGAATATTTCATTCGACTGTTTCCTTCGTAACAGACTGCACAGTCGCAAGTGGCTTGGCCAGCCTTATTCGACGAACCGCGCTCCGCCAAATCTCTCTATCCCCGCATGAAGTTATTGCAGCCGGTTCCCGCAATCGCTAGCAGTTGGCGCGTGAGCAGTTCCGCCCCCCATCCCTTCAGCATAGCCAATTATCGCTACCTGTGGTTCTCGCGCCTGGCGTCGATGTTCGCGCTTTATGCGATGATGCTGATCCTCGGCTGGCAGGCCTATAATCTCGCCCGCGAAGATATGGGAATCAGCGCTTCGGCCGGCATTTTGGGCCTGCTGGGCCTGCTGCAGTTCGTGCCTCTGTTCATCCTGACGCCGCTGGTCGGATGGGTCGCCGACCATATGGACCGCCGCTGGATCGCCCGCATCGTGCTGGCGGCGCAGGCGTCGATCGCGCTGGCACTGGCGCTGCTGACGATGACGGGCAGCATCACGCTGTGGACCATCTACATCGTCGCGGTCTTGCTCGGCATTTGCCGGGCCTTTCTCGGACCGGCGATCAGCTCGCTGGCACCCAATCTCGTTCCGAAGGCATCGATTCCGCGCGCCATCGCGCTGTCCACCATCGCCTGGCAGGTCGGCGTGATCGCCGGGCCGGGCATGGCCGGACCGCTTTACAAGGTCGACGCTGCTCTGCCCTATTTTGTCTGCACGGGTCTCTACGCGCTCGCAACGCTGGCGATTTTCCTGATCGGGCCGGTGCCGCGCCCGAAGGCGGACAAGACCAAGGGACCCCTGCAACAGGTCAGCGAAGGCATGGCCTATGTCTGGACCAACAAGCTGGTCCTCGGCGCGATCACGCTCGATCTGCTGGTCATGTTCCTGGCCGGCGCGACCGCCATGATCCCGGTCTTTGCAAAGGATATATTGCATGCCGGTGAAATCGGCCTGTCGCTGCTGGCGGCCTCGCCTGCCGTCGGCGCGGTGATTGTCGCCCTGATCTTCTCCTTTGCCCCGCTCAGCAAGAATGTCGGCAACAGCATGCTGGTCGCTATGGCCGTGTTCGGACTGGGCACGATCGGATTCGGACTCAGCACCAATCTCTACCTGTCGATGGCCTGTCTCGGGATTTGCGGGGCTGCCGACATGTTCGGCGTCTATGTCCGCGGGTCGCTGATCCAGTTGCACACGCCGGATGAGAAGCGCGGACGGGTGGGAGCGGTAAGCCAGCTGACGATCAGCGCCTCGAACGAGCTCGGCGATGCCCTGTCCGGTGGCCTTGCCGTTCTGGTCGGCCCGATTGCTGCCATTGTCGCGGGCGGTGCCGGTGCTATAGTGGTCACGGGACTTTGGTCGCGCCTGTTCCCGCAGTTGGGCGCTGCCAAGACTTTTGATCCGCCGGACGACGTGGATCCGGCCAGAAGAATGAAGAAATAGACAGGAGAGCGGACAATGATTGCCAATAATATTCTCGAAACGATCGGAAATACGCCGCATATCAGGATGCAGCGCCTGTTCGGCGATGCCAATGTCTGGATCAAGTCGGAACGCGCCAATCCCGGCGGATCGATCAAGGACCGAATCGGTCTGGCGATGATCGAGGATGCCGAGAAATCCGGTGCGCTCAAGCCCGGCGGCACGATCATCGAGCCGACCTCCGGCAACACCGGCGTCGGCCTGGCGATGGTCGCTGCGGTCAAGGGCTATACGCTGGTGCTGGTGATGCCCGAGTCGATGTCGCTCGAGCGGCGCCGGCTGATGCTGGCCTATGGCGCGACCTTTGACCTCAGCCCGAAGGAAAAGGGCATGAAGGGCGCAATCGAGCGGGCGCAGGAGCTGATCGACCAGACACCGGGAGCCTGGATGCCGCAGCAATTTGAAAATCCCGCCAATTTCGAAGTGCACAAGCGCACCACCGCGATCGAAATTCTCAATGACTTCAAGGACAATCCGCTCGACGCGATCATCACCGGTGTCGGCACCGGCGGCCATATCACCGGCGTTGCCGAGGTGCTGAAGGAACATTGGAGCCATCTGAAAGTCTATGCGGTCGAACCGACCGCCTCGCCGGTAATCAGCGGTGGCCAGCCTGGCCCCCACCCGATCCAGGGCATTGGCGCCGGCTTCATCCCGGGCAATCTGCATACGCAGGCTATCGACGGGGCGATTCAGGTCGAACCCGCCGATGCCAAGGCCATGGCCCTGCGCGCCGCCAGGGAAGAGGGCATGCTGGTCGGCATTTCCTCCGGCGCTACTCTTGCGGCCATTGCCCAGAAACTGCCCGAACTGGGCGAAGGAGCAAAGGTCCTCGGTTTCAACTATGATACCGGCGAACGCTATCTGTCCGTGCCAGAGTTCTTGCCCGAAGAATGAGTTCCATCGAGGTCCAGCAATTCAGCTATCGGCATGGTGACGTTGAATTGTCCGGCTATATGGCACAACCCAGCCGCTTCCCGCGCGCTGGCATCCTGATCGTGCCAACCATAGCCGGACCGACCCAGCTGATGTTCGATCGCGCCCGATGGCTGGCCTCGCTGGGCTATGCCGCGATGGTCTGCGATATCTATGGCAAGGGTACCGTCAACGACATGCGCGAGGCACGCCAGTTGGCCGACGCGTTGCGCGCGGATACCGAATATTATCGGGACCGGTTCCGCTGCGCGCTCGCAGAATTGCGCACGCGGTCAAAGCTCGCCAATAACCGGATTGCCGCGATCGGCTATTGCATGGGCGGCGAAATCGTTCTGGAAATGGCGCGCGGCGGCGAGGATATTGCGCTTGTGGTCAGTTTTCACGGCCTGCTGGCAACCCCGTCGCCGGCCAAGCGCGGGATGATAAAATCGCGCATCCTGGTCTGTCATGGCCGGGCCGATCCCCTTGTCCCGCCCAAGCAGGTGCGCGCCTTTCTGGAAGAAATGGATATTGCCGGTGCCGATTGCCATATGCATATCTATTCCGGCGTCCTCCACGGATTTACCGATCCGGGCAGCAATACCAGGTCGAACGAAGCGATCCGCTACAACGCCTCGGCTGATCGCCAGAGCAAGGCCGCGATGCTCAGCATGTTCGACGAGGTGTTTGAAAACAGTCAGGCAGCAGAGCAAAATTAGGTCCGGTCCTCTGTCATTGCGCGAACGGCGGATCTGGTCCGGCTGACCAGCGGCAAAATTGGGCCAACCGGCGCCCGACTGCCGGCTATCAGGGGCTGCATGAAATCATGCATGACCTGGCCTAACCGCATATCCAGGCAGCCATTGACAGATTCTCGGCAATTGTTTGTCGAAATATGGTCACAATTTATGCTATAATTGTCACCATGGGTCGGGGTTGTTTCAACTGAAAGGTTGCGTGCCATGACCATGCAGAATCTTCCACCACTCCCAGACAAAGCTGCTGCCGATGACGGCCGGCCGCTGATCATCCGCGTGGGCAAGCGCCTGCGCAGCACGGTCGACCGGATATCGACATCGCAATCGATGATCCCGACGGAACCGGTGCTGCAGCCCGATTTCTTCGACTGGACCGCTCGTCTGGCGGACAATTGGCAGGCCATCGCACAGGAAGCCGCTGCGATCCTGCGCCACCGGGATGCGGTGCCGCCGCTCAGGGAGATATCGCCCGATCACGCCCGCATTGCCGGCGACGGCAACTGGCGCTCCTTCTTCCTGATCGGCTATGGCTATGAAGTCCCGGAAAATTGTGCCCGCGCTCCGGAAACAGCCGCATTGGTGCGCGACATTCCCGATCTCAACTCGGCCTTTTTCTCGATTCTGGAGCCCGGCGCCACCATTCCCCGCCACCGCGGCGTCACCCGCGGGCTGGTCACCTGCCATCTCGGACTGATCGTTCCCGACCGGCCGGAGCAATGCACGATCCAGGTCGAGGATATCGACCTGCACTGGGAGGCAGGCAAATGGCTGATCTTCGACGACAGCTATTATCACGAGGTACACAACCGGACGGATCAGCGCCGGGTCATCCTGCTGGTGCAGGTTAAACGGCCGATGCGCCTGCTCGGCCGGATCGCCAATGATCTCGCCCTGTGGGGCATTCGCCGGTCACCCTTTGTGCAGGATGCCCGGCGAAACCTCGGCATGTGGGAAGAGGCTTACAGAAAGGCGGAACGAAACGAAGCCGCCTGACCGGAGCCCCCGGTTCGACCTCAGGCGACCGCGAACATCTCCGGATCCAGCGCCATGATCGACTCGCTGCCGCCCTCGATCTTGCGGCGCAGCGATCCGGTATCCGGCAGGAAGCGTTCGGCAAAATATTGCGCCGTCACCAGCTTGGCCTCGTAATATTTTGGATTGTCGGTGCCGGCATCCAGAGCCGCCTGGGCCGCCTTACTCATCCGCAGCCACATCAGGCCGAGCGAGACGATGCCCATCAGGTGCATGTAATGATAGGCGCCGGCCCCGGCATTGTTCGGATTGGCCATCGCATTCTGCATGAACCACATGGTTGCCTTCTGCAGCTCGCCATTGGCCTTTTCCAGCGCTTCGGCAAATTTCGACAATTTCTCATGGCCCTTTGCTTCGGCCAGCTCGTCGGCGATGACCTTGAAAAAGGCCTGGACCGCGCGTCCGCCGTTCTGGCCCAGCTTGCGCCCGACCAGATCCATCGCCTGGATGCCGTTGGTACCCTCGTAGATCATCGCAATGCGGGCATCGCGCACGAACTGCTCCATGCCCCATTCCTTGATATAGCCGTGACCGCCATAGACCTGCTGCGATTCGGTGCAGATGTCATAGCCCTTGGCCGTACCATAGCCCTTGATCACCGGCGTCAG
>Ga0075467_10001621_pt1 | contig 18561 bp, 17 predicted proteins | sample DEB08_DNA_9_FD_75067 | JGI IMG/M metagenome (GOLD analysis project Ga0075467, IMG submission 75067) | Aqueous microbial communities from the Delaware River and Bay under freshwater to marine salinity gradient to study organic matter... | ecosystem: Environmental > Aquatic > Marine > Coastal ... | reverse complement strand
CTAGGATGAGACCCGCCAAGAGCCGCACAAGATCACCGACGTCGCAATCTCGACTCGCTTGGCGGACCAAGGGAAGCGGCCCGATCAAATCGAATATCACGATTGTCGTTATGGCTTGAAAGGGCGACAAAACCTGCGCTGCAATTGGCAAGTACACCAACGCGGACCCAAAGCCGGAAAATCCTCTGACAAGCGCCGCCAGAAACGCGGCACTGCCCAGAAGGGCCAATTGCAAAATACCGTATGTCTCAATCAAATCCACCGCACATTGCTAGGGACTTGCCATCTCGAAGTCTACCTAGGTCAATAATGTAAGAAGTTGTCCGCAATGGGCTTATTCTGTTGAAAAACTCCAGTTTCGGGCCTGGCGGACAGATTTTTTCGCCATACAGGTCGATAAGTTTATTTTGGCAAGGGGGATCGGCCAAATCAAGCCTCCCGGGTTGCTAGGCCGGGTCGCGTCGTCTGGTTTACTATCTTAGCTGGCTTTGACAGGATTTGCGGTTTTGACGGGAATTTGGGATTTTCAGATTTTGGAGTTTTTCAACAGAATAACCTCGAAGCGGCCGTTCGCTGCGGGATGCATCAAGGTCCGCTATGGCGATATTCGGCAGGTTGCCGCTCTAAAAGGCCAGACCCTAGCGATTGACATCTGACCGACGGGCTGGCCTCAACTGCACCTAACCAAGAGCAGCCATTTGTGATCAAGGAGAACTCCATGAAGGATGACGCCATCCATGACGGTGACCAAGTCTTCGAGGACTTCATCGAAAAGGAGCTGGAGGCTCTAGCTGAGCGCGCAAGACAAAAGGGTATCTGCATGGATTGCCTCACAGACCGTCTTATTGCCGAGATGGTGACCAGCCTAACTCGCGCGGGCGTTCCAGCTTCCAATATTCTCGGCGTGGTCGCTGACGGTATGGCCTTGGCAGAGGAACCTGAGCCTGAGGAAGGAAGCGATCACCGTCGAAGGGTGCATTGATTAGAATTGTTTGAGGAACAAGCGCTCGACGAGCAGTAAGCGCCCAATAGCCCGCAGAGTCCCTATAAAGCCCGCACAGAGTCACCGGCCATTATCGCCACCCATATAAGGCAAAGCGCCCAGCGACTCTCTCCGAGGCCCTCAGGGGGACGATGCTTGAAGTTATTTAAGAAGCCCCTTCAGATGGTCGACTATGTTAGCGAGCGGTTGTTGTCGGAACTGTCAGAGGAAACTGGCTTGAGTAGAGCAGGGCGGTTTCGTAGCCTTGCTGGATGACAAAATCCAATCTATTTCGCTACTTCAAGACGTCGCCGGAGATCATCCGCCTCGCTGTTATGCTGTCCATTCGATTTCCGCTCTCCCTACGAAATGTCGAAGACCTGCTGCATGAGCGCGGCATCGAAATCAGCCACGAAACTGTCCGCTTTTGGTGGAACAGATTTGGCCCGATGTTTGCTGCTGAAATCCGTAGGAAACGGGCGAACCGGATGCGTGGCTATTCGAACTGGCGTTGGCATCTTGACGAGGTTTTCGTGAAGATCAACGGCGAGATGCATTACTTGTCGCGGGCGGTAGATCATGAAGGCGAGGTCCTGGAAAGTTATGTGACAAACCGGCGGGATCGCAAGGCAGCATTGAATTTTCTCAGAAAATCAATGAAGCGCTACGGCGAACCGGAAGTGATCGTGACCGATCTACTGCGGTCTTACGGCGCAGCCATGAAGGTCATCGGCAACGCAGATCACCAGGAAACTGGGCGCTGGAAAACCAATCGCGCTGAGAATTCACACTTGCCGTTTCGACGACGAGAACGAGCAATGTTGCGCTTCCGACGAACGCGAACCTTGCAAAAGTTCGTCTCCGTCCACGCCTCGGTTCACAACCATTTCAATCGAGCACGCCACCTCTACTCACGGAACAAATTCAAAGCTAACCGCGCCGCCGCTCTGGCCGAGTGGCGCGATCTCGGCGCGGCTTAAGCGACAGCTACCCTGTCCTAATAGAGACTAGTTCGCATTGGTCTGACAGCACCTGTGGATCTGATGGGATCGTGGTTTTTTTGGTGACATGTGACCCAAACCTTCCTACCCTTTCAGTGTATTGTTGTCGAACTGCTGGTCGTGAGGAGTGACCAGCATCGATATGAGAGCCGCCACCGACAAGGAAAATCAATAAATGCAATTCCTTGAGACGACGAACAGGAAAAACGGTGATTAAACACCCAATGTCCTGAATTTATCACCACTGGGAGGAACTAACATTGCTACACTTCAAGAGATTTTTTGGGGCTGCTTTGACTGCAGCATCATTTGCCGCTGTGTCGATTTCGCCGGCGCAGGCGCAGGACTTGAAAATCCGAATGTCGGTCGAAAGCACGCCGGGTGCTTCGACCCAGCAGATGCTTGGCGCGTTTCGTGACGCGCTGAAAGAAGAAATGGGAGATGCAGTCGAGATTGAATATTTCGACAGCGGGACGCTGGGTGACGAAATCGTTCACATGCAGCAGGTACGCACAGGGCAGCTCGATGTTATTCCGATCGGGTCGGATGCCGTGCAGCTCGACAAGAAGTTTGCCGTCTTCGATATTCCATTCCTCTTTTCCAGCCGTGAGCAGGTCTCGGAGGTGCTGGATGGTCCAATCGGGAAGGCGCTCGACCAGTCCTTTCAGGAGAACGCTGGTCTGAAAATTCTTGGATTTGGTGAGATCGGATTTCGCAACATCACCAATAACGTGCGTCCGATCGTAACGCCCGCAGATCTTGATGGTGTCAAGCTGCGCACACCTGGAAGCCAAACGCGCATCTTATCTTTCGAGATGCTCGGTGCGGCCCCGATCAAGATGAATATCGGCGAGGTCTACCTGGCACTTCAGCAGGGCGTTATCGACGGCCAGGAAAACCCATTCGGAAACATCGCGAAATGGTCTTGGGACGAGGTGCAGAAATACATCTCGCTGTCTCGTCACGTTTATACACCCATCACATTCGTGATGAACAAAGCCCGGTACGACTCTCTGACAGATGAACAGCGGATGCACATTGACAACGCTGCCCGCGCCGCCGTTCTTTCCAGCCGTCAGTATGGTGCCGACAATGATGCAAGCCTTGAGGCGGTTATTCGTGAAAGATCGCCAGACGTTGAGTTCAACGAAATCGACTCCGCTTCGTTTAAGGAAATTGCTGGCAAAATCGGAACCGAGATAGGAAAAATTGCCGGGCCAGAGTTTGCGGCCGAGTTCATCGAAGCCGCGAGCCAATAAATCCAAGTCTCCAAATGTCGTGGGAAAGCCTGTTTCGAGGCTTTCCCAAATCTCAATTGGCATACCGGGTCGTCTTAGGCTGTTGCTGGCGAAACCGCTCTTACATTTTGACTGGAGGTATGATGACAGGGACTTCGCAGGAACCGTCAAAGTCGGTGATTATCGACGATATCGTTGAAAAGATAGAAGCCACTGCTCGGCGCATGGAACTCACCGATCCGGATGAAGGCCTGCCGTTTCTGGATCGGCTCATCAACAGAATTGTCGAGATTGTTGGCGTGAGCGTGCTCGTTGGAATTGTGAGCGTCGTCTTTATGAATGCTTCGTCCAGATATTTGCTGAACCACAGCTTTAGTTGGGCAGAAGAGGCTGTGCAAATGGCTATGCCATGGCTTGCAATGACAGGTGTTTTCTTGTCGGTGCGCCGGGGTACCGTGATCCGTATCGACTTTTTCTTCGAGAAAATTCCGGCACGTATTCAACCTGCAATCGCGTACGGAGGCTACGCGCTGAACATCTTCATTCTGGGTTTCATGGCCTATGTCTCGCTTCAGTTTGTCATGTTCTTTGGTGGCGACGTTGCGCTCTACGCCAACATTCCCGTGGGCGTTTCCACCTCCGCGCTTGTTGCCGGAACTGCTGGTGCAGCCATGGCATATCTTGCTGAGTTTTTCCGGGAATGGCGCGCGCGACAGCGCGCCAAACCTGATGGGAGCACGAGAACATGACCCCTCTGGCAGGTGCAGGCGTATCCGTATTGCTTTTGTGCGGTTTACTCGTGCTGCGTATTCCCATGCTTGTGTCGGTCGCTGCGGCCATCTTCTTTAATTATCACTTCTCGAACGCGTGGATGATGACAATGCCTCAGACGATGATGTCCGGGCTGGGCAGGTTCGTTCTAATTGCATTGCCACTGTTCGTACTTGCGGGCGGACTGATGAATGCCGGTGGGATCTCGGGTAGACTGTTCGAATTTGCTCGAGCAATCGTAGGTTCACTTCGCGGTGGTCTGGCGCATGTCAACGTTGTGACCAGTATGTTTTTTGGTGGCATGATCGGCTCCTCGACAGCGGATCTTGCGGGAACTGGGTCAATCGTCATTCCCGAAATGGAGAAAAACGGCTATCCGGCAGATTTTTCCGCAGCCCTGACTGCGTCTTCGTCCGGGATCGGACCCATGATTCCACCCAGTTCGCCGATGATCCTCTATTCCGCCGTAACCGGTGTTTCACTCGGGGCGCTTTTTCTGGCCGGCGTTATTCCTGGCCTGCTGCTCGCTCTAAGCCAGATGCTGATCGTGTCATATCTGGCACGCAAGCGGGGTTGGCTGCCTTATGCGGCCTTTTCAATGGATGAGGTGTTCCGGACGGGAAGACGTGCGCTCCTTTCTTTTGGAATGCCTCTCATCATCGTAGGTGGCCTTGTTCTTGGTATATTTACGCCTTCCGAGGCTGGAGCATTTGCGGTGGTTTATGCTTTGATCCTCGCGATGGTCGTGCATCGCGTTCTGGATTTAAAAGGCCTCTACCGGGTATTGGTGAACGCAGTCCAGATGAGCGGCGAACTCTTGATAATCGTCGGTCTTTCATTCGCGCTTGGGGCAGGATTGACAAATGCCCGTGTGCCGGAATTCCTTGTGGAGATTATCGATGTCATGGTTTTCTATGACAGTGAATTCCTGCGAATTCTGGCTCTTGTCACTCTCGCGATACTTGCAGGCATGATCCTTGATCCGTTGATACCCGTATTGTTGCCGATTATCCTGCCCACCCTGATCGCATATGATATCGACCTCGTCCATTTTGGGGTGCTGATGGTTATTGCAGTGGTGATTGGTCAGGTGACCCCTCCGATGGCTATCGCGTTGATCATCGCGGGTCGAATAGCGAATGTTGATCAGATCCGGGTGATGAAGGCCAATACGCCGTTTTTTCTGGGTATTGTCGCGTTCATGTTGTTCGCGATCGCAGTACCGGCGGTGGCAACATGGTTACCCAACATCATGCGAAACTAGCATCGTCCGAATGGCATCAGAAAGGTCTCCAGCAGTGGAAATTAATATGAGAGTCGGGGCCCGCCATGTGCGTGTTCCGTTGGCAGATTGTTCACGACAAAGCGCTGTCGATCATCGCGTTCGAAATCGCGATCGCCAGCTAGGCATCGTGCCAGAAGCTTTCGGGGCGGCGGCAGATGAAACATCGGTTTCGCGCATTCCATATGAACTCAAGCGCGGGCATAGTGGAGTGGGACGCGCCCACCAGCTTGCGGAGAGAGGCGAATGACCGGGCAGGCTGGGCATATTATCGTGAGTGGGCGGTGGGACGATAATGTCGCCATCGTGGACATTGAAAAAGCGCTGCTGCCTGAGAACAATGAGACTTCTCACGCCGTCATCTCGCGTCCGCGTGTCACGCCTGACCTCGACCTTGACGGTGACGGTAAGCCAGATGCCCGTGCAAGCGGACAGCCAGTCATGGTCGCCGTCGACGCAACCGGGCGCTATGCGTATGTTGTCTGCCATTCGGGAGACGCCACCCAAGAGGCGGCAGCGGCCTATCAGCATGGGCACCCCGGTCTGGTAACGGTTCTAGATATCAATGCAGCGCTTGACCCCGCAAACAATGACGGCCTCGGGGCTGTCGTCGAATTCGTATCCACAGGTCGCACCGGGCCGGTGGGCTGTGCAATGACACCTGATGGCGCCTCGCTGCTTGTTAATTGCGGAGAAGCGGAAGGAAGCGAAGACGGCGGCGACGAGGTGACGGTTATTGACGTGGCGTCGCGCCATGTCTCGGCGCGTGTGCCGCTGAAGGTTGATCCGACCCACCCGGCCACGACCCCGAGCGAACATGACAGCCCGCACGCAACCTTCGGCCATTATCCAAACCCAACCGGTATCGTGATTTCACCGTTGTCCGGAGGCGTTGTCTTCGTTGGCAACGGCGGCCTTAGCGATGTGTCCGTTCTGGACCTCAAAGCGTCTCTATCCGGAGCACCGGATGCCGAGATCAACCGCGTCGAGGTGGAAACCGGGCCGTTCGGAATGGCACTCAGCCCAGACGGAACCCTCGTTGCCGTTGCGTCGCGCGAAAGCATGTCACACGCCTACGAAGGCGGCACTGTCTCGATCATCGATGTTGCGCGCGCGGCGGCTGGCCGCACCGATGCTGAAGTCGCCCGCGTTCCTGTGGGCGGCGCTAATGGAACCGAGCATAGCCGTCCGTTTGGTGTTGCATTTTCGCAGGATGGCAAACTGCTTGTTGCGTCATGCTTTCGCACCAATGCCATCTCGATCCTTGATGTCGAGGCGGCGTTGGCGGGGCAACCAGCCGAGCGCCATTGTCTTTATCCGGATGCTCCGGGCGGTGGCCCGTCGCGACCAAGAGGGATCGCAGTTTGCGGTCGCTACGCATGTGTCATCGGTGGGGCCAAGGGAGGGTCTGGCAGCAGCATTCTTTGGCTGATAGATATTGAGGCCGGCAAGGTTTGTGGAACGGTTTGCGAGGTGGGTAATGAATCCTATTTTCTTGCCGTGGTGCCTCCAGCTCCGACATGACGTCAGGTGCGGAATCCCAGCCGAACGATCAGAGCAGTGGTGTCAGACGGATGCGAACCAGACTCCGCTAGGAACGCGAGGCTGCCCCTTATGCCGCACAAAGACCGCGCCGCTCGGCAAGAGAAGCGGTTCGGGTGAGCTTGAAATTTGGGCGTTTGTAGAGATGGCGCTCCGTGTTGATGTGGTTGTGGATTGACGCGTGAACGGCGACGAATTTCTGCAAACTTTGCATTCTCCGGAAGCGAAGCATGGCTTGCTCTCGCCGTCGAAATGGCAGGTGAAAATTCTTGGCCCTGTTGTTCAACCAGCGGCCTGTCTCCTGCCAAGATGCATTGCCGATATCCTTCATCGCGGCGCCATAGGAGCGCAATCGATCGGTCACGATGATCTTTGGATTGCCGTATCGCTTCATCGATTTTCTTGGAAATTTTAATCCTGCTTTGCGATCCCGGAGTTTGGTTACATAGCTTTCCAGCACTTCGCCTTCGTGATCGACAGCGCGCCACAGACAGTTTCGTGGCTGATCTCGATGCCACGCTCGTGCAGCAGGTCCTCGACATTGCGGAGCGATAGTGGAAATCGAACGTATATCATGACCGCTGGGCGGATAACCTCGGGGCTGCTCTGAAAGCCCTTGAATGGGTCTGTTTTCGTTATGAGAGAAGGCTCCGAAACCACCCTGCCGGCGCCGCAACCCAATTTGTTCTGACAGAGCCCTGGTGAAGGTGACGGGCTGACGCAGGTCATGGTGCCAAGTAGCAAGGGCCAGAAGATCAAGGATGAATTGGCCGAAGAAGTACTCGCGAAAGAGCGCAGACAGGCCATTACGGACGGTTTGTGCACTTTGGCAACCGATCCCGAAAAGAAGCGGTTAATAACGGGTCCCGGGGAGGGCAAGGACGAGTTTGATACATTGAAGTTGGCCATTGCTGCCCGCGATATCGACTTAGCGGAGGCCAAGTATGAGAACCTGAGCCGGATCTTGAACTAATAGGCGTTTTGAGCTGGTTCTCGTTAGACGATGATTTCAGCGTCTCTCAAGCCGGGCTTCACTTTCTCGAAGCCTGGCGTCCCTTCCGAATTGCTTGGCACAACCATGCATGGACATACCGGTCACCCCCATATGAAGTGATTTCAGGTGTCTTGCCCCTGTGCGGCGCATCCAACAAATCTCTCAGCCAGGTTAGACCCAATCTGAGAGGCAACGCGCAATCTGCCCGAAGGAAAAACCGCTGTCCTAAGCGCCTTTCGCAGGGGCGCAAGCTGCATCCTTCTCAGAAAGACAGTTAGGCGTCCGCGTCCCCTGAGGCTTCTTGTGATTCAAGCCAACGCACGACAGAAACGCGCTTGGCGTCCATATGTTCATGAAGGGTTTGGGACAGACCTTTGCTGTCTCTCGTCTCAAGGCAGGTCATGATCATTTCATGTTCCTGAACCGCTGCATACCACCGGCCTTCTGACATATTGGCCAGATACCGTGCCCGCTGCATGCGCAGTGCCAGGGCCTGACAGGACGCCGTCAGCGTGTGGTTGCGCGCGGCAAGCAATATGGCGCGGTGGATCTTCTGGTTGATCAGGAAATAGGTATCCAGATCCCGATCCTCATAGCTTTGTATCATTTGGTTGTGCAGATCGCGCACGTCCTTGATTTCATCGTCTGTAATGTTTTGGCAGGCCAGTTCGCCTGACAGGGCCTCCAGCGCACCCAAAACGGGGAATACCTCTTGCACCTCATCGATGGTGACCATCGTCACCCAGGCCCCGCGGTTGGGCTCAAGCCGGATCAACCCGTCCGAGGCCAGCACCTTGAGCGCCTCGCGCATCGGCGTCCGGGACACACCAAACCTGTCACAGAGCAATTTTTCCGGGATTTTCGTGCCCGGGGCCAGTTCGCCGCCAATGATCAGCGGCTGCAGCCGGTCCACCAGTTCAAGGTGCAGGGATTTGCGTGCGATGGTCAGGGCAGAGGGATCATTCAGCATAGCAAGCTCCTATTTCCGACCCAGCGCTATTTCAAGAAGGCGCGCCACGTGGATCGGTTTGCGGTCGGTCAAGTCCGCCACCTGATGCCGGCAGGATGTGCCATCCGCGACAATCAACGTACTCTTGTCCGCCGCGCGCACTGCCGGAGCCAGATCGGCTTCTGCCATTTTGCGCGAAATCTCATGTGTTTCGACACCATAGCCAAAAGAACCGGCCATGCCACAACAACTGGTCTCGACCACCTCAACTTGGGTATCTGGCAAAAGCGACAGGGTCTTTTCCACGCTCGACATCACACCCATTGCCTTTTGGTGGCAGTGGCCATGCAGCATGATCCGGGGCGCGGGAGAGTGCAGGGGCAGGTTGAATTCGGGGTTGTCGGCCTGATCTGCGATATATTCCTCAAGCATCCGGGCCTGTTTGGCCAAAAGCGCGGTATCCTTGCCGGGCATCAGACCCGGAATTTCATCGCGCAGTGTGAGCAGACAGCTGGGTTCCAGCCCGATGATCGGCAGCCCTCTTTGCGCATAGGACAGCAGGGCGTCCACAAGCCGCTGTGCCTCGGCCTTGGCTTCGTCCAAAAGGCCGGCTGACAGAAAGGTGCGGCCACAACACAGCGGGCGTTCGCCTTTGGGGGCTGCGGCCACATGCACATCGACCTCTGCGGCTTGCATCACCTTGAGGGTCGCGCGCAGGTTTTCAGGTTCAAAGTAGCGGTTGAAACAATCGGCAAAGACCACCGCCTGTGGGCTGTCAGTGCGGCGCGCCTCTTCGTTCGTGAAGGGCCGTGCACTCCATTCTGGCAGGTCGCGGCTGGCGGTGAAACCGGTCAGCTTTTCGGTCAGTTTTGCAAGCCCCGGCACCCGGTTGCGCAGATTGGCCACGAAGGGCAGGCGGGCAGCCCAGGGCGCATAGCGGGGCAGGTAGGCCACCAGCCTGTCATGCGGGCTGATGCCATGTTTCTTGGCACGGGCGGCTTGCACCTCGATCTTCATGCGGGCCATGTCGACCCCAGTGGGGCATTCGCGTTTGCACCCCTTACAGGACACACATAGCATCATCGTCTCGGCCATCTGCTCAGAACTCAGCGCATCCGGCCCCAACTGCCCGGTGATGGCCAGTCGCAGGGTATTGGCACGGCCGCGGGTCAGATCCTGTTCCTTGCGCGTCACCCGAAACGAGGGGCACATCAAGCCCCCCTTGAGCTTGCGGCAGGCACCATTGTTGTTGCACATCTCAACAGCGCCCTGAAATCCGCCGCCACTGCCAGTCCATTCGGACCAGTCCAGACCCGTCTCAAACTCAGGTGCCGCATAATCGGGGCCATAGCGGAACAGACGGCGATCATCCATCTTGGGCGCATCCACGATCTTGCCCGGATTGAACAGACCCTTGGGATCAAAACGCTTTTTGACCTCGGCAAAATTGGCAACCATGCGCGGGCCAAACATCTTTTCATGAAACTCAGAGCGCACCAGCCCATCGCCATGTTCGCCCGAATGCGAGCCTTTGTACTTGGCCACCAGATCAAAGCATTCCTCTGCGATGGCACGCATCGTTTTGACGTCTTTGTCCAGCTTCAGGTTCAGTACAGGGCGTACATGCAAACAGCCGACCGAGGCATGGGCGTACCAGGTGCCTTTGGTGCCGTATTTTTCAAAGATCTGGGTCAGCCCGGCCGTATAATCCGCAAGATCAGGCAGTTCGACCGCACAGTCTTCGACAAAGGAGACGGGCTTGCCGTCATCCTTCATTGACATCATGATGTTCAGGCCAGAGCTGCGCAGATCCGCGATGCGGGCCTGCATCTTGGGGTCGATCACCCGCGTGACGCCGCCCCAGTTCTTGGCTGTCCCCGACCAGGAGAAACCCAAATCACCCATCATCTCTTCAAGCTGCTTGAGCTTGCCCAGATGCAGGCTGGGATCTTCTTCGGAAAATTCGACCAAAAGCAGGGCTTCGGGCGTGCCGGTGACGAATTCCTCGATGGTTTGGCGGAACATCGGGATGTCGCGGGCCAAGGCAATCATCGTCGCATCGACCAGTTCAACCCCCTGAGGATTCAGTGTCACCAGATGCTGGGCCGCATCCATGGTCTGATGGAAGGTCGGAAAGTGGCAAACCGCCAGCACTTTTTGCGACAGAATGGGCCAAAGCTTCAGCTCGATGGCGGTGGAATAGGCAAGAGTACCTTCTGAACCCACCAGCAGATGCGCCAGATTATTTGGTGTGTCCTTGGGCGTCAGTGCGTCGATGTTATAGCCCCCGACGCGCCGCATCACCTTGGGGAATCGTGCGTCGATCTCGGCCGCCTCCCGCGCACCAAGCCGCAGCAGGTCATCTGAAAGGGCTGCAAAATCGGCTGATTGCGCGGCACCTGTGGGCCCGAAATGGTGCTTGCTGCCATCGGCCAGGATCGCATCAATCGACAAGACATTGTCGCGCATCATCCCGTAGCGCAGCGATTTACCCCCGCAAGAGTTGTTCCCCGTCATCCCGCCGATGGTCGCCCGCGACGCGGTTGAGACATCAACCGGGAACCACACGCCATGGGGTTTGAGGGCGCGGTTGAGTTCATCCAGCACAATGCCCGGGCGCACAACACAGCGCAGGTTTTCCACATCCAGTTCAAGAATATCATTAAAGTACTGGGTGTTATCCAGAACAAGTGCCTCGTTCACGGTCTGGCCGCATTGCGACGTGCCGCCACCGCGCGCCAGGATCGGCACACCTTGCTGGCCCGCGATCTCAATCGTTGCGCGAATGTCATCTTCGGACGTGGGCGACAGAACGCCCAGCGGCATCATTTGATAAAGCGAGGCATCCGTCGCGTACCGACCCCGCGAATAGGGGTCAAACAACAGGTCTCCCTGAACGCGTTTCTCAAGAACGTCGGCAAGATGTGACATGATCGTTCCAGTTCCTTGGGGAAGATGTGCGATTATTCGATTGACATAATTATGAATTCAAAATTACGTTGGCACAACAAAAAAGCAAACCAAGCTGGCGCAGCGGCTGGCTTTCAGAAAAATATGGGTCTGGGGCCTGATGTCATGAGAAAAGCTGGTCGTCACTTTCTGCAAATTCCGGGTCCAAGTGCGGTACCTGACCGTATTCTAAGCGCCATTGGCCAACAAACCATCGACCACCGTGGTCCGGATTTTGCCAAGGTGGGTCTGCGCGCACTGGAGGGGCTGAAGGCAATCTTCAAGACCAAAGAGCACGTCTTTATCTATCCCGCGTCAGGGACGGGCGCATGGGAAGCGGCACTGGTCAACACGCTGTCACCCGGCGACCGGGTACTGATGTTTGAAACAGGTCACTTTGCCACCTTGTGGAAGAAACTTGCCGAAAAGCTGGGCCTTCAGGCTGAATTCATCGAAGGCGACTGGCGCGGCGGTGCTGACCCTGACCAGATCGAAGCCTATCTGAGCGAAGACAAGACACACCAGATCAAGGCGGTCTGTGTGGTGCATAATGAAACATCCACCGGCTCAGTGTCGTCCATCGCGGCGGTGCGCAAGGCCATCGACAACGCAGGCCACCCCGCGCTGTTCATTGTTGATACCATCTCGGGTCTTGCGTCTCTGGACTACCAGCATGACGCTTGGGGCGTTGATGTGACTGTTTCAGGCTCGCAAAAGGGTCTGATGCTGCCGCCCGGCCTGTCGTTCAACGCGGCAAGCGCCAAGGCAATCGCAGCCAACAAAAAGGCCAAGCTGCAACGGTCCTATTGGGATTGGGCCGAAATGATTGGCCCCAACAAGACAGGTTATTTCCCCTATACGCCTGCCACCAACCTGCTTTACGGTCTGAACGAAGCTGTCGACATGCTGCATGAAGAGGGGCTGGATAATGTATTCGCGCGTCATGCCCGCCACGGTGCCGCGGCCCGTGCGGCAGTGCGCATATGGGGGCTTGAGGTGCTTTGCGCAGCACAGGGTCAGGAAAGCGGTGTGCTGACGGCCGTAAGACTGCCCGAAGGCCACAGCGCCGATGTCTTCCGCGCCACAACGCTTAAGCATTTTGACATCTCTCTGGGCAACGGGCTGTCAAAGGTGGCCGACAAGGTCTTCCGGATCGGTCATCTGGGAGATTTCAACGATCTGATGCTGGTCGCCACATTGGCCGGCGTCGAAATGGGACTGAAGAAGGCAAATGTTCCCCACCAAGAGGGTGGGGTGCAAGCAGCCATGAGCATGCTTGCCTAAGACCAATGGCCCCAAAAGGGGCGACACCAAATAACTCTGGGAGGAGAACATCATGAAACTATTTACAAAAATGCTGGCGGCTACGGCTGCGATTGGCCTGTCATCTACGGCTTATGCTGCCGACATGACCATGAAATTTGGCCATGTGGGCGCACCGGGGTCCCTGTTTGAAGCCTCGGTCGATAATTTCGCCGGCTGCGTGAACGGCGCGATGGGTGATAAGGTCGACGTGCAGACCTTTGGTTCGTCCCAGTTGGGCAAGGACAAAGAACTGCTGCAAAAGATCAAGCTGGGTCAGGTCGATTTCGCATTGCCGTCTTCGGTGATGTCATCCGTCGACGATTCATTTGGCATCTTCGAGATGCCCTATATCATTTCTGACCGCGACCACATGCGTCGTGTCCAGGCCGAGATGATGGATGTGTTCCAGGACGCGGCTCACGAGAACGGCTATCACATTGTCGGTCTGGCTGAGAACGGCTTCCGCCACATCACCAACAACGTGCGTCCGATCAACGTGCCCGCCGATCTGGCCGGGATCAAACTGCGCACACCAAACGGTGTATGGCGTCTGAAAATGTTCCAGGAATATGGTGCAAACCCCACGCCCATGGCCTTTTCTGACGTGTTTACCGCGTTGCAAACTGGTGTGATCGACGGCCAGGAAAACCCCTATGCACAGATCGCATCAGCCAAATTTCAGGAAGTGCAGAAGTATCTGTCGATCACAGGTCACGTCTATACCCCTGCCTATATCCTGATGTCGAAAAAGAAGTTCGACGGTCTGGATGCGGACATGCAGGCAGGCCTGACAGATTGCGCCAACAAGACGCAGGACTTCACCTATGAGAAAGCCGCTGAGTTGGAAGCAAGCCTGCTCAAAGTCATCGAGGACGCAGGCGTTGAAGTGAACTCTGCTGACAAGGCCGCCTTCATCGAAGCCTCGAAGCCAATCTACCAGCAGTTCTCCGACGAAGTCGAAGGCGGCCAGCAGATGATCGACAAGGTTCTTGGCCTCGGCAAATCAAGCTGATCTGCCCTGGGGCGGCAGGAAATCCCTGCCGACTTCATGATTTTCACACCGAAAATTGACCACTCCCGCGCGGCACCCCCGCGGGAGTGACAAGGAATTCCTTACAGGCCTGGCTGACATGGAACATGCGTCCTACCCTACATTGTCGCGGATCAACCGCGCACTGAGCACGGTTCTTGAATGGGTCACGATTGGTCTGATGATCATGCTGACCGTGATCGTGGCGGCTGCCGTGATCGCCCGCCTGATGGGGCAGAGCTTTTCGTGGTACGATGAGATCGCAGCCATCATGCTGGCCTGGATCACCTATTACGGCTCGGCTCTGGCGGCCCTGCACCGCAGGCATATCGGCTTTGACACGGTCTTGCTGAAGCTGCCTTTGAAGGTACGGGTCGCAGCCTTACTTCTGGGCGAGGCGATTGTGCTGATCTTCTTTTTCCTGATGGCGCGCGCCGGACTGCAGGTCTTGGAGGTGCTGGCCGGTGACACGCTGATCTCGCTGACCTGGGTGCCCATTCAGGTCACCCAGTCCGTGATCCCCATCGGCGCCATTTTGTTCATGATCTGCCAGATCCTGAGCCTGCCTTCCTATCTCAAGCTGACGGCCGCTGGAATCTCGCTCGAACATGCCGAGATCGAAGAAGAAGTCGAAACCGAACTTGAAAAGAACAAGGACCGCGTCTGATGCTGATGGCTTCGATTTTCATCGCGATGCTGTTGATGATCTGTATCAATATTCCCATCGCTGTGGCCCTTGCCATGTGCGGCGTGCTGGGCCTACTGTTCACCGAAGGCCCTGATAGCCTGGTGACCATCGCGCTTGATATGTACGACGGCTCTACCAAATTTTCGCTGATCGCCATTCCGATGTTCGTGCTGGCCGGGGCCATCATGAACGCAGGCGGGATCACCGACAAACTGATCAATTTCGTTACCGCCATCATAGGGTTCATCCGGGGCGGGCTGGCCATGGTCAACATCGGCGTGTCGCTCTTTTTCGCCGAGATTTCGGGCTCTGCCGTGGCCGATGTGGCCGCCATGGGCTCCATCCTGATCCCACAGATGAAGAAACGGGGTTACAGCAAGGAATTTTCCGCGGCTGTCACGTCCTCTTCGGCGTCCTTGGCCATCATCATCCCGCCGTCAATCCCGATGATCCTTTATGCAGCATCGGCAAACACCTCAGTTGAGCAGCTTTTTGTTGCGGGCATCGTGCCGGGCTTGCTGGGGGCCGGGGGATTGATGGTTGTCGCCTACCTCTTTGCCAAGCGGTATAACTTTCCGACCGAAGCGGCGTTCAGCCTCGGGCGTCTGCGCGAGACGTTTATTGAGGCATTGCCAGCCTTCACCCTGCCAGTGATCATTTTGGGCGGCATCTTTGGCGGCTATGTGACTGCGACTGAAGCTGCGGGTCTGGCTGTGCTGGCCTCGCTGGTGGTATCGGCCTGGTACGGCAATCTGGATCTGGGCCATTTGCGCCGGGCGATGTTGGACGGTGGCATTCAGACCGCAGTTGTCATGCTGCTGGTTGCGGCATCTGTGCTCATGGGCGGCTTTTTGACCCGCGCACAGATCCCGCAGCAATTGGCCGAAGGCATCCTTTCGATTACCACGCAGCAATGGACGATATTGCTGATCCTGAACTTCTTTTTCCTGATCATCGGGTTCTTCCTGCACTCTGCTGCGGCAATCATTCTGGTCATTCCCATCGTGATCCCGTTGATCACGGCCGCCGGCATTGACCCGGTGCATTTTGGTCTGGTCGTCACTCTGAACCTGGCCATCGGGCAACAGACACCGCCAGTGGCTTCGGTGTTGATCACCGCCTGTTCGGTGGCACGGGCCAACATCTGGGAAGTGTCCAAAGTTAACATCTGGTTTGTCGGTGTTCTTTTGGCGGTCCTGATGCTGTGTACCTACGTGCCGTCGGTTCCAATGTTCCTTGTCGAGTATTTTTACAGATGAGTGAAATGACGCCTGAAATTGTCGATGAACTCAAGGATGGGATCTTGTGGATCTCTTTCCAAAGGCCGCAGGCGCGCAATGCCCTGACCTTTGGGATGTACGAACGCCTGGCCCAGTTGTGCACTGATATGCCGACCGACGGCTCCGTGCGCGCTGTGGTCATCTTTGGCGCGGGCGGCAAGGCTTTTGCTGCCGGCACAGACATGACCCAGTTTCGCGCCTTTGAGACACCGCAGGATGCGCTGGACTATGAAGGCAAGATTGATGAGGTGCTTGAAGCCGTTGAACGCTGCCCGGTGCCCACGATTGCGGCGGTGAACGGTGCCTGCACCGGCGGGGGCGGATCAATTGCTGCGGCCTGTGACATCCGTATCGCCTCGGCCAGCCTGAAATTTGGCTTTCCAATCGCGCGGACCCTGGGCAATTGCCTTGCCGCGGGAAACATCGCCCGGCTGACGGAACTGATCGGGGCGGGGCGCGTGCGCGAGTTGATCTTCACCTCCCGCCTGATTGAGGCAGAGGAAGCTCTTGCCGTGGGGCTTGTGACCCAAGTGCTGCCGGATGAGGAGGCTCTGATGGCCCGCGCCGCAGAACTTGCCGGGCAGGTAGGGGCGATGGCTCCGCTGACGCTGCGTGCCACGAAAGAAGCGATGCGGCGCAACCGGGCAGCCCTCAAGGTGGACGATTCCGACCTGATCATATCGTGCTACATGAGCGAAGATTTCAAATTCGGCATGGAAGCGTTTCTGGCCAAGAGGAAACCGGTATGGACGGGCAAGTGACCAGCTCTGGCGGCCCTCTCAAAGGGATGCGGGTGATCGAACTGGCCCATATCATGGCAGGTCCGGTCTGTGGGCTGATGCTTGCCGATATGGGCGCTGATGTGATCAAGGTCGAAAAGCCCAATGGCGATGACACCCGCCGGTTCGTACCGCCCAAAATCAACGGCGAAGCGGCCGCCTATATGATGATGAACCGAAACAAGCGCGGCATTGCCCTGAACCTCAAGGATCCGGCCGCGGTCGAAGTGCTTCGCAAGCTTCTGGCTGAGGCCGATGTGGTGATCGAGAATTATCGCAAGGGTGCGATGGAAAAGCTGGGCCTGTCCTATGAGGATCTGGCCAAGATCAATCCACGTCTGATCTATTGCGAAATTTCCGGCTTTGGCCGCACGGGCCCCTATGCAGAGCGCGGCGGTTTTGATCTGATCGCTCAGGGCATGTCGGGGCTGATGTCGATCACAGGCGAAGGTCCGGGCCGTCCGCCGGTCAAGGTCGCAGCCCCCATTTCAGATATCAACGCAGGCATCATTGCCGCCATGGGCGTCAGCGCGGCCTATGCCAATATGCTTCAAACCGGGTTGGGGCAAAAGGTCGACACCTCGTTGTTCGAGGCAGCCATCGTGCAAACCTATTGGCAATCGGCCATCGCCTTTGCCACGGGCAACAAGCCCGACCCTCTGGGCTCTGCCCATCCGCTGAATGCGCCCTACCAAGCGTTTCAGACCAGTGATGGCTGGATCAACGTCGGTGCCGCGAACCAAAGCAACTGGCTGCGGTTTCTCGATGTGATCTCGGCACCGGAGCTGGATGCGGACCCAAGGTTCTCTTCGAACGCCACCCGCATTCAGAACCTGCCAGCACTGGTTGAGATCCTCAATGGCTACATGGTGCAGGACACGTCAGAGAACTGGCTCAACCGTATGGAAGCGGCCAAACTGCCCGCAGGCCCGGTCAATGATATCTTGCAGATGCACGCAGACCCACAGGCCCGCGCCCGCGAGATGATTGTCGAAGTGGATCATGACACAGCAGGCAAGGTCGAAACTATTGGCCACCCGATCAAATTCAGCCGCACACCGGCGGAAATTACCCGTGCATCGCCCCGTTTGGGTCAACACAGCTGCGAAGTCCTGGCCGAGTACGGCTATGACAGAGCACAGACCGAGGCCCTGATCAAATCGAATGCGGTGATCGCCGCCGATGCAGGGTAGGGCGGGGCTGCGGGGTTGTCCGCCCTCTCAATACTCTCATTAACCCCAGGAAAGAGATCCTCTGATGACACTGACTTTGGACCACGCCCAATCCATCATCCGAGACTGCCTTGAATGGCGCAAAGCCAACGGCTTGAAGCCCCTGACAATCGCGGTTCTGGACGCCGGTGGCTATCTGATGGCGCTGGCCCGGGAGGACGGCACCAGCAACCTCAGGCCAGAGATTGCCCAGGGCAAGGCGCGGGGGGCGGTCTCAATGGGCCTCGGCTCGCGCGCACTTTTTGAGCGGGCCAAGGTCGAGCCATTCTTTATTCAGGCGATGAATGCGCTGTCGGATGGATCGCTTGTGCCTGTGGCAGGTGGCGTTTTGATTAAACAGGACGGCGTTATTATGGGTGCTGTCGGCATCACCGGTGACACGTCCAACAACGATGAAGCCTGCGCGATTGCGGCCATTGAAAAGGCCGGATTCGAGGCCGACGGCGGGTGATCAGGGGGCGCCCCTCTCTAATTTGCGTTCAGAACGGTACTGTCAGAGCAAATTAGCTTGAGGCGGGCAGGGCGGATTTGTAGCGTCT
>Ga0075467_10001619_pt1 | contig 18573 bp, 16 predicted proteins | sample DEB08_DNA_9_FD_75067 | JGI IMG/M metagenome (GOLD analysis project Ga0075467, IMG submission 75067) | Aqueous microbial communities from the Delaware River and Bay under freshwater to marine salinity gradient to study organic matter... | ecosystem: Environmental > Aquatic > Marine > Coastal ... | reverse complement strand
CTGGGGCCGAAATTTACCGACTACCCTGCGCCGCGCTACAAAATGCGCGAGCGCGTCTCTTACATTCCCGACTACGCCTAAGACTTAGCGAAATCTTGCAGGGCTAAGGCCGTCGACCGTTTCGGCGGGCAAAGAGGGCGTGCGCCTCGCCACCAAATCGGCAAGACATGCAGACGCGGCAGGCGCGCTTTGAATGCCGTACCCGCCCTGGCCCGCGCACCAGAAAAATCCAGACACATCAAGATCCTCGCCGATGACAAGGGCGCGATCCGGAGAAAACGTGCGAAGTCCAGCCCATGAGGTTTCCACGCGCGTCACGGGGCTTGTTACATATTTCTGATACCGATCAAGGCCTTCTGCAAGGACCATGTCGTCCGGCCAGGCATCCATCGGTTCAATCGGATGTTCTTCCGCCGGAGACACAATCCATCCCCCGGCGTCGGGCTTCGCATACCAGCTTTCGCCGGGTCCAATGATCATCGGCCAGCGGCCAACATCACGGCCATCCGGCGCTGGAAGACGGGCCATGGAGCGCCGGTTGGGCTGAAGGCCGATCCTTGCAACACCGGCCATTTCAGCGATTTGATCGGCCCAAGCCCCGGCGGCATTCACCAAGATATCAGCTTCGAACGATTGACCCTGCGTCCGCACCTGCCATGTGGTGGACCGCTCAATAGCGATGACTTTCTGTCTGGTCGCGATATTTGCGCCACTCGCGCGCGCATCTTTGGCAAATCCCTGAAGCAGCTTGTCGGTATCGATGTCATGCGCATCTTCATGGATCGCCGCACGGGTGATGTCACGGTTTAGGATCGGGACGCGGGCAAGGGCATCCGCAACCGTGATTTCGTCCATAGACATGGCGATCAGGTCAGTTTCAAACTGCGCCCTGTCGCTGTCCTTCGCTACGATCATCAGGCCGCGCGGGCTAAGAACACCGCGCCTTTCGTGTTCGCTTCTGGATGCGCGGTTCAGAACGCAGGTCGTTGGCGTGCCGTAGTTCTCTTCAAACAACGCAGCGGATCGTCCGCTGGCATGGGTGCCAAGAGCCGCTTCGGTTTCCAAAAGCGTGACGTCAGCGTCGGGGGCAAGTTTCGCTGCGACAGACACACCGGCGATGCCGCCACCAATGACCAGAATGCGGGTCATTCGTGTTGTTCGACAGCTTTAGCAAGGGTCGTAAACACGGCGCGTGCGGTTGCGATATCTTTGGGATCAATTTTGCCCGAAAGCTGTTGAAGGACGTCGGCTTCGCCACGGGACGCACTCGCATGCGCGCGCTCACCTGCAATCGTGGCCTCAAGCAATTTCGAGGATTTGTGAGCAGGATTATCCGCAAAATCTGCCAACCCTTTTTCTACCAAGGCATCGGCGCGCTTTTGAATGTGCTGGCGCGAGACGCCACGGTTTCTGGCAATGTTCGGGACTGTGGCTGCCCCCTCGAAGACAAGGAAATCCAGCACATCCCGCTCGGCACTTGTCATCACGCTGTCGGGTTCAGAAGACAGTCCGGACCAAACACGCGACACGCGCCGCGCCTGCGCGATCAGATCGGCGATAGGCCCGTGATGTGGGTCGTTTAAATCCATAGGGCTCTCAAACTTACAGTATTACTTTCGAATTACCAAATTCCATTCAAACCGCTCTTGCGGCAAAGAATGCCTTAGCCAGCCTCCTCCAGACGATCCGTGGCAGGCGGAGGGGTCGGTGAGAGCTTTGATATCTCTCCATAAAGCCCCGCATCCATCTTGTACGAGACCGCGGCCAATGACGGCGCAAGCTGTTCGGCCGAGCGCGCAGAAATGATCGGTCCATGAACACCTTCATGCCGCGCCACCCAGGAGACGGCCAAGGTCGCCGGATCAATCCCCGCTTCGCCCGCCAGGCGCGAAAGCCCCTCTGCGGTTTCATACATCCAAGCCGTACCATACCGCTTGTTGTACATCGGGTCGTCTTTCAGACGCCCACCAGTCCCACCCGCATATTTGCCGGTAAGAAGCCCACCACCAAGCGGGGAATAAGGGCAGACGGCGAAACCTTCTGATATAGCCATCGGCAAAATCTCGACCTCTACCTGCCGTTTCACCAAGTTATACATTGGCTGAATGACGTGAATGTCGATCCCCATGGACTGAGCCAATTGTCGCGCCTTCATGACCTGCCAGGCCGAATAGTTGGAAACGCCAACATGACGGACCGATCCTTCTTTGACCCATTCGGCCATGACAGAATAGGTTTCCTCAAGCGGCGTGTCCGGGTCCCAGCGGTGGAGATAGAGAAGGTCAACCGTGTCCATGCCCAGGCGTTTGCGGCTTTCGTCAAATTCGGCGCGGATGACGTCAGGTTTGGCGACAACTGTCCCCGCACACTTCGTCGCGATGAAGACATCGTCACGCTCGCCGGCAGCCAATTCACCCAAAATGCGTTCTGAGTGCCCGCCGGTGTAAGCATGCGCCGTATCGAAGAAGTTGATCCCTGCTGCGCGGCAGGCAGCGTACATCTCAGCACTGTCAGTTTCGCTGGCCTTTGCGCCAAATTGCATTGTTCCAAAGCTGAAACTTGAAGCGTCTTTTCCAGAAATTGTACGCATTGATATCTCCATTCACCCTTTGCCAAATACCTCCGCCGGAGGCTAAAAATGAAAGGCCGCCAGACGGCGGCCTTCGCTATCCGAATTCCCTGAAATTAGTTAGGAATTTCGCCGTTCATGCCTTCGATATAGAAGTTCATACCGGCCAGAGTACCATCATCTGCGACTTCGCCATCAGGAAGCCAGACCGTGCCGTCCTGCTTGTTGATCGGACCGGTGAATGGGTGGTATTCTCCGGCAGCAATCGCGTCACGCAGGGCTTCTGCTTCCGCCTTTACATCAGCAGGAACCGCGTCGGTGATCTCACCGATACCAACCATGCCCGGGCCGATCCCGTCCCATGTGTCAACGCTTTCCCAAGTGCCGTCCATGACAGCCTGAACGCGCTGGATATAGTAGGGTGCCCAATTGTCGATGATCGACGAAACGCGCGGCAGCGGCGCATATTCGGCCATGTCGGAGGCCTGACCGAAGGTGATGACGCTGCCGGCATCCGCTGCAGCCGCCTGAGGTGCGGTCGAGTCGGTGTGCTGAAGGATCACATCGGCGCCGTTTTCGATCAGCGCCTTGGCTGCGTCCGCTTCTTTTGCCGGATCAAACCAAGTGTAGGCCCAGACGACTGAAAACTCGACGTCAGGGTTTACTTTGCTGGCGTGCAGGTAGGCCGAATTGATGCCTCGGATGACTTCCGGGATTGGGAAAGACGCGATGTAGCCGACTTTGTTCGTCTTAGTCATTTTGCCCGCGATGTGACCCTGAATGGCGCGGCCTTCGTAGAAACGTGCGGAATAGGTCGAGACGTTGTCGGCGCGCTTGTAGCCAGTGGCGTGCTCGAACTTCACGTTCGGAAATTTCTCGGCCACAGCGATCGTCGGGTCCATATAGCCAAACGATGTGGTGAAGATCAGGTCAGCGCCTTGCAGCGCCATTTGCGTCATTGCGCGCTCGGCATCCGCGCCTTCGGGCACGTTTTCCTGAAATACGGTTTCGACTTTGTCGCCGAAGTGCTCTTCGACGGCGAGACGGCCTTGGTTGTGCTCATACGTCCAGCCACCGTCGCCTACCGGGCCCACGAAAATAAATCCAACTTTGAGCGGTTCATGACCGTCAGCAAAAGCGGCGGAAGCAATCGCAGCAGCGGCAACCCCCGTCAGCAGAAATGTACGTTTTTTCATAAGTAACTCCCCATTAAGTGTAACAAGTGCCTCAGTGTGAGGCATGAAAGGCCCGTCCTAGCGACGCCGGCGCATTAAGCGCCGCACGGTTTCGATCGGACGAGATTATGACCAGCACAAGGATGGTTATCAGGTATGGCGACATGGACAAGAGTTCCACAGGAATTGCGACGCCCGCGGCCTGCAAGTTCAGCTGCAAAACTGTGATGCCGCCGAAAAGATAGGCACCCAAAAGAACGCGACCCGCTCTCCAGGATGCAAACACGACGATGGCAAGCGCGATCCAACCTGAACCTGCCGTCATGCCTTCGGTCCATTGCGGGACGCGCACAAGACTTAGGTAAGCGCCGCCCAATCCAGCACAGGCACCTCCGAAGGCGATTGCGCTGAGACGCACAAAAATCACGTTGTATCCAAGAGCGTGAGCCGCATCGTGGCTTTCACCGACCGCGCGCAGGATCAGCCCTCCGCGCGTGTATTTAAGGAACGCCCAGACGGCTACAATGATGGCCAGCGAGACATAGACCATCAGGTCGTGGCTGAAGATCATCGGTCCAAGCACCGGGATATCGCCAAGCAACGGGATATCAAGTTTGGGCGTTGAGGGCGGCTTGATGCCCACATAGCTTTGCCCCATGAGGCTTGAAAGACCGAGGCCGAACAAGGTGAGTGCAAGGCCCGTCGCCACTTGATTGGTCAAAAGGTATTGCGTCAGGAAACCAAACAGCATCGACAAGGCCGCGCCTCCGATAGCAGCAGCGAGAAAGCCAATGGCGGGCGACCCCGTTTCGACCGCGATGGCGAAACCGCAGATCGCTCCAACGATCATCATGCCCTCTACACCAAGGTTCAGAACCCCCGCTTTTTCGACGACCATCTCGCCAATGGCTGCCAACAGGATCGGGGTGGACGCGACCATAAGCGAGGCGACAAGCAGGATCGGGTTGATTGAAAGATCCATTAGACAAGCTCCAGTATCGTTGCCGGATCAAAGGTGTGTCCGGCAATAGACGCGGCGACAACCCCCAGCGCCGGGGCGGTGTCCGCAAAGATCAGAAGTGCTGGCCTCATGCTGCAGCCTCCCGGCCGAAGCGGACTTTGAAGTTCGTGAGGACGTCGAATGCCAGGAGGAAGAACAAAAGCATGCCCTGAAACGCCTGAATCGCGGCTGCAGGAAGGCCGAGAGAGGCCTGGGCCGCTTCGCCGCCAATATACGTGAGCGCCATCAATAAACCCGCAAGCAATATGCCTATCGGGTGAAGACGGCCCAGAAAGGCCACGATGATGGCCGTAAAGCCGTAGCCCACGTTGAAGTCGATGCTGATCTGACCGGCCGGGCCTGCGACCTCGAACATACCGGCGAGGCCTGCCAATGCGCCGGACAGGCCGAGGCAGAACAGGATCAATCTGTTCGGGTTCACGCCCGCAAAACGGGCGGCGCGAGGGCTTTCTCCGGTCAGGCGGATATTGAAGCCCATGATGTGACGACTAAGCAGGATGTAGGCAAAAATCACTGCGATGAAGGCCGCGACGACGCCCCAATGCATGCCCCAACCGGCAATCAATTCATTGTTCGCCGCGCTTTCATATTGGCGCAAGTTTCGGGACCCCGGGAAGCCCTGGCCTTCAGGGTTTCGCAGCAAGCCAAGTGACATAGACGCAAGGATCGCTTCGGCGACATAGACCAAAAGGAGCGAGACGAGGATTTCGTTGGTGTTGAAGCGGGTCTTCAGGATGCCGGGGATCATCGCCCAGAGAAGGCCGCCAAGCGCGCCTGCGATGATCATCAGCGGGAAGATCAGCCAGCGCGCTTCCATTGGGTAAAACGCAAGGCCAACGGCGGCGCCAAAGATTGCGCCCATGATATATTGGCCTTCTGCGCCGATGTTCCAGATGCCCGCCTTAAAGCCAAGCGACAGGCCAATCGCGATCAGGATCAGTGGGCCGGCTTTGACCAGAAGTTGCCCGCGATAGTAGAACGCGAATTCGCCAAAAACCGGGTCCCAGAAGATTGTGCGGATCGCCACAACGGGGTCTTTCCCAAGGAAGGCAAACAGGATGCCACCTGCGATCATTGTGGCGATGACCGCGATGGGTGGCGTCAGGTAGGCCCACTTCTTGGAGGGCGTCGGGCGTTTTTCCAGACGAACCATCATGCGCCCTCCGCTTCGTGGATATGGGCAACTTCCATGCCGTGTGCGCCGCCCATCATCAAACCAATTTCTTCGATTGTAAGGCCCTGGGCAGGCCGTGGCTCGCTGAGGCGACCTTCGTTGAGGGCTGCAAACCGGTTCGAGATTTCCATAAGCTCATCGAGATCCTGACTGATGCAAACGACAGCAGCGCCACCTGCCGCCAGATCAAGTATCGCCTGCCGGATCGAAGCCGCAGCACTTGCGTCAACGCCCCAGGTCGGCTGGTTCACCACAAGGATATCCGGATCTTGTAGAATTTCACGTCCGATAACGAATTTTTGCAGATTTCCGCCCGAAAGCGCACGCGCGGCATTTGCAGATGACGGCGTGCGAACATCGTAGTCAGCGATGACTTTCTCGGCAAAACTGCGGGCGTTGGACCAATCGATGAAGCCGTTTTTCACCAAACCCATGCGCACCCAACCCGACAGGGCCGCGTTTTCCACAAGGCTCATGTCAGGAGCGGCGGCGTGACCAAGGCGTTCTTCCGGGGCGGCCAGCACGCCCAATTCGCGGCGCTGGTTCGGGCCGAGGTGGCCGATGGCCTGGCCCTTTAACTGGACAGCGTCTGAGGTGGTTAATAGCTCGCCCGAAAGCGCGCCAAGAAGTTCATCCTGGCCGTTGCCCGCCACCCCGCCAATTCCAAGGACTTCGCCTTCGCGGACATCGAACGAAACATCTTTCAAGGATGTTCCGAAAGGGTTCGGCGATTTCACAGACAGATTTTTCAGCGTCAGCAGCACGTCTCCAAGCGCGTGTCGGGTAGAGGTTGGCGTTTTCAGTTCCGTGCCGACCATCATCTCGGCCAACTCGCGCGCGGACTTGTCGCGGGGATCGCACGACCCAACAACTTTACCCAACCGCAGAATGGTCGCTCCATCGCAAAGAGAGCGGATCTCCTCGAGTTTGTGACTAATATAGAGGATTGAGGTGCCTTCTGCCTGCAGCTTGCGCAGCGTCTCGAACAGAATATCGACCTCTTGCGGAGTGAGGACAGACGTCGGCTCGTCCATGATCAAAAGCTTAGGGTCCTGTAAAAGACAGCGAATGATCTCAACCCTTTGGCGTTCACCCGCGGAGAGATCACCCACCAATCGCGTCGGATCAAGCGGCAGGCCGTAGGTCTCGGAGACCTCGCGGATGCTGGCAGCCAGTTCCCGCATTGGCGGCGGGTTTTCCATACCAAGCGCGACGTTTTCCGCCACATCAAGTGCTTCGAACAACGAAAAGTGCTGAAACACCATCGCGACGCCAGTGGAACGGGCCTCGTGTGGGCTGCCTGGTGTATAGATGTCGCCGTTGAAAGTCATCTGGCCCTCGTCGGGCTTAACCAGGCCGTAAACCATCTTAACCAGGGTCGACTTTCCTGCGCCGTTTTCGCCCAAAAGCGCGTGAACCTCGCCTTTTCCAACCGTGAAAGAGACGTCATCGTTTGCGACAACACCTGGATAGGCCTTGCGTAGACCCCGAACGGACAAAAGAGCCGTCACGCGTGCTTACCGATCATCTGTATCCCCTTTTCCCCTGTATTCAGGATGTTCGTCGCCACCCCAAGTGCAATCGCTTGCGGGTGTTTGCCCAAGGCAGGATCCCCGATGGGGCAATCCATGCGGTCAATTTGGGCGGTTGAGTGCCCCAAAACCCGCAATCTAGACTGGAACCGCGCGCGTTTGGTGGCCGATCCGATAAGCCCAAGACGCCCAAAGGCCCCTCCAAGAATGCGGTGGCACAGTTCAAGATCAAGCGCATGGCTGTAGGTCAAAACAAGGTGCTCTGCATGGGACGGGGCAAGCGAGGCAAGATCGGTCGGATTTTCGGCAATCAGAGTCTTTACCCCGTGCGGGATATCAGCTGGGAACCGGTCGTGGGCGCTGTCGATCCAGACCAAACCAAGGTCAGGCAAGGGGCCCAAAACCGAAACGATCGCGCGCCCGACATGGCCCGCGCCCCAAACCCAGATAGCGCGGTTCGGGCGGGTCAGCGGCTCGACCATCCACCCGGATACGACGCCCGCACGCGGCGCGATGCCTTTGGCCCGATGGTCTGCCAAAATACGCTGCACAGAGAGCGGCATTTCGGTTGTTGTGCCGGGCAATGGTCGCGCAATCATGTCACTAATAAGAGCATTCAGCCGGTTTTCGTCCCAGATTTCGGTCAAGACAGAGACCGCGCCACCGCAGCATTGGCCCAGCGATGGGCCAAGTGGCTTTCGGTCCATTCGATCAGTGCCGGCGGCCAGCGCCTCGCGCGCCGTCTTTATGGCCTCGAATTCCAAAGCGCCGCCGCCGATGGTGCCTTCGACGGTGTTCGCTGTCACAAGCATAGACGCCCCCACCTCGCGGGGAACAGAGCCTTGCGTTGAGGCGACGACCACGCGGGCGACCGGTGCAAGGCGGCGGATATCGCCTGGCGAGAATGTCATGAGCGCACCCTCTCGACCGCTTCAATGATGTGCTCGGCCGTTGCGGGGGCCTCAAGATCGGGGTAGGTTTCGCCACAGGCAGCAACCGCGTCTGAAAGTGCCAGAAAAGCCGAAATACCAAGCATCAGCGGCGGCTCGCCCACCGCTTTCGAGCGATAGATCGTCTCCTCACGGTTTTCGCCCTCCCAAAGCCCAACATTGAATATGTCCGGACGATCCGAGCACGCGGGGATCTTATAAGTCGACGGCGCGTGCGTGCGCAGCCGGCCCTTGTTATCCCAGATAAGTTCCTCGGTGGTGAGCCAGCCCGCACCCTGTACATAGCCGCCTTCTACTTGCCCGATGTCCAGAGCGGGGTTCAAAGACGCGCCGGCATCATGCAGGATATCGGCCCGCAAAATCCGGTTTTCCCCCGTAAGAGTGTCTATAACGACTTCGGTCATGGCAGCCCCATAAGCGAAATAGAAGAACGGGCGACCTTCGCCTTTGATGCGGTCCCACACGATTTTTGGGGTCTTATAGAATCCGGTGGCCGATAGGCTGACGCGGTTCATGTAGGCATCGCTGATGACGTCCTCAAAGGGCAGACTTTCACCGCAGACATGCACCATGCCATTCTCAAACCGCACGTTAGCGACATCCGTTTGGGCACGTTGCGCCACGAATTCAGCCAAACGGTCCCGAATCTTATCGCAGGCGACCTTTACCGCCATTCCGTTCAGATCTGAGCCGGACGACGCGGCGGTGGCCGAGGTATTTGGCACTTTTCCAGTATCTGTCGCAGTGATTTTGACCCTTGAAACATCAACGCCAAATCGCGCGGCCGCGACCTGAGCGACTTTCTGGAACAAGCCCTGCCCCATCTCGGTGCCGCCATGGTTCAAGTGGATCGAGCCGTCCTGATAGACGTGCACCAATGCCCCGGCTTGATTGAGATGCGTCAGGGTAAAACTGATCCCGAACTTGACCGGGCTGAAAGCGATCCCCTTTTTAAGGGTCGGGTTCTTCGCATTCCATTCGGAAATCGCGGCTTTTCGCCCTTTATAGTCACTGGTTTCGATAAGCTGCGCGGTCAACTCGTGCAGAATGAAGTCTTCGACCGGCATGTGATAGGGCGTCGTCTGCACGGCGAGGTCTTCGGCGTTGCGAGAATGCTCTCCGCCAATGCGTTTGCCGGTTCCGGCGCCCGTGGGCGCGGCGGCGCGGTAGTAGTTCAGGCGACGCACGTCGATCGGGTCTCGGCCCACGGCATGGGCGACATGGTCAAGAACACGCTCGATCCCCAGCATACCTTGTGGTCCACCAAACCCGCGAAACGCGGTGCCCGATTGGGTGTTTGTCTTCAGCCGGTGCGATTCAATGCGCATATTCGGGATATGATAGGCATTGTCTGCATGAAGCATGGCGCGGTCAGCAACCGGCAACGACAAATCCATCGACCAGCCGCAGCGGCACAGTTGAAGGAAATCGATGCCCGAAATACGCCCCTCGGCGTCGTGGCCTACCCGGTAGTCAATGCGGAAATCGTGGCGTTTACCGGTGATCATCATATCGTCGTCGCGGTCGTAGCGCATCGTGCAGGGCCGCCCCGTCAACGCAGCGGCGACTGCGCAAGAAACGGCTAAGTGGTTGCCTTGGCTTTCTTTTCCACCAAAACCTCCGCCCATCCGACGTATTTCACAACGCACGGCATTCATGGGTTTGCCCAGCGCTTCGGCTACTTTGTGCTGGATTTCTGTCGGGTGCTGGGTCGACGAATAGACCACCATATCACCGCCCTCCTGCAGCAAAGCGGCGGCGGCCTGACCCTCGAGATAGAAGTGTTCCTGCGCGCCGATGTCGATTGAGCCCTCTAAGGATTGCACGGCAGAGGCGATTGCGTTTTCCGCGTCGCCTTTTTCGTAAATGCGAGGTCCATCCTCAAAATGCGACTTGGCGTCGATTGCCTCGTCTATGGTGAGGATCGGCGGAAGGGCTTCGATCTCGATTTTGCCCAGCCTCGCAGCCTTTCGGGCGGCAAGATGGCTGGTCGCGATCACAAGGAAAATAGGTTGTCCGACAAAGTGGACCGTATCGACCGCCAGAAGAGGTTCCGGGCTTGGAGAAGGGGAGACGTCGTTGTGGAAGGGCAGATCGTCCGCCGTGAGGACCGCGACCACACCGGAAGCCGCGCGGACAGCCGCAAGATCGACCGAAGACATGCGGCCATGCGCGATGTGCGAAACGCCAAACGCCAGGTGCAATGCGCCCTTTGGCAAGGGGATGTCATCGACGTAACGCGCCTGCCCTGTCACATGAAGTGCGGCGGCATCGTGCGGGAGGGACTTTGCGACACTCATGGCGAAACCTCCAGAACTGAGACGGTTTGGCCAGAAAGTTCATGGAGATATCTGAGCAAAAGGTTTTGCGCGGTCGTGAGGCGATATTCCGCACTCGCGCGCATGTCGCTTAATGGTGAGAAATCGTCACTAAAGATGGGCAAAACAGTGCGAACAGTGTCTTCTGACAGCGATTGACCGAGAAGAGCTGCTTCGACATTGGCGGCACGCTTTGGAACCCCTGCCATGCCTCCGAATGCGATCCGGGCCGCTGTGATCACGTCGTTCTCAATAGTGAGATTGAAGCAACCGCAGACAGCGGAAATGTCCTGATCAAAGCGCTTGGACAACTTGTAGCACCGCAGATTGGGCGCGGCACTAGGGATCGTTACGGCTTCGACAAACTCCCCTGGCGTGCGGTCCTGCTTGCCGTACTCAATGAAGAAGTCCTCGATGCGAATGGAGCGTTGCGCGCTGCCTTTGCGTAAATGAAGCGTCGCATCCAGAGCGATGAGGGCCGGTGGATTGTCTCCGATGGGCGAGCCGTTTGCGATGTTGCCGCCGATCGTCGCGGCCTGACGGACTTGTTCGGATCCGTAGCGGCGTACCATTTCGGCATAAGAAGGATGATGTTCGCGCAATATCGGCATGAGATCGGCCATCGTGACCCCGGCGCCTATCCGAATAGTTGTATCTTCGACTTCGATCTTTTGAAGATCGCGGCAACGGTTCAGGAAAGCGATATCGCCAAGGTCGCGAAGCTGTTTGGTTATCCAGAGACCGACGTCAGTGGCGCCAGCGATCAATGTGCCATCGGGGTGCGCTTCGTACCAGTCGGCCAGCGCATCCGTGGTTTCCGGCGCGAAGCCAAGCGGGGCGGCGTCAACGGGTGTGTCGCGCATCCAGGTCGGAACCGGCGCATCTGCGGACGCTTCGGCTGCGCGCACAATTGGGGCGTATCCAGTGCAACGACAAAGGTTTCCCGCGAGCACATCGTCGTGGTCCGTGCGACCCTGAAGATGCCCCACGGCCATCGAGACGACAAAACCCGGCGTGCAAAACCCGCATTGACTGCCGTGCTTTTCAATCATGGCCTGCTGGACCGGATGCAGGGTGCCGTCGGAACCCGCGATTCCTTCAACGGTGCGCACCGCTTTGCCGTGCAGTTGCGGAACGAACAGAATACAGGCGTTGAGGGCGCGCGCACCGTCGTCTCCGGTGACCATGACAGTGCAGGCACCACAATCGCCCTCGTTGCAACCTTCTTTGGTTCCGGTCAGCCCGCGTTCCTCGCGCAGCCAATCCAGAAGCGACGTGGTCGGCGGAACATCCACCTCAACCGTTTCCCCGTTCAGAGAAAACTTAATCGTCATTTGAAATCCAGCCGCCTTACCCAAAGATCAAAAGGTATTTGCGCGCCGTCGATGCGGCGTAGAGAGCACGCGCTTTTAGTCTTATGCCCATTGAGACCGCCGCAGCGCATATTTTGCAAGCAAAAGCTGCACTGGCACATTATTCTAGTTGGACGTTGGCCCGATTAGTTTATCTTTTGGATGGGTGGATATCCTGCCGCCCGTGTCCACCATGGAGATTTTCAATGAACCGTATGACTGCGAAGGACTTCGATCAGGAACTTTTAGACCTCTATGACTTTTACGCCCACGGCAAGATAACCAAGCGCCAATTTTTAGACCGCGCCGGTAAATACGCGATTGGCGGACTGACGGCGACGGCGTTGCTTGGAATGCTGAGCCCAGATTATGCGCTGGCCGAGCAGGTTTCGTTCAATGACCCCGAGATTGTGCCAGAGTATATTACCTACCCATCGCCAGGCGGCACGGGCGATGTGCGCGGCTATTTGGTGAAACCGGCGGATGCGCCCGCGAAACTGCCTGCGGTACTCGTTATCCACGAGAACCGTGGACTGAACCCTTATATCGAGGACGTGGCACGTCGGGTAGCGAAGGCAGGCTTCCTGGCACTGGCACCGGATGGTCTGACGTCGGTTGGCGGGTATCCGGGCAATGATGCCGAAGGACGGGACCTGCAGCGGACGGTCGACGGGACGCAGTTGATGAACGACTTCTTCAACGGCTTCGAACACCTGCTGAACCGAGATGATTCCACCGGCAAGGTCGGTGCGGTTGGGTTTTGTTATGGTGGCGGCGTTTGCAACGCGCTGGCGGTGGCCTTCCCTGAGATGGGAGCATCGGCGCCTTATTACGGGCGGCAGGCGTCCGTTGAGGACGTGCCTAAAATTCAGGCGCCGCTTTTGCTGCACTACGGGGAATTGGACGAGCGCATCAATGCAGGCTGGCCAGATTATGAGGCCGCGCTGAAGGCAAACAGCAAGAACTACGAGGCACATATCTATCCAAACGCCAACCACGGGTTTCACAACGATTCGACTCCGCGTTACGACGAAGCGATGGCGGGGTTATCCTGGGATCGCACCATCGGCTGGTTCACTCAGCACCTGACCTGAGCCACACGTTTGCAAAGACGCCTCGTCCAGTCGGCGAGGCGTTTTTTGGCACAAGTGGTCACTTCGATCTTTCGCTGGGCGTCACGGATTCTTAAGGTGGCTCCATGAGCACCCAACCCCGATTCATTCATCTTCGCCTCCATACAGAATACTCGCTTCTTGAAGGAGCGATGCGTCTGAAAAAGCTGCCCGGGCTTTGCGACAAGGCCGGAATGCCCGCTGTGGCAGTGACTGATACGAACAACATGTTCGCGGCGTTGGAGTTTTCTGTGTCGGCACTTGGCGCGGGCATCCAGCCGATTGTCGGATGTCAGGTTGATCTGGCCTACGTGACCCCTGCCACGGGGGAAAAGCCTGTGCGCCCAGCGCCGATTGTTTTGCTAGCGCAAACGCGGGCCGGATATGAGTGTCTTATGAAGCTAAATTCGGCTTTGTATCTGCGTGAAGCGGATTGGCCACATGTGACGCTGGACGATTTGGCCGAGTATTCCGAAGGGTTAATTTGTCTGACTGGCGGGCCGGACGGGCCTGTCGGGCGTTTGCTGCGCGCAGGGCAACAGCCGAAAGCCGAGGCTTTGATGACCCGGTTGGCCGCAACGTTTGGCGACAGGCTATATGTGGAGTTACAGCGACACCCGACGGAAACCGGGCAAGCACCGGAAGCCGAGAAGCTGACCGAAGCGCCTCAGATCGCGATGGCCTATGCAATGAATTTGCCGATTGTCGCGACCAATGACGTCTATTTCTTAGATCAGAAGATGTACGCGGCGCATGACGCGCTGATCTGTATTGCCGACGGCGCATATGTTGATCAGCAAGCCCCCCGCCGTCGCCTGACGCCGCAACACTATTTCAAGACACCCGCCGAGATGGCGACGTTGTTCGCCGACCTGCCTGAGGCATTGGAGAACACCGTTGAGATTGCGAGGCGCTGTGGTTTTGCCGTCGAGAAACACGATCCGATCCTGCCGAAATTCGCCGATAATGAAATTGAAGAACTCCGTCGCCAGTCGTTTGCCGGGTTGAAAGATCGTCTTGCAGTGATCGAGGCAGTGGCGCCGGTTGAAGAGTATGAAAAGCGGCTGGAGTTTGAGCTTGGGATCATCGAGGGGATGGGCTTCCCCGGTTATTTTCTGATCGTTGCCGATTTCATCAAATGGGCGAAAGATCAACACATTCCGGTGGGTCCGGGCCGGGGGTCGGGTGCGGGTTCATTGGTCGCCTATGCGCTAACGATCACCGACCTTGATCCCTTACGGTATTCGCTGCTGTTTGAGCGGTTTCTGAACCCCGAGCGTGTCTCGATGCCGGATTTTGACATCGACTTCTGTATGGAACGCCGCGAAGAGGTGATCCGTTATGTGCAGGAGAAATATGGCCGCGACAAGGTAGGGCAGATCATCACCTTTGGTGCGCTTTTGTCGAAGGCCGCTGTGCGCGACGTGGGCCGCGTATTGCAGATGCCTTACGGGCAGGTTGATCGGCTGTCCAAGCTGATCCCGGTTGAAGGTGTGAAGCCAGTTTCGATTGAGAAGGCCTTGGCCGACGAGCCGCGTCTGCGCGAAGAGGCGAAGGCCGAGGAGATCGTCGCGCGGCTGTTGGATTATGGCCAGCAGGTTGAAGGGCTATTGCGAAATGCCTCGACCCACGCGGCAGGCGTAGTGATTGGCGACCGGCCCTTGGATCAACTGGTGCCGCTTTACCGCGATCCACGGTCCGAAATGCCGGCAACACAGTTCAATATGAAGTGGGTCGAGCAGGCCGGTTTGGTCAAGTTTGACTTTCTCGGGCTGAAGACGCTGACGGTCATTCAAAACGCGATTGATCAAATTCTTGCCAGTGGCCGAACACTGGATGTCGCGGCGGATGGCACGAGACTTTATGAGCCGGACTCCGGGACCGAGAACGATATTGGCATGATCCCGCTGGATGATGAAAAGAGCTACGAGCTTTACGCCAAGGCGCGCACGGTTGCGGTTTTTCAGGTGGAAAGCTCGGGGATGATGGATGCGCTTCGGCGCATGCGGCCCACCTGTATCGAGGACATCGTGGCGCTTGTAGCGCTCTATCGCCCCGGACCGATGGAGAACATCCCGCAGTATTGCGACGTGAAGAACGCCCGCGCCGAACGCGAGCGGCTGCATCCGTCGATTGATCACATTCTGGACGAGACCCAAGGCATCATCGTTTATCAGGAACAGGTGATGCAGATCGCGCAGGAGATGGCGGGATATTCGCTCGGAGGCGCGGACTTGTTGCGGCGCGCCATGGGCAAGAAAATTCAGGAAGCAATGGACGCTGAGCGTCCAAAATTCCTTGAGGGGTCAGCCAAAAATGGCGTCGATAAAAAGAAGGCGATGGAGGTCTGGAACCTTCTCGATAAGTTCGCCAACTACGGCTTCAACAAATCCCACGCTGCCGCCTATGCGGTCGTCAGTTATCAAACAGCTTGGCTGAAGGCGAACCATCCTGTCGAATTCATGGCGGGTGTGATGAATTGCGATCTGCATCTGACCGAAAAGCTTGATGTTTACGCCAACGAGGTGCGGCGCGGGCTTAAGATTGAGATCATCCCGCCCTGTGTGAACCGCAGCCAGGCGACGTTTTCGGTAGGCGAACAGAAGCTGGTCTACGCGCTTGGGGCGCTGAAGAACGTTGGCGTCGAGGCGATGCGGTTGATCGTCGGCGCGCGCGGCGACAAGCCGTTTGTAAATGTCTTCGACCTTGCACGGCGTGTGGAATTAAAACGGGTGGGCAAGCGGCCTTTGGAGATGCTTGCGCGCGCCGGCGCTTTTGATCAGCTGGACCCGAACCGGCGGCGGATATTCCAGTCTTTGGACCCCTTGGCGGCCTATTCGGCGGCTGTTCATGAGCAACGTGCCAGCGCTCAGGTGTCACTGTTTGGGGAAGCTGGCGATGACCTACCCGAGCCGCGCCTGTCGCCCGTCGACGACTGGTTGCCGAACGAGCGGTTGGTCGAGGAGCAGACTGCAATCGGGTTTTATTTGTCTGGGCACCCGCTGGATGACTATGCGCCGGCGCTGAAGCGCAAAGGATTGATAACCCTTGCCGACTTGCAAGCGAAGGCCGAGGCCGAAGGTGCCGCCATCGCGCGGGTTGGGGTGGTTGTTTCGGCCTTGCAGGAACGAAAATCCGGGCGCGGCACACGTTTTTTCCGGATGAACATCTCAGACCCGACCGGGCAGGTATCGGGCATGGCCTTGTTCCCCGATGACTTCGAGACGATGCGCAAAGTCTTCGAGCAGACCACGCAGGTCGTGATGACCCTTGAGGCGCGCTTTAACGAGGGTCAGTTCGACCCAATTGCCCGGTCTGCGGCCCCAATTGACGGGATTGTGGACGCCGCCACGGCCGGTCTGAACGTGATGATCGACGACGAAGTTGCCGTGCCCATGGTGCAATCGGTTCTGGAGCGGTTCAAGGACGATAAATCGATCCGATCCCGGGGCGAGATTATCCTGACGGCGCTTTCTGTGCCGTTGCCGGGCGCGCCGCAGGATGTCTCGGTGTCGATCGGGGATGGCTGGCCGGTTTCGGCTCAGATCAAGGGCGCACTGAAGTCGTTGCCGGGCGTCGTTCTGATCGAGGACATCTGATCTGTAAAAATTTCGTTTGATGCGGGCTGTTTGACACAACACGCGTAGTGGCGCGATCTGTCCCAGGTACTCACAAAGAAAACCCCGCGATCTGATGATCACGGGGTCAGTATACTTGCTTCGGGATGAAGCCTTCCTTGGGGGAATGAGCCTATGCTAGCACCGCAGGCATTCGTTCGCCTTGAGTTAGATCAAAGTTATCATCGCGGCGTACGGGCTAGACATTCAAGTATCAACTTCAAGGAAATATCGCATGGAATTGAATCTGGCACACGATGCCCTGTCCGCCAGTGCAATCGGTCTCGGTATCTACCTACTCGGACATCCACTCATATTGAAAGGGCAGTCAAAGTTAGTGCGAGGGGTCGTAATCTGGGCGGCACTCGTATTAACTCTACGGGCTCTCAGTTATGCCTTTTTGCCCTAACCCTATGGCTTGAAAAAGATTATGATTGACGCGACCAGCAATAGATCCCAGTTAAATCATTGTTTTGTCAAATATATTTAAATTACACAACTTGATCCAAAGCGATAGTCTCACTTCATTGTTCTTGCTGCATGGTCATTGCTTCACTAACTGTAACGCAAGGAAGAAGGCTATCCAATTTAATGTGGAGGAACGACATGGCTAAACAGGAACAAGAACGTGACTGGTCAGAGATTATATCTGAGGTTCGCACCAAGGCAAAATCTGAGATTGATGAACTTGTGGAAGAGATGAAGCCAAGGGTTCAGCAACTTGTAAAGAAGGTCAGAGACGCCAACTTTCACGACGAAGCTGAAGAACTGCTAACTAAGCTACGTCAAATGGCCAATGAGTTCTCACACAATGAGGATGGCCCTTCTAAATCAAAGACTAAGAACCAAAGTGCAAAACGTCAGGAAACAGTGAGCTATCTAGACGATGATGGTAAGCCTTGGAAGCGTGCTAAGAATGGTTGGACGGACGCACAGAAGAAGAAATACAAAGCCAACTTGAAAAACCATACCATGTAAAGGAAACCTCCTTGTCTGTGTACCATATGGGGGCTGATGCAAAAAAGGGTCTCTTGGTTACTCTATCCTTTAAGTAAATAGCTGTAACGCTAAGAAAGCCAACGAGGAGAAATGACATGGCAGTCGACCGAAAGCATCTAGAAAAGAACTGGGCAGAAGCACTCAAAATCTTGGAGAGCATGAAGGAAGAAGAGCTGATTGTCCTTATCGAAGAAGCTCAGTTGGTCCGAGCTCGTAAGGAAGCTGAGAGAGTAAAAAACGCTAGAAGCATTCTGAAAGAGAAGGCCAAAGAGCTTGGCGTATCGATTGAGGAGTTGTTCGGCGGATCTAAGTCCAAGAGTACAGGCATAAAGCGTTCAAATAGGGTTGCCTACTTGGACGATGATGGCAAACCATGGAAGCGAGCTAAGGCTGGTTGGACCGAAGCACAGAAGAAGAAGTACAAAACCAATTTGAGGGACCACACTTTGTAGTTCGAAGCCTATTTTGAGTTAGTGGGATGAAACCCAACGAGGGAGTTATCGCAACTCACTCTTCGATATTGCCCAAGAGGACCTGGGCGCGACGCTTGCTGCAGCCGTAAAGGCCATTCCCTTTATCGTCCCCGGCATTTATCGACAGATCAGGGTCGTCACACGGAACTAGACCCAGAACTCATAGGTCCCGCAAGGTCGAAGGTCTGATGTCGCCTTTGTCCGGAGGCTGTGTGAAAACTGGACATTTCCGGATTTGCACAGGAAGGAGTTCTCAAAAAGCATTGAGGGATCGGCTTTCT
>Ga0075467_10001617_pt1 | contig 18583 bp, 11 predicted proteins | sample DEB08_DNA_9_FD_75067 | JGI IMG/M metagenome (GOLD analysis project Ga0075467, IMG submission 75067) | Aqueous microbial communities from the Delaware River and Bay under freshwater to marine salinity gradient to study organic matter... | ecosystem: Environmental > Aquatic > Marine > Coastal ... | reverse complement strand
GAAAAGTCAAGCGCCGTAGGTGCGACATCTCGATTTTTACGACTGCTTTGTAATTAGATATGCGACCGCTTTGCTGTGAGATATCAGATTTGAGATTGGCTTTTGCAATGTACGGATGTGTACACTGTTAAAATTAGAATCTGTAAACTGGGGCCTGAGGCCTAATTTTTTCTCGAACTCACGTTTTAAATCTCTGCAATCCCCAAATACACATTCGGGTCAGGGCAATTGCGGAGGTAAAAATCCTTTTCACTTTCCTTTACTACGCCGGGGTAATCGCCCTTATAGGCTCCCAGATCTTTTATCAGTTGAAAATGTAGATGTGGCGGCCAGCCGCCGTTTTCGGCTTCGGCACCTAGTTCGGCGAAATGTTCGCCTGCGGAAAATGTTTGTCCAATGCTTAGGTTTTCGATAGACTTCAGACTTAAATGTCCGTGTAAGGTGTGATAATTTTGTCCAGCCTCTTGATGTGTCAAAATGATAGTCGCGCCATAATCGCCCGCATTATCATTGTAAGCAAAACTATGTAGCACCGCATTAGCGGGGGCGTAAATAGCGGTAAGGGCAGGTGCCCAAATATCTAAACCCAAATGGATGTTTCTTTCGCTTTCTGCAGATGCGTTAAAATGGCTGAAACGTTGATAAACCACGCGCTTTTCTGCATAACCACCAATGGCGTAGGATTTACCTTTTTCCTCTAATAATTGCTCGATATAATCCGCTAAAGTGGCAGAGGAATGAACACTTTCCAAAGCTATATTTTGGGCGGATAAATCGAGAACCAAGCTATTGTCGGCTGTAATATCAAAATTGAAAAGAGGCGCCGTAGCAAGGGGAAAGGGCATAATTTAAGCTTTGCAGCGAAGGTAAAATTTGCCCAGCAAAGCTGCCTTATTTGCAAATAAAATATAGACCGAAATACTGAATATCTTCTCTCTCGCTTAAAGCTCTGGAGCTTTCACTGTATCGAGAGTGCCTGCCTGAGGGATAGTAGCGAAAAGCCCACAGCGAGGCACGAGCGAGGACTTGCAGCGAATAGCCCGACCCGAAGGGGCAGGCCCAAAAAAATCACATATTACCCTTTCCTGCTAGAGTTTTTTCCTGTGCGGAAACCCTCGCTTTAGGGCTCCAGTTGATACCAAATGGGATGCTGAGAAAACGCAGTCGCTTGAGAACAAATTCATAAATAAGCAGGCAGGTTACTAAGGTGAAAGTCACTATAAGTACAAACTTTAAGAAGATAGGAAGTGCCAGCGGCAGAATAATACTGGCGCCGAAATAGAGAACAAACATATGGATGATGTAAACTGGATACACCGCTTTGCTGAGGTAATTAAGCGTAGCACTAGGCTTGTTTAAATAGCGATAAGCTAGGCCGAAAAGGGCGAAAATCCAGAAGTTAGATTCAATTGCCATAAGATAAAGGGGTGAATCGCTTGCGAAAAACCCAAGTCTAATGAGGTACATTGAAAAGGCTAGGCCAAGATATAACCACTTCCATTTAAGCATGGTAGACCAAAAAGTTTGACCGATATACACAAACAGAAAACCAAAAAAGAAAGCGAGAAAACCATGTGCATAGCCATGCAGGGTTTGAGAGTACAGGGCAAATATTTGCGGTTTAACAATAAGTACTTCTAGCACAAAAAAGATAGACACCGACACAGGGCCTAAGGGCGACTGCATGAGGCGGTGAAGAGCCATTTTAAATTTGCTTTCACCCTTTTTAAGGAGATGAAAAAAGAGGGGAAATAAGATGGAAATGTATACCACCAGGTTCCCCAAAAACCATAAATGGCCTTGGTGCGGCGAATATACTAGCGCTTGACCATAATAGTCTTGGAAAACGATTACGTGCAGCGGTACTATAGCAAGAATACCAAATATATAAGGTAGGCCTATTCTTCGCGCACGTTCTAAAAGTAGCGACTTAATGTTTCGTTTGCGCATTGCGAAATAAACCCCCATTCCTGATACATAAAAAAGCAGGGGAATACGCCATACATTAAGCATGGTCATGGGTTTCCAAAGGTTTACCAAATGCTCATTGCTGCGGATAAAGCCAAAGAACATAGCCCAAGGCTGAAAAATAATAGCGATGTGATAAACCAATAGCAAAGCGATGGCAATTACCCTTAGCCAGTCTATATCGTAGCGTCTTTCGGATGTGGTGTTTTCCATAATTATTGAAGCATTATGGCGATTACGGGACGGCTTTTTTCGAGCTCTGCAAAATTGAGTTCCAATCCCAATGGTCCAAGTTGTTGCTGCATCATTTCGTAAATGGGTTTCATTTCGGCGAAGGGACCACTAATTGACTCTCGGGCGGTGGCACCGAAGTTATTCTTTAAAGATTTATCAGCTTTCGCGTCGATTAACAATTGCACTATTTCCACGCGGCCAAAAAAAGCGGCGGCATGCAGCGCAGAAGTACCATCATTGTTTTGAATGCTGAGGTCGGCACCGGCATCGATTAAGGCTTGGGCGATTGCTATTTTGTTAAAAGTGGCGGCGCTAATTAAAGCGGTAGAGCCCCCCAAGGGTTCTTTTTGGTTAAGATCTGTACCATAGGCGATGTGTTCTTTTACCGCCGCGAGGTTACCATATAATACTGCGGTATGTATATCTACGGAAGGCTTTACTAGGCTGGAATCAGTTTCACTTTTTCCTTTTTGTGAGCAAGCGGCAAGCATCGAAGCGATAAATAGAAGGCTAAAGACGGTTTGCACTTTGTTCATAGCGAACGTTTTCATAATTCTTATTTTTAATTATTGCAGCAAAAGTCGTTTAGCTTGCTAGGCAAGGCATATAAGGCATGATGCAGTATTTGTAAGCTTTGTTAAGCGGATAAAAATTATGGCGCATGAGTATAAATTATGCGGCAATTGTGGGAGGAACCTATTTTTTAAAGCGATAATTTGTCTTCTGCTAGAGCTAATAATTCTAATTTTGAAATCATAAAATCAAAATGGCAGCAGCTCCAAACATGCAGAAGAAGTTTATAGACCAGGCGGAAAGCTTGGTGCTGGAAAATGCTTCCGATGAAAACTTTGGGGTTTCTGAACTTGCAGAGCGCATGAACATGAGTCGCTCTAGCCTATTGCGAAAAATTAAAAATGAAACGAATCTTTCCGCTAGTCAGTTTATTCGCAAAGTGAGATTAAAAAAAGCGAAGGAAGTGCTGCAAGATTCTTCCTTAACCGTTTCGGAAGTTTCCTATCAAGTGGGCTTTGGCAGTGTCTCTTACTTTATCAAATGTTTTCGTGAAGAGTATGGTTTCCCTCCCGGTGAACTAGGAAAAATAGCGACACAGGAAGAGGAAAAGCCTTTGGAAGAAACGCCTAAAAAACTTCGACAGTGGCTTTTAGTCGGCTCTATTATTATCTTGGCAGTAATTGCCAGCCTAGTTTTTTATCCTCGCTCCACTAGCTTGGATCAGGCCTTAGAAAAGTCGATAGCGGTCTTGCCTTTTAAAAATGAAAGCAGCGATTCCACTAACCTTTACTTTGTGAATGGTTTGATGGAATCTACCCTGAGTAATTTGCAAAAAATTAAAGATCTGCGCGTTATTAGTCGCACTTCTGCGGAGAAGTACCGCAATTCGGGCAAATCTAGCCTTGAGATAGCCCAGGAGCTGAATGTGAATTATTTAGTAGAAGGAAGTGGACAAAAAGCGGGCGATAGGGTGATGCTTAGTATTCAGTTAATAGATGCTTCCGCAGATCGGCAGGTATGGGCGCAACAGTATCAGCGTGAGGTAAACGATATTTTTGAGATTCAAAATGATGTGGCAAATGAAATTGCCAATGCTATAAGTGCGTTTGTTAGACCGGTGGAGCGCCATTTAATTGAGAAGCGGCCAACCCAAAGCATAGAAGCTTACGATTTATATCTTCAAGCTTTAGACCCCTATTATACCCGTACCCAGGAAGGTTTGGAGGAAGCGATTTCTCTTTTTAATCAAGCTTTGGTTTACGATGATCAGTTTGCTTTAGCCTATGCCCACACGGCCATTGCGTACTATTTTCTAGATCTCTTTCAACAAGATAAACAGTATCTGGAGGAGCTAAACCGTTATGCCGATAAGGCGCTTTTATACGATTCTAAATCAGATATTAGTCTAATTGCCAAAGGGTTGTATTATTTACAAAATAAGGAATACCGCTTAGCGCTGCCCCATTTAGAGAAGGCGCTAGAATACAATCCGAACTCTTCGTCTGCCATACAAATGCTCTCGGACTTTTATGCTTTTCGCGTACCCAATACTGCCAAGTATTTACAATATGCTTTAAAAGGTATTCAACTAGAGGTATTGGCTAAAGATTCCATAAGTACGAGTTATAGCTACTTGCAGCTTAGCAATGCCTTAGTGCAGGCCGGTTTTTTTAAAGAAGCCTATGATTTTGTAAACCGGTCTTTAGCTTATTATCCCGAAAACTATTATGCGCCGCATCTAAAAATATTTATTCGCTTTGCGCAAGATGGCAATTGGTTACGCACTCAAAACCTATTAGAAAAGGAGTGGCAAAAAGACAGCTCGCGACTAGATATTTTACAAGACTTAGCCAAGGTTTATTACGCTCAAGAAAAATGGGATAGCGCCTATTTCTATTTTAAAAAATTGGTGACTGCTAGGGACTCACAAAACCTGAAACTCTATGAACACGAGGATGCTAAAATTGCGTTTGTTTATCGTAAGCTTGGTAAACTAGAAGAAGCAATGCGCTTTGTCCAATCCTATAGTGATTATTGTGCGCAGGATGAATCGATTTATAAAAGCGCTAACTTAGCGGTGAAGTATGCTTATCTGCAAAAAAATGATCTAGCCTTAAAAGCCTTAGAGGAGTTCTCCAAGCAACGAAATTTTCAGTATTGGTTTTTACTTATAGAAAACGATCCATTGATGGGCTCTTTGCAAAACTTAGAGGAATACCAAAACCTGATGCAGAAGATTAGACTACGGTTCTGGGAAGATCATGCAAGTTTAAGAACAGTACTGGAGGAGAGGGGTTTACTTTAGCCCTTGCTCAGCTATGCATCCACAGCAAAACTATTTCTCTTTCTTGTTATCCAAAGCTTCTTTTTTTGCGAGTATTTTTTCTTGCTCCCAGCCTTTGTTTAAAGTTCTAGCACCATAAAATATAGCGCCAAAAGGAATAACAAAAAAGCCAATATGACTAGCATTTACGAAGCTAAAGAGCATAGCCGTAATGCCAATAAAAAGAAAAAGAGCCCCTTGTTCTTTATTCTTCTTTGGATCTATAGATTTTGAAGCTTTAGGGTGACCGCTGCGGTCTAATTCACGAATAAGCTTGTTATTAATCTCTTCTAAATCCTCTTTAAAATCGGGGCAGCTTTCGACAAATTTGGCATAGTCGTTCGTTAGGCCGCAGAGAGTTCCTTTTTGTAAACTCATTTTTCGATTTAAGCAAACCGAACAAAATTCAAGTTGTTTTTCTCTAGTCATTTATGTTCTGCAAAAGAGTCTATTTACAGTATTATTGGAAAGTCTTAATCCAGTTTTAAATCTAAATACTTTATTAGCTTATTTAGTAAGCGACTTCTTAAAAAACGGCCTAGTAAGTAGTAGATAAAACCAAGAACTAAGAAGCAAAGGCCAATACTAAAAAGGAACACTGACTCGCGACCGCTGGTAAAAGATATTAAAGTAAGAATGAGACCAGCGAGGCTTGAAACTATTCCAAAAACAGGTAATATGGCATTAGGCTTTACTTTAAGGCTTATTCTCTGCCCTTCATCTTCTGCTGTGATGCTACCCGTTATATAAGCTGCTTTTCTTTTAAAGCCCGGCATATTCCAAGCAACCACATTCCAGGTATCGTAAACGGAAAACCTGTGCTCACTTGTAATGCTTCCTTTTAAGCGCAAAGAGGCCTGTTCTTTAAGTGCAGCTATTTTGTTCATTATCAGCTCCTCACTAAGTTTTGAGCGGTAATTGGTTTCGGAGGAATTAAGGAGGACTGGTATTAGTTTCATGTTCAAAGAAGGGCTTATCTTATAAAGGTGGAATATAAGAAATTATGGCAGTTGCCAAGTACTTTGAGTTTCTCTAAAAATGTTGCTTTGATTTATGTAATAATTCAAGTAGCTGACCTAAAAGTAGCTGACTTATAAATGGGTTTTCAAGACAATGCCGCTTTCACTATAAAAGCAAGACAAAACTCAGCAAAGCTACACTACAAAAAAGGCCGTCCTTTCAAGCAGCCTCTTCGTAATAAAATTTTAAAACCCTGTCTACGCAGCCAGTGCCTTAATTTTTTCCCATTTTAAATTGCCGGTGTAGCGATGCGAAACTTGTCCGTTGGCATCCATGGCTAAAAGGTAAATCCAGCCATTATCGCAGAGGTCTCGCACAGGTTGATGTTTCTTTAAAATATCGTTCATCGCTTCGATGGGCGCCTCAATTACTACCTGTAACCTTTGCGGTTCGTGTTGATATTGGTCGCCATCGTGCACCGCCTGAAAAGGAAGGCCAACGCGTAAGTCGCCCGAATAGCCTTCTAATACGCCCAAGCCAGCGGTAACATTGTGGAGGGTTTTATTACCAGAGCCATATTGCTTATTGTCCACCGCCGAGCCATAATATTGTAGGTTAATCCAGCTGGTTACGACCATGGGGGCCGTCATGATAAGCTCTAAAACGGAGAATCCTGCGTCTTTTTTCCAATTATAGGAGTGTAAGAAAGATTTGCCTTCTAAGTTTATTCCTTTAGTACGTTCTCGCGGGGCCACTATAAAAGCAGAACAACCGGCTAAGCCCCATTCGGGACGAGTTTGACTCCAGTCTTTACTGCGGCCAAGTATAGCTTTATCGGTGTTGCTACTATCACTATTTAAACGCAAAGAGCGTTCAGTGCGAGCCGATTTCCCTGCTAATAATAAAGATTGCTTTAGTTCGGCTAAGGCTTTTTCACTGCTTGATAAAACGTCATTTTCGTTATAAATCAAGACTTCATCGGTAGTGGTATCGTGCAAGCAGGCTAAGAAAACGGTGTTGTTGGGGATATGAATAGCCTCCTTTTGCAGAGCTGTTCTTACCGCGCTATTGTTTAGTACTGCTGCTGCCACGCGGGCATTGGCTTCACCAGTATGTCCGCCACAGGCACCACAATCGTAACCTGTGGCGTGAGGGTTGTTTACCATGCTAGAGCCGTGGCCTACGATCAATACAAACTGGGCGAAATTTTCCGTTAAAGACATCGCGTTCAAGGCGTTTTTTGCCATGCTAATTTGTTGCTCTAGAGGAATTCCTGCGGTTTCGTTTTGCCAGCTTTCGCTTGTTAAACTAATCGACTTTTTCTTGATGCTGGCTTTTTTCATGCCCACATCATTAGGGTTGGCCACTGGGCGAGTAAGACCGAAAGAGTCGGTAAACAATTTTGGTAAGTATGAAAGCCCCATTGGACTTACGAAGCTAAAATTACTAATGGCGCCAGATTTGAAGGTTTTCCATACTTGACGAATTTGACGATGTAGTAAGCGATGCTCCAAGGCTTTTTCATTCTCATCTGCAGAAGCGAGACTCTCTTTAATGGTAGGCCCCGTGGTTAGCAGCACCGGACATTGTGCTTCTCCATCGGCATGACCGAGGGGAACATATTTTATGGGGAAGGCAAAGAAACCGGCAAATCCGAGGGTTTCAATGTCATTATTTACCAGCTCTAAATTTCTACGGTATACTTCCGAGCGCACGTCTATACAGAATATGGCTTGGGCTTTTGCCTGCTTCTTATCCTGTTTTACTTCGGCTTTATGATCCTGAAATTTGCGCACAATATCTTGCTGTGCGGAAAGGTCATACGCCTCTTGTAAAACCAGTTTGCTTTGCAGCTGCTGATGGATGTTTTTCTGCAAGTCATCTTGAGAAAAGACATTAATGGCTTCTTGCCATTTCGCACTAAGTTCGGGGCTATTTATACTCTGCAGCAGAGCTGCTTCCCAACAAACAAGCACCGCTAAAAACTCCAATAGTTTTCCATCTTTACCGCCATACAGTTCATTATCCCAATCTAAGCGCGCAGCGTAAGCCGACCAACCGCCCAGGCGTAATAATACCCGGTGTAAATACAAGCTGAGTGCTTTGTGCGGAAGCCTTAATCGATTCAAGGCTATTTGTGTCGCGGCGTAGGGATCATCGGGCAATGCCTTCACAAAATTTCTAAAACCTTGCAAGCCATTTAATTCCGGGCTTCGGTCTATGGAGGCTTCTTGCTTCCAAGCGGCAAAAGGACTAAGATTTTTATTGGCCGCCGACCAAGAGGCTTGACCTTTATCGAAATAAGAAGCGGCCCAAACAGAAATGCGGGCCGTCATAAAACGGTTCCAGTCTTTACCATGGCTGGTACTCGCAATATCTGCCAAGGTGGAAATGCTATTGCTTTGTTCTGCCTCGGTGGTATTTTCCAAATTGCGGATAAATTTAGACACAGAGGTATTTAGCTCATGCTTATGCAGACAGGCTTCAAGATCTTCCTCTGCTAATTTTCCTTCTTTTAGCTTTTGCAGATAAAAGGCGATAGGCAAGGTCATTTGTATACCACCGGCAGCGGCTAGCTCTTGGGCAACGTTTTCAAACTTTTCGGAGGTATGACCTAAATAGGGATTTACGGCCACAAAATTTTCGAGAGGCCAAAGGGGGGCAATCTTCTTGCAGGCCTTACGCATACTTGCTAGAAGAATCCCTTTCTCAATTTTATTCTCGTCAAGGTGACGCTCGTTGCTGGTTTTGATTAGAGCCATTTTCATTCTTTTTTTAAAGATTTAGACAATCTATAATTTATGCTGAGCGCTTAGCAAAAAGCGGGTTTCTTGTACTTTCTTCATTAGTAAAAGAGCCATTGCTGTTATGCATCTTGGCTTGACCATGCGCACCTTGGGTATAAAGCCCGCGCACCAAACGATCGAAAAGCGTATTCATATACAAGCCGTTTCTCAAGTGAATAGCCAAAGCACGGTAAGCGGGCTTATCGGCTAAAAAGGGTGACATAATTTGGATGAATATCACCGTAGCGAAGGCGCTGAGTAGGATGCTGATTAATATAATTTCGCTAAGACTAGGTAGGGCTAGTTGGGGCAATTGCGAAGCCAGTAATAAATGGGCTCCCGCTTCTAAAATAAAGAATGAGGCCGCCACCATAACAGAAAGTAGGCAGGCGCGGAGAAATAATTTCGGGCTACCATTGGAGTCGAGAGCGCTGGTAAAAAGACGAGCCAAGCCTAAGCTTATGATAGCACCAATGGCCAGTAGAGGTAGTTCTGTTTGTGGGTCGACACCCCAAGCAAGGGCAAATGCGATATACACACCAAAGCCCAGTAAAATTCCCAGTACAATACGAAGGGGGTTTCCCGAGCGGATGGTTCCCGTAAATTTAGCGGATCGCATAGAGTCGATGACACTGCCTGTGGCTAAAAAGGAGTGGGCCTTATAAAAAGAGTGGGCCACCATATGCAGCATGGCCGCAGGAAATACGCCTAAGCCGCAAACCATTAAGCTAAAACCCATGTGGGCAGCGCTAGAATAACCTAAGGCCGTTTTTACGGAAGTTTGAGTTAAGAATACCACCGAAGCAAAAAGTGCGGTGAAACCACCGATTGCGATAAGCAACATAGAGCCAGTAGTGCTTGCTTCCATAACAAAGGCCATGCGGATAATTAAGAAAGGACCAGCGTTAAGTAAACCCGCATGAAGTAAAGCGGATACGGGCGTGGGGGTTTCCATCACTTCAACCAACCAGCCGTGGGTGGGAAATTGTGCCGACTTTAATAAAGCAGCCAAGGCTAAAAATATACCTGCTGTTCCTATGCTAGCCAGGGGAAGTCCCGACTCTTGTGCGTTTTTAATGCCTTGAAAAATAAGCTCTAAATTTCCGCTATGAAATTGCTCAAACAGCAGTACAATGGCGCCTAATAAGCTGAGGTCACCTAAGCGCGCTACGATAAACTTTTTTCTGGCGGCAACTCTGGCGCCTGGTCTTTCACGGTAAAAAACGAGGAGGCGGTGTAAAGTCATACTGGTTAAAACCCAAGCTATAAATAAAAGGGCGAGGTTTCCCGCCAGCACCAGAAGTTGCACGGCAGCTATGGTAGCGGCTAGTCGTCCTATAAAAACCCCTTGACGAGCATCACCATCGAGGTAATTGAGGCTAAAGCGCACTACAATAAAACTGAGCAGTGCAATCATGCTAAACATTAAAAGGCTTAAGGAGTCTAAACGCAGACTGAATCCAAGGCCGTTAATACCGTAAGTAGGAGTTTCCATTTCTCCATATTGCAGAAGGGCCACCGTGCCAAATGCGGCAATTGCAAGGCTAATAAGGCTAGCGCTAACGCTTAGTTTTTTAATGAACAGGGGGCGCTTGCCCGGTTGAAACCAAGAACTAAATGCGGTTAGGACAAAAATTAGCGGAGAGAAAAGAACAAGTAAAACAAGTATGTTTTGTGTCATGCTATTAGTTGATTTAAAGCGCGGCAAAGTTTCGAAAACACATCCATAAATTTATATTTATGTTTATTATTGTATCCATAAACTATATTTATGAATTTAACCATTCATCAGCTGCAGGTATTTTTAAAAGTAGTGCATACGCGCAGCGTTACCAAAGCCTCGGAAGAGCTCTTTATGACGCAGCCTGCCGTGTCCATTCAGTTAAAAAAACTACAAGATCAATTTGATATTCCTCTCACAGAAGTGATAGGAAGGCAGTTGTATGTGACCGAATTTGGTGAAGAAATTGCGGTGACGGCGCGACGGGTAGTGGAGGAGATGTCTAATATCAGTTATAAAACCCAAGCCTATGAGGGCATTATGACGGGAAAGCTGACTATTTCTTGCGCATCTACTGGCAAGTACGTAATTCCCTACTTTTTAACGGATTTCTTAAAGAAGAATACGGGTATTGACTTGGTGTTAGATGTGACCAATAAAAGCAAAGTGATTGAAAGCTTGAAACAGAATGAAACGGATTTTGCTTTGGTGTCTGTAATCCCCGAAAAGTTAAACATTGAAGAAGAGTTGCTGATTGATAACAAGCTCTACTTGGTGGGCAATCACGCGCAACGGGAAGAGAGCCAGCCTTTGATTTATCGCGAGGAAGGTTCGGCCACGCGGGCCGCTATGGAGCAGTATTTTTATAATCGCGAAGGCAATCAGCGCAAGCGCATGGAACTCACTTCTAATGAGGCGGTAAAGCAGGCGGTAATCGCGGGTTTAGGATATTCAATTATGCCCTTAATTGGTATTAAAAGCGAGTTGCTCGATGGGCAAATGCATATTTACGAAGAAGAAGGCTTGCCCTTAAAAACACAGTGGCGCTTGATTTGGCTGAAAGGCAAAAAACTATCTCCGGTAAGCAAGGCTTTCTTGGAATTGCTTAGAACGGAAAAGCAAAAAATATTGCAAGATCATTTTGAGTGGTATTTAAATTATTAGGCCGAGATTGACCACTTAAACACAGGCACCTAGCAGTATTTCGAACTTACAGCTAGAACATCCGTTCCTCTTAATAACACCTTAACACAATCACATGTCATTATTTGGAAGCCTCGTAAAAGGAGGAATAAAATTAAATCAAGCCCTAAGCTTTGAAACACACAATCCTGTGGAGCAGCAGGAAAAGCAGCTGCGCAGTTTATTAAGTCAAGCCCAAGATATCGCTTTTGGAAAGTATTATGGTTTTGCAAAAATGCTGGAAGAAGAGGATGTGATTAAAGCTTTTCAGAAAGAGGTGCCAATTTTCGATTACCATCAGATGGCAGAAGCTTGGTGGCAAAAACAGCAAGAACACCCCGATATTACTTGGCCCGGGCAGCCAGATTTTTTCGCGCTCAGTAGTGGCACTACTGGCAAAAGTAGCAAGCGCATTCCCATTACCGAGGAGTTTCTGCAAAGCATGAAAGAGGTAGGTACTTCGCTAATAAAAGCAGTGCCATCCTTCGATTTTCCCGAGGAGCTCTTTGAAAGCGAAGTCTTGATGCTTAGCAGCAGCGCCAACCTTAGTAAAAATGAAAACGGCCATTTAGAAGGAGAGATCAGCGGTATAAACGTGAGCAATTTCCCAGGTTGGTACGACATTTTTTATCGGCCAGGTAATGAAATTGCCGCTATTACCGATTGGGATGAGCGTGTGCAGCGCATTGCCGAAGAAGCGCCCCATTGGAATATTGGCGTTATTGCGGGAATCCCTTCGTGGGTGCTGCTAATGTTGCAAAAAGTAATTGAGTACAATGCACTGAAAAACATCCACGAAATTTGGCCCAACCTTAGCGTTTTTGCCAGTGGCGGAGTGGCCTTTGAGACCTATCGCAAAGATTTTGAGGCTATCTCGGGGAAACCGATTACCATTATTGATACCTATTTGGCCTCCGAGGGCTTCTTTTCCTATACCGCTCGTCCTAATACTCTAGACATGCGACTGGCCTTGGAACACGGCTATTTTTACGAGTTTATTCCTTTCGATGAAAGAGGGGTGAATGATCAAGGTGGTCTTTTAGAAGACCCTGAGATTCACACTATTGCTGAGGTAGAAAAAGACCAAGAGTATGTTTTGATAATCAGCTCTTGCGCGGGTGCTTGGCGCTACCAAATTGGTGATGTAATCAAGTTCAATAGCTTGGATCCCCACGAAATTGTAATCACTGGTCGTACGAAATTCTTCCTCAATGTAGTGGGTTCGCAATTGTCGGAGGAAAAAATGGACGCGGCAATTTTGGAAGTTTCCGAAGCCATGGATATTAGTGTGAACGAATATGCGGTGGCCGCTCTAAAAAATCAAGAGGGCGATTATATCCACCAGTGGGTGGTGGTTTCCGAAATGGAAATTGATGAATCGGTCTTTTGCAAAAAGCTCGATGCATCCCTAAAAGAGGCTAATAAAAATTACGGGGTAGCGCGCAGTAAAGCCTTAAAGGGCATAGATGTAAAAGCCATTAGTAAGGAGACCTACCACGATTACATCGCACAAGGCAAGAAAAAAGGCGGACAAATAAAAACACCCAAGGTGATGGATGAGGAGAGCATGCAAGGCTTTTTAGAATTTATTCAGTCGGCCTAAATTAGGCGTGTTTACCCTTACGGGAGATGGCTTTTTACGCGAGATAAGTCTGTTAACCATTAATTTGTCCAGCATAGAATGAATGGAAATCTTCCTTAGTCTTCTAATTTGACTTTTCATTTTCTTGAAAACCGAGGATTTTAATTGTCGGTGGAAGGGATCTATTCAAATGTTGCTTATCTCAAGTACTAAGAAGAGGCGGTTGTTTTAAATCTCCGCTTCTGGTGTGCCAGGCACATGTTCGTGTTCCCACACTTCTGCTTCTTCAATGGGCATACAGTAGCGACGGATTTTCGCTTTATAGCTTTCCTCCAGCAGGTCGTTTTCTAAAATAAAACGTTTGGTGGCAATTATTTCGCTGCGAAAACCATGACGTATCGCAATATAATCGGCCGCGTGTTCCGCTTCTTTTTTAAAGCTTTTTAAAAACACATATTTTAAGCCGAAGAGTATCATTTGAAAATTATTGTAGGGACGGTAATCTACCAAATGCCCTAGTTCATGGGCAAACCAGCCAGTAAGCACTTCCGCAGGGAGGTCGGCTACTTTTAGCTCCTTACTATCGCGCACTAAATGCGCTAGTTTCACGTGGTATTTTTGGGTCTCGCTAAAAAGATGGGCCAGTTTTATCACGGGCTGCGCCTGCATTGTAGAAGACTTTAGCGGTCCTTGCACTAAGGTAACTTCAGAATTGTGAAGCTCCGTGTAGCGCCGCATCACTTCTAAGAAGCTATTTTTAATCTTTTCATTTTCTACATTCTTAAAGTGTACGGTCATTTTGGTTTTGCTTGTGGTGGCAATAATTTGCTCGCCTCCCGAAGTTTTTTTGGGCCTGTGTTCAGTGCTTAGCAGCGCCAAGAGGGCTATAGCTAGCATATACACATAATTCAACATTCGGGGATTTTTAGAACAGATTTAGGTCTGGCCCTTGTGGTTCAAGGTCTATAATAAAGACGTGAAAATCAACGGATTGTTTAGAGAAAATGGCTATTTTAATGGGGATTCACTAAAGCGAACATAACTTTCAATAGCTGGCCGTTAAATTCTATACTTATTAGCTAGTTATAAGTATAAATTTAAATATAATTACTCCTTGTTTATTATTGGCATGATAAGATGAAGAAGCTAAAAAGGATATGAAAATCTTAAAATTAATGTCTTAAAATTAATGGTTGACTCTAAATTTATAATGCACCTCCTGTAATTCTTTAAAGTATACTTACATTTGGTGTGATTCGCTTGGCCAAATGACTAATACTTTACAAAAATTAACTTCGGTTTTTCTTTTAATGGTACTGCTACCGTTGGTGACTTTGGGCCAGCTTTCGGTTAGTAGTACACCATCTTTGAGTGGTTCTAATCAAATAGACGTGTGCTTAATAAATGGTAACCAAGTTAATTTTCAATCTAGTTATACAGGCCCTCAAACTAGTGTAGTTTGGTCTTTGCCTGGTGGCACACCAAACGCCCGAATTGGGCTTGGTAATTTCAATATTAGCTATAGTTCAACAGGGAATTATCCATCAAAGGCCGAGGTGTATAATGGTGGTGTTATAGTTGAAACCTTTAATTTTACAGTGCGGGTTTTTAACATTGGATCTGTTAGCTTCAATCCCTCCCAAACCGTATTCTGCGAGAATGGCCCGAACTTCACCCTTAATGGTTTTTCACCTAGTGGTGGTGTTTTTAGTGGACCTGGGGTTAGCGGAAATACTTTTAGGCCGGGAATTGCTGGCCCTGGAACGCATACAATAACGTACACGGTGACGAGTGGGAGTTGTACTAAATCTGTTTCAAAATCATTTGTTGTAAATGGCGCTCCACCTGGAAATGCAGTCACAAACATTTCTAATATAAAAATATTTCAAGGTGAAAACGTTTACACAAAATGTTTTCCTACCAATGGCCAGTTTAGGTTTTATAGTAACGACCTTTTATCAAGTTATCAAAAGGTTTATATTGACTATGGAGATGGATCACCAATTGATAGCGCGACAACCTTTGATCTTAATAACTCAAAACTGCATACCTATCAGGAGGGCCTTTATACGGTTACTTTTAACTTCATAAATGCAGCTGGGTGTCAGAGTCAAGATCAGATTAAAGTTTTTTTCGGCAATGTGCCTCAAGGTGGTATTTCTTCTTACGGATCTACACAGGGTTGTGTTCCTAACAGTGGTAACGGTTTGACTTATGCCTTTGCCATTAGTAATGTGGTAAACAATCCGCCTGGCACGATCTACAAAGTAACCTTCAGTAATGATAGTTTAACACGAATTTACCCCCATCCTCCTCCTGATACTATTTTTCAGACATTTTATCAATCTAGTTGCGGATTTACCTCCGTGCTTAATGAGCCAAATACTTTTTCGGCTAGTTTAGTTATTGTTAATCCATGCGACTCCATCCCTGGTAATGTCGGGGGAATAAAAATTTCTGAGCCCGCTATAGCGGATTTTTTAATTTCTGATACTTGTTCAGGAGACTCTATAAAGCTTTTACACCTATCTAAGGGAGGTAGGCTACAGTTTCAAAATTGTGATACGGTATCGAAGGTAGTTTGGAAGATAAGCCCAACTAAAGGGGTTAATTTCGATCAAAACGAATTTGGTTCTGATTTTGGTGACAGAACTCAGGCAGGAGTAGCTGGTTGGTTATCTGGTGTACCAGATCCAAATATTATTATTAACCGACCAGGCGAATATTACCTGACTCAGTTTATCGGAAACTCAAGTATTTGCGGAGTAGACTCTACTACAAAGTCTGTCTGTATCGATACAATACCAAAGGCAAACTTTGCTCTATCTGATTCAAATATTTGTGCTGGTGATGTCGTAGACCTGCACTATTTGGAAAGGATAGTGCCACATTGTGATAGTACGATATTGACTTGGGATATTTTGGAGAATTCAGGCTGGACTGCTATAAGCGGTAGTTTTCAGGATAGTAGTTTGAACGTGGTGTTTAATAATACGGGAACCTACACTATTGCTCTTAAAGCTGAAAACCCATGTGGTGAGTCTTTCGATACCCTTAATTTAACTGTAGTTGGACAGCCAATAATTCAGCTACCCACTGACACAACTCTTTGCGGGTTGATTAATCTAAACTTTGGTAACCCTTCTTTGGGTTTTATTTTAGAAGATAGCGCGGGTGTTTCGACTTTTAATTGGTCTGTAACTCCTGACACAGGCTGGGTGTATTTGAATGGAACGGACTCTTCATCGGCTTTCCCATTCTTTGACTTTCAATCCTATGGATCATATACGATTAACCTCAATTACAGCAATGGTTGCTTTAACCGCAGTGATCAAATGCTTGTTAATGTAAACAAAGCACCACAACTTATTCCGGTAAATGATACTCTACTTTGTTATGGGTCAAACTATAATCGCTCTTTTAGCGCTCTATTTGGCAATCATCCGCTTGTTTATTCGTGGCGAATAATTGGAGGTGCTTTAAATAATGGTAATAATATTCAGCTCACAAATCTTACAGACTCTACTTACATACAATTTTATGCTATAGACCAAGCGGGTTGCCTAGACTCTAGTGCCTTTTGGATTAATATTCCAAACCCAATTGCTTCGATTTTAACGGCGACCGATTCCGCTTGTTATAATGAGAGTGTTATTGTAAACACAATGATCAGCGGAGGTATTGGCCCATATAAATATCAATGGCTTGGACCAATGATAGGGAATTTATCCTCAGATACTATTAGAAACCCAATTATAGATTCCACTGGGATACCAGGACAATATATTTTACAGGTTACTGATAGCTTGGGCTGTTTACATTTTGACACTCTGCAGGTTTTCCAATATCCTTTCACTAATGTCGATGCTGGCCCAGATGAGAGTGCCTGTAATTCGGTTAACAGCTTAGCATTACTAAATGCTAGTCCTTCGGGTGGAACTTGGACAGGGAGCTTTGTAAACAGTGCCGGTATTTTTTTACCCATCAGTGCTGGCTTAGGCCCTCATGTGGTCTATTACAGCTATAGTGATAATAGAGGCTGTGATTATTTAGATAGTCTTACAGTAAACGTTGTAAATCCTCCTCAAGCCTCGTTTAGCCTAAGCGATTCTGCTGGCTGTACGGATTTAACAATAAATGTAAGTTCAACTTCTGATCCAGGTGTAATTCATAACTGGTACCTTAATGACTCCTTAATAGGATCTAATTTAAGCTTCAGTCTTATTTTGGACAATCCTTCAAACAATAAGGACTCCCTTTATGATTTAAAACTTGTTCTAACCGCGAGTGGCCAGAATTGTACAGATAGTGTAATTAAAAGTATTACAGTCTACCCTAAGCCTGAGGCTTTATTTACGCTAAACTCTGTAGCCTGTGCGAGTGACACGATTAGTGTTCAGAGCACGTCTAATTTTAAAGGACTGAGTTTGGATAGCTTGCGTTGGATCGCTTCATCATCTTCGGTGATTTTGTATACTCTGACATCAACGAGTACGGATATATCTTTTCCTGATAACCAGTCTGGGGTAGATTCGATGTATACGATTTCCTTGATTGTGTATTCGGAGGATGGTTGTTCGGATACTTTAGATCAAAACATTACCGTCTTTAGTAGACCTACCGCCAACTTCTCCATACCGGCTAATGCATGTGGACCTTTTACACTTTTACCCACCGATGCTTCTACCGGACCCAACCTAAGCCATAGTTGGACTATTAGCCCGAGCGCAGGAGTTATCAGTCGTAACCTTAGTGCTAGTAACCCAGAGTTTGAGATCCCTATCTCAAACAATGATTCCCTAACTTATTCCATCGCCTTGATTGTAACCGATGATCGAGGTTGTTCCGATACTACCTTACAGAGCTTTAGTATTTATCCAAGACCCAGCGCAGATTTTGCGCTATCGAGTCGCGATAGCTGCGCCCCTTTAACGGTGATTTTTAGTAATTTATCTAGCTCGGGTCAAAGTGGTATGGACACAACGACCTTGAGTTTTACTTGGGACTTAGGCAATGGCAGTAGCTCTAATGCGAACACGCCTAATCCAGTAATGTATACCAATACGGGTTTAAACGACACCACCTATTACATCAGCTTGATCACCACCAATGCCTTTGGTTGTAGTAATACTTTAGTAGACTCGGTGATTGTACGTGCTGATCCCGTTGCCGCCTTTAACCTTAATAACACCGTAGACTGTGCTCCTTTTGTTATTGACGGGAGTCTCGTTAGTGCGCAGCAGTTAGCCCCCAACGGTAGTTATACTTGGCGCATCCTTGACTTAGATAGTACCCTTATTGGTAGCAACACATTTAGTGGCCCTACGGGTATAAATTATACGATAATTAATGACGGGGATTCAGTTTTGGTACAGCTGATTACTACTAATATTTTCGGCTGTAAAAGCGATACCAGTACCCAACTCTTCTACACTATTGAAGATCCTATCGCTAACTTTGCTTTAACTCCCAGCCAAGGCTGTAGCCCTCTTTTCGTGCAACTCAGTGACTCTTCTTCCGCTGGCGTGAACCAT
>Ga0075467_10001616_pt1 | contig 18592 bp, 17 predicted proteins | sample DEB08_DNA_9_FD_75067 | JGI IMG/M metagenome (GOLD analysis project Ga0075467, IMG submission 75067) | Aqueous microbial communities from the Delaware River and Bay under freshwater to marine salinity gradient to study organic matter... | ecosystem: Environmental > Aquatic > Marine > Coastal ... | reverse complement strand
CGGGTGCATGAGCATAACGCCAGCCAATCTCCAAAACCCATCACCGTTTGTCCAAAACTCAATGCATAGGTGCGCTAGGAGTCCCGAACAGAATCAGGGGGGTGGGGGTACGGTGGGGTCGCTGATTCCAGCTTTTTTTATTGTTTGATGGGGATTTGCTTTGAAAGCGGATGACGACGACGCTAGGGATGGGCAAGGAGCAAATGACGGGGAGGGGCGTTGGGATCAAGTAAACAGCTACAGAATGCAGGTGTGGGGAAATCTGTGGGGAAAAAACTAGAAGCACCGGAAAGTGCTTAATTTACTTGACATCTTGGCGGAGCGGACGGGACTCGAACCCGCGACCCCCGGCGTGACAGGCCGGTATTCTAACCAACTGAACTACCGCTCCGCAGCGGTACTAAAACTATGGCGTCCCCTAGGGGATTCGAACCCCTGTACCCACCGTGAAAGGGTGGTGTCCTAGGCCTCTAGACGAAGGGGACCCGGACTTAATTAACAAATCTTCGCTGGTGGAGGTAAGCGGGATCGAACCGCTGACCTCTTGCATGCCATGCAAGCGCTCTCCCAGCTGAGCTATACCCCCCAGCACGCAAATGATACAATCGGCGGCATCTCTAAGACAGAAGAGTCGTCGCACTTGGCACTGACGTATTCTTGCGAAGAACGAAATTATGCATGATTTGTGGGCTGTTGGCAAATCGGGCGTTTGCCAGCGGCACAAAATGACGAAATGGCTGGTTCCTAGTCATGAGGGTCGTCACGGAATGGTGAATTTAAAGATGCCGCATAGGCCGCATTGCCCGCGCGTTCCTGCGTGAGGTAGTTTTCCACAGCCTCAAAAAAACCAGGGTGTGCCAGCCAGTGAGCGGATTGCGTTTGTACTGGCACAAAACCGCGTGCCATTTTGTGTTCGCCTTGGGCACCGCCTTCAATCACATCAATATTGTTTTCAATGGCCCACTGAATAGGGGCGTAGTAGGCCACTTCGAAGTGCAAGCAGTCGATGTGGGCCAACCCACCCCAGTAACGCCCATAAAGCTTGCGCATGACTTGTCCGCTGATGGGGTCGGTTGTTTGGTCGAGAAGCAGTAATGCGCTGGCAACCGGCTGACCCTCTTGGCTGGCTAGAATCAACAGGCAGTGTGCTGGATCGATGGCACTGAAGAATGCTTCAGTGAGGTAAGGCTTGTTGCCTCGCATGGCATAAGTATGGGCATAACAACGATAGAAAAATTGCCAGTCCTCAGGCGAAATCTGATCGCCCGTTTTGGCAGTCATTTCAACCCCAGCTTGGCCAACTTTGCGACGCTCGGCGCGAATTTTTTTACGTTTGGGTTGGGTGAGTGTCGCCAAGAATGCATCAAACGATGGCCACTTTGCATTGCGCCAGTGAAATTGGGTATGGGTGCGCGCCAAGCAGCCAGCGTCTATCAAGGCTTGTTGATCAACGGCTGTGGTGTAGAGCACATGCAGCGAAGATAATTTGCTGGCTTGCACCCATTGCATGAGGGCTTGCGCAGCCGATTCACGGCTTTTGTCGCTCGTCAGTAGGCGTGCACCACTCACGGGCGTGAAAGGAACGCCACAGAGCCACTTGGGGTAGTAATCGAGGCCATTGCGTTGGTAGGCGTCTGCCCAAGCCCAATCAAAGACGAATTCGCCGTAAGAGTGACCCTTGACATACAGGGGCATGACCGCAATGACTTCTTTTTGGGCTGGGTTCTCGTGAGGCGAGGACTCGACAATCAAGTGCTGGGCTTGCCAACCTGTTTTTGGGATGACGCACGCTGTGATTTCAAACGCTTTTAAAAAATGATGTGAGCAAAGATAACTGCCACCCGACTGATCGTTAAGCGCATCCCAAGTGTGGGCATCAATGTCATCAATCTGGGTTAAAGCACGGACAGAAATTGAAGAGGGCATGCGGGACCACAATGCGGTTAAGGCTGGCGACGACGTCGTCCAAATAAAGCCAAGATCAGTATGCCGCAGGCCAGCAACACAATGGGGTAGTCACCCCATTGAACATAGGGAGTCAGACCTACCCGTCCTTGTATCTGCACGTCCACATAGCCGGCTACTATGGCGGGCAACATGGCAATGGTCTGCCCAAACTCGTTGATGGCACCAGTCATGCCAGTGTTGGTTGATCGCAGCATGGGCCTTTGGGTCTCAATGGCCCTAAAGCGTGCCATCTGCCAATGTTGGCGTAAGGCCACGCTATCGCCAAACCAGCCTAGATTGCTAAAGTTAGCCAAGATCGTGGCACCATGCCTGACGGCTGGCAATAGCTCATGCCCGAACACGTCTTCATAACAAATGTTGGCTGCCACCCGTTGCTCATTGACTGCAAACGAGGTTTGATCGGTCCGACCACGAGTAAAGTCACCCAGCGGTATTTGCATCAAATCAACAAACCACCTGAAGCCCCAGGGCACAAACTCACCAAACGGCACCAAGTGTTGTTTGTCGTATCGGTGGCTGGGGTCCCCAGCGGCTAGTCGCTGCCAGGCCTGGCCCGGTTTCACCGAAATAACGCTGTTGGTGTATTCGCGGGTGGTGGCATCATAGAGCGGCACACCCATCAAGATCGTGGCGCTGTCTCGATCGGCTAAGTCAACCCACTGACGCCAGATCGAAGGGTCAACTTGCTGCGCAAAACGGTTCACCATCGTCTCAGGCAGTAGTATCAATGCAGGGTTAATGGGTTTTGTGTCGGTTGGATTGCTTGGGTTGGTTTGATCGGTGCGTTCAGGCCGATGGCCAGCCAAGTTAATGTGATGTTCTATTGCTTGAGCAAATGAGGCCTCATTGAACTTGGTGCCTTGATCAATATTGCCTTGTACCAAGCGCACAGTCAGTGACGCACCTTGGGGTTGCGTGAAGGTGGTTTGCTGCAGGGAAGCGCCGACAAACACCAGCACGATGGCGAGCACCACGGCCAAACCCCGTTTTGGGTTGAAAGCGATCTTGTTTTGTTGCGCTTCAGCAGCCAACGTGGCGGCCACCGCACCACAGATCCAGGCGGTCACAAAGGTCGTGCCGTAGGCCCCGCCTACGGTCGACCAACCGGCCAACCAGCCACTGGTTTGGCCGTAAGCGGTGTTCAGCCAAGGGAACCCAGTAAAGAGGGTGCCACGAAGCCACTCAGCGAGCGTCCAAGCTGAGGCCCAGGTGCTGACCTGTATCACAATGGCCACGGGCGATAGGGCGCCCTGAGAGGGGTGTGGCAAGACTTTTAGCCAGTGGCTTAGTCCAGCGGCAAGGGCTGGGAAAAGGGCCAAGTAAGCCGTAAAAAGCACGAGGGCAAGGATAGCCAGAACGATCGGCATTTGTCCGTAGACATGCATGCTGATGATTAACCAATAAAGTCCAACCGTAAAGCTGGCCCAACCAAACACAAACCCCGTCCAAAGACTTTGTTTGAGCGAGCTTGACCCCCAGATTTGGTGAACAAACCCCGCTAAAACCAGAAACTGTAGCCAAGGCAGGGCATAGTCATTAATTGGACCCGGTGCAAACGAGGCGGCATAAAGCACACCAATCAAGGCGGTCCACAAGTCACGCTTTTGTAGCAAACCGCCTAGCTTCACTGTTCGTTTTGCGCCAGATTGGGCGTGAGCGGTGGCAGGCGTCGGACTCTGATCCAAAGGGCGCGGCGCGTATCAGCGCGAAGAACATCAAACTGAAGGTTATTCAGGCTGTGCCGGTCACCACGTCTTGGAATGCGGCCGAGCTCGTGTGCCATCCAACCGCCCACTGTGTCGTAGTCACCGGGTGGCATTTCTTCACCGAGCACCTGAGACAGGGCATCGAGCTCGGTGGTCGCCAGAAGCCGCCACGTGTTGTGTCCATCGGGGAAGATCGTTTGTTCGCTGTCATCAAACTCGTCCTCGATGGCGCCCACAATCTGTTCGAGGACGTCTTCTAAGGTCACCAGGCCTGTGATGCCGCCATGCTCATCAATCACGATGGCAATGTGGTTGCGATGGCTTCGGAACTCTTGTAGCAAAACGTTAACGCGTTTGGTTTCAGGGATAAAAACCGCTGGTCGCACCAAATCTCTCAAATTTAGAGAAGGATTGAGCATATGGCGCAACAAGTCTTTGGTCATAAAGGTCCCGATGATGTTGTCACGGGATTCCTCGAAGACTGGAAATCGAGAGTGTGCCATGGCCACGATCTTGGGTAGCAGCACGGCAACCGACTCATTGACATCGAGCATGTCCATTCGGGCACGTGGCACCATAATGTCAGTCGCTGTTAAGTCTGAAACCGCCAACGCACCCTTGAGCATGGTGTAGGCGTTGGCATCGATGAGATCTCGTGATCGCGCGGCTTCGAGGATCGTCAAAATGCCATCACGATCTTCGGGCTCACGACGAACCAAAGAGAGCAACCGGTTGACGAAAGATTCTTTTGGTTTTTTGGTGTCGCCTGGCTCAGGGCCAGGCTCACTAGAGTAGGGTTCGGGCATGTTCCGCAGAACTGAGTTGAGGTACCAATAGGATAACCGAAAGTTTGTGTCGTGCCGTTTCAATGAGGAATTTTTTGTTATTAAAGCAGTCAGATCATCTTATTTCAGCGCCGTAGGGATCATCAATTGAAAGCGACGCCAAGATCTTGCGCTCTAAACCCTCCATAAGCCGAGCCTGTGCTGGTTTTATGTGGTCATACCCGAGCGCGTGCAAGGTGCCGTGGACAATCAGATGAGCCGCATGATCTAAGTAAGCCTTGCCCTGGGCTCGGGCTTCTTCTTTCAAAACAGGTGTACAAATCACGATGTCGGCAAAAATGAGCGCGTCAGTGTTGGATTCGTTGTAAGCAAAAGTCAGTACATTGGTTGGCTTTGGTTTGGTGCGATAACCGAAATTAAGGCGTTGGCTTTCTACAGAACCGACCAAGCGCAGCGTCAGTTGTACGTTGTTAACTGACTCGTTGGCGCCATAAGCCACAGCGCGCTCGATCCAACGGCGCAAGCGCCAGCGGGGCAGTGATTTGGCCGCTAGCACGTACTGAACCGATAAAGACAGCTTGGGCGCGCTAATCGCGCCAGCCACGCGAGACAATGAAGACAACCGTGGCGTGTTTTTTTTAGGCAGCTGGCGAGCTGTGTTTTTCATAGGCATCAACGATTCGAGCCACCAGCGGGTGCCTCACCACATCACGGCTGGTAAAGCGGGTGATTGCAATCCCTTGCACATCGGATAAGACCTCAAGCGCATTGGCCAAGCCACTGGGTTGATTTTTTGGCAGATCGACTTGCGTTGGGTCGCCGTTGACCACGGCTTTGCTGCCAAAGCCGATCCGGGTTAAGAACATTTTCATCTGCTCAGGCGTCGTGTTTTGTGCCTCATCCAAAATCACAAAAGCGTTGTTAAGGGTCCGCCCACGCATGTAGGCCAAAGGCGCGATCTCGATGGTCTGTTTTTCAAACAGACGCTGCACTTTCTCAAAACCCATTAAATCGTAAAGTGCATCGTAGAGTGGGCGTAGATAGGGGTCGACCTTTTGTGCCAAATCACCGGGTAGAAAACCCAATCGTTCACCCGCCTCAACCGCGGGACGCGTCAAGATCAAGCGCTGAACATTGTCTCGCTCGAGCGCATCAATGGCACAAGCCACGGCCAGCCATGTTTTACCGGTTCCCGCAGGGCCCGTGCCAAAGGTGATGTCGTGCTTGAGAATTTGCTCGATGTACTCGCCTTGTCTTGGCGTGCGTGGCTTTAAGTCTGCACGGCGGGTGCGTAACTGATAAGGATCGGCACCGGCTGCTGTGATGACGCTCGCGCTCTGCGATTGCTCAGCGCGGGCTTGAACGATGCCGAGCTGAATTTCATCGATCGACAACTCGCGCTGGCCGGCTTCAGTGTGAAATTGTTTGATAAGAGACATGGCTTGGTCTGCCTTGACCCCATTGATTTCAAACGCGGCACCCCGATGGCCGATCGATACTGCCAAGGCTTGCGAGATCTGTCGCAGGTTTTCGTCAAGAGGGCCACAGAGCTTAGCGAGCTGGTCGTTATCGCCCTCAAGGGTGAAGCGCAGTCTCGATGTCGTCATGGGTTGCTCGGTAAAAGATCAGTTTCGCGCGTGAGAATTTCACCCCGCAAGCTATTAGTATTAACCTCGTTAATGGTGATGTCGACCAATTGGCCAATCAAACGTGGCGAACCTTTGAAATTAACGATTCGATTGTTTTCCGTGCGTCCCATCATTTCAGTGGGGTCACGCCTGGATGGTCCTTCGACCAAAACGCGTTGTGGTTGTCCAACCATGGCGTGCGCTATGGCGCTGGCTTGTTCGTTGATCTTGGTCTGTAGGCGGTGCAGACGTTTGAGCTTAAGCATATCTGGCACTTCGTCTGTTAAGTCAGCCGCTGGGGTGCCTGGTCGCTTGGAATACATAAAAGAAAACGACGTATCAAAGCCGATTTCATCAATCAAAGCCATTGTCTGATCAAAGTCCGCATCGGTTTCACCAGGAAAACCGACGATAAAGTCAGACGACAAGGTAATACCGGGTCGAGCCTGGCGCAAGCGTCGCACAATCGACTTGAACTCGAGCGTGGTGTAACCGCGCTTCATGGCCGCCAAGACGCGGTCGCTACCCGCCTGAACCGGCAGGTGCAAGAACGACACGACCTTGGGTAAGGTGGCATACGCGTCAATTAAGCGCGAAGTCATTTCTTTGGGGTGCGAGGTGGTGTAACGAATACGCTCAATACCTGGAATGTCGTGAACATACTCAAGCAGTGTCGCAAAGTCTGCGATCTGATCGGTATCCCCCATCTTGCCGAGATAGGCATTGACGTTTTGACCCAGCAAGGTCACTTCACGAACCCCTTGGTCGGCCAAGTCGGCCACTTCGGTTAAGACATCCTCAAAAGGACGAGACACTTCCTCGCCTCGGGTGTAGGGCACAACGCAGAAGCTACAGTATTTGCTACAGCCTTCCATGATCGATACAAACGCCGCTGGACCGTCAACACGGGGTGGGGGTAGGGCATCAAATTTTTCGATTTCAGGAAAGCTGATGTCAACTTGTGATTTGCCTGTTTGCTGACGCTTGGCAATCAGCTCAGGCAGTCGGTGTAGGGTTTGAGGGCCGAACACCACGTCAACGTAAGGCGCACGTTTGACGATTGTGGCACCTTCCTGACTGGCCACACAGCCGCCGACACCGATAATCAGGTTAGGGTTGGCTTTTTTTAGAACCTTAACTCGGCCGAGATCAGAGAAGACTTTGGATTGGGCTTTTTCACGTACCGAGCACGTGTTGAATAGGATCACGTCGGCAAGAGCAGGGTCTTGGGTTAGCTCAACAGGCTCTGCCAGACCCAAAATGTCGAGCATTTTGTCCGAGTCATACTCATTCATCTGGCACCCAAAGGTGCGGATGAAGACTTTCTTTACATTTTCTGTCATTGCCTTTCGCCGTAACGGGTGTAGATCCCGGGGGCGCCTTTTAAGCGGGTCAATCGTGTGAAGCGCAAAGCGCCAATTATTCGGTGTAAACCTCTTCTACTTCATCGTCTTTCTTGACGGGCTTGACCAAGTCTTCACGCTTAACCCCGAGCCACAGGGCAATTGAGGCAGCAACAAAGATCGACGAGTAAATGCCAAACCAGATGCCGATGGTGAGCGCCAAAGCAAAATAATGCAATGTGGGCCCACCAAATATCAGCATGGATAAAACCATGATCTGCGTCGAGCCGTGGGTGATGATGGTGCGTGACATGGTTTGAGTGATGGCGCCGTCGATGACTTCGCGGACATCGACATTGCGTAATCGGCGAAAGTTTTCACGAATTCGATCCATGATAACCACCGACTCGTTCACGGAGTAGCCCAGCACGGCCAAAACGCCTGCCAGAACAGCCAGTGAGAATTCCCATTGAAACGCAGCAAAGAAGCCCAGAATAATTACCACATCGTGCAAGTTAGCCACCACGCCAGCCACCGCGAACTTCCACTCAAAACGAACGGCCAAGTAGATCACGATACCGATAATCACAAAAAGCAGCGCAAGAAGGCCATTTTCAATCAGTTCTCGACCAATTTGTGGCCCAACAAACTCAACGCGTTGCAACACAACATTAGGTTCGGATGCGCTAAGTGCCGCCATGAGTGCGACGCTTTGGTCGGCAGAGGATTGTCCTTCAGACAACGGCAGTCGGATTAAGACGTCGCGCGAAGTGCCGAAGTTTTGAACTTGAAAATCGGTGTAGCCCAGTGACTGAATTTGTCCTCGGATTTCGACCAAGGGCGCTGTTTCTGGATAGGCCAGTTCAATCACTGTGCCGCCGGTAAACTCGATGGACAGATTGAAGCCGCGAACCGCGATGAATGCGACAGAAGCCACAAAAAATATCAGGCTAAACATGTTTAGCGCCAGGGAGTGGCGCATGAACGGAATGGTGCGGGAGATACGGAAGAATTCCATGATTTATTGATCCTTCGGTTGCCAGATCGTACCGATCGACAATCCCTTGAGCTTCTTACGGCCACCGTAAGAAAGATTAACCATTGATCGCACCACAACCACCGCTGAGAACATCGAAGTCAAGATGCCTAAGCAATGAACGACCGCAAAACCTCGCACCGGTCCCGTGCCAAATATCAAGAGGGCAATACCCACGATGAGGGTTGTTAAGTTAGAGTCAAGAATCGTCCCCCAAGCGCGCTCAAAACCAATCTGAATGGCAGCTTGCGGGGATTCGCCACGCCGCAGTTCTTCTCGTATCCGCTCATTGATCAGCACGTTGGCATCAATGGCCATACCAATGGTGAGTGCAATGGCAGCAATACCTGGTAAGGTCAATGTGGCTTGCAACATGGATAGCAATGACATCAACAAAAAGACGTTGATAGTCAAGCCAATGGCTGAAAACAACCCAAAGGTACGGTAGTACACAACCATGAAGAGCACCACAGCCACAAAGCCCCAGAGCGTGGCATTGAAACCCTTGGCGATGTTTTCTGCGCCTAGACTTGGACCAATGGTGCGCTCTTCAATGATGGTCATCGGTGCTGCGAGTGAGCCCGCACGCAGCAAAAGAGAAATATCGGCGGCGTCTTCAGCCGTCATGCTGCCTGAAATCTGCACTTGACCACCGGGGATTTCGCTTCGAATCACGGGTGCTGTCACCACCTCACCGCGGCCTTTTTCAAACAACAAAATGGCCATTCGATTGCCGATGTTGTCACGGGTGACATCTCTAAAAATTCGCGCACCCTTGCTGTCTAACGTTAGGTGGACCGCGGGTTGTTGATTTTGAGAGTCGCGGCCTGCTTGAGCATCTTGCAGATTTTCTCCAGTCAGGATGACTTGTCGGCGCAATAGCAATGGGCGTCCATCAGAGTCTTCATAGCGTTCGAGTCCAAATGGCACAGCACCAGCAGCTAGCGCAGAGGATGCGGCAGGCGAGTCATCGACCATACGAATTTCGAGTGTGGCGGTGCGACCCAGAATTTCTTTAGCGCGAGCCACGTCTTGCACGCCAGGCAACTGAACGACGATTCGGTCAGCGCCTTGTTGTTGGATCACGGGTTCGGCCACGCCGAGCTCGTTAATTCGGTTGTGCAACGTGATGATGTTTTGTCTGAGTGCGCTGTTTTGGACGGCGGCAATCGCAGCATTACTCAGCTTACCGGTGATCTGAGGCAAGCCGCTGCGAATGCCGTCGCTGGTGCCTTCAATAAAGCTCATGTCGTTATAGCGGGTGCGCAGCAAAGCGAGGCCTCGGCTGCGAGCCTGCTCATCGGCAAACACGGCCACCACTGACATGTCCGCACGCTCAACGCTAGGCGTGGCAATGCGCTGCTCACGAAATGCCGCCCGAATATCAGTCGACAGAGAGTCATAACGGGCCGTCAGTGCCCCTTGCATGTCAACTTGCAGCAGGAAATGAACCCCGCCTCTTAAGTCTAGGCCCAGGTACATCGGGCCAGCCCCAATGGCAGTCAGCCAAGCAGGTGATGCAGGCAGTAAGTTCAGTGCAACGGTGTAGGTCGGATCAGCGGGGTCAGGGTTTAACGCCCGTTCTATGATGTCACGTGCCTTGAGTTGCTCGTCGGTCGAAGAGAAGCGAAACCGCACAGTACCTACGGGACCATTGCGCTCAAAATTTGAGCCCGTGGTGACCAAGGCGGCTTGATCAAGAATCGTCTGCACGCGATTGAGCATGTCGGGGTCGATCTTGGTTGTGGACTTGGCGCTTGACACCTGTACCGCGGGTGATTCGCCATAGAAGTTCGGAAGGGTATAAAGAAATCCGACCACTAGGGCGACCAGAACGGTCAGATACTTCCATAAGGGGTAACGATTCATGGGCGCAACACTTATTGAAAAGCTGAAGGCCGGTTTAAACCGGCCAATCCAGCGTTAGAGATTGGCAAACAGACGTTAAATCTGCTTCATGGTGCCCTTAGGCAACACCGTTTGAACAGCGGTTCTCTGTAAGAGAATTTCCACTGGCTTTTCGGCCAATGCAGTCACTTCAACACCAATGTAAGCGTCAGTGACTTTGGTCACTTTGCCCAACATACCACCGGCGGTGATGACTTCATCACCTTTGGCTAAGGCTGCCACAAGGTTTTTGTGTTCCTTTTGTCTTTTCATCTGGGGACGAATCATCAAAAAGTACAAAATCACAAACATCAAAACGATGGGTAGCAGGCCCGTCAAAGAACTCATATCACCACCTACTTGCGCGACGACAACGCCGGCTATTTCGTGCAAAGACATTTAAGCCTCCTATTAAAAATCTTTTAATATCAATGTACCTAACCCGTTATTGTAGCGACTTGGCCGCTCGACGACTGAGAAATTGCTTTTTCCACGTCTCAAAGACACCGAGCCCTATGGCATCTCGCATTTGAGACATCAGATTCAGATAGAAATGCAGGTTGTGCACCGTATTTAATCGTGCGCCTGTGATTTCGTTTGCCCGCTGTAAGTGGTGCAAATAGGCGCGGGAAAAGTGGCGGCAGGTGTGGCACTGACATTCGGGGTCTAACGGACCGGTGTCATGACGGTATTTGGCATTGCGGATTTTGATATCACCGTTTTGGGTAAAGAGCCAGCCGTTACGGGCATTTCTGGTCGGCATCACGCAATCGAACATGTCAATGCCGTGGCTAACCCCTTGCACCAAGTCCTCCGGTGTGCCGACACCCATGAGATAGCGGGGGGCGTTGGCTGGCAGTTTGGGCGCTGTGTGTGCCAGTATCCGCAGCATGTCCTCTTTGGGTTCGCCCACCGAAAGGCCCCCAATGGCATAGCCATGAAAACCGATCTCTGTTAGCGCTTGCAGTGACTCGTCTCGTAGGTCCTCGAACATGCCGCCCTGCACGATGCCGAAAAGGGCATTTTTGTTACCAGCTTCTTCAAAGGCTGCCTTGGATCGCTGCGCCCAACGTGCCGACATGCGCATGGACGCGGCAGCTTGTTCATGGGTGGCCACATCGTTGCCGATTTTGTAAGGGGTGCACTCATCAAACACCATCACCACGTCGCTATTGAGCGAAGTTTGGATCTGCATGGAAAGCTCTGGGGTTAGAAATAGCTTTGAACCATCGATGGGTGAAGCAAACTTAACGCCTTCTTCAGTGATCTTACGCATGCCTTGAAGGCTAAATACCTGAAAACCGCCTGAATCCGTCAGGATGGGTTTTTGCCAGCCCATGAAGCCGTGCAACCCCCCGTGTTTTTCGATGACGTCAGTACCGGGTCTGAGCCAAAGATGAAACGTATTGCCCAACACGATCTGCGCACCAACTTCTGTTAGCTCATGGGGCATCATCGCTTTGACGCTGCCATATGTACCGACTGGCATAAAAATAGGCGTTTGTACCTCGCCGTGGGTCAGGTTCAAGCGCCCACGTCGTGCCTGGCCGTCGGTTTTGAGTAACTCAAACTGCATTTGATCGACCCTTTTCCAAAAACATCGCATCGCCATAGCTAAAAAAACGGTAGCGCTGTTGAACCGCGTGAAGATAAGCGGATTTCATGGGTGCCATGCCAACGAAGGCCGCCACGAGCATTAACAACGTCGACTGGGGTAAGTGAAAGTTCGTTACCATGGCATCGACCGTGTGCCACTGATAGCCTGGTGTGATGAAAAGCTCAGTGTCGCGGCTTGTGGCCGTTAATTTGCCCTGGTACTCTTGGCAGGCAGATTCTAAGGCGCGCACGCTCGTGGTGCCGACGGCAATGACTCGACCACCATTTTTTTTGGCTTTTTCCACTGCGTCGACAGTGGCCTGCGAAATGGAATACCACTCGCTGTGCATGTGGTGTTTGGAAAGGTCGTTGTTGCGTACGGGTTGAAAAGTACCCGCGCCCACGTGCAAGGTTACAAATGCTTGTGACACGCCTTTGTCAGAAATCCGTTGTAACAAATCCTCATCGAAATGCAATCCAGCCGTGGGTGCGGCTACCGCCCCAGGGTGTTTGGCATAAACGGTCTGGTAGCGTTGTTCGTCGCCAGCCTCATCGGCATGTTCGATGTATGGGGGCAATGGCACGTGCCCATGGCGATCGAGCTGTTCAAGCACAGGCTCGTCAAATGTCAATTCAAACAAATCGTTACTTCGCCCTGTCACCTGCACATCAAAAGCGTCAGCCAAACGCAGGCGACTACCTGCTTTGGGCGACTTGCTGGCTTTGATGTGAGCGAGCGCTTGGTGGCTGCCGGTGATGCGTTCAATCAAAACCTCAATCTTGCCGCCGCTGTCTTTTTGACCGAAAAGGCGGGCTTTAATCACTCTAGTGTCGTTAAAGACCAGCAAATCGTTGGTGTTCAGTAGATCGATCAAATCCGCAAACTGGCGATCAATGCGCTGGGCATTAGCATCAACGTGTAAAAGGCGACTGCCTGTGCGCTCGGTGGTCGGGTGTTGCGCAATCAATTCAACTGGCAGCACGTAGTCGTAATCAGCCAACGTAAGGGTTGGGCTGGTGCGATTGGCATTGTCAGTCGGTTTTTTTTGGTGAGCCGCTTGTTCAGGGTGATTAGACAAAGAAGATCCTGCCATAATGAGTGATTAGCGCTGATTGTTTGTTCGATGCGTCGCGCGATTAAATCGCCAAACTGACGCAAGGGTTGAATCATGCCATGATTTAAATAACTCATGCGGCTCAGTGGTTCGCACTTAAGTTTGTACTTAATTTAGCGGAGGCTCAAAAGAGTGTCATATATTCAAATGCTAATGGTCTTGGCGCGCTGGCGAGCACAGGCGATCGTGTTGCTGTTACTGATGTTTTTGGCCAACATGGCCGTTCAGGCTCAGTCCCTTCCCGCTGAGGTTTCCCGCGCTTGGAGCAACACAGGTCTACCAGACACGAGTCTTTCAATGGTGATTGAAGAGGTCGGTGGCGCGCGATTGGCGGCGCTTGGTTCCAGTGACCTTAAGAATCCGGCTTCTGTCATGAAACTATTGACCACCTGGAGCGCCCTGTCTGAGCTCGGCCCTGACTTCGTGTGGCGCACAACCTTTTTGATGGATGCAAACGCGGTTGTCAATGACAACGGGGGTTTAAGTGGCCCGCTTTATTTGCGCCCAAGTGGCGACCCTTTGTTTCTACTGCAAGACCTTTGGCGCCTAATGCGTGAACTCAGGCTGCGGGGCATCACCGAAATCTCGGATATTGTGATCGATCGTTCAAAATTTGGTGACATCGCGATTAACCCGGACGATTTTGATGGCAAAGGCGATCGCCCTTATAACGCTAGCCCAGATATTCTTATGGTTGGATTTGGGGCGGTGCGCTTGGTTTTTACGCCTGATATAAACAGGCAACGCTGGCGAGCTTTCGTCGATCCGCCGATTGCCGGTGTCAAAATCGACAGCAATGTTCGCTATCGCTCTGGCTCTTGTCGCAGTGGCCCACAAGTATCTGCTCAGACCATTACGGCAGGCGATCAAGTCAGCTTTCGCATTTCTGGTGAAGCCACAGGCTCTTGCGGCGAGTTCGATTTGTACCGACTGGCGTTTTCTCAGTCTGATTTTGCTGCCAAAGCTTTAAAGTCAATGTGGACTGAGTTGGGTGGCCAGATGACTGGCACAGTCAAAGAAGGCCCGATTGCGCCTGATGCGGTGCCATTAGCGGCCCATGAGTCGCCGCCACTGGCCGAGGTGATTCGGGTGGTCAACAAAAGCAGTAATAACGTCATGACTCGGGTACTTCTACTGACCCTTGCCTCAGAGCTTGGCCAGCGACCAGCCACCGTAGAGGGTGGGGTCCAAAGGGTTCTGCAGACGCTGAATTCTCAGGGCATTGAAACAAATGGTGTGGTGATTGAAAACGGTTCTGGTTTGGCACGCCGTTCACGCATCAGCGCTGACCAAGTTGCCAAAATGCTGCAAGTGGCTTGGCGCTCACCTGCGATGCCCGAATATGTGTCTTCTTTGGCTATTCTTGGCACGGACGGCACGCTGCGGCGACGCTTGCGAGGCGATGCCCGAGGTTATGCGCACATGAAAACTGGCGCTTTGAGAGATTCGAGGGCCATTGCGGGCTACGTGCTGTCGCAATCGGGCAAGCGGTATGTGTTTGTAAGCCTGGTAAACAATCCGCAGGCCTTTAAAGCTCGCGACTTTGAAAACCAGGTTGTTGACTGGCTGATCAGTCGCTAGCGCGGACCATGCAGGCTCATCAGGTTTGATTGTCCATACGCAACGATTTAAGGAGAGGCAAGGTGGCAGTACACGAGATTCGACATCCATTGATACGCCACAAGCTTGGCTTGATGCGCCGCGCTGATCTCAGCTCGAAAAGTTTTCGTGAACTGACCCAAGAAATCACGCAGCTGCTGATGTACGAAGCGAGCAAGGATTTTGTGCTCGAGCCGGCGCTTGAAGTCGGGTGGTGTGGGCCAGTGCCAGTCGAGCGGGTCGCGGGTAAAAAAATAACGGTGGTGCCTATTTTGCGTGCTGGCATCGGCATGCTTGAGGGTGTGCTAAGTATCGTGCCAGGTGCCAAAGTCAGCACCGTGGGCATGAGCCGCAACGAGCAGACCTTGCAAGCTCAGACTTATTTTAAAAAGCTGGTGACTGCGCTAGATCAAAGATTGGCCATTGTGCTGGATCCGATGCTCGCCACAGGCGGAACAATGTGTGCCACTATAGAATTGTTAAAACGATCAGGCGCTCGAGAAATCAGGGCAATCGTGCTGGTGGCAGCACCCGAGGGCATTGAGCGAGTGACGCAAGCGCATCCCGAGGTTGAAATCTTCACCGCCTCAATTGATCTTGGCTTGAACGCTGATGGCTACATCATGCCTGGATTGGGTGACGCCGGCGATCGAATTTTTGGGACCAAACAAAAGGTCCATGATCATTAGTCCACAAAGGAGCAAAGCTATGGTTACGCGACGCAAGACTAATTCAGAACCAATCATTTCTTCACAAGAAAAGTTAGTGGAGTCGGTTAAACAAACGCTCGATGATGCCGAAGCGCTGTTGCGTGAAGCAACAGACGCCACAGGCGAGAAAGCGCAGGCTTTACGCCAAGAGGCCCTAGACTGCCTCAAACGTTCACGCGAGACCCTTTACGACGTTGAGGAAGATGTTCTGGCCAGAGGTCGTCAAGCGGTGCAAGCAACCGATGAATATGTGCATCAGAACCCTTGGCAGGCGATCACTGTTGCCGGCGTGGCTGGGTTGTTGGTGGGCATGTTAATCACGCGGCGCTGATGTCGATGGTTGGTTCACTCAAGGGCATCGTGTCAGCGTCGGTGGCATCGATACGCACCCGATTGGCGCTATTTGGATTGGAATGGGTTCAGGCCCGGGCTGATCTTTGGCGCCAAGGGTTGCAAATGTTGATTGGCGTCGTGCTTATTTTTATGGCATTGATCCTCACGACCTTTTTGGTCGTGTTGTTGGCGTGGGAAACACCCTACCGGATTTGGGCTGTCGGCCTACTGGCTATCTTTTATGCTGTTTTGGGTGCCGGTCTACTTTGGCTTGCTAAGCGTTCTTTGATGGCCGAGGGTGGCTTGCCGTTTTCGGCGACGATTGAAGCTTTAACACGTGATGCTGATCAGTTGGCCAATTGGGCTCAAACCAAGTCTTCAAACCCGTCGCCCACAGTGCACGACAAGGCGGAGGCGCCATGAGCAAACGGTATTCCGTGGCCCTAGAACGCGCCGTGCAGATCGAATTGCTTCGAGCTCAAGCTGACCTTCAAAGGCAGACCTTAGCCATGCATAGCCAAAATCTAGTGGCGTCGCTTGACCCCAGACAGCATATTGAGGCCTTAATCGGTGGCTCGCAGACTGATCTGCTGCAACAGGGCGTGAGTTTGGTGGCGCGCTACCCATTTTTGTTGTCATTGGCATCGAATGCTTTAACGAGTTCCCGTGGCCGGCGTATTTTGGGTATTGGCGCCAGTGTGGTGGGCGTGGCGAGCCTTTGGTGGCTGATTTCAAAACGATCAACAACCAACGCTCGGCAATGAAACCTTTTTTAGTGGCGCTTGGGCTCCTGATTATCGCTAGTCTGACCATCGGGCCTGCCTCTTTAAATTGGCAGGCCTTTTTGTCGTCGCCATTTTCTGGCGTCGAAGACCGGTTGTCGGCCGTGATTGTTGAGTTGCGTCTGGCCCGTACTCTTTTGTCAGTCATGACCGGCGCTGCCCTCGCCGTGGGTGGCGCGGTGATGCAAGGCTTGTTTCGCAATCCGTTGGCTGAACCCGGTTTGGTGGGTGTCTCAGCGGGTGCTGCGCTTGGTGCCGTGATGGTGATGGTGGTTGGGCTGTCAGGTGCGCTTTGGATCGGTATGGCGGGTTTTTTAGGTGCGTTGCTGGCCACAGGGGTGGCTTGGCAGTTGGCCAAAGGGCAGCCCGGCTCAGCGGGACTGCTGTTGGCTGGTATTGCTATCAATGCATTGGTTTTGAGTGTTATCAGCCTACTGATTAGCTTGGCCAGTGACCAGCAACTGCGTTCGATCACGTTTTGGTCGCTCGGCAGCATGACTCGCACACCACTGCTGGTGGTGTTGATGTTGATGCCCTGGGTTGCTATGTGTTTGTGGGCGCTGTTTCGGCAATGGCCAGCGCTCAATGCACTGCTACTTGGTGAGTCGCAAGCTGAGCAAGTCGGCGTGCCAGTTGGTCGGATACGATTGTTTTTGGTGGTGGTCATGGCTTTGATGGTGGGGCCCTTGGTTGGCTTTACCGGGGCTATCAGTTTCGTTGGCCTCCTGGTTCCCCAGCTGTTGCGTCGTTGGCGCGGTAGTGATCATCAAGCGTTGTTGCCATTGACGGCTGTCGTCGGGGCGATAGCCGTGTTAGGGGCCGACTTACTGTCTCGGGTCTTGGTCGCGCCAGCTGAGTTACCCATTGGGGTGGTGATCAGTTTGATTGGCGCGCCATTATTTTTATGGCTTTTGCGCCGATCGCTGAATCAAAGCCCGAGCGAACCCCAGATCTCATCGACCCGCTGACGAGTGGTCGCGTCCATTTCGATGGGGCGACCCCATTCCCGGTCTGTTTCACCCGACCACTTGTTGGTGGCATCCATGCCCATTTTGCCGCCGAGTCCCGAAACAGGTGAGGCGAAATCAAGGTAATCGATGGGGGTGTTTTCAACCAGCACAGTGTCTCTGACCGGATCCATGCGGGTGGTCATGGCCCAAACGACTTCTTTCCAGTCGCGGATGTTGATGTCGTCATCGACGATCACAAGAAACTTGGTATACATGAATTGGCGCAGAATGCTCCAAATGCCAAACATGACCCGTTTGGCGTGGCCGGGGTATTGCTTGCGAATCGAGATCACTGCGAGTCGGTAGCTACAGCCCTCAGGCGGCAAGAAGAAATCCTTGATTTCTGGCAGTTGACGCTGCAACAGCGGCACAAACACCTCGTTTAATGCCACGCCAAGAACTGCCGGCTCATCGGGTGGTTTGCCGGTGTATGTGCTGTGGTAGATGGGGTCGCGGCGCATGGTTATGCGATCCACGGTAAAAACAGGGAACCAGTCCTGTTCGTTGTAATAGCCCGTGTGATCGCCGTAGGGGCCTTCAAGGGCCGATTCGTAGCCGTTGTCTGGCGGTGGGTGCATGCCAGCCGGAACTGTGGGGGTAATGGCGCGCGGGTCGCTATTGGGCAGCAAATGCCCCTCGAGTACAATTTCAGCTGTTGCAGGTACGCTTAAGTCGCTGCCAATGGCTCGTGCTACCTCAGTGCGAGCACCGCGCAGCAAGCCGGCGAATTGATATTCTGATAACGAATCGGGCACTGGCGTGACTGCGCCGAGCGTGGTGGCAGGGTCAGCGCCGAGCGTGACAGCGATCGGAAATGGGGTGCCGGGGTTGGCCAAAGCATGGTCTCTAAAATCGAGCGCACCGCCCCGATGTGACAACCAACGCATAATGAGTTTGTTATGACCGATCACTTGCTGGCGATAAATACCTAGGTTTTGTCGACGGGCGTTCGGGCCACGTGTGATGACCAGACCCCAAGTTAGTAAAGGCGCGATATCACCTGGCCAACAGTGCTGCATGGGTAGTTTAGAAAGATCAACGTCGTCACCTTCCCAGATGATTTCTTGACAGGCTGGCGAGCGGATATTTTTGGG
>Ga0075467_10001615_pt1 | contig 18595 bp, 11 predicted proteins | sample DEB08_DNA_9_FD_75067 | JGI IMG/M metagenome (GOLD analysis project Ga0075467, IMG submission 75067) | Aqueous microbial communities from the Delaware River and Bay under freshwater to marine salinity gradient to study organic matter... | ecosystem: Environmental > Aquatic > Marine > Coastal ... | reverse complement strand
TTTTAGAATCCTAAACATCATTTGTTTAGGATTTATTTTTTTGATTAAATTGAATTTTCATCGAAATTTACTTACAGTTCATCGAAATATCAAGATGAAAGATTGTAATACAACCAATTATTCGCGAAATATTTAGCAATATTTTAAAAAACGCTTATTTTTAAAGTGTTACAAAAAAATCACTAAATTAAAATCTCCTTATGAGAACAAAATTACAATGGGTTGCTGTCATTTGCTTAATACTAAGCAGTCAATCATTTTTTGCCCAGCAAATTGAAAATAAACCTCAAAAACCTTTAAAAGTTAGTCAATTAAACTATAAATACGTTTCAAGTATTGCTGAGCAAATACGTACAGGAACATTTATTCCTGAAGGCAAACCTGACAAAAACAAAGAAATAAATCCAAGACAACGTCATGGAGCGGATATAATAATTGGCAAAGGCTCTTCTGGAAGAGACCCTTTAGCCGGTAAACAACTAAATGCTCAAAAAACATTGGCTTCTAGAATGCCAAGTTTAGTTTTTCCAACAACCACGAACACATCAACACCTTCTGATCCAACAGGAGCTATAGGGCGAGATTTTTACATTGCAGCTTGGAATACGTCTTGGCAAATTTTTAATAGAGACGGTTCACCTGCAGCAGGAATGCCATCAGCAGCATCTTTAGGGACTTTGTTTGGAGGGAGAGCTCCAGGTGATCCTATTTGTTTGTATGATAGTGCCGCAGATAGATATATCTTGATTCAATTTGATGGACCTCAAGTAGGCGGTCCAACAAATGGCTACCATGTTGCAATTTCAGAAACCAATGATCCTATAAATGATGGTTGGCACGTGTATTCGCCTTCTGATTTTGGAACAAATGCATTTCCTGATTACGAAAAAATGTCAATTTGGAGAGATGGTTATTATATGACAGCAAATATTTCTGGCAATCAAGTTTTTGCTTTAGATAGAGATAAAATGTTAGTTGGTGATCCATCTGCAACGATGCAAACGTTTTCAATTCCAGGATTTGCAGGAGCAACAGGAGGATTTAGCAGTCCACATTTTTTTAATGTTACAGATGATAATTTACCAACAACAGGTGGTGCTACTTTAGTTTTTCAACAAGATGATGCTTATGCTGGTGTTTCTACTGCAGATCATTTTAAATTATGGACATTAGATATTGATTGGAATACTCCTGGTAATTCAACAATTTCAGCAGCAACGGAATTTCCTGTTTCGGCTTTTAATGGTGTTTTTGATGGAGGAGATTTTAGTAATTTAACTCAACCAACAGGAGGCCCAGATATAGATGCATTGCAAGGTCTAATTGGAAATCAAGCCCAATTTAGAAAATTTGGAAGCCATAACTCTGCAGTTTTTTGCCATGTAGTTGATGTTGGAGGTGGAACGGAGCAAGCAGGAATAAGATGGTACGAATTGCGCCAATCTGGAGATGGACAACCTTGGTCTATTTATCAAGAGGGAACTTATGTTGCTCCAGATGGTAGACATGTATGGAATGGTAGTATGGGAATGGATATTCAAGGAAATATAGGTATGGGTTATACGACTATGGGAGGCACATCTAATACCATGATAACTTCAGCTTATACTGGGCAATCAATTGGATCTAGTGGCACTGGAATAATGGATGTATCTGAAGAAATTGTATTTACAAGTACTGCAAGTAGTTCTAATTTAAGATATGCAGATTATTCGCACTTAACAGTTGACCCAGCAGATGATAAACAATTTTGGTTTGTAACTGAAGTATTCTCACCAAACAGAAGTAATTATGTTGGTGTTTTTCAATTAGCGCCTAATACAACTAATGACGTAGGTGTTATAAGTGTTGATACACCTGTTGACGCTACACTAACAAATGTTGAAACCATTACAGTTACAGTATTTAATTATGGAGAAGATCCTGCTTCAGGATTTGATGTTACCTATCAAGTAGATGGAGAGACTTTAATTACTGAGGCTTTTGTAGGAACATTAGCATCGCAAACATCTGCTCAACATACATTTGCCACAACTGTGGATTTATCAACAGAAGGTCAAGTATATGCAATTATGTCATGTACAGATTATCCGGCTGATGAAGATAATGGGAATGATTGTGTAACATCAAATGTAACTCATATTGCTGCAAATGATTTAGGAATTACTGAAATTACTGCTCCAAATTCTGGTGAAGGTTTAGGTTCTGAAACGGTAACTGTAACTATCGAAAATTTTGGAACTGTTGACCAATCGGGTTTTAATGTTAATTATATAATTGATGGCGGAACACCAGTGGTAGAAAATGTAGCTGCAACGGTTACGGCAGGGAATACAATCTCATATTCATTCACTACTCTAGCAAATTTATCTAGTGTTGGCGATTATAGTTTTACAGCTTCAACTCTTTTAGGAGGAGATGCTAATGCTTCAAATAATTCAGCTGCCAAATTGGTAACACATGTTGCATGTTCTACAGAAACAAATACAGCTAATTTTGGAATTTCTGACAATGGAACTCCAACACAATCAGTTATTACTGTAACTAATAGTATTATTATTTCAGATTTAAATGTTACAGTTAATTTATTTCATGTGAATGATTCCGATTTAGAAATTAAATTAGTGGCACCAAATGGCACTACAGAAGTTATGCTGTCTAATAGAAATGGAGGAACAGGAGATAATTACACTAATACTACGTTTGATGATGATGCTAGCTCTAGTATTGCATCCGGATCTGCTCCATTTACTGGATCATATACACCTGATGGCGATTTAAATGATTTTAACGGATTATCATCTGTTGGAGATTGGACGCTTGTTATTACTGATAAAGCAACAAATAGTTTAGGTGGAGTACTTTTGGATTGGACGATGCAAATTTGTGCAAACACGTCACTTTCTATTGATGATTATTTAGTTGATGAAGACTCTTTTCATGTTATTTATAAAGATAATGATCAGTATCTAGTGAAGTTATCCACGTCTTCAATCAAAGAGCCTTTAACATTATCAGTTAAAAATATTTTAGGACAAACTCTATTATGGAAAACGATCGAAAACAAATCAGGTCGAGGTTATGAGTATAATCTGGACATGTCTTATGCATCTTCAGGAATTTACTTTGTAAGAGTTGGAAATAATCGTGCTGGAAATGTAAAACGAATTATTGTTGACTAATAATTTTAAAGTTAAATAAGCAAAAAAAAAGAGAAGGCATTAACCTTCTCTTTTTTTTATGTCTATTAATGAAATAGGATTTGCAACATTGCATCGATTCATCATTCTTAAAGGACGATATTTATAATATACTTTTTCGCCATCATTTCTTATGGATTTATAAATATCTTCAGAAATATTAATGGGATCAAATTTTGCTTTTGTTACGAGATCTAGGATAATAAATTCACATACACTATCTTTTAATTGCTTTAATTCACCTATATGAAATCCATCTATTAGCATTTGAGCATCCATGGCTTTGTTATCTGATTGTTCTTTATTCATTGTATCTCCATCTGTTTCTTGTACTGTTTCTTGTGCTGAGTTGCAAGAAGTGGAAAGAACTATTAAAGCTATCGTAAAAAATTTAGTTAACATGTCATTATAATTAATTGTAAAAACAATGTACAAAAAATATGCCTTTATTTTTTAGAACAAAGTTTTCAAGTAAATATTTCTTCTTGATTTGCTGTTATTAATCTCCTCCAGATAAAAGCATAAAAGCTCCTTTTGCAAGTACTTGTTTATTATTAAAATCTTCAGGATTTAAGACTTCTATAAACGCTTCTGATTGTTTTCCTACTTCAATTTCTGTTTTTTTGAACGTATAACCTTCATCTTGTTTATCCAGAATTAATGCATAAAATGCGCCGTCAATTTCAGCAACTGCATCATTTGGTAAAGCATTTGTTTTAGAAGATCCCGTAATTATAGTAGCTTCCACAAACATTCCTGTAACAAAAGACGAATCTTCATCATCTTCAATATGTCCATGTACTTTTATAGTTCTGTTAAGAGGATCAATTGAGGTTCCTACTAAATAGACTTTTGCTTTAAAAACTTCTTTTGAAGCTTCAGGAACAGTAAAATTAATATGCTGTTCTTTCTTTATTTTTAATATATCCTTTTCAAAAACTAATAATTCTAAATGAATATGTTCTGTATTGATTATTTCCAATATTTCAGTAGATGCAGAAACATAAGAGCCATTACTTATATTTACTTTAGTAACAGACCCTTGTATTGGTGCATACAAGTTAATGGTAGATGAGATATTTCCGTTTTCAACATTTGTAGAGTTAATGTTAAGCATTTTTAACTTTTGCTTTAAGCCATTATAATGTGCCAAATTACTTTTGTAATCACTCTCAGCTTTGAGATAGTTTTTTTGAGAAGTTATATTTTCTTTATACAATGTTTCTTGGCGTTCAAACTCCGATTTTAAATACTTTAGTTTATTAGATACTTCTAAATAGTTTTGTTGTAACTCTACAAACTCCGGATTTTCTAAAGTAACCAATAACTGTCCTTTTTTTACTTCATCACCAACTAAAAGAGGTGTGTTTTTAATGTATCCTTCCATAAATGTTGTTACACTCGCTTTGCTAGATGGAGGTACATCAATAAAACCAGTAGATGTCACGGTTTGGTTAAAATCTTGTAAAGCCAATTTACCTAGCTTCATCTTTTCAGAATCAAATTGTGACTTTGCAACAAAAATCTCGTCTTGATGATTTTGAGTTTCTTGAATGACTGTAGTTTCTTTTTCACTATTTCCACAAGACAAAATTGTCAATAAAAATAAAATGCTATAAATATGTTTCATTATAAATGGTTTATATTATTAGGTGATTAATAGATATAATCGTTTGGTTATATTGATTTAGATTTTCTAAATAGTCGAGCTCAATTTCCTTTGCATTTTCTATACTTTGTATAAATTGGAAAAAATCAATTTCTCCATGCTTAAAACTTCGCTCGGCTGTTTTAATAATTTCTTCTGAAAGATGTTTGCCTTGAGTTTCATAATACATCAATGCTTCATCTAACTGTTCTAAGTTGGCTAGAAGAGAATTAAACTCAGCTTCATAAGTTAAACTGTAATTTTTTTGTTGCTCTTCAGCAACTTTAAATGCTATTTTTGAGGCTTTTATTTTGGAAGTATTTCCACTAAACAGCAATGGTATATTTAGGCCAATTTGGTAACCGTTAATACTAGAATTTATGGTACTGTTTGTCCCTTGAAAATATTCTAAACTAAAATCTGGTAATAAACTCTGTGACTCTAGTTTAATTGCGGATTCGTAGTAATTTTTTGAGCTTTCAAAATAGGCAAACCCAACATTTGAACTATTAAGCGTTCGCTCCAATTCTAGTTTGTTGGGTGTTTCTGTGTTCAATGATGGTAAATCATATTGTACTGTTTTTTTTAGTTGTTGCTCGGCAACTATAACTTCTTTTAAGACCTGAGTTAATGACATTTCTATTTGACGTTGTTTAGATTGTGCTGAAATCATTTCGAGATAATTTGTTTCTCCGAGCTCAAAACGTCTTTTTGAATTTTTTGCAAAATCTTTATACAAACTGTCTATATGACTTATTGTTTTAACCTTTTCATTTACGTAACTTAAGTAATAATACGCGGCATAAACATCTCTTTTCACTTTTAAAAGCTCCATGTTATATTTGGCTTCGGCAATGTTTTGTGAAGCTTTATTAAGGTTTTTTTCAGCAAAATAAACTGTTGGAAATTTAAAGCTTTGTGAAATTCCGAAAACTTTAAGTGGTTCATTGTTTATTCCTATATTATTTTCATCATAGCTATAATAGATATTAGTTTTATCAAAACTAAATGCACTATTTATGAGCACTATTTTTTCTTCTACAGATAATGACGATGCCTTTAAAGAAGCGTTGTTTTCTATAGCCAATTCTAGAACCTCATCAATTGAAATTGGCTTGGATTGCGCATTAACTTGATATGTAAACAACATGAGCAATACTGTTATTACAGCATTTTTATTCGCTTTAAACGTAATGTTTTCAAACCATGAATAAAGTACTGGTAACACCACTAATGTTAATATAGTTGCTGTTATTAAGCCTCCAATAACAACTGTTGCCAATGGTCGTTGTACTTCTGCTCCTGCGTTTGTAGAAACAGCCATTGGTAAAAAGCCTAAGGCTGCTGCCATTGCTGTTAGGAGTACAGGCCTTAATCGTTCGGTTGTGCCTTTAATGATGAGCTCTCTCATATTGGTAATTCCGGATTCTTTTAATGATTTAAAATGTTCGATAAGTACAATACCATTTAATACTGCAATTCCAAAGAGTGCGATAAAACCAACTCCTGCCGAAATACTAAACGGCAAGTCTCTTATCCAAAGTAATAAGACGCCACCAACTGCTGCTAACGGAATTGCTGAATAAACCATTAGAGCCTCTTTAACTGAGCCAAATGCAAAATATAAAAGAATAAAAATTAAAAATAATGCTATTGGAACGGCTACTTTTAATCTAGCTGTTGCATTTTGTAAATTTTCAAATTGACCTCCATATGTAATACTATAACCAGCAGGAAGTTTTAGGCTGGCATCAATACGTTGTCTAATATCGTCCACAACCGATTGCAAATCGCGATTTCTCACGTTAATCCCAACAACAATTCGGCGTTTGGTATCGTCTCTAGATATTTGTGCTGGTCCTTTGGTATATTTTATGTCTGCTAATTCACTAAGTGGAATTTTTATGCCGTTAGGTGTATCAACATATAAGTTTTGAAGGTTTTCAATACTTTTTCGATGAGATTGGTCTAAACGCATAACTAAATCGAAACGTTTTTCTCCTTCAAAGACACTGCCTACAGATTCTCCTGCAAATCCCATGGAAATAATTTGATTCAAATCTGAAATATTTAAACCATATCGTGCAATTTTACTTCTGTTATAAATAACACTCATTTGAGGTAAGCCTTCAACTTTTTCAACGGAAATATCAGATGCGCCTTCGACATCCTCAATTAAACTTCTAATCTCATTTGCTTTATCAGCAAGAATCTCTAAATCTTCACCAAAAATTTTGATAGCCACATCTGCTCGAACTCCTGTTACAAGTTCATTAAAACGCATTTCGATAGGTTGGGTAAATTCTACTTCCATATTGGGTATAATGGCTAACGCTTGCTTAAACTTATCAGCCAATTCATCTTTTGTTGATGCTGAAACCCATTCGCTTTTTGGTTTGAGTTTTATAATTACATCGCTTTCCTCCATAGACATGGGATCTGTAGGGACTTCGGCTGCTCCAATTCTAGTAACTACTTGCTCTACTTCTGGAAATTGTTCCAACAAGATAGTTTCAATTTTTGTAGTTATTTCTATGGTTTTAGTTAAGGATGTCCCTGTTTTTAAAACAGGTTGAATTACAAAATCGCCTTCGTCCAAAGTGGGAACAAATTCGCCTCCCATTCTTGTAAAAATCCAAGAACTAAAGACCAAAAGTAAAATCGCTAAGCCAATTACTATTTTTTTATTATCTAGAGCCCAATTAATAGTAGGTTTATACCAAGAGGTTACTTTATTCATTAATCTATTTGAAAATGTAGACGTTGGTTTCTTAGATGGCTTTAAGAATAAAGAAGCTATTACTGGGACATAAGTTAAACAGAGTATCATAGCGCCTATTAGAGCAAAACTAAAAGTAAGTGCCATGGGTTTAAACATTTTACCTTCAATACCACTTAATGATAAAATAGGAATAAATACAATAAGTATAATAAGCTGTCCAAAAATCGCAGAATTCATCATTTTAGAGGCACTTTTTAAAGTAATGCTATCTATCTCTTTTTGTTGTTCTAATTTATTTAAATGCTTTAAGTTGTGGGTTTTCATGACTATATGAAATGCAATATATTCAACGATAATTACAGCGCCATCAATAATAATTCCAAAATCTATAGCTCCCATACTCATTAAATTAGCATCTATCTTAAAGATATTCATTAAGGTAATTGCAAATAATAAACTAAGTGGAATGACTGACGCAACAACTAAACCTGAACGCAAATTCCCTAGTAACAGCACGACTATAAAAATGACAATTAATGAACCGATTATTAAGTTTTCAGCAACTGTCGTTGTTGTTTTTCTAATAAGTTCGCTACGCTCTAAAAAGCCATTAATATAAACACCTTCAGGAAGCGTTTTTTGAATAGAAGTCACACGCTCTTTAACTGCATCTATAATCTGTTTAGAATTGCCGTTTTTAATCATCATAATTTGACCAAGAACTTTTTCTCCCTCGCCATTTCCTGTTATGGCACCAAATCTAGTTGCACTTCCGAAACCTACATTTGCGATATCTTTAATGTAAATTGGAAGACCATTATTATTCTTTACCACGATGTTTTCAATATCATTTAGTGTAGAAACCAAACCTTCACCACGAATAAAAAAGGCTTCACTTCCTTTTTCTATGTAACCACCACCAGCAACGCTATTATTTTTTTCTAAGGCAGAATAGATCTCTGAAATGGCAATATTCATTGCCTTTAATTTTTGCGGATTGATAGCTACTTCATACTGTTTTAAATGACCTCCCCAAGTATTAACCTCGACAACACCTGGAATTCCAGATAATTGCCGTTTTACTATCCAATCTTGAATGGTTCTTAAATCGGCTGTAGAGTATTTGTCTTTAAACTCTGGTCTTACATCCAGTGTATATTGATATATTTCACCTAAACCTGTTGTTATAGGCCCCATTTCAGGTACACCAAAACCTTCAGGAATTTTTTCGCTTGCTGATTTAATTTTTTCAGCTATAAGTTGTCTTGGTAAATAGGTTCCTAAGTCATCGTCAAAAACGATTGTAACTACTGAAAGGCCAAACTTAGAAACTGATCTAATTTCTTTTACTCCTGGTAAATTAGCCATTTCTAATTCAACGGGATAGGTTATAAACTGTTCTACATCTAAAGTTGATAGGTTTCTTGAGGTGGTTAAAACTTGTACTTGATTATTGGTTATGTCTGGAACCGCTCCTATAGATATTTTTGTTAATGAGAAAATTCCAAAACCAATAAGAATTGCCGTGAAAAGTAAAATGATAAGCTTATTTTTTAAGCTGAATTTTATAATGTTTTCTAACATAATTCATTTGTAAAAAGTGATGTAAGCTATATAATAACAGCTTAAGAATAAATGACTTTAATCAGTAATGATTTATGCTAATTTGGGTGGTTGAAAAACAGAAGGTTTTTCGAATAAAGAATAGGAATCTTTGTAAAAGAACGTTTTTAAAACATCAACAAAAGCAAAATCTAAATGGTCAGACACCATTGATTGTGTTAAAAATATGGTAGGCGAGTGATGACAAGTTTGTTGATCTTTTTTAAATGGAAGATCTTCATGTTCCTTATGTTCATTGCTATGACTTTCAAAGGCTTCACCATAATGCTCTGACAGGAACTCTAAAAAACTATCTCCATATTGTTCTTGATGAAAAGAAGCGTGTTCTAAAAGTGTATTAAGCTTCGAAACATCATCAAAACCAATATTGAAACTTTGAAAAAGTATAAGATTGGCAAATAGTATGGAAAACAATTTTGTCATGTTGTCCTTCAAAAATAAATAAAAAACTTAAACTATTTGTTACTTAAGTTACAATCCTAAAGATATCTTTTAAAAATAAGCTTTAAGTTGAACTGTTCCACTGTGAATAGTTTTACTAGTTTCGGTTTTTCTTCCAAAGTAGTTTAAATTTAAATCTAGAAATTTTGTAATTTTTTTCTGAGCCAATAAGTTCCAAGTAAAGTTCTTGCCAGGTTGCAAGCCTTCCATCATTTGATAGCCAACAGGAGAATTTGAGTTTCCATCAAAGTTATTTGAAAAGTAATTTATTTCACCAGATATAGCAGCTTTTTGATTGTTATTTAAAGTAAATGACACACCGTATTTTTGCTGCTTCAAAGTTTCAAAGCTTCCAATGGTATTTTCTTTGTTTGTAAATTGATAAAAGACATCAAACCTTACATTATCATTGAATAAATAACTGAGTTTTGGATTTGCTCTGAATTCGTCGATATCAAAATTCTTACTCGTGAAATTTTCACTAGAACTTTCGTTTTTTTCAACCGAAGAAAGTAAGTTGATCAGCCAAGTTTCAGCAATTTTATGATTAAAGTTTAACTGATGGCTTTTCAAATTATTTTGAATAAACCCAAAAGAAAGTACATTTTTAGATTTGTTTGATAAGTAAGTATAAGATGTTGTATAATGTTGTTTTCCTCTATTAAAGAACATTACGTTTCTAAAGTTTAGCTGCAATCCTAGTTGATTTTCGGCATCACTTTCAAAAGGATTCAAATTAAAATTACTGCCTTCTCGTTTAATTTTTCTATCAATTAGGTAAGATGTTTGATTATAAAGTTGAGACCAGAAACTTTTATTTTCAGAATCATTACTAAGTATTTGAGGGTTTATGGTTAGCGTTTGGCTCAACCTATTTTGATGTGTCTTAATAAATACCTGATTAGGTAATAAAACTCTAATATACTTGCCTTGATCTTGAAATTGTGCTATTTCAAATTCTTCTAATTCCTGAATTCCATTGTTATTATAATCTATCCAAGTGTAAGCGCCTTGTCCTGGTTCAACTTCAATATATGTAAACTCTTGTTGAGGTAATGTCCCAGAATTAGTATCAAACAAGGTGTTTAAAGTTACCACTTGCTTGAATAATTTCTGATTGAATTGTAATCTGGAATTTAATGATTCTTCATTAGCTAAAGACTCATCTTCAGAGACTAAGTTTCTATAATTAAAATATAGTGCCAAATTAGTATTGCTGTTTTGAATAATTCTAGAATTTAAATAATATGTGTTTGAGGTATTTACTTTTTGTAATTTATCACCTCTAATACTATCATTTACACGGTTTATATAACCAACTTCAGCAAAAATTTTAGTACTGTCTCCAATTCCTGTAAATACTTCATAGGACCTAAATCGTTGGCTTAAATTAGTGAGTTGTTGAGTGGTTTTTTCTTTTTGTTCGTTATCTTCAATGGAAATTCGTGTACCTAACCATCCTTTACTATAGTTATATTTTACTTGATTGTATGTGCGTAAAAACCCTGAAGAATATAAGTTTGAATCTGCACTTAAAATACTTGTGTTTGAGCGAATATTGAATTTGTTTAAAAGCAGATTAGTTTGAACAACATGACGATTCCCATTGAAATTTTCCGAATAGTTAAGGTGCTCAAATTGATACATAAAATTGCCTTTTTTATGATGATTTAGTTGTAGCCCTGTTATCAAGAGTTTTTGATTTCCTATTGGCATATCAATATTCCAATCACGATTAAACTCGGCATTATACAATTGTTCAATGGTCCTAAAATCTTTTTGAATATAATCACCATCAACGTACGAGGACAAATTCCAAAGGCTATCAGATTTTATTAAATCTTGCTCAATACGTAATTTTCCAGCAAAGCCATCATTGTTGGAATCGTCGAGGCTAGAAAATAAGTTAAGGTCATTTTTACTTCCAACCAGTTCAAAATTGAGTCGTGTTTTTTCAGAAGGTGTATAACTACCATTAATAACTGCCATTTGTAATTTTGTTGGAGCAATAAGTTTTACAATGGGTTCATAATTTCCTTGAGGAACACCGCTAATTGGAGATTTATATTCAAAAATATTGGCAATAGCGTTAGTTGAAGTAATAATGTAATTACCTTCATTTGCGCCAACTAAGGTAAATCTGACACTAAACAATTCATCATCTGGATTATTTGAAAACACAAAAGCTTCAACACCATCAATGATTTCTTTTTTGTATAAAATTCTATTTTCGTTAAACGTTTCAGACACTGCCGAAGGTGCAACCATTAAATCTTCATCATCTCCTGCATCAGCTAATAAAAGTGCTTGTGCTTCAGAAAGATTTTGCTGCAATGGCTGGTTTTTAGCGTCATTTTCATTATAAACCGAAACTCCAATTTTTAATTTTTCGGTTTCATATTTTGCGCCTCCATAGGCTATAAATCGTGAATAGTTCCTATCACTAAATTGGTAATCAACTGTAATCCTCATTTCAGAAGTTATAGGAAAGGTTGGATTGAATATGAGTTCACCAGCGTTATAGTCAATGATATAATCTTTATTTTCACCGCGCACAATCACTGCACCATTTACATAAACCGTTTCGCTTCCAGAGATAATTAACACATAGAGTTCACCATTTGAACCTTGGAGTTTGTAAGGGCCTTGATTGCCTTCTTGAGCCGTAAATTGACTTCGCCTAAACTGACCTCTAACAAGCGCTCCTGAAGCGAATAAGTTGGTTTCGGAGGTGTCTTTATCTAAGTTAACATTAACAGATAAACCTTGAACACGTTTTGTGAATTTAGCGAAATAAGAATCGTCATTTCTAAGATCAATATCACCTGCTCTAATATTCCAATCCTTACTTAGCAACTCAATAAAAATTTGATCAAACTCATCTAATCGTTGCGAATAACCACTTTCTTGCAACGGGATATTTGCATCTTGAATGGAAGCTCGTAGCGAAACCTTATCATTTAATTTTCCAGTAATTTGTAAATCTAGTTCACTGTTAAGCACAGAGTTTTGGTTATTACCAACGGTAACACCTCTTGAAATACTTCCTGAAGTGGTTAATCCATCAAACGGAATAAAAGTTTTGCGTTCACTTGGTTGGGATAGTTTGTATAGTTTATCTAAATTATCAGTATTCTCAACAATAATAGATTCATCCAACTCTTTATATGTTTTCGTGATGAAATCAGGAAATCGTAAATAGTCTATAATAAGCGAATCTGTTTCTATAGATTTTTTAAAGGTTAAAAGCGCTTTTTTAAAATCAATGTGATAATATGAACTATCAATAGTACTGTTGTCTTTTCGTTTTAGTAAAAACCAACTGTTATTAATGCTTACCGAATCAACTTTTATAGTATCATTTACAACTACTTTTTTACTTCTATAATTAGAAGTTTCTTCTTGTGCATAGATGCTAAATCCAAACAGAAAAATTAATAAAGTAGCGAATAATTTCATGTAATACATTAAACTAAAAACAACACAAATTATTTTGTTAATAGTTTTAGTTAAAACTGCTTTAAATTAATAGTGTAAAAGTAACGCATTATTTATTTTAGCTAAAACTCTTAATTAATTAAATGAAAATCATCTCATATAATGTAAATGGTATTCGTGCAGCACTTAACAAAGGCTTTATAGATTGGCTCATAAGTGCTAATCCAGATGTTATTTGCTTACAAGAAATAAAAGCCATGAAAGAACAATTGGACCTATCACTTTTTGAAGAAGCAGGTTACAAGTATAACTATTGGTTTAGTGCTCAAAAAAAAGGTTATAGTGGTGTCGCTATTCTTAGTAAGACTAAGCCAAATCATGTTGAATATGGAACTGGAATAGAATCAATGGATTTTGAAGGTAGAAATATTAGGGCAGATTTTGATAGTTTTTCAGTAATGAGTATGTACTTGCCATCAGGAACAAATATTGAAAGACTTGAGTTTAAGTTTAACTATATGGACGAAATTCAAGAGTATTTAATTGCATTACGTATTGAGATTCCAAACCTTGTGGTATGTGGAGATTATAATATTTGCCATGAAGAAATTGATATTCATAATCCTAAAATGAAGAATGTATCAGGATTTTTACCAGAGGAGCGCGAATGGTTAGGGGGTTTTATTAGCACAGGATTTATTGATACGTTTAGATATTTACATCCTGACAAACAAGAATATAGCTGGTGGAGTTATCGTGCAAATTCTCGTGCAAATAACAAAGGTTGGCGACTAGATTATGCAATGGTTACAAAACCTTTACAAGAAAACATAAAAAGAAGCGTTATACTCACCGAAGCAGTGCATAGTGATCATTGCCCAATTTTAGTAGAAATCAATTAAAAAGATATAAAATGATTAAAAGAAGTTTATTAATAGCATTAACATTAGTCTTAGCAGTTTCATGTGTATCGCCAAAAGTATATAAAGAATTGGAAGATAAGTATGCCAATTTAAAGAAAGAACATCGTAGCCTTACTGATGATCATGAAAAATTAATGCAAGAAAAATCAAAGTTAGAAAATGATATGGCTGCTTTGCAAAGTGATTATGATAAAACACTAATGCAACGGGATAAATTGCAAAGTGATTATAATGCACTTAAAGCCAATTATGATAATTTAAAAGCATCCTATGATGCTTTAGAGAAAAATAGTTCTGCGTCTATTGCTGAAAATTCAAAGAAAAACAGAGAACTCTTAGCACAACTTGAAGCCAAAGAACAAGCACTTGCTTCAGAGAATGCAAGACTTGAAGCGCTTAAAAAACAATTGGAAGACAGATCATCTCGAATAGCAGAATTAGAAAGTGTTATTGCAGCAAAAGACAAAGCAATGACCGATTTAAAGAACGCTATTTCAAGGGCATTAACAGATTTTGAAGGCAAAGGTTTAACGGTTGAATTGCGTGATGGAAAAGTATATGTTTCAATGGAAAACAAATTATTATTCCAATCTGGAAGTTGGGCAGTTGGTAGTGAAGGAAGAAAAGCTGTGGAACAATTAGCAAGTGTTTTGGCAGACAACCCAGATATTGCTATTTTAATTGAAGGTCATACAGATAATGTTCCTTATGCTGGGAATGCACAGTTGAGTGGTAATTGGGATTTATCTACAAAAAGAGCGACAGCCATTGTAAATATTTTAAGAGAAAATAATAAGATTAATCCAGAAAATTTAACAGCTGCAGGTCGTGGTGAATATGCTCCAGTTGCAACAAATGATACAGCTGAAGGCAAAGCTAAAAACAGACGTATTGAGGTTATTTTAACTCCAAAACTAGACGAACTTAGCAGATTGCTAAACGATAATTAGTAGCTGTCATTTCTTGCTGTTCACTGAGCACAGTCGAAGTGTGATGCGCAATCCATTAACGAATAGAATTATGTTAATTAAAACCTTTCAGTCCTTAAAACTCTGAAAGGTTTTTTATATTTATACCTTAAAAAATTTAAACAATATTAGACTGAGTTAGTCGAAGTCAATTTTGTAAGCGTTTAACTAAAAAATAGATTTCTGCTATTGTGGAATATAAATATGAAATACACAACTTTACCAAACACCAATATTAAAGTCAGTAAAATTTGCCTAGGCACAATGACTTGGGGAAATCAAAATACTGAAGCCGAGGGACATGCGCAAATGGATTTAGCGTTTCAAAAAGGCATTAACTTTTTTGATACTGCTGAATTATATCCAGTTCCAGCAGAAGCAAAAACTAGTGGAAGAACAAGCGAAATAATTGGTACGTGGTTTAAAAAAACCGGAAATCGTGATAAGATATTTCTGGCTAGTAAAATTGCAGGTCCTGGAGATTATACAGCGCACATTAGAACAACTGGTTTTGTAAAAGGAATTAAAGAGGCTATAAACAAAGAGTTAGCAAGATTACAAACAGATTATATTGATTTATACCAACTCCATTGGCCAGAACGTAATACGAATACTTTTGGGATTAGAGATTATAAACATGATGTTAATGATTCTTGGAAAGATAATTTTAATGAAGTGTTGCATACACTTGATGGTGTTATTAAAGAAGGTAAAATACGTCATGTTGGAGTTTCCAACGAAAAAGCTTGGGGGACAATGCGCTATTTAGAAGAATCTAAAACACACAGTTTACCAAGAATGAAAACCATTCAAAATGCATATTCATTACTCAACAGAGTTTTTGAAGGAGATATGGCAGAAATTGCCATTCGTGAGAATGTAAAATTATTAGCCTATTCACCAATGGCTTTTGGTGTATTGTCTGGAAAATACATTAAAGGCACAGCAGCAGATAATGCGAGATTAAAACTATTTCCCCGTTTTGCAAGGTATAGCAGCACACAGTCAACCGAAGCCACAAAAGAATATTTAACTTTAGCTGAAGAAAACAACATGAGTTTGGCACAAATGTCTTTAGCATTTGTAACACAGCAACCTTTTGTATTGAGCAATATTATTGGAGCAACAACTTTAGAACAGTTGGAAGAAAACATTAACAGTATTCATGTAGAATTAAGTAATGATTTGTTAGAAAAAATTAATGCTATTCATGCTAGAATTCCTAATCCTGCGCCTTAATTGATTGTATTATCCAACTAATAATGACACAAGAAATAGAGAGAAAGTTTTTAGTGAAGAGCAATGCTTATAAAGATGAATCAATAAGTAATATTAAAATTACACAAGGATTTCTGTCTACGGTTCCTGAACGATCAATTCGCGTTCGATTAAAAGGAGAAAAAGGATTTATTACAATAAAAGGGATTAGTAATGAATCTGGAATGTCTCGTTTTGAATGGGAAAAAGAAATAGATGTTAAGGATGTTTTGGATTTACTGAAAATTTGTGAATTAGGAGTTATAGAAAAAACGCGGTTTCACGTAAAATTTGAAGGGCATATGTTCGAAGTAGACGAGTTTTATGGAGAAAATGAGGGATTAATAATTGCAGAGATTGAATTAAACTCTGAAGAGGAAGAATTTAAAAGACCCAATTGGTTAGGAAAGGAAGTAACAGGGCAAGTTAAATATTACAATTCTACTTTAGTTAAAAAACCATATAAAGATTGGTAATGCATATAAAGTTTTTTGGACAAATAAGATTTGAAATTTATAATTATTAGAAAATATTTACATAAAAAAAGCCTTCCCAAAATGGAAAGGCTTTTTAATTATAATTGTATTATGTTACCATCTTTATCTTTAAAGTGGTACTCTAGATACGTGTAAGCATCTCTTGGTAATATTTTCACCCATTTTTTGTGTTCAAAATACCATTTTGAACGCATTGATGGAAAACCTTTCGTTAAAAAGGCTGCTATAAAAGGATGTGTGTTTAAGGTCACCTTTTTATAGTCTTTTTTAATAACTCGTTCTAAATCTTGTTTGATCTTTTCAAGGATCTTAATTGGTGCTTCAACCTCCTGACCATTAATAATCCCATCAGGATTTTCCTCTCTGGTTTTAATGTTCATTTCTGGTCTTACACGTTGTCTTGTTATTTGTATCAAGCCAAATTTACTTGGTGGCAAAATTTTGTGTTTTGCTCTATCATCTTTCATTTCATCACGAAGATGATTAAAAAGTTTTTTGCGGTTTTCTGCATGGTTCATGTCAATAAAATCTACTACAATAATACCTCCCATATCACGCAAGCGTAATTGTCTGGCCATTTCTGTAGCTGCAATTATATTAACTTCAAATGCAGTATCCTCCTGGTTTGTTGCCTTGTTAGATCTGTTTCCACTGTTAACGTCAATAACATGAAGTGCTTCAGTGTGTTCTATTACTAAATAAGCTCCTTTTGACATTGAGACAGTACGACCAAAGGATGTTTTTATTTGCCGCTCAATTCCATGTTTTTCAAATATTGGAACATTGCCTTGATGCAACTTAACAATTGATTCTTTTTTTGGTGCAATCTCTTGCACATAATCTTTAATTTGAATGTAAAGCGCTTCATCATCAACTATGATTGATGTAAAAGAGTCATTAAAAATGTCTCTTAAAATTGAAGATGCTTTATTTAATTCTCCTAAAACTTTGCTAGGATGAGGTGCTTTGTAAAGCTTTTTACACATTGCCGTCCAACGACTAAGCAAATTTTGTAAATCTCTATCTAGTTCCGCTACTTTTTTGCCTTCTGCAACAGTACGAATAATTACTCCAAAACCTTTTGGTGTAATACTTTTCACCAATCGTTTAAGTCTATCTTTTTCTTCCTTGCTTTCAATTTTTTGAGAAACTGAAATTCGGTCAGAAAAAGGAACTAAAACAATATATCTACCAGCTATAGACAACTCCGAACTAATTCGCGGTCCTTTAGTAGATATTGGTTCTTTTACTATTTGTACTAATACAGATTGATTTGATTTTAAAGCGCTAGTCATACTACCGTTTTTATCAATATCTTTTTCAAATGGGAAATCCTTTAAAGAATAATCTCTAAGTTTACCTGTGCTTACACGTTTTACGAATTTTAAAAGAGAAGGAAGTTTTGGGCCTAAATCATGATAATGCAAAAACGCATCTTTTTCATAACCTACATTAACAAATGCAGCATTAAGGCCTTGGACAGATTTTCTAACTTTGGCGATAAACACATCACCAACCGAAAATTTATTGTCATCCTCGTCTTTTTGTAATTCAATAAGTTTTCCATCTTTTAATAAGGCAAAATCAACAGCGTCAGAACTAGAACGAATAATAAGTTCTTTATTCATATTGTTAATTTGTATCCATACAATTAAGTACAGATGGATTATTTATTATTTGATCACAGGTTCCCGAACTTTTCGGGATAAATCTGTAAAATTCATAATAATGCTAAGGTATAAGCATTAATTAATCATGAATTTAATATCAAAGAACGTTTTTAAATAAAATTGAAAAAGTAGTTTTAAAACTACTTTTTCAAATTATTTTTTCTTGTGACGATTAGCGCGTCTTCTTTTCTTACGCTTATGCGTCGCT
>Ga0075467_10001612_pt1 | contig 18628 bp, 17 predicted proteins | sample DEB08_DNA_9_FD_75067 | JGI IMG/M metagenome (GOLD analysis project Ga0075467, IMG submission 75067) | Aqueous microbial communities from the Delaware River and Bay under freshwater to marine salinity gradient to study organic matter... | ecosystem: Environmental > Aquatic > Marine > Coastal ... | reverse complement strand
GCAGGGCAAGTGGCAGGGGCAGCAGATTGTGCCCGAATCTTGGGTGCGAGACTCGTTGATCGCTGATGCGCCACACCTGTTGGCGACAGCCCATCCTGAATTTCCGGTATCTTATGGTTACCAATGGTGGCTACCGGTCAGTGACGAAGGTGAGTTTTCGGCAATCGGAGTCTACAACCAATTTGTTTTCGTCAACCCGCGACGAAATGTGGTGATCGTCAAGCTGTCTGCCAACCCGAAGTATGGACTGACAAATGATGAGTCATCCTATCGGGAATTGGAGAGCTTTGAGTTTTTTCGGTCGATTGTGGGCCAGCTCTATCTAATATAGCGATGATTCACGATTCACGATTCACGATTCACATAGGTATAGTGGATAAGTGCAGAGGATAGGTGCAAAGGATCGCCTGCTAGTCGCTAATCAACACAGCGCTAATAGATAAAGCGCTAATGGATAGCGTCGTCATCAAGGGATGGAAACATGAGTTACCGACAAACCCTCATCGATTTGATCAAAGCACCCTCAGCGGTGCCGGTTGAACAACTAGACATTACTGTTGGCACCGTCAAGACCGCGTACCTTCAGGCAGGCAACGGCCCAGCGGTTATTTGTCTGCATGGCGCGGGCGCGGGCGCGGTGACATGGTATCCGTCGCTGGGAGCCTTGGCAGAAAAATATCGAGTAATTGTTCCGGATATCATCGGCTACGGCGAATCTGATAAGCCTGATGGGGCTTATGACAGACCATTTTTTGCCGCTTGGCTGCGCGACTTTATGCTGGCGTTGGGTATCGCAAGAGCGCACATCGTGGGCTTGTCTCAGGGTGGTGCCATCGCGCTGCAGCTGGCACTGGAAAATCCAGCGTTGGTAGGCAAGCTGGTGCTGGTTGACTCTGCTGCCTTGGGTGCGCAACCGTCGTTACTGTCATTTATCTCCATGTTGTGGATGAACCTGTTGCCGTCAAATGCGGCCAGTCGGTTTCAATCACGGTTTCTGCTCAATGATACGGCCAAGCGGGCGCCTGCCCATCGGCACTATTCCGTAGAGGTGCTGAAGAAGCTGGGCGGTAAACAGGCTTTTTCTCAGGGCCGGGGCGCCGCGGTGGCGCCAATGGCTGAGGCGGAACTGCAGTGTATTGACCATCAAACCCTGATTGTATGGGGCGAGGATGACAATTTTTTTCCCATGAGTCATGGTCAAGCCGCAGCCGAGAAGATGCCGAACGCCAGCTTTCAGTCTATTCCAGGGGCAGGACATTTGCCGCTCATGGATCAACCCGAAATATTCAATCAAGCCCTGCTGAAGTTCCTGGCAAGTTAAGGGCGTGGTGCGCAGAAAAATTAATGACGGAGACAGTTCATGGCCGAATTACGCGAGTTACTCCACGCAGAATTATTAGCTTCACTGCCTGACAAAGACCCCATTGTTATGGTGAATCTGGTCCGCTTTCGCGAACATTCTTTAGATGGCGACGGGTCGGGCTGGGATGCTTACAGTCGTTATAGTAAAGCTGATATGCCGTTGTTGCGAAAAGTCGGTGGCACAGTGTTGTGGGCCGGACGTGTGGCGGCGATGGCGTTTGGCGTGGCGGACGCGGGCCGTTGGGACTGGATTGTGCTGGTGCAGTATCCCTCGAAAGCGGCTTTCTTGGAGATGATGACCTCCGCCGATTATGCCCGCATCAACACTGACCGAGAAAATGGGGTCGAAGACCACCTGATTTTCGCCGCTGATGAGACCTACTCGAAATTGGCGAAGCCCAGCACGAGGTGAACTTTTGCCATCCTGGTGCTTCGAAGCCGTTCAATCATAGGAGAAGTTCAAATGATTCATGGGTCCTGCCATTGCGGCATCGTCACCTGGTCCTTCAACCGCCTACCTGAGTCAGCAACAGCCTGTAACTGCACGGTCTGTAGGCGCTATGGTGCGCTCTGGGCCTATGATTATGAGAATCAAGGCGTGAAGGTTGCCGGTCCGACGAAGCTCTACATCCGTGATGAGTCACTGGCATTTCATTTCTGTGGACAGTGTGGCTGTGTCGCTTATTGGCGGGCGATTCAATCAGATGCAGAAGGCGGGCACCGTATTGCCGTCAATTTGAGACTGACGGAGCCTGAGCCGATCGCACACATTCCCATCCGCCATTTCGACGGGTTCGATCGGTTTTTAGACCTGCCGCAGGATGGCCGGTGCGTCACTGATTATTGGTTCTAGTTATTGGTTCTAGTTATTGGTTCTAGTTGATGCCTAATTTGAGCATCGAGGGGCAAGCTTAGTGCCGGTCAGCGTCTCAATGGTGGCCATGCCAAATACCCTTGGGCTTGCGCGACATTTTGACGCTTTGCTCTTAAGTTAAACTATGGTTTACTTTTTGCCTCATCAAGCCTCAGGGCCAGGACCGTTGTATGCGCAATATTCTTAAGATTCTTCTGGGCTTTGTCGCCTTGCTCGTGGTGATTGTGGTGGCCAGAACGATGCTCCACCAGCCGACAACCGAGGCGGCTGTGCAGCCAATTGATGTTGCGGTAGATGAAGCGCTGATTGCCGCGCATCTATCCCAAGCTATTCAGATGCCAACGGTGTCTTTCGAGACCGCCAGCGAAGGCAATGTGCAGGTGTTTAGGGCTTTCATTGACTGGGTCAAGGCAACCTATCCCGAAGTGAATCAGGTGATGACCTTGGAACAGCTGGAGTACACACTACTGTACAAGTGGCAGGGCAGTGATCCGACCCTGCAACCCATCCTGCTCACGGGGCACTATGATGTGGTGCCAGTGATTCCCGGTACCGAAGACCTCTGGTTGCACCCACCCTTTGGCGGCGAAGTTCATGATGGTGTGATCTGGGGGCGGGGGGCGCTAGACGATAAAAGTGCTGTGGTGGCCATGCTGGAAGCCGCGACTTGGCTGATCCAGCAAGACTTTGCGCCTGAGCGTACAGTGTATTTCAGCTTCGGTCATGATGAGGAACGAGGCGGGGGCGCCGGCGCCGCCGCGGTAACAGAATACCTGGCGCAGGCAAAGGTGCAATTGGCCTGGAGCCTGGATGAGGGTTCGTTTTTGTTCGACAAGATGTTGCCGGGCGTTGAGCGCTTAATGGCGGCGATTAACGTCGCCGAAAAAGGTAGCGTGACCCTCGCCGTCGTCGCCAAGGGGGTTGGTGGCCACTCGTCCATGCCGCCCCAGCATACCGCTGTGGGGATTCTGGCGGAGGCCATTACCAAGCTTGAGAACCAGCCTGTGCCCGGTGGTCTGGAAGGCTTGAGTCTCGATATGTTTGATGTGATCAGTCGTGACATGCCCTTTGTGGCGCGCATGATGTTTGCCAATCGTTGGTTATTCGGCAATATCCTCGAAGAGCAACTAGCGAAGCAAACTTTTACCAATGCTATGTTGCGCACCACCACCGCGCCCACCATGTTAAGTGCGAGCATCAAAGCTAATGTGCTGCCGATAGAGGCCACGGCCATCGTCAATTTTCGAGTCCATCCGCGAGACAGTGTGCAGGGAGTGGTGGATTATGTAACAGGGCTTGTCGGTAACGAGAATGTTTCAGTGAGTGTCAGCGGTGGTGGTGGTCGTGGTGCATCAGCGGTGTCAGATAAAGACTCGGCCGGCTTTAAACTTATCGGGCAAGCGGTGCAGGAAGTTTACGGGGACGTGTTAATTGTGCCGGGACTGATGATCGCGGCATCTGACAGCGTTCACTATAGTCAGGTTGCGGATAATTCATTCCGGTTTAATCCCATGGTAGTGACCAGTAGCGATCTCACTGGATTCCATGGGACGAACGAAAAAATATCAGTGGCCAACCTGGTACAGGGCACTCGAACCTATGTTCAGGTGCTGCGTCACGGCGCTCACTAACCGCGTTTTACAGGGACTTGCGTCGCAAGCGGCGCATACCCCCTAACCAGCGATCAATGTCGTCACCCTTGCGGCGCACATAGTCCTCAACTTCAGGATGAGGCAACACATAGAAGCGTTCTTCACGCAGGGTCTGTAATACGGTCTGTGCAAGTTGCTCAGGTTCGATGATGCCGTCTGTTTGACCATCACCCAGGCTTCTGGGGGCCATGGCTGTGTTGACGCCTTGCGGGCAAAGTACAGACACCCTGATGCCATCATCGCCGTGAGTAATGGCGAGGAACTCAGCAAATTTCACCGCGGCGGCTTTGGTGACAGTGTAAGGGCCAGAGCCCATGGCGGCCAACAGGCCCGCGGCTGAGGCGGTATTGAGCAGGTAACCGTCGCCCCGTTCGATCATGGATGGCAACACGGCACGAGCCGCGTAGATGTGTGACATGACATGTAGGTCCCACTGGGCTTGCCAGACGTCGTTAGGTGCATCGGTCAAGACCCCAGAGCCACCGGCGCCAGCGTTGGAACAAAATACGTCAATCCGGCCCTGGCTCGCCAGGGTGCGATCCACCAGGTCGATGATTTGTGCTTCGTTGGTCACATCGCATACTTCACCGATACAGCCAATTTCTGCGGCGGCAGCCTTTACGGCAGCCTCGTTTAGATCCACCAGAACGATGGATGTTGCCCCTTCGGCGAGAAACGCCTTGGCCATTGCCTTGCCGATACCACCGCTGCCGCCGGTGATGACGACGACCTTATCTTGCATTTCCATGGTTTGATTCCTGTTGTCAAAAGTGAGGAGAGGGGGCCTGCGAACTGCAGTCGCAGGGGGCTTCATTGGTCAATGAGGTTTCTCAGAGTTTGTACACGCGGGTCGCCGTGCCGCTGAACAACGCGTGTTTATCTGCCTCTGCAAAGTCAGCGGTAAGCTTCTTCATCGCATTCCAGTAAACCTGGTAAGACAAGGACAGCTTGTCGACGGGGAAGTTGCTCTCGAACATGCAACGCTCCGGGCCAAAACAGTCGATGGCGTAAAGATAATAATCTCGCTGGGCCGCGACCACTTCATCGGACGTTGGCGGTGTTGCGCCCTGTTCCCAGCCATAGCCATTGCAGGGCATGGCCAGTCCGCCAATTTTCGCCACGACATTGTCACAGCGAGAAATCGCGAGGATATCTTTCTTCCATTGCTCGAACACCTGATCATGCTTGTCCGCAAAGGGCCCGACTCGCACTGGGGAACCGAAGTGGTCGAGAACCATCACGGTATTCGGGTTGGCCTGGGCCAGGGCCAGATAATCTTCGTTTTGGAAGTGGTAGTGCCAGGTGTCATAGGTCAAGCCCAGTTCGCCGAGTAAGGCGACGCCGCGGCGAAACGCAGGTTGCCGATACAGGTCTGGCATAGGCGTGGCATTTAGCCAACCGGTGACTTGGTCAGCATCATGGGCGCCGCCCTGGCGAATACCGCGAAATAAGCCTTTACTCGCGGTTGCATGGGCGTCCAAGACTTCGCGAATCAGTCCTGGGTCCTGGGTCAGATCAGTGTGGGCCACTAGCGCGGCGATCTCGGCCTTACCCTGGCCACGGCTGGCTTGGGCGGCGGCGGTGACAAATTCGGTTTCGCCGACGGGATACAGATGGGCGGGGCCTGTGGTGTGATATTCAGTACCACACTCCATAAATACGGTCTTTTTGATGTTGTGGCCTGACTCGGTGTCATTCCACAGATCTTCAAGCAGAAACGGCGGTAACATGCCGCCAGCAACGCCACGCCACATATGATGATGGGGGTCGACGATCTCACGCTCTGGATCGACTATAGGTTCAATAACCTGATTGAGCCAAGCTTTCTGTTCTGCTGTGGTGAGTGCCATAGGTATCCCTGCTTGTCGATAAGAGTACTGATGCGAGTACAGATACTACCGTGAAAAACCCGCTTAAGTCTCGCAATCTTCGCTGGCCTGTCTTAGCAGTGCCTGCTCGAAGACAGTGGCGTCTTTTTCTTTTTTGATTTCATCAAACAAGCGTTCGGCCTGAGGGTAATTCAGACGCAGATACGCTAGCCACTGTTTGACTCGATTGCCGAGAAATTTCGCGGGATACAAGGGTTTCGTGATGATGTAATAGTCCCATATGAGGCGCGACACCTGAGCCCAGCGCATAGGTACATAATCTCTGTGCTCGGCGGCGGCCTTGATGGCCAAGGCCAGATCAGGCCGCGCTAGAATACCGCGCCCCAGCATGAAATCGTCACACCCGGTTTGCTCGACACAGCGTTGCCAATCCTGAGGCGACCAGATTTCACCATTGGCAATAATGGGAATTTTCAGCGCCTCACGGATCTGGCCGATATATTCCCAGTAGGCCGGTGGTTTGTAGCCGTCTGCCTTGGAGCGGGCGTGGACCGTGAGTTCAAAGGCGCCGGCCGCGGCGACCGCCTGGGCATTCTCCATAAAGAGACTGCGGTCGTTAAATCCCAAGCGAATTTTTGCGCTGACGGGAATTGAAGGGGGTACATTGCGGCGTACCGCATCGACAATCGCATAGATCTGTTCGGGATATTGCAGCAGGCAAGCGCCGCCATTGCTGTTATTCACAGTCTTGGTCGGACAGCCGAAGTTCAAATCGATGGCGATGGCACCCAATTCGGCGGCCTTGCGGGCATTATCGGCCAAGGTTTGGGGGCAGCCGCCGAGCAGCTGCAATTTGATGGGGGTGCCACTGGCGGTACGGCTGTTGGTGTCGAGTTCCGGGCAGTGTTTTCTGAAGGTGCGTTCGGGCAAAACCTGGCGATTGCTGACTCGGACAAATTCGGTAACACAGCCGTCCAGCCCGCCCAGGCTGGTGAGCAGAGCGCGCATATGCAGATCAACGACGCCCTCCATGGGGGCTAATACTAGGCGCATAAGATTGATTGGACCGAGATAAGAACGGCGGCCATTGTACCTTGGTTTTTGACTGGATTGCTGAAACAGTTGCCGAAACAGTTGCTGAAATCGTCCGAGCGACGGTTTCAGCTGCCCACTAAATGGGGTCCACGTGGCGCAGCCAGAGCCCGCCACCCCGGTGAGGGCGAGGGTCGTAAGATCGATGGCCGAGCAGTCGTTGAACTCGAGGCGACTGTTGGGCAAGGTCTGCATCAGTGTAATCGATGGGGCTGGATTCTTCTGGCGTCAGCCAGCCGAGGACGAAACTCAGATGCATGGCGCGCCGCCAATGATCGGTGGTCTGGTTAGCGCCGCCGCCGTGAATGAGTTTGCCAGAATATATCAGGGCATCGCCCGCTTGCATTTCTGCCGGGTAGGAAAGACTGGGATCGGCTTGTTGCCCATAGTCAGGCCAGAGGTGACTTCCGGGAACCACGCGAGTGGCGCCCAGTTCATCGGTAATATCATGCAGCGCGATCATCGCGCTTAAGGTTGCCTCTGGGGAGTCAGGCCAATGGGTCTCAGAGACATAGGGCCAATTACCACAATCCCGGTGTAGCACTTGGGCTTTAGATCCGGGCCCGATCAGCATGGCTTGGGCGGTGTTAACCCAGTAGGAGCCACAATGAGGTAGCAGTACTGCATCAGCCAGGGCAGCATAGATCGGGTTGTCGAGCATGTGAAAATAGGCGGGTGAAATCTTACCGAGGCTGGAAAAGCGGATGGTGTTGCTGCCCACAAAGCTCTTGCCATCGTCACCCAGCCCTTGGGTCGCCGCGCCTGCCTGGAAATCAATGGCGGCGGCCGTGATGGCCACGTCCATGGTCTGAATGAGATCACGATCGAACATGCCTTTGATGATCAGGCCGCCATCTTCTCGAAGCGCCGTCAGTAGGGTGCTCAGCGGTGCGTCTGCCGAAATCTCTTGTATCGCCATTGAATTAACCCCCGTGGCCTGTGGCAGTGCTGTCGTCGATGTGGATATTTGAGCCAAGAGGGTAACACAGCAGAGGGTAAAACAGGTATCAGCGGCGGTATCTTCATCGATCAGACCGGTCTTCCAGCAGCGCATGCCGCCCGCCAACTTCTGGCTTTGTCGAGGCTGGTCAAACTTTGTCGCTGGGTGCTTACAGTGAATCTAGCCTCGTGCCCATTCTGGTTGAGGATTGCGCCCGATCAAGACTTGTAACGGGATTACTTGTCTAAATTGAAGCGCCGCCGGCCTCGACCGTCATCGTTTATTGAGTTACGTCATTTTTACGGTGCTCGGGGACGGACATGATTGGAAGGTCCGTTGCATTGGTTTTTTGCGTCGCTTAAATGCGCAGCTTGAACGCACCGATCGGTGAGGTTGCCGCTGACAGAGGTGTGATTCAGGTAATCACACTAACTATAAATAAAAGGGGTATAGCAATGAGTACCACCAGAGAAATGTTAGATGTTAAAGGCGATGAAGTTTGGTCAATTCTGGCGTCCCAGTCAGTGTACGAAGCAGTGGCTCTGATGGCGGACAAGGAAGTCGGGGCTTTGATGGTGGTGAATGATCAGGCGCGTTTGATGGGTATTATTTCTGAACGTGATTATGCCCGCAAGGTGATTTTAAACAACAAATCATCAAGAGACACATTGGTTGCTGACATCATGACCCGCAACGTGATTTATGTGGGTCCGAGCACTAACGCAGATACCTGCATGTCATTGATGAGTCAGAAGAAGATCCGTCATCTGCCTGTGGTGGAAGACCATATTCCGCTAGGCATGATTACCGTGGGTGATCTGTTGAAATTTATTATCCAGGATCAGGAGCTGACCATCGAAGAGTTACAGAGCTATATCCTTGGCGAGACCGGCGGAGAGGGCTAGCCGCAGACTAGTCGCTTGTTGGGTTGCCGAATAGTCGTTCGCTATTGAGCCATTGGCTACTAAGCTGTTGGCTACTAAGCTATTGGCGATTAAGTAAGGATCTGCCTGATCCCGGCGTAGCAGCGATCGGTGCGTTTGAAGTGATATGTGCTGATGCCGAGCTGCTGAGCCTTTAGGATATTGGGCAAGCTGTCGTCAACAAACAGGGTCTTGTTGGGCGACAAATTAAATCGTTGCAGCGTCAGTTGAAAAATGTCCGCGCCAGGTTTCATACAGCCCTCATGCCCTGAGATCACGATACCGGCAAACAGTTTGAAAAAATCCAGATGCCTGACGTGAGCATAGGTTTCTCGGGACATATTCGACAGACAAACTAATTCAAAACCGCGATCATGGATTTCCCTCATGAGTTCAACACTGGCAGGAATAGGCAGCAAGGATTGTTTAGCAGCGTCTAACGCCGCCGCGATGACTGACATAGGCAGGCCGGTTCTGGCGCTGACCCCACCAGCCACGGTTGTCTCTGCGACTTTGCCGTGATCCATGTCGAGCCAGTCTTGATGCCCAAACAGTTCATCCCGTAACAGCTGCAGATCCGAGTTCGGTAGCTTGAGGCTCGCCAGAACCTGCTCGGTGTTCCAATCAAGTAGAACATTACCCAGATCGAAAATTACAGTGGTGATCAAGTTGGGTGCTATTTCGGGGCCTGGTTGATATGGCATAAAAAGGCCTCGTCTAAGTGCCGGAAAATTGGGTTTAAATGACAGCGGCTAGAGTGTACTGGGGCGCTGTCACTGCCGCGATGAGTTCAGTACACTGTTGCCATTGCCATTTGTTTGGCGGTGCCGCCGAAGTGACAGTATAACAGGCGATGATAAGTCAGACATGAATGACGTAACCATAAAAGAGGCAGGTGACATGGGTAATGTATTTCTATTGATAATGGCATCGATGATGAGCAGTACATTGGTCGAGAGCCGCCCACCTGCTGAGGCACTGCGCTTGACGGTGTTCGATTGTGGCAGTCTGCGGCTGGAGGATGTGGCGAGTTTTGGCCTCGCGAATGCTGACACCCCCGTGCGTGACTTATTTGTGCCGTGCTACCTCATCGAGCACCCGCAGGGCAATATGATCTGGGATACGGGCTTGCCCCTGGCGTTTGCCGGTCAGGGTCGGATGGATTTGCAACCCGGTGCCACCGTGCTCTACGAGCAGTCGTTGCTGGATCAATTAGCGGCCCTTGGTCTTGGGCCGACAGATATCAACTACCTGGGTTTGTCCCACATGCATTTTGACCATACCGGGGCCGCCAATGCCTTTCCAGCATCCAGGCTGTTAATCCAAAGTACGGAATATGAGGCGGCCTTCGAGCATGCCAGCGACTACCCTGTGTTTGATCCGAGTCTGTACGAAGGTCTCAGGGGTAGCGCGGCGACGAAGCTCGAGGGCGATTATGATGTGTTTGGCGATGGTAGCGTCATGATCCTGTCACTGCCTGGCCATACGCCAGGCCATCAGGCGCTGGCGTTGAAGCTCGCCGACACCGGTCACCTAGTGCTGTCAGGTGACCAATATCATTTCCGAGCGAGCCGAACGCTGCACAGTGTGCCCGAATTCAACCACAATCGAGAGGCGACGCTGGCCTCCATGGCTAAGTTAGAGGCCTATTTGGTGGCCAATCAGGCGACCCTGTGGATTGAACATGATCAGGCGCTGGCAGATTCGCTGCAGCTGGCACCCGCCTTTTATGAGTAGCGCGCGAGCTATGAGACGGCCTATAAAGGGTTCTATATCGGCTTCTGCCAATTGCGCCGGTTTTCAGGGCGTTTGGATGAAGACCGGTGGCTGGGTGGCCATCGTATTGAGCCTGTTGAGCGCTAACGCCAGTGCGGAACCAAATGCGCGTCAGCTGCAGCTACTGGCCAATAACTGTTTGCAGTGTCATTCGAATCCGGCCACAGGCTCGCCGCAAATGGGTCGGTTTGAGGATTGGGCGGCAGTACGCGTGCAAGACCCGGCCGTAACGCTGAATCATGTGGTCCTGGGTGTTCGTGGCATGCCGCCTCTGGGGTATTGCAGCGCCTGCAATGAGGAGGATCTAAGGGTCCTTGCGGGCCTCGTTGCGGGCTTGTCGAGCCGTGTTGCAGATGAATCTAGCCCGGGAGAGACACCTTGAAGCGTCGACAATTTATCCAGAGTTCCTTGGCCCTAGGTGCGACAGCGACCTTGGGCACTATCGCCAGTTGTGGCGGCCGTGGCTCGGAACCCCAGGCGCCGCTACCCTTTACCCCCGGTCAACCCTTGCCCTGGACTAACTGGGCCGGTAATCAGGCTTGTGTACCCCAGTGGCGCTATGCGCCCGCGAACGAAGATGAGCTGATTTCGGCGCTCAAGGCCGCTCAAGGGGTGATCCGGCCAGTGGGTGCCGGTCATTCCTTCAGTGCCGTGACCACCACCGATGACAGTATGATATCCACGGATCTGCTCGCCGGACTGGTCAGTCATGATCCCGTTGAGTTGCAGGCGACACTGCGTGCCGGTACGCGTCTCAACGCCCTGGGGCCCTTGTTGGCGCCTATCAATCAGGCCCTGCCGAATATGCCGGATATGGACTACCCCTCGTTGGGAGGGGCGCTGGCGAACGCTGTGCATGGCACGGGCGTGGGTTTTCAGTCCATGAGTGCCTATGTCACAGGGCTTAAGCTAGCCACTGTCGGTGGTGATCTGGTGACCTGCAGTGCCGAGAAAAATCCGGATATCTTTCAAGCAGCGCTAACCCACGTGGGTGCGCTGGGCGTGGTCAGCGAATATACCCTGCAGAATCAAGCTCCGTTCGAGCTGACCGAGGTTAACGGAATCGCCAAGGTCGAGGACGTGTTCGACAACATGGAGCAGCTGTGCCGAGAGAACCGGCACTTTGAATGCTACCTGGTGCCTTATTCCACGCTGTGCAGTACCGTTACCACCAATATTCGACAACCCGGTGATGCGGCTGTGGGCGAAGACGATCCCGATGGCGCCAATACATTGCGTAGTGTGTTTGAAGCCACGACCTGGATTCCTGGCATCGGCAGCGACCTGTATGACTTTGTTCTCAGTCAAGCGTTTAGCGATACGACAGATTTGGTGCGAACTGGACCCTCCCATGTTGTGTTTGCCCATCCTCGATTGATGCGGTTTCGAGAAATGGAATACACGGTGCCTGCGGAGTTGGGCGTCACTTGTGCGCGAGAAATATTAGCGACCATTCAGTCCAAGGGACTGGGTTTAAGTTTTCCCATCGAGTTCCGTTATGTGAAGGCGGACGATATTTGGCTGTCGATGTTTGAGGGTCGTGATGGTTGTACTATCTCGATTCATCAATACGGTGACCTGGACTATAAGGCGCCATTCGCAGAGATTGAGAAGATCTTCTGGAAATATGGCGGTCGGCCTCACTGGGGCAAGATCCACACCATGACGGCCGCAGCATTAGCGCAGGCCTATCCGCGTCATTGGCAGGACTTTCATGAAGTGCGGCGGGCCCTTGACCCCACGGGCAAGCTGATGAACGCCCATCTGCGATCGATTTTCGAGGCTTAAGCCATCCAGTACGTCGGTCAGCCTCGAGGATGGGTTGGCCGGCGCTGGTCTGATGTCAGCCCGCTATTGCTCGAATGGCCATGAGCTTTGAGCGGAACTCCACTGAGCCGACCTGAGAAGCTGATGGCTGGCTCGAGAACTGAGCGACGACGGTATTTGTCGAGCCATTGATGTAAATAACCTGACCATGGATGCCCACTGCCGCGTACTCTTGTTTCGCGGGATCGAGAATCCACCACATATTCTTGTAGTACTGCCAGGGTTCGTTGCCATACAGGGTGTTTTTGGCGTATCGCTGCTGATCATCTGCATTCAGATTGAGGATTTCATCGATCCACTTTTCGGGCACCAGCTGTTCGCCGTTGGCCTGGCCGCGATTGAGAATGAGCTGGCCGAATAAGGCGGCATCTCTCAAGGTGCTGGTCATGCCGCCGGTGGCGACCGGCATATAAGCCCGGTCGACGACGATGGCGGCATCATGATAAGTCCCTAGTCGAGACCAGATGTGTTTGCCAATAAACTCCTGCAACGGCAGGCCTGATAGGCGCGCGATTAGCCAGCCGATGACATCAGCGTTCGCCGAGTTGTACTCAAACAGATCGCCCGGTTGCTGAGCGCTGTCCGCTTGAATGAATTTCTCGAGGAAGTCATAAATACCGTAAATATCAGCATTTTCGGGCTGGGCGTCTTGAGCGCCGGGCACGAATGCTAAACCCAAAGCCGGCGCGTAGTAGCGCAGAAATTCTGAATCGGGATCCACATAGTTTTCCTTAAAGGCGATGGCCGAAGCGTGATTCAGCACGTCCTGAATACTGGCGCGATCGAAGCCTGAGCCTCTGAGTTCTTCAATATACCGTCCGGGTGAAGACTTCAGGTCGATGTCGAAGGATTCCATTAAGACTCCCAGTGCGACGCTGACCAAAGATTTAGTCATGGAAAACCAGATGTGGCGACTGTGCTCTGAGAAACCGTTGAAGTAGTTTTCATAGAGAATCTGATTGTCACGTAGCACCAGAAAACCGTCTGCATCGTGTTCTTCCAGTAGGCGGTCGAGGGTCAGTTCATGGCCGTTGGCATCTTTGATTTTGCGTTGGCCCAAATTAGCATCAATTGAACTCACCAGTTTTGGCAACTCACCGCCGCGGGGCAACATCGCCGTATGTGCCACCGAGTCCATGTTCCAGAAGCTCCAGGTATTGAACGGCGTGCGGGCGTAGTTAGCAAACGTCACCTGGCTTTCTCGGGTGGCTGGGAATGAACACATAACGTTAGGGTGCTGATGCTTCATAGCGGGTTTACTTGGCAGGAGTTAGGTCAGCACGATACCACAGCTTGAACCGGGTGTATGGGGATTAGCGGCCCTTAATCACGGCGAAATACCCGTCTGCCTGACGCAGTGATTTGGCTTCTGCGAGAACCCACAAGAACCGTGTCAGACGTCGCGGGACGGGATCGGTGTGGAAGCACGTCGCCATTCTTTGGTTATGATTGTTTGTTATTCACGGTTCAAGTAGGAATATTGTGTGCCAGAATCGGCCAGCTCGATGGGTTGCCCTAGCGCTGTTCATCAATGCCGTTGCTCCGGCAGCTGAGCCTCGGGTCTGGATCATGCTCAGTGGATTAATTGTCCCTGCTAATATCAACACTGGGTTCAATTCACTACAATAGGGTCATACACTCTAAGGTAAGGGAAACTTGATGCTCAATACGTCATTGGCACAATCTGTTATTGATCATGGGATTTCGCTGGGCGCAGACTTCGCAGAACTGTTTGTCGAGCGCAGTCAGACCAATATGGTGAGCACGCTGAGTAGCCACGTGCAATCGGTCCAGTCCGGTATCGATTTTGGTGTCGGTGTGCGCTTGGTCTATGGCACTAAAGAGCTATACGGCTATACCAATAAGGCTGAAGAAGACGAGCTGAAACGCATTATCTCAGAGCTGGCGGCGAAAGACCGCCGGGACCCGCGAATTTCATTCACGAACTTTGACTATCGGCAGGTTGAGGACAAACATGCCGCAAATCGTCTGTTGTCGACAGACCCAGAAGTCGACAGCAAAGTGGCGTTCCTGTTGGCTACGGATAAGGCCGCGCGAGCAGCGAGCAACATGATCTCGCAGACCCGCGGCACCTGTGGTCAGGTAGAGCAGAAGATCGAGCTATTCAATAGTGAAGGCCTGCACACCGGTGATATCAGAAACTACACGAGAGCATTTTTGGTGGCGATTGCCTCTGACGGCTCGGAACAGTCTACGGGCAGCTGGAACGATGGCGGCTTGATGGGTTGGGAGCTGGTTGAGCGGATGAACAGCGAGGCCGCGGGTAAAGAGGCAGCGCGCCAGGCGTTGGTGAATCTCAGTGCCAAGCCCTGTCCTTCCGGTCGTATGCCCGTGGTGCTGGGTAACGGCTTCGGTGGCGTGATCTTTCATGAAGCCTGCGGGCATCTGTTGGAAACCACGTCGGTGGCGAAAAAGGCCTCAGTGTTCCATGACAAGATGGGCGAGATGATCGCCAACCCAGTGGTGAATGCAGTTGATGATGGCACCATGATCAAGGAGCGGGGCTCCATCAATATCGATGACGAAGGTCTGGATTCACAACGTACCCAACTGATTAAGGACGGTAAGCTCACGAGCTTTTTGGTGGATCGGATCGGTTCCCAGCAAACGGGTTTTGCTCGCACCGGCTCCGGTCGACGAGAATCCTATAAATATGCGCCGGCGTCCCGTATGCGCAATACCTTTATCGAGCCGGGTAATGCCGAGCTAGACGATATGATCGGCTCCATGGAGCGGGGCATCTACGCTTCCCATATGGGGGGTGGCTCCGTTCAACCGGGCACTGGTGAATTCAACTTTGCGGTTACCGAGGGCTATTACGTTGAGAACGGCAAGATACTCTACCCGATCAAGGCCGCTACCTTGATTAGCACGGGTCCAAAGGTGCTGAAGGAAATTTCCATGGTGGGTAAAGATTTTGCACTGGCCAGTGGCACCTGTGGCTCGGTGTCGGGCTCAATACCGACGACCGTGGGTCAGGCGACCCTGAAAGTCGATGATATCCTGGTCGGAGGGAATGCCTGATGGCGCTGCAACAGAACGCCGATCAGATACTCGACCTGGTAAAAGCCGCTGGCGCCAGCGGTGATTTGATTATCGACCAAGGTCAATCACTGTCTCTGAAGGCCAGAGAAGGGGCGCTGGAAGAGTACAAGGTAAGCTCCAGTCAGATACTAGGTTTACGGGTTATTAAAGATGGCAAAGTCGGCACCGCCTACAGTGAAGCCACGGATACCGACGCGCTCAAGTCGCTGGTGGAGCAGGCCCTGCTGAACGCCAGTTTTGCCGCGGTGGATGCCCACGAATCGATTCTCGCGAACGCCGCCGTATTGCACACCGACGACGAGGTGTTATGCCCCCACGAGGATGTGGGTATCGATGCGCAAATCGACTTTGCGCTAACCATGGAACGCAATCTGGCGGCGAAGAGCAAGGTCAAAAATGTGCCCTATAATGGCGTCCAGGACAATATGGGTGAGCGGCATATCTTCTCCAGCGCCGGTTTAAGTGCCTATTCAAAGAGCCGTATGTGTGCCGCCTATGCCTATGCGTTAGTGGAAGACGGCGATAAAAATGCGATGGATGGCGTCGGCCAGGCTGCGCGCTTGTTCAGTGAGCTGGACTTGACTCAGATCGTGACGCGAACCCATGAAAACTGTCTGAGCCTGCTCGAGGGTACGCCCGTTGCCAGTGGGCATTATGATGTCATCTTTGATGAAGAGACTCAGGTTCAGTTGTTCCATACCTTTGCCATGATGTTTTCCGGCAAGTCAGCCAAAGATGGGGTGAACCCCATGCGCGAAAAGGTCGGTCAGTCGATCGCTGACCGGCGTTTAAATATTTTCGACAAGCCCTTGAATAGTGCTGGTTTTGGTTATGCGTTGTTTGACTCAGAAGGAGCGGCTACCCAGTCGACGCCACTCATTGTCGACGGTAACTTGGCGACCTTGATCCACAATAGTGCGACGGCGTCGTTCTTTGATTTGGCAACCACCGGTCATGCTACCCGCGGCCCCAAATCGACGATGGGGGTTGGTTTGCATCAGCTGGAAATCGGGAAGGGCCAGGATTTGGCTCAGGATCTGCTGGGTGGTGAATACCTGTTGTTGACTGACCTGACCGGGCTGCACTCGGGTGCGAATGCGATCTCAGGAAATTTCAGCTTTGGTGCCTCAGGTTACCTGTGTCAGCACGGCGAGCGGGTGCGTGCGGTGCGGGGAATCACCGTTGCTGGTAACTTCTATGACATGCTAGGAAAGATCTCGATGATTGGTGATCAGCAGTATTGGAACTGGGAGCGGTCTGCCCTGATGCCCCATATCCGTTTCGCTGATATCGCTATCTCGGGTTAAGGCGACGCCGGGTAGTCCCGGGCGCCGCTTGTGACTCACTTGTCATTGCGCCGCTGGTTCCTGATGAATTGCGGCTTTGATGATGGTCAGGGTTTCGCTGGTCTTGCCGCTGCGGCTGCCCCGCGCCTCAAGCGCCTTCAGGGTCTCCATGCCACTGATTAATTCACCGAACAGGGTGTGTTTGCCATCGAGAAACGGCGTGGCCACAAAGGTAATAAAGAACTGGCTGCCATCGGTGCCGGGACCGGCGTTGGCCATGCTCAACAATCCTGGTTTGTCGTGAGACAGATTGCCGGCAAATTCGCCGGCGTATTTGTAGCCTGGGTCGCCGCTGCCGGTGCCCGTCGGGTCACCACCTTGGGCCATAAAACCAGGAATGACCCGATGGAAAATCACGTTGTCATAAAACCCCTGCTCAGTGAGAAAGATCGTGCTGGTGGTATGCATGGGCGCGGTTGCATGGAACAGGCGAAATCGCATATCACCCACGTTGGTGGTCAAGTCCCAATAGTAATTGGTGTTGGCGTCGAAGGTCATCATCTCTGGTTGGGTTAGATGCTGACGCCAGTCAATGGCATTTGGCTCTACAGCGGCTGGCGCCTGATCTACAGCGGCTGGCGTCTGCTCGACCTCAGCGGTGGTCTTCGAGGCGGCAGGTTGCTCTTGCGAGCAACCTTGGGCTAATGCAAGGATAAAAAGCGCACTAATTAATCGGTTCACAAACCCTCCTGGGGTTTAGGTTTTCTCTATTCTACAAGATTTAGACGGGTGATCTACTCTGAAAATCGAGGCAAGGTCTGACCCGCGGGTTTGAACTACCAGGGGCTGAGTCGGGATTGTGAGTTGAGTCTCGGTGACATGTTATGACGGCGTCGTCGACAAAAGCAGGCGCAGTGGCACAGGTCGCTACCATTGGCTACTATTCGGCAAGATACTACACTTTCTACCGATCAGGAGTCAGCCATGTCAGTCGAAACCAGCGCAGAAATTCGGGATCCCAAAGCTCTGCAAGCCTTTGCAGGCAAGGTCAGCGGCAGTGTTACTGCCGGTATGAACGTCGCCCTGACCTTTGTCGGTGAACAGCTGGGGCTTTACAAGGGGCTTGCGGCCATCGGTCCGGCCACGAGCCAGCAACTGGCCGATGCAACCCAGTTGTCAGAGCGCTGGGTCAGGGAGTGGTTGTATCAGCAGGTCTGTATTGGCCAGATTAACTTTGATGAAGCCGCAACCGAGTTCTCAATGTCGCCGGAAGCCAAGGCCGTGTTGGCCGATCCTGAACATCCGGCTTATCTGGGTGGCATGATTCATTCCGTGGTCGCCATGTATGACACTCTTGAACATCTGCCTGAGTGTTTTCGCACCGGCCTCGGTCAAAGCTTTGATGACAAAGGCGAGGCGTGTGCCTGTGGCATCGAGCGGATGAGCCGTAAATTCCAGCAACTGCATTTGGTGCCAGACCTGTTGCCCAGTACCGAAGGTGCGGTGGCCAAACTGACTGCAGGTGCCTTGGTGGCGGATGTGGGTTGTGGTGCGGGTGTGGCGATGATCGAGATGGCCAAGGCGTATCCGAACAGTCAGTTTATCGGCTATGACATTTCTATGAATGCCCTCGGCCGTGCCAGGAATAATATTCGCGAGGCAGGGGTGAAAAATGTCCAGCTGCATAATCCCATCGATCAACCCTTGCCCGAGGATGGCAGCTTCGATCTGATCACCACCTTCGATGTCGTCCATGACTCAACGCATCCGCAGGCGTTGATCGACGCCATCAAGGCGTCGCTGAAACCGGATGGCACCTGGTTATGTGCGGACATTCAGGGTAAATCGTCCTTCGCTGAGAATTTAAAGGAAAACCCGATGGCCACTATCGCTTATTCGTTTTCGGTGATGGTGTGCATGTCTTCGGGGTTGTCAGTGCCCGGCGGCGCGGGTCTGGGCACCCTGGGCTTTCCGGAGAGCAAAGCCCGTGAGATGACGGCG
>Ga0075467_10001611_pt1 | contig 18634 bp, 14 predicted proteins | sample DEB08_DNA_9_FD_75067 | JGI IMG/M metagenome (GOLD analysis project Ga0075467, IMG submission 75067) | Aqueous microbial communities from the Delaware River and Bay under freshwater to marine salinity gradient to study organic matter... | ecosystem: Environmental > Aquatic > Marine > Coastal ... | reverse complement strand
TATCCTGGGCCCAAAACCTCCAGGAATCATCTTTAAGTAGCGGCCGCGCTTGACTCCAGTCGAGCCCCGCACGCTCCACCAACTGCTGCAATCCACTATCTGACTCTGAGAGAATCCCTTCGGACCAAACACCCTCGGCGCAGCTCTGTAAAAAACTCAAACCCAGTCCACGAGACTGAGCATAGGCAAATAGCGCATAGCAGCGCTCGACTCCTGCACCCAGAGGATCGGCAATACGACCAAAGGGAATGCCATATTTGTCCGCCTCGCGTTTTACATCTGCAGTGATATAACCACTCTTGGTTTTCGGCACCTGCATGCGCCGCATCACCATGGGCAATACCGGTTTCACCTCCAAGGCTACCTGATAGTGGTCGGCCAGTTGCCGGGCCCGCACCAAGGCAAGATAGGAATAGGGGCTGCGCATGGACCAGTACATAACAATGGCGTTGACCTGCCCTGTTCCTTCATCGCTGCGCCTAGCGTTCAAACTCTGACCACAGAAATCCCTGTGGCTTTTGTCAAAGACAACGGCACTGCTCTGGTCTTGCTGCAAACCCATCTCATTTAATCGCTGCTCCAGATACTCCAGTCGATTAATGCCCCAGTACCATTCACCGCCGTAGTGCAGCATAGCGCTGAGATAATGTCCCTGCTGTTTAAGCAGTGCCTCATTAGCCTGCAAGTGATGGCTGTAACATTCAGCATGCTCGCTAATCCTAGTATCGACAATCTTGTCCAAAATATCATTCTGGCCCTGCCCTTGCCCTTGCCAATAGGCATCAAACAACTGCAAGGCATTTTCGAGATAACCGGGCTGCAACTCCCAGTGCAGCAACTGGGCCGTTAGCTGCCTAGTGCTGCTCGCTGACGCCTGAGGCGGCTGAGTCGGGAAACGCAGATTATAAAGCTGCGCCAGATGTGCGCCATCGGCAAAGGCATTGCTCTGCCAAAGGGCCGGTGCCGGATACATATCTTGTTGAAGATTGAGCACAGTGCGAAAGTCAAAGCTCACCGGATAGCGCCGAGCAAACTGCTGTAACACTTGCAATAAAAGATAACTGTGGGCGTCATTGAGACGAAGATAAACGGTTACCTGATGCGCTTGGCTATTGGCCAGGCGGCGTTTCTCCACTCGACGGCGACGTAAATTGCGCAGCCATTGGCTGGTAAACAGTTGAATGAGACGCGGTTTAATAAAGTGGATCATGGTAGCTCAGCGCTCTTATTATTATTTTAGGCGGCTATTAAAACGTAATTAAGGTATTTATGCAGCAGCCCATATTCAGTAGCCATGGCAGCGCAATTCTGATCAAGCCACAGATAGCGCCAATTATATTGACGCACATGCCGACAGATGCAACTATTCAGCCCAACTCTGAGCTCCAAACACCTTTTTAGACGAGATATAAGACCCATGAAAAAATCCTCTGTAGCGGGCACCATCGTATTGCTGGCTCTGGCCCTCACGGCCTACAGTGAGCGCGGCGCTATCATGCTGAAAATACTCCCGCGCGCCCTGGATAAAATAATGTCTCAGCAACCACTGGCAGAACTGCCCGACGGTTTGCATATCAGCCTCTGCGGTGCCGGAGGCCCGATGCCCAGTGACAATCGCTCCGGCCCCTGTGTTGCAGTGATGGCTGGTGAGCAGTTATTTGTTGTGGATGCCGGTACCAATGGCGCGCGCAATCTTGGTCGCATGGGATTTAATCAGGGCAAAATCGAGGCGCTATTTTTGACCCATTTTCACTCCGACCATATAGATGGTCTAGGTGAAATGGCCATGTTGCGCTGGGTGGCAGACAATAACAGCGGCCCACTGCCGGTTTATGGTCCCGCAGGTGTCGCGGAAATTATCAGCGGTTTTAATCGAGCCTATGCTCAGGATGCAGTGCATCGCACAGATCATCACGGGGTTGCGGTCGCACCACCCAGTGGTGCTGGCATGAGTCCAAAGGGTTTTGCCTTACCCAAGATCGGTGAGTCAGTAACGGTCTATGGCAATGAAAATCTTAAGATAGAAATGATCAGCGCCGATCACTTCCCGGTCACGCCTGCAGTGGCCTACAAATTTACCTATAAAGGCCGCAGCCTACTTATTTCTGGAGATACGGTTAAGTCTCCCACCATAGAGAAACATTCCGCGGGAGTTGATCTACTCGTCCATGAGGCACTGTCGACCAAGCTGGTGGTACTAATGGCCGAGTCTGCGGCGCGAACCGGCAATCCACTGCGGGAAAAGCTTTTCAATGATATTCACGACTACCACACCACTCCGGTGGAGGCTGCCGAAATCGCGCGGGATGCACGCGTAGGTCACCTGCTCTACTACCATATTGTGCCACCGCTTATGGCACCTGGTATGGAAGCGATCTGGCTTGAAGGAGTAGTAGAGGTATTCTCTGATATAACCTTAGGACAGGATGGCACAAGTATTTCCCTGCCAGCTAATTCGAGGGAGATAATTCATCAGTCTTCGCTGCTTTAGAATCCTAACTGTTTAGACGAGCTATTTAACCTGGTCCATTTAGCTCAGAACCGCAGGCAGCAGCGGGACTAATCAGTCATCAGTTGCCATTTACATAACAGCGCCTCAGGCAGATACTAAAAGCCTTAGCTAAGGGATTGTTTACAGCCTACAATCCGGTCACATAATAAGTTTGCATAAACACACTATAAAAAGAAAATTAGCGCGCCGTTTAACGCCATTAACCGGTTCGCACAGAGGGGAACACTATGCTTTTACGCACGCTCACCAGCCTTACCACCGCTGCACTGCTCGGGCTATCAAGCCTGACCATTGCCCAGCCCGCCGCTCAAGTCACTGTAGTCAACGAACAGTCGATCTCCAATCCCGATGCTGAGTGGCTAAGTTATGGCCGCGATTATCAGGAGCAGCGTTTCAGTCCACTGGACAAGGTTAATCGCGACAATGTCGATGAATTGGACCTGGCCTGGTCATTTAAGTTTGAAACCGCTCGCGGTATGGAAGCTACTCCTCTGGTACACAACGGTGTGATCTATGTCAGCACTGGCTGGAGTCATGCTTATGCTCTAGATGCGCGCACTGGTGAAGAGCTCTGGCACTTTGATGCCAAGGTGCCCAAATCCCACCTAATTAAAACCTGCTGCGGCCCAGTTAACCGCGGCCTGGCAATCTGGCAGGAGGATGAAAACTCCCCTCTGCAAGTGTTTCTCGGTGCTCTAGACGGTCGTTTAATCGCCCTGAATGCTCTGACTGGCGAACAGAACTGGTCGGTACAAACTACCCCACCCAACAGCAACTACAGCATTACCGGTGCACCTCGAGTGGTGAAAGGCATGGTTGTGATTGGCAACGGTGGCGCCGAGCTCGGTGTGCGCGGTTATGTCAGTGCCTTCGACGTCAACACTGGCGAACAAAAATGGCGCTTTTATACTGTTCCTGGAGATCGTAACAAGCCCCAGGAAAGTCCTGCCCTAGAAGCTGCTCTGGAGACCTGGAAGGGTGACGAGTGGTACACAGTTGGCGGCGGCGGTGGCGGCACCGCTTGGGATTCTCTGGTTTATGATCCCGAATTAGACTTACTCTATATAGGGACAGGCAATGGCTCCCCATGGAATCGTGATCTGCGCAGCCCAGGTGGCGGCGACAATCTCTACCTCAGCTCCATCGTGGCCCTTAAGCCTGATACCGGCGAATATGTTTGGCACTATCAGGTAACACCGAGAGATAACTGGGACTACACCGCCACTCAGCAGCTGGTACTTGCCGAGCTTGAACTTGAAGGCGAAACCCGCAAAGTGATTATGCAGGCACCTAAAAATGGCTTCTTCTATGTCTTGGATCGGGTTACTGGTGAACTGCTTTCAGCAGACAAATTCGCCAAAGTGACCTGGGCTAGTCATGTAGACATGGACACCGGTCGCCCTGTAGAGACCAAGTACGCCGACTATCAATCCAATGGCGGCAGTTATATTTGGCCCGCCCCTTTCGGTGCCCACAACTGGCAGCCAATGACCTACAGCCCTAAAACCGGCCTGATGTACATTCCAGTGCAAAATGTCCCAACCTACTTTAAAGGAATGGATGCCGTCAGCTATCAGCTTGATCGCTGGAACACCGGTATTGACCTCAATGAAGTTCGCGATCCAAAAAGTTGGGTTGCCGGTCGCGCCGCAGTGGATGCACTGATCTACGGTGAGTTGGTCGCCTATGACCCGATAAAACAGCAACGTGCCTGGTCGGTTAAGCACCCTAAGCCCTCAAACGGTGGCATTCTTAGCACCGCCGGCGACCTGGTCTTTCAGGGTACCTGGGGCGGAAAATTTGCTGCCTATGACGCCACCAACGGCGACATTCTGTGGCAGTACCAGTCCGATAGCGCAGTGCTAGCTGGGCCCATGACCTATGAGTTAGATGGTGAACAATATATAGCTGTAGCTCAGGGTAGCGGTGGCGCTCTTATGCTTGCCGGTGGCGATGAAGTAAAGCGTAACTTCGTCAATCAAAACAAGCTGCTGGTGTTTAAGAAAGGCGATTTTAATCTAACTCAGCCGATTCAAGACAATGGCGAATCTGTGATTATGGCCCTGGGCCATGAAGCTAATAATGATGAGCAGGTAATTACTCGCGGCGAAGAGATCTACAGTCGCAACTGTGGCTCATGTCACGGCATCAGTGCTAAGACCAACTATGTACTGCCTGACTTGCGCCATATGAGTGAGCAGACCCATATCGACTTCACCGCGATTGTCTTAGGTGGCGCCTATGCCCACAAAGGTATGGCCGGCTTCTACTCCAGCCTGACATCTGCAGATGTGGATGCGGTCCATGCTTTCTTGGATCGCCAGCAACAGCGTCTGCCAGAAATGGTCGAGATGACCTTCCTGCAGAAGATTGAATACTGGGTCAACTACGGACTTGCCAAGATTGGTGAGCGTTATCCAGATCTATTAAATTCGACACGCGGTATGATGATGTAACACAAAAAAAGCTGCATCTCAGCGAGCGCTGGGATGCAGCTTTTTATTGTTCTTAACTTGCTTAGAAAGTATCTAGTACAATTTTAAAAACCTCATACAACACTTCTTAAAACAACTCTTAAAACACTTCTTAAAAATTCTTAACTACCTGTGTAAAGCGGCGGGCGTTTCTCACCAAATGCCTGCATGGTTTCGTGCATATCATTGGACTTCAAACTCGTCATCAGAGTGAACAGACCATTTAACAACAGGCTCTGCTCAGTGGTCAGATCTTCACTCTGCTGCAATATAAACTTAGTGCCACGCACTGCCAGGGGTGGATTGGCAGCAATGGTATAAGCCATTTCCATGGCCGCCGCATAGGTGCTATCAAAATCCTCATAGACATCATTGACCAAACCGATTTTTTCCGCCCTGGCAGCATTGATATCTTTGCCTGTGTAAGCCAATTCAGCCATATGTCCTGCACTGATGATTTTCGGTAGGCGCTGCAATGTTCCCACATCCGCAACCAGGCCTATACGCGTCTCACGCACACCGAACTGACCGTCTGCGGCGCTGATACGTACGTCACAGGCAGTGATCAGATCAATACCTGCACCCAGGCAGTAGCCGTGGACCACAGCAATAACTGGCAGTTGGCATTTAGCCAGCGACGAGATCGCTTCCTGAAACGCTGTGGTAAAGCCAAGTTGGTTTAAATTAGCCACTGCCTCAGAGGGCGCCTGCTTGGCATGTTCAGCATCTAAACCGCCGGCCATCAGATCTATACCTGCACAGAAGTGCTTGCCACGTCCGGCAAAGATAATGGCTCTAATGTCGGCATCCGCAGCAAGCTCATTGAGCGCTACTGGAATGGCTGCCCACAATTCTGGAGTCAAGGCATTAAACTTCTCTGGACGATCCAGCCATAGGGTGCCGACGGCACCGTTTTTTTCAATTGAAACCACATCTGAAGAAAAAGCCATTTTTAGGCACTCCGGTATCTTGTATATTTTATTTTTATTGCTTTTTAAATTCGATTATTTTGTTACAAGCCCATACTTAATAACCTGCAGTACCCTCTACAATTTTCTCATAGAGATCGCGATCAAGTTTTTGATATTGTTTGCCCCGAGGAGGCATTACATAGAGTTCATCTGCGACCTGATCCAAGTGGAAACCCTGCTTACGCAAATCCCCTTTAAGCAATTTAAAGGTGCCAGTGGTGGTTGCCTCAGGCTGCACACGAACAAATACAGGCTGTGAAAAACTGGTCAGATTAGCATTCACAAAATCAGAGAAAGCACTGGCATCAAATTGCTGCCCCGGCTTTAGAGTCAATGACACCATGCCCGCTTTACCCTCTGTAGCCGGTATATCCACACCGTAGACATTGGCCATTTCCACCTGGTCGCAGCCATTGAGGATCTCACCCACCTCATTGGTCGAGACATTCTCAGAGCGCCAGCGGAAGGTATCACCGACTCGGTCGACAAACTGGTAGTGCTTTTTGCCAACCGCAAAACCCACATCCACTTCATTAATCAGGTCCCCCGTATTAAACCAAGCATCTCCAGGCTTAACCACATCGCGAAGTATTTTCGATTCGGTGGCATCATTGTTGGTGTAACCATCGAATTTGTAACGCTCATCGATTTCACCGAGCAATAATCCAGCCTCCCCTACCGGCACTTGGATCAGTTCGCCATCGGCGTCGCGGACCATTTCATCGGCATCAACATCATATTTAACCAGCATGATATTGGCTGGGGTAAGACCCATGGTGCGGTCTTTATTTAAGGCATTAAAAAAGGTCACATTACCTTCACTTGAACCGTAGAACTCACAGACCCGTTCAATGCCAAAGCGCTGCTTAAACTCATCCCAAATATCCGGTCGCAGACCGTTGCCAAACACTCTTGTGAGGGTATTATTTTGTTCAAAGGGCGACACCGGCTGAGCCAATAGATAACGACACAGCTCACCCACATAAATAAAGTTAGTGGTCTTATACTTGTACACATCAGACCAAAACTCCGACGCAGAAAACCGACGGCGCAAGAAGATAGATGCGCCGGTATAAAAAGAACTACCTATACCGCACATCAAGCCAGTGCCGTGAAACAGTGGCAGGCAGAGATAAAAGCGATCGCTGGGTTGAGCCCGACAACCGGCTAAGCCAAAGGCGTGGGCGGCAGACAACCAGCGGCGATGAGGAATCTTCGCGGCCTTGGGCATTCCGGTAGTGCCTGAGGTGAAAATATACATGGCTGTAGCGCCAGCCAAGATACTGTTGGTATCCTCTAAATTAGTGTCCGGATACTGCTCGAGACTGCTGACAATATCTTCGGCATTTTCCGGCACTGAATTACTGCGTTGATCTGCGACCCAAAGAATATCTTCATCACCTAGTGATAACTGAGCGCGCACAGCATCCAGACTGCCATAGATTTCTTCACCTACCAGACACTTGGTAGAGCCCGAAATGGTGACGCAATGAGCTAATTGGGCTCCGGTTAAGGCATAGTTAATCAGACTCGAAATGGCGCCTATTTTTTGCAGAGCAAAGGTACAGGCGAGCATTTCGATTCGGTTTTCCATCATCACCGAAACAGAGTCGCCACGCTTAACGCCACGGGCCATCAGAGCGTGAGCAAACTGATTGGTAAGAGCATTAAACTCGCCCCAGGTCAGCTCCTTGCCCTCAAATATAATCATACTGCGGTCAGCGTACTTGGCTACAGTTCCCTCTAACACGCTGGCCATGGAGACGGCGTCTTCGTTGCTCGTCGGCTTGACCGACAACACTGGAACCAACTGCAGAAACTCTTTGGTAACGCGAAAAAATTCTTTGATATCAAACATAGATTGCTCGTTTTATATTACTTTTAACTAATAGTTTTTTATGTTTTATACAGCGCGTTTAAACTAACGGCTCGCAGTTAATTTAAGCCGATAATTTTTCTCATAAGCTTATTCATACCGCCAATCCAGCGATCATAGTTGCTGGTCTTATTGCGCATAAAGTCGAGCACAATGGGATGGGGCAAGATCATAAAGCTCTCGTCGCGCAGACCCTCGACCACTGTTTCGCAGAGTTCTTCTGGCTCGATCATGCCGTTGCTGGCAGCGGCCGCCGTAGCATCGTTATCGGTCTCAGTCATAGGTGTGCGCACAGCCTGGGGACAGAGCATGGAAACTTTGATGCCCTCATGTTTGTGGTGAATCGCCAACCACTCGCCGAAGCCGACAGCAGCGTGCTTGGTAACACCGTAGGCGGCACCACCAATTTGATTTAAGAGTCCGGCTGCAGAAGAGGTGTTGAGGAAATAACCGCCACCCCGTGCAATCATCAATGGCAACAGATGACGGGCGGCATAGACGTGGGACATGACATTGATATCCCAGCTCATCTGCCATTCTTTATTCGGTGAGTGGATACTTTCTCCCATACCCACACCGGCATTGGAGCAAAATAGGTCAATCGGCCCCACGTTGCTTTCAGTCTCTTCGATGACCCGCTGAATATCTTCTTCTTTGGAGACATCTGCACTCATGGCAATGCCGCCGATCATCTCGGCTGTGGCCTGAGCGCCTTCAATATTGATATCCACAGCAACAATCTGCTTGGCGCCCTCGGCTTTAAAGCGAATGGCCATGGCTCGACCGATACCGCTGGCGGCGCCAGTGACAACAATAATTTTGCCTGTTAACTCCACGTTACTCCCCTCTGTAGGCGGCCAATGAACTAGGCCAGACTAGATTAGTTTTATTTTTTTATATTTTCGTTTAACTGTTTTCTATCGGGCTCTTTATTAAGTTCTTTACTGCACGATTTACTTGAGCCCAAGCAACCCATTTAACATATTGACGACAACGCCTATGGCTGTCTTTTTACTCAAGCCCTGATGATCGCGAAGACGATTCCAAAATTCAAAAGAAGCAATGCCATGCACTGCTTCACAGGCGCTGTCATCAAGCTTCTCTAACTCTGGCAGCCAGTCGTGAAGATCTTTGCGCAAACCGCGCTGATAGCGCTCATAGTTTTTTCGCAAAGTGGTAAAACGCCAGCGCTGAGCCAGAGTTGTGAGCATTACATTGCCATAGATCTCATAGCCTTTAGCGCGCTGCTCCACCGCATGCAAAATGCGCTGCTCCAGTGTTCCCTTGCGATCACCGCCCAAGAATATATCTTCATAGCGACTGCGACGCGCCTCGTCCGCCATAACAAATATGCTTTCCATATCTTCAAAATGACGAAAGACGCTGCGGATACCCACACCAGCCCGCTCAGACACCTGCTGTGCCGTAGGAATCAGAGTGCCCTCGCCAATCATGTCAAGCATGGCTTCAATAATCGCCTGCTTGCTGCGCTCACTGCGCTGACGCCGCCCGTCAGGGGCGGTATCTATCGATGGGGTAGTCATAATATTGCCCTTACTTGCTTCGCTTTTTACTCAATAAGACTTTTTAGACGGCTCCTGTTCGAACGCACCAGCTAACGTCATCAATGCAGCCTGCCTCAGTCAGGTCAACAGTATATGCCATTATCCAATTGAAACTGAATCACCATGCCCAATACTAAGGGCCAATCGACTTATTCAGCACTCAAGTCAAAAGACTTAAATCGCGGAAAAGAGCCCCTCGCAGCCGCTGCCAGCAAGCCCGGCATCAAGCACAGCATCAACAGGCCGACGTTGGTCCTCGTCCAGCTCTGCATAGCGCTGATCAATCCACTGCAAGCACTTGCCCTGATAGGAGAATGTTTGCTGGTTCCAGGTTGCTCCGATTAGGCCAATAGGTTTTGACGACCTCATGCTATCTGGCCTTTTAATGTAAGCTTCGCGAGGGCAGCTTACTCGCCCTCAGCAGAGAGCGACACTACCTGCCCGGCAACAGGATCCGCCCTGCCCGCCAAGACTGCTTGATAAATATCATCCATAGACTGAGCACCATAGCTCGGCACCACCTTCATCCAGCTATCGCAGAAACGGCGAAAGCCAGCATAGTCGGTACTCAGCAATTGCATCAATTGCTCGGCGCCAAGTTCAGCACTGCGCGCTCGCACATGGCTGGGAGCGAAAAAGAACTGCGGTAGTGCGCCGGGCAAGCCGTCGACCGAACCCAACTCACTGTAGTGCGTGGCGCCAATGCGACAGGAGTGCTTTATATTATCGGCGTAGTGCTGGTGCAGCTCACTGATAATCTTTGCATTACCCGCCATATCCACTACTACAGCAGCCTCTGCAGCATTTAGATCAGCAATATCCTGATAACCAATCACGCTGTCATAACAGCCTAAACTCTGGCAGAAAGCGACATTGGACGCTGAGGTGATAGCGATACTGCGCAGCTTGCCACGTCGTTTTACCGAGTGACCCAAAGCAATACTGGTCTTGCTCGAAGCACTGGTAATCAGGCAGACCTGTGCATCAAAAAAATTATTAGTCACGATAAAATCTTCCACCAGCCAGGAGGTCATAAACAGACCGCGAAGCAGGCTGTCTTGGTCTTCGCGCTGGGACTCATAGATAGGATTAGTCGCAGCGCGATCAAACTGGCAATAGACCGGCGCATGACCACCGCGATGGTCGGATACATCACTAAAAGAGAATTTATTCACCTTGCCAGCGATAATTTTGTGATGGGTTGAGTAAGGGGTAAAGCCCCAGACTCGCTCGCCCACTGCGATATCTGGGTGAGCCGAAGCGATCACCTCACTCCAGCCCATTCCGGGGATTCTGCCCCAACCGGCTTCCGCTGGAAAAAACTCCCAGTACTTGAGGCTGTCGCCAGAGCTGGCGTAAGAAATATTATTCGCTGTCAGCGCTTGTCGAGCAACTTTAAATAAGACTTGGTTTGGCGCTAATTCGGTGGCCATGGAGTGGCTGAAAATACGCGTCTCAGCCCAGTTATCTTTACGCACTTCGAAGGTTGTGACTGGAATACTATTGTTCACTTTTAGGCCTTTTGTAGGGTTTCGCTGATGCATTTATAGAGTCTCGCTGAGGCTCTCAATCGATGGCTAGTCGAGATAGCCTATGGCCAACTGAACCAGTGGTCGTACCAGTGCACCAACGTTATTGGCTGTGGCATTGGAGGCATTGCCATCCACTGCCCGCTTCGCCACACCCTGACAGATAGCGGCTAAGCGGAAAAAGCTAAAGGCCATGCAAAAATTCCAGTTTTCAATTTTGTCTATATTGGTCAGCTCGCAGTAACGGGCAACGATTTCTTCTTCGCTGGGTATGCCCTGACTGGCCCAGTCAATCGCACCGAGCCCACCAACCATATCTTTATTTTGCGATGCCGGCAGTTTCATCCCCATAATTAGATAGGCGAGATCCGCATAGGGATGGCCCAATGTTGAGAGCTCCCAGTCAAGTACAGCGATAACATGGGAATTGTCCTTGGCATACATCAGGTTATCCAGGCGGTAATCCCCATGAACTAGAGACACCTTGCCATCGTCCGCGGGCATATTGTCACTAAGCCAGACAATCAAACGCTCCATCTCATCGATAGTTTCTAGCTCTGAGGCGCGGTATTGGGCGCTCCAGCGATCAAGCTGACGTTGAAAATAGTTGCCTGGGCGACCGTAATCACTCAGACCTGCCTGGTCTATATCCACCGAGTGAATAGCGGCCAGTACCTTGACCATTTCGTCGTACATCTGTCCGCGCTGCGCGGGACTTTCTGCTTCATTGAGCTCAGGACGCCAGTGAATATTTCCGTCGCAGAATTCCATAATATAAAACATCGAGCCGATAACCTCGCGATCTTCACAGAGGTGATAGGCCTTGGCCACCGGCACATCGGTATCCGCTAAGGCTTTTACAACAAGGTATTCACGATCTACAGCATGGGCTGACTTAAGCAACTCACCCGCGGGCTGACGACGCAGCACGTAGCTGCCGGAAGCGGCATCGATCTTAAAGGTCGGATTGGACTGACCGCCAGCAAATTTGGTCAGCCTAATGGGACCTAAAAAGCCGTCGACATTAGCTTCCAGATAGGCGAGCAATTTGATTTCGTTTAACGAATTAACCTGCGACATAAACCTGTATTCCAGAGTAAATATGATTCTTATTATTTGTCGTATAAGGATAAAAACGACAGTTTTTTAGTATTTTACACGGCGCTTTTAAGCCGATTCAACGCTATCTCGACATCACCACAATGTATTTATCTTATCACCAGGGCGCCCGGCGACCCGGGATCTCTCTCCGAGTTTCTCAGATCGCTCACGTTTCTCCGAGATCACAACGGCGCCGATCTCTGAGGTTATCATCCCAGATCATAATTATGGCACTTATAATGCCACAACATCTTTTTCGCTCCAAGTAAGGATCTGTTTTTAATACAAAGGCTAAAATATTTGAGTTTGATAATGACGTAAACCGTGCCAATATAAAAGGCTAAATGGGGTCTGTCGGATCAAGAGTCAAAATCACTGAGCTTTTAATCTCAGCTCAAATGCCAGCATAAAAAAACACAAGAGAATCACTATGAGCGAAACCACAGTTTATGTACCCGCGAAAGTCTGGGCCTGGGACAAAGATGTTGGTGGCAAGTTTGCCGCCATCAACCGACCCATAGCAGGCGCCACCCATAAGCAAGCGCTACCTGTGGGCAAGCATCCATTGCAACTCTACTCCCTGGGAACCCCCAATGGCGTAAAAGTCACGGTGTTATTAGAGGAGCTTCTTGAAATCGGCATTAAAGAGGCCGAATACGATGCCTGGTTAATCAATATTCAAGAGGGCGAGCAATTTAGCAGCGGCTTTGTCGAGGCCAACCCCAACTCTAAAATTCCGGTGTTGATGGATTACAGCACTACCGAGCCGACTAGAGTGTTTGAGTCTGGTGCGATCATGCTCTACCTGGCAGAAAAATTTGCTGCGTTTATTCCCAAATCACCAGCTCAGCGCACTCAATGTCTCAACTGGTTATTTTGGAATATCGGCAGTGTGCCCTTTCTTGGTGGTGGCTTTGGTCACTTCTATGCCTATGCGCCAGAAAAGCTCGAGTACCCTATCGACCGCTACACCATGGAAGTGAAGCGCCAGCTCGACCTGCTCGATCAACATCTAACTGACAACCGCTATCTCTGTGGTGACCAGTACAGCATTGCCGACATGGCCAATATGGCTTGGTATGGCGCCCTGGTGATGGGCAAGCTCTACGAAGCGGCCGAGTTTCTCGATGTCACAACCTATAAAAATGTGATCCGCTGGACTGAGGATATCCAACAGCGCCCAGCAGTAAAACGCGGCCAGCGAGTCAATCGAGTTTGGGGGGCGGAACATCACCAGCTTGCGGAGCGCCACGATGCCAGCGATTTTGACAAAGACCCGATGGAGATTCTGCAACAGGTTATGGCGCGCAAAATGGGAAAAAAATAAGCTTATAGCTTCGAGGCTTCAGAGCTTTACAGATTAAGAGCCTTACAGATTCAGAGCCAGACATCCTGATTCCCTGACCATCCCAATTCTCGATCCAGCTTTATATCAAGCAGAGATTCTAGACCACAGCGCTGTAGCAAATCCGTCACGCCTTGCTGCTGCGCTGGCTGCAACTGAGCATACTGTTGTTGTAGCTTCTGTAAAATAACAAAACGGTAAGACTGAGCGAGGGCGCTAATAGACTGGCCACGCAGGTTAAACTCCGCCATACCAAACATTCGATGGGCCAGTGATCCCTGAGCAGAGGTTCCGGGCTCAGGTTGATTATCAACCAGCCACTGATTAATCACAGCGGCTGCAGCATGAGTCTCTGGAACAAGGTCCTCTGCCAGTACGCTGAGCACAGCCACTAGAGTGTCGGGAATACTGTCGTCAGGAAGGTAATCACTGCCTGGATTAAAAAATTCTGGTGCATCCTGATCGGCACGATTCATACGCTCAACCCAACGCGCTACGCGCACCGCACGCTGCTGCATAAGTCGCTGCGGCGCAGGGTCTCTGCCGAGATGGGCATAGAGTGGTGCGATTAAACCAAAGTCACCGATACTCGGCTTCCAGCCTAGCAGGTAAGGATATTCACTGAGATGCAGATTGAGCGCTTCGAGAAACTCCAGGTATAGAGTCTCCACCAGATGCGCGGTCTCTGCTGTGACACCAAACAACCGCCCTGCGTGCTGCATTTTCGACATCATATATTGAGACTTTGCCTCTCGCTGCGGATGCTCAGGCTGGGAATGCAAAAAATGGTAGTGAAGAAATTCGCTGTTTTCCTCGGGATAGTTCCAGCGGTAGTGCATTGCCGGACGCAATAGGCCACTAGTGCCGATTAGGTCGAATAGCGTACTGACAATTTGCTGTTTGGAACTCTGGGGCTGAAATGGTCTGGAACTGATACTTTCAAGATGCTCAATAATCGCCCCGCCATCGCGAATAACCTCTCCCTCTGGGGTCACCAAGACGGGAATGGTCGCTAGTTTACTCTCCGGCAATACTTCAGCTTTGAAGCTTTTATGGCCGCTGGATAACTCGCGGAAGGGAACGCCGCTTTTAATCAAATAAGAGCGTGCGCGACCGGTATAGAGCGAGTGGGTTATGCCGTAGAGGCTGTAGATATTCGATTTTTTCAAGTGCCAGTCCGTCTATTTAAGTGTCATCTGTCTGTAAAGTAGTTCATGAAAATCCAACCTTGTTACCTTGACCCCATGCGAGAGATCTCAGCAAGCGGCAGAGAGCTCTATCGCCACTACCCTCTGCCGACATGAACGCCTCATTTCACCTAGGCAAAAAAACTCACACCGCCTCTAGGACTTCGATATCAGGCGCAGCTGTGACCAGTGCTCCCATCTTTTTACTCGCCGCTAAAAAATACGCAGTCTGACCGTGGGCCTTGAGAGCGCCTTGGCTGGCGTACTGCTCGAGAACTTTGTATACCTGTGAATCAGACTTGGTTCTGTGCAACGCATAAAAAATCGCACCGGGTTCGTTGGCCAGCACCTGCTCTGTGAGGCCAGTAAAAAGCTGCTCAAACTCTGCATTTTTACCTTCGCGAATCGTAATCGTTGCTATAACACCTATTGCCATGATCAATACCTTTTATTATTTTTAGTTGTCGTTATTTTTGGTGCGACCCTATCGCGAAGTACTATCAGACTCTGCATCAAACTCTCTATCAAACTGTCTCTCTATCAAACTGTCTATCACATTCTTATAGCAGACTATTTGAACTTATCTCGGCCTACTTTAAGCCTTCGACTATAGGCGCATAATAGGCCTGTTTTATGGCTTTAAAAATACTCGGTTCCTTGCAGGCGAGATCCCGAGCTAACTCCGTCGCCATGCCCAGCAATAATTCTGCCGGAGCCTTACCATCGGAAAATCCTGCAGCTATGGCATCCTCGGCATCGTAACGTTTGCCTGTCAGTACCGCGTCTCGGACTGTGGCTGCGGGCAATCTAAGACGCAGAAATTCCATCATTCCCTGGGGCAGAGGCACCGCTGTATCAACTTCGGAGATACAGATCCAACCGCGGTCTTCGCGCATAATTCGGTAGTCACAGGACAGCGCCAAAAAGGCTCCGCCGGCAAAGGCATGGCCATTAACTGCCGCGACAGTGGGAAAGGGTAACATCAGCATGCGGCGGTGAATTTCATTCATCTGCGTGGCGAATAGAGTCCAACCCGCGCCATCAAGCTTGTTTAACTCGTCGAGATTGAGGCCATTACTGAAAAATTTCCCAACACCGGTTAGGACCATTGCGGTCCCGGCAACAGGGTTGCCTTCCAACTGATCAAGAATCTTCAGCATTCTCTGTTGCCAGTCTAAGCAGATCATATTTTCACCATTATCCATGGTGACCGTATAGGTTGTTCCCGCTTTGCTTAAATCAATCACTGAACTTTTCCTTAACAGATTTTTTATTATTGACATATCATATGCCAATGCATCCCCCTAGACCAAGAGCATTCAATAAATCTACTGCATTAGACATGTGCGGCTTTTTCAAATAGCCTGAAAAGAGCGAAATATAATGAAAACAATAATCGGAAAATAGCGATCTATGTTCTTATCATTCAAGTCGTGCTCGCTCCGGTCGGGTCAGCGCATAGTGGCCTCTGTGGCTTTTCTCGCAGTCGCGCTAGCAATGCCTGTTAGTTCAAATGATCAGTTCAGTGGCACTAGCAACGACATGCGCCCCAATGTGGTGGTGATTCTGGTGGACGACGCCGGCCTAACGGATTTTGCCCCCTTTGGCGGCGAAGCGAGAATGCCGGCCATTCAGACTCTGGCCGATCGCGGCATCAAATTTAGCAACTACCATACCTCTCCGCTCTGTGCGCCCTCTCGAGCCATGCTGCTCACAGGCATCGATAATCACCGCACTGGCATTGCAACAATTCCCGAGGTGCTGACGAATAACCAAGTTGACCAGCCAGGCTATTCGATGTTCTTGGAACCCGGTGTGAGAACACTGGCAGAACGACTTAAAATCGCTGGCTACGGCACCTATATGACCGGCAAATGGCATCTAGGTGGCGGTGAAAAAAACCTGCCCAATAGCCATGGCTTTGATCGATCCTTTGCTCTCGATGCTTCAGGTGCCGATAACTGGGAGCAAAAACCCTATATGGGCTATTACGACTTCGCCCCCTGGTATGAAGATGGCAAACTGGCGGATCTGCCTGAAGATTTTTACTCATCTAAATTTATTGTCGACCGAATGATCCGCTATCTGGACGGCAATAATCAGTCTCATCGACGTCAGCCATTTTTTTCCTACCTAGCGTTTCAGGCGATTCATATACCTGTCCAGGCACCGCGAGAGATAACCGACAGCTACAACGGGGTTTACGATCAGGGCTGGCATAGGCTGCGTCAAACACGTCATCAACGGGCTATCAAGCTGGGCTTGATAGCCGCCGACACTGCGCTGGCCGAGATGCCCTCGAAGAGCAAAGACTGGGCAAATTTATCCCCAGAGAACCGCGCGCTGGCAGCCCGCGCCATGCAGGTACAGGCAGCTATGCTAGAGTCTATGGATAGCCATATTGGGCGCTTTGTCGACTACTTAGATGCCCGTGGCGAACTCGACAACACGCTGTTTATTGTCACCTCAGACAATGGCCCTGAACCCAGTTATCCACTCGAAGTCAGCGGCATGAAAACTTGGATGAGTTTTAACGGCTACAATCATCGACTGGATAATCTCGGAGAGAAAGGCAGCATGGTGGCCATAGGGCCAGAATGGGCCAATGCCAGTGCCTCACCACTTAATATGTTTAAGTTTTATGCAGCTGAAGGGGGTATTCGGGTGCCCCTGATTATCGCTGGACCTAATATAGTGAGCCAAAACTGGCAACCGGCAATAACCATGGTGACCGATATAGCACCTACTATATTGGACTATCTCGACGTCAGAGACCAGCAACAGGGCGTTGCCATTACCGGGCGCAGCATGATGCCTCTGCTTGAAGGCTCCGGCAGTGCGATTTATGCCGACGATGAAGCCATAGGAATGGAAGTATCTGGAAACTCTGCACTGATCAAAGGCGATTACAAACTCAGCCGCAATACACCACCCCACGGCGACAATATCTGGCGGCTCTATAATTTAGCGGCGGATCCCGGCGAGAGCAAGGATTTACGTGCGCTCCAACCAGAGCAATTTAACCTGCTGATGGAAGACTACAGCAACTATGAACGGGAGTTTGGCATAATTCCTCCGACCCCAGGTTTTGACTATATGATCCAAGCCAGAAGTAATTCAATTAAAAAACTTCTGCGCAATAATTGGCGATCATTGGCTCTGAGCGCGGCGGCTATTTCGATCTTATTTTTACTCGTCATTCAAGGTATTCGCCGACGCCGACAAGGACCTGCTTAAACAATCGAGAGGCCTATCGCGCTATAACCGATATAGTGGCGGCAGTATTGACCGACATTATGCCAATTAATATAGTGGATTCGATTAGGATCATGACTAGTCAAGAACGCTAGCCATCTTTGTCCATCAGCGGGCATTTGAGCTATCTCAACAATCCATAAAGGCAAAGTACCATGAAAACAAAAATCACCGAGATGCTCGGCATCGAACATCCGATTATTCAGGGCGGCATGCATCATGTGGGTTTAGCTGAACTGGCCGCAGCTGTCTCCAATGCCGGTGGTCTCGGTATTATCACAGGCCTGACCCTGGGTACGCCGGAAAAGCTCGCCAATGAGATTGCGCGCTGTCGCGCTATGACCGACAAGCCATTTGGCGTCAATCTGACTTTTTTGCCTTCGGTGACCCCTCCGGATTATCCGGGTTTGATTCAAGCTATTATTGAAGGCGGCGTCAAGGTTGTAGAAACTGCCGGTAACAATCCTGCCCAGTGGCTGCCAATCCTCAAACAAAACCATATCAAAGTAATCCACAAATGCACCTCCGTGCGCCACGCCCTTAAAGCGCAGGCGATCGGTTGCGATGCAGTCTCTGTGGACGGTTTCGAGTGCGGTGGGCACCCCGGAGAAGACGATATACCGAACTTTATTCTGCTGCCCCGTGCTGCTGATGAACTGACAATCCCCTTCGTCGCCTCCGGCGGTATGGCCGATGGTCGCAGTCTGGTTGCTGCGCTGGCCATGGGTGCAGAAGGTATGAATATGGGGACGCGCTTTATTGTCACTGAAGAAGCTCCGGTACATGAAAATGTTAAGCAGGCTATCTTGGACGCCAGTG
>Ga0075467_10001610_pt1 | contig 18646 bp, 14 predicted proteins | sample DEB08_DNA_9_FD_75067 | JGI IMG/M metagenome (GOLD analysis project Ga0075467, IMG submission 75067) | Aqueous microbial communities from the Delaware River and Bay under freshwater to marine salinity gradient to study organic matter... | ecosystem: Environmental > Aquatic > Marine > Coastal ... | reverse complement strand
CTCATTCGGACCGGGGGAGGTGATCCAGGCGGTGACCTGATCCAGAAAATCTTCATCAATGCGGCGTACCGGATCGACCATATTGGCGAATAGCCCGTCTGCCGCCCTGACGCGCTGTGCTTCGTCGGGCGCATCGAATATGTCTCTGACGAGCGGCAGGCTTGAAGCGGGCACATATTCTTCCAGCGACACCAGCTTGTCGGCAAGCTGATCGGCGCCCACGTCGAACAATTTTGCCCATCCCATCGGGGTAATGGCTGCGCCGAAAACCTGCGTGTCGGCAGTAAAGCGGACATTGCTCCATCTATAGGTCGGACCGCACAACAATGTCGCACCCGGGCCAAACTGCTCTTCGACCCCGTTCAGATCGGTTGTAACCTGGCCCCGAATGACAAAGCGCAGATTGGCGATTTCAGCCCGCATGATGTCCGAGACATCATCCGGCACGGTGACGTTATAATAGCTGCTGACCAGCTTTCTGGTTTCTGATTTTGGTCTAAAATATTCAAATTGCACCAGGATTATATTCCCGAAATAATCCGTCAGGATGGCGAGTTTATTCAATCCATGCCTGAAAAGCCAGCTCATAAGCTTCTTCATGACGGGGAGTTGTTTCCACATGAACAGTTTTACAAGGACCGCAAGATTCACGACTGCTTTCTGGACAGCGGTCCTCCTGCTTTTTCTCACCCAAAGCCCTGCCTCTGCCAAGGACCGGGATATCCCGCGCGCCGAGGAAGGCTATGCGGATTCGGCACTGGTGGATGGCAAGCAAAACTATCCGTTCGAACTGTACGGCGTTTCCCGCGATTGGGACGCGCAATGCCGAAAGGGCAATACGGCGCAATGTATCCGGCTCGCCAAAGCCTTCGAAGAAGGGCTGGGCGCACTGGCAAAGGACAACCGCGTGGCGATTGGCTATTATCTGTTTGCCTGTGAAAAAGGTTCGGCAACAGGGTGCAGCACATCCGCATCGATGCTTTTCGATGGCGATATGGGGTACCGCAATGATCCACTGGCTGCAAAAAACGCACAATATGGATGCGAGAGCCTGAACGACCAGCGCAGCTGCGCGATCCAGGGCTACGCCCAAAAACGCGGCCTGGGCGTGGCACAGGATGAAGCCGGGGCCTTCGCCAAGTGGAATGCGGCTTGCGCAAGCGGGGAGGATCTTGGCTGCGAGTTCAAGGCCTATTCGCTGTTCAACGAATATAAGGAGGCGGCATCTGGCCAACAGGCGGTCGCCCTGTTTCAAACCGCCTGTGACAAACAGCTTGCCTGGGGCTGCGCCGGGCTTTCCTTCGCCTATGAACAGGGCCGGGGCGTCGGCAAGGATGATGCACAATCCTTCACCATGGCGCAGAAGGCCTGTGTCGAGGGCAAGGGCGATACGCATCTTGCCTGCATTCAATATGGCGATGCCTTGTTCGACAGCAGGCAGGCGGACAATGTTGCGAAGGGTGTCAAATTCCTGTTCACGGGGTGCCAGGGCGGTAACGCCTATGCCTGCAACAAGCTGGGCCAGTCCGCAGTGTTTAATCCGCGTTCCGGGCAGAATACCACCCCGATAGAAGGACTGCATTTTCTTCGCATGGCCTGTGATCTGGATTATGCAGCGGCATGCGAAGGGCTTGGCAACGCCTATCTCGATGGCAAGGATGAACTTGAAGTGCAGCCGGCTACCGCCATCGTGCTTTGGGAAAAGGCCTGCAAACTTGGTCGTCAGGAGACGTGCGAAGCGCTGCGCGCGGTTGGCGAAACCGACTCGTTTCGTGCCAAACTTCCAGCAATCAATCCGGTTCTGCCAGCCAGCCAGCAAATTGCTCTAGCGCTGGCCAAGAAAAAACAGGGCGAAATCAATACGGCATGGACCACTCTTTCTGACCTGATGCACGAAGGCAATGATGATGCAGCGTGGCTCATCGGGAGCTGGCTCTACTATGGCGAGCCTTCTGTTTTTGCAGCGAAAAAGGCCGACGGACTGATTGCCATTCAGAACGCGGCCTCGGTCGGGCAACCGGATGCGATGAAGTGGCTGGCCTATGCCTATTGGGACGGCGTCGCGGTTCCGCAGGACCGTCAGAAGGCCAAAAACTATATGGCCTATCTTGCGGTGCGCGGCGACCGCGAAGCCGAAGCCCTATGGCGGAATATGAACGCCGAAGGTGCCCGGCAGGCATATGCGCGGCGGCAGGCAGAGTTTGCTGCGTTGATGGAGCGGCTCGCCAAGATCCAGGCGCGGCAATATGCCCAAGCCAGCTATACCAGTTCTTCCTCATCATCTTCTTCCTACAGCGGGTCTTCGACCAGCTATAGTGGCTCGTCCTCTTCCAGCCTGTCGGATTCACTCGCCCGGATCCGGTCGAACAACGATTATTATGCCGCGAATATTTCACGTGCCCAGGGGCGTTCCTGCCCGATCGGCAACAGCTATTGTTAAAAGAGGAGATCAAGAATGAGCAAGATAAGGAAGACGACGCGAATGAATTCGGCCGCACTGGCAGCGCTGGCATTGGCGGCCATGCCGATTGCGGCTGAGGCACAGGAGACTCCGCTTCCCAAATATAAGCAGGCCTTGGCCTGCTCCGGCTATTACACCGTGTTGCACTTTTACATGGACCAGAAAAATCCGGGCACAAAACAGACATTGGAATATAAGGGCTATGCCGCCGACTGGCTGAAACTTGCTGCATTATTGCGCGATCCGAGTGATGATCTGGAAAAGGATTTTGAAGCCAAGCAGCAGGATGCGGACGACCTGATCCGGAACGACAGTCGCGCATCAGAGCTGAAGCAGGTGCAGACCTATTGCATGACCAACGGAATAGCCCGGTTCAAATGGGACCAGAAATAACCGGCTACCGGTGTCGCCGGGACCGGTCCCGACCATTCGCTGCAAATCGCGTCGGTATGGGCGTTTCTCGCGGGCTGGCGACAGCTAACGCAAAAAGGAAATATGATGGTGAGATATGAAATGAAAGCATGGGCTGCATCGGCCATTCTCCTGGCCCTGGCCGTTCCGGCCACCGCGCAGGAACGCCAGACCATGCCGGAGTTTTCCTATAGCGAAGGCGTCAAGCGGGGCGATTGCAAGATCGCATTCCGGTCGAAAGACGGGGTGACGACGGTCGATTTCGGTCTCGGGATCACGGATTCGGTGTTCACCGTCGAAGTGGTCAGAAGCAATTGGGATATCGGGGAGGACCGGGATCCGCAGACGGACGATATACCGTTGACCCTGACATTTCAGAATGGCCAGTCGACTTCATCCGAATTTGGCGGGTTCAAAAATGGCTTTTACCAAGGTGTATGGGGAAACTGGCACGGAAAGAACAGCGATCCGGCCCAGTCGCAGCGCGGTCTGGAACGGCTGATGGAAGCGACGTCGGCTACCGTATCGTTCGAGGGCAAGGCTATTGCCGAAGTCAATCTGGGCCCATCCGGTTTTGCCGCCAACAAGCTGCTCGACTGCGCGATTGCGGAACGGGAAAAGCGCTCGCAATAATCTGGTTGAAGGACAGCAGGTTCGGTCTGCCCAATAACGCTAGCCGGAGCTGTCGGCGTGATGCCCCACGGTCACCGCCGAACTCGACGCCTCCTCGCAGCGTTCCCAGTCATGAAACGCCTCGCGCCGCACGATGATCCAGCGGTCATCGCGTTTCTCCAGCCTGTCGCAATAGCGGCCGGCGACGATCCAGTCGGTGGCCTTGCCATGGGTCTGGCAGGGGGCGAATTCGGGATGGCCGGCCTCGATATAGTGATAGGCAACAAAATTGGCCTCGGTGGTGGCGCTTTGGCCGTCGTCGGACAGGGTGATATGGACGTTGGAGATCGAATGGTGGGTGCCGGGAATATATTCCAGCACCTGGCTGGCAAAGCCGATGAATTCGTCCGGCGGGCCTTCATATTCGGCGTGCTTGTGGACATGGTCGTCGGCGAAGCAGGAGCGGACCAGCGGCCAGTCGCGGCGATCGATGCCCTTGCAATAAAGGTGCAGGACATCCCGTATTTCCTCGCGGGCCGACAGCTGCTCCAATGTGTACATTCCTGTTATCTCCTAATTTTGTCAGTCGTTATTATTTGACTCTGGTCCTAGCTTTCAGCGCAAGGATTGTGGAGGAGATAGAGCATGGGCAGACTGCAAGGCAAAGTGGCAATAATAACAGGCGCGGCCAAGGGGCTGGGCGAGGCCGATGCGCGGATGTTCGCGCGCGAGGGCGCGACCGTGATCCTGACCGACATGGACGCCGACAATGGCGCACGGGTTGCCGCCGAGATCGGCGAGGCGGCGGAATTCCAGGTCCAGGATGTGCGCGACGAGCAGGGCTGGGAAGATCTGGTCGCCGATGTCGTCTCGCGGCACGGCAGGCTCGATATCCTGGTCAACAATGCTGGCGTGGTCGAACCGGGCACGATCGAGACGCAGACCGCCGAGGAATATCGCTTTGTCATGGCGGTCAGCGCCGATGGCGCCTTCTATGGCTGCAAATATGCGGTGCCGGCGATGAAGGCGTCGGGCGGCGGGTCGATCGTCAACATGTGCTCGATCGCCTCGATCGTCGGCGAGCCGATCGTCGTCGCCTATGCCATGGCCAAGGGCGCGATCGAGAGCCTGACCCGCAGCGTCGCCGTGCACTGCGCCAACAACAAATATAATATCCGCTGCAACAGCGTCCATCCGGCCGGCATATTGACGCCGATGGTCGTGGGGATCGGGCCGAAGGTGGTGGGCCGCGACGATCTGCGCCCGGCCAGCGAGGGGCCGGCCCCGAGCGCGCTCGGCGAGCCCGACGATATTGCCAATACGGTGCTGTTCCTGGCATCGGATGAAAGCAAGTTCATCAACGGCGCCGCGATCCGGGTCGACAATGCGAAGTCGGTGATGGAAGGCGTCGTGTCCTGATGTCCGGCCGGGTTCCGGTCTGAAATCCTGTCTGCGCCGCAGCGTCCTGGTCCGGCGGGACCCCGGATTTGATCATTCGGCCGTCTCCCCCTAGACTGGACCCTGCACGATCCGCGCAAGCACAGGAAACAGAAGCGATGAGCCAATTTGCCAGCTATCTCCGGTTCATGGCGTTGCTGCTTTTGGCGCTCTGTCTCGCAGGCCCGGCCGCTGCCCAATATCGCTGGCCCGAGCAGCAACAGGCTGCGTCCGAAGACAGCCGCTATGACGAACTGCTCGCCGCGACCGAGAGGGTTCGCGCCGAGGCCAATCCGATCGGCGATTCCAGCGCCGCCGGGCAATCGAAATTGCTCGTCGATTATGTCCGCTCGAAATATGGCGCGGACAGCGCCCTTTATCTCCGGGAACTGGAGGCGCACGCGCGGGACCTGGGCGGCTCGACCGAGTCGCGGCTGCTCTACCCGGAAATCATTGCCCTGACGGAAGCGCGCTACGGGAAAGATTCACAGGAATATGGCCTGGCGCATCTGGGCTATGCGCGCACCCTGGCCGTGACCGGCTATCGTGAGGAAGCGGCGGCGGCCCGGCTGACCGGCTTCGAGGCGCAGCTGTCCGATGTGCTGAATTGCGGGCGGGTGACCGCCACCATGATCCTCGGTTGCTCCCAGAATGAACCGCTGTTTGCCAATGACATCACCGCCACCGCCGCCGCGCTGCAGCGCGCCGGGCGCGGCGCAGAAGTGCCGGCATTGCTGGACCGCACCAGCGCGGCGCTGGACGAAAAATGGGCAGAATGCGACGGCCCCCGCTGGCGGTTCGACTGCGACGATGTGGCCGAATTCCGCGAGGCTATCGATGGCGCCGCAGCCAGCTATTATGCCGGCTTCGGCCCGGAGGAGCGGGTACTGCCGATCCGCTTGCGGATCTTCGAGGCGCAGGCCGCCCGGTTCCGGCCCTGCCTGCGCGAGGACGGCGACTATTGCTCCAATTTCCGCCTGCGGTCGGCCTGGCGGGATCTGGACGGGGCGCTGGCAAAGCAGGGACTGGGCGCGGACCGTCTGGCGGCGCTGGAAACGATGCTGCGGCTGACCATGAGCGAGTCCGGCTGGTTGCGATTTGGCAGCAATCCCGGCGGCGATCCCGACCGGGAGGAGGCGCAGGAAATCGAGGCGGTGACCGAAGGGCTCCAGCTCTATTCCGAACTGGCGATGCAGACCGACAATCTGGCGCGCGCGCGGATATTTCTGGCCGAGCGGGGGATGGAAAATAGGCTGGACCAGGTTGCCGGCGAAGCATCGCTGGAACAGCGCCTCGCCGCTCTGGAAAACCGGCGCGAATCGCTTGACGAGGATGGCGGGGAATATCTGGCGAACCTGTCGGACAGGCTGGCGCTTACGAACGAACGGTTCGGCGATGGCAGCGACGAGCAGTTCGATGCGTTCCGTGACTATTTCTGGGCCCTGAAACGGCAGGATCAGCCGGAACAGGCACGCGCGATCATGGCGCGCGGTCTGGCGGTCCAGCGGCGGGTCCATGGTGACGACAATTTCCGGACCTATTCGCTGTTGGCCGAGGTGGTCGAATCGCAGGAGCAAGCCGGACAGCCGGAAGCCGCGATCGCGCTGCTGTCCGAAATCATGGATTCCGAAGCGAATCGCAAGGACGCGCTGTTTGCCAATCCGATTGCCTACAAGCGGGACGCGGGGTTCAGCTTTGGCGACAAATATGATCAATTTGGCGCGCTGAACGTCAGGCTGGGCGAATTGCTGCTGGAAACCGACGGCGCTCCCGCGCTGGCGATCAGCGCCGCGCGCCGGGCGGTGGCCGCAAGCCGGGCCTATCGCGATTCGCTGGGCTTCGATCAATTGGGGCAAGCCGCTTATGAGCGGGCGATGAAGGGCGGAGGTTTCTTTGGCACCTCGGTCACGCCGACGCGCAAATATGTCCTGCTGGCGGACATATTGTGGGAGGCCGGCGATCATGGCGAGGCTGTGGCCGCCGAAGCCTTTGCCGCCTTGCAGGACGCGATGACCAGCAGCGTGACCATGGCGGTCGGGCGGGTGGCGGCGGAAAAGCTAGTCGAGCAGGCCGGGCTCAGCGCCCTGTTGTCGGAACGGGCCGAGGCGACCGAACAGGCGGCGCTGCTCGACGATTATGATGCGCAGGCGCGCGCGAACGACCGGCAGGCCGAAATCGATGTGGCGCTGCGCCAGGCGGCGCCGGCCTATTTCGATCTGATCCGCCCGACCGCCCTGTCGCTGGCCGAAACGCGTGCCATGCTCGGTGCCGGCGAAGCGATTTTGCTGCTTTATCCGGGTCCGCGCGGCACGCACGCGATTGCCGTGAGCCGGGAGAGTATCGCCTGGCACCGGTCCGACTGGGCGGCGCCGGAAATCGACGCGGCGGTGAAGCAGCTGCGCCGCGATCTCGACCCGGCCGGCAGCCGCGTGCCCAAGCCCTGGTCCTATTTTTATGACCGGACGACAGCCTATCAGCTCTATCAGGAGATAATCGCGCCGCTGATGGACGGGCTGGACGGCGTGCAGCAAGTCTATGTCGCCCCGGCCGGCTCGCTCGCGCGGATTCCGGCCAGCGTGCTGGTCACGGCGGCGCCGGAAGGATATGACGATGATCTGCAAGCCCTGCGGGACACCAACTGGCTGATTGACCGGTTCGCCCTGGTGCAGCTGCCTTCGATACAGTCGCTGCGCTTCTTGCGGACCCGCAGCGAAACGACCACCGTGAAGCGGAACGCGCTGGCCGCCTTTGGCGATCCGGTCCTGTCGGGCGTCGCCGCGACCCGCGGCGGCCTTGATGGCGGAAGCTTCGAAACCGGCGCCAACCGGATGCGCGGCGCGCTGGCCGATGTCTCGGCCATTCGCCAGCTGGCGCGGCTACCCGGCACCGCCACGGAGCTGGACGCCATTGCCAGGTCGCTCGATGCACCGTCTGGATCGGTCATGCTTGGCAAACAGGCCACGGAAACGCGCATAAAGAAGACAAACCTGTCGAATACGCGGATCATTGCCTTTGCCACCCATGGCTTGCTGGCCGGCGAAGTCGACGGCCTGTCGGAGCCGGGACTGGTGTTCACGCCGCCAAAAAATGCGACCGATGCTGATGACGGATTGCTGACGGCATCGGAAATATCGCAGCTGGACCTTGATGCGGACTGGGTCCTGCTCTCGGCCTGCAACACCGCGGCGGGAGAAGCGGCCGGTGCCGAAGGGCTTACCGGACTGGCCAAGTCCTTTTTCTATGCCGGCGCGCGCAGCCTGCTGGCCTCGCACTGGCCGGTGCGGGATGATCTGGCGGCAATCCTGAGCAGCGAAACGGTGGCTCTGGAAATAGCGGACGGTTCGCTGAGCCGGGCGCAGGCCTTGCGCCAGACCATGATCGCGGTGCGCAATGATCCGGAGGATGATACGGCGGCCCATCCCAGCTCCTGGGCGCCCTTCATGCTGGTCGGGGACGGTCGATAGCGAGACCTCCGGCTGGTGAAACGAGGCCAGGGTGTGAATCGGATGCGGTCTGCGATCGGCAGCAAAGTCATGCCTGCGACCGCTGTCTGGCGTTGGGGCGCCGCGCCGGTCCGGTGGCCGGCAAGCCGGGCTACAGTTATTCGCTGTTCCGCTTGCCTTTGGCCATGGATGTCGAGTAGCTTGCCAGCATGGATCGCGAACAAAATTCCAGTGAACAGGACCAGGTGGCGGTCTCCCGATCAGATTTGCCAAAGGCGTCGGTCATGGCCCTGATCGAGAACAGCCCGATTGCCTCGGTTGTCAGCAATCCGCGCCTGGCAGACAACCCGATTGTCGCGGTCAACGACGCGTTCCAGACGCTGACCGGCTATGACCGGGGCTTCATTGTCGGGCGCAATTGCCGGTTTCTGGCGGGCAAGGCGACCGAGCCCTGGCTGACCGAGGAAATCCGGCGCGGCGTGCGGCAGCAACGGTCGGTTCTGGTCGAGATCTTGAACTACAAGAAGGATGGCACGCCCTTCCAGAATGCCGTGCTGGTTGCGCCGCTGTTCGACGAAGAGGGCGAGCTGGAATATTTCCTGGGCTCGCAGGTGGAAATCGATGCCGATGCGCCGAGTCTGGCAAAGGCGCGCCGGATGCGGGCGGTGGAGATTGTCAAGGACCTGTCGAAACGGCAGCGCGAGGTGCTGCAATTTATCGCCAAGGGCCTGCTGAACAAGCAGATTGCCCATGAACTGGGCCTCAGCGAGCGAACCATCAAGATGCATCGGTCGATCCTGATGAAGCGGCTCGATGTCCCGAGCGCGGCCGACATGGTCCGGCTGGCGGTCGAAGCGGGCATGTAGGACGGTTTCGGATACGGTCCAAGGGCCGTATCGATTTCACGAAGATTGGCGGCTATTGCTATCCATGCATCGCGGGTTGGAGCCGACTTCTCCCAATTCGGGCCGTAATTTTCTTGGGCAACATTTCTCCCTCCTCCTTGTTGTCCAGAGATCTTCAGCCCGCGATGTGCTTTTTCCCTAAAATTGATCCGCGATGGCGATCAGCCTTGTGAGACGCTTGGGCGCGACCTGGCACCAGCTGCGGTACAGCCGGTCGGCGACATGGTCCCAGTCGGTGCTGCCGGTGTCGAGCCGGATCGCGATCCAGCCGGATTTTCCGTAAAATTTGGGCGCATAATAGAGGTCCGGATCGGCGTCGATCAGCGCGCCCTGTTCGTCCAGGCCGGTGGTCTTGACGAGCAGGGCGATGCTGGCCTCGCCATGATGGCTCTGCGCGAAATAGGCGAAATATTTGCCGGTCGTTGCGCTGCCGACGCGCCAGCCGGGCGCACCGAAGCTGGGCCGTTCATGGGTTTCCGCAAGCGCCAGCGCGCGCTGGCGGACCTGGTCCAATATCCAGTCCGGATCGGCCTCGCGGGTGACATATCTGGCCAGCGTGGCGGGATAGAGCTGATGTTCGGCGATCAGTATCCGGCTGGCCAGCCGGTCGGCATCGTCATCGGGCAGGATCGCGACCTCGGTCTGGGCCAGCACCGGGCCGTCATCCAGCTCGGCGGTCACCAGATGGACGCTGCATCCGGCGACCCGGTCGCCGGCGTCGATGGCACGCTGATAGGTATCCAGCCCCTTGTATTTGGGCAGCAGGCTGGGATGGATGTTGAGCATATGATCCGTCCACTTGCGGACAAAGCCGTCGCTCAAGATCCGCATATAGCCGGCCAGCACGACATATTCGGCGCCCGACCGGACAATGGCATCATGCATGATCGCGTCATGGGCTTCGCGTGCCAGGCCCTTGTGCGGGTGGGCGAAGGTGGCGATGCCCTCTGCTTGCGCGAGTTGCAGGCCGGGCGCATCGGGGTCGTTGGACGCCACCAATTCTATGGCATAGGGGCAGTCGGGCGATTTGGCGGCATAGACAAAAGCCGCCATGTTCGACCCGCGGCCAGAAATCAAAATCGCGATTTTGGCTTTTTCAGCCATTGTGGGTGGCAGTCCAGTCATCCGTCGCTGACCAGATGCCGCGGGCGCCCGTCACCGAACAGCCTTTTGGACCCTGCCGAACATCGCCAATCCGGCGGACTCTCTCTCCAGCGGTTTCCAGATCTGCCGTAATCGCGTCCACCTGCTCGGGAGAGACGGCCAGGACCATCCCGATGCCGCAATTGAAGGTCCGCGCCATTTCCTCGGGCTCGATATTGCCCTGTGCCTGCAGAAAGGCCATCAGCCGCGGCTGCGGCCAGCATGCGGCATCGACATGGGCGTGCAGACCATCCGGCAATACGCGCGGGATATTTTCCAGCAGCCCGCCGCCGGTGATATGGGCGAGCGCCTTGATCCGGCCGGACTGCATCAGCGGCAGCAGCGATTTCACATAGATTCGGGTCGGAGCGATCAGCGCCTCGACCAGCAATATGTCCGGGTTGAACAGGGCAGGGCGGTCCATTTTCCAGCCCTTGTCGGCCGCTAGGCGGCGGACCAGCGAAAAGCCGTTGGAATGGACCCCTGAGGATTCGAGGCCGAGCAGGATATCACCGGTCGCGATGGTCGCGCCGGTCACCACCTTGTCCCGTTCGACCGCGCCGACACAGAAGCCGGCAAGATCATAGTCGCCTTCCGCATACATGCCCGGCATTTCCGCGGTTTCGCCACCGATCAAGGCACAGCCCGACATCTTGCAGCCTTCGGCAATGCCGGCGACAACGCGTTCCGCGACGCCGTTCTCCAGCTTGCCGGTGGCAAAATAGTCGAGGAAGAACAGAGGCTCCGCGCCCTGCACGATCAGGTCGTTGACGCACATGGCGACAAGATCAATGCCGACGCTGTCATGCCGGTCATGGTCGATCGCCAGTTTGAGCTTGGTGCCCACGCCATCATTGGCCGCGACCAGCAGCGGATCCTGATAACCCGCAGCCTTGAGGTCAAAAAACCCCCCGAAGCCGCCCAGTTCGGCATTGGCACCGGCACGCGCGGTGGCCTTGGCCAGCGGCGCTATCGCCTTGATCAGGGCATTGCCCGCGGCAATGGAAACACCGGCTTTCGCGTAGGTGTAAGAATCCGGCTCATTTTGCTTTTCACTCATAACTTGTGCGATTAGACAAGTCGCGGCTGGATTTCCACGCCATAATCGTCAAAAGGGCGCAAATGAGTTTTTTGACTGACTTCAGGATCAAGATTGCCGCCATCATATCCGTCGTGACCTTGCTCGCCGGATCGATTGTCTATGCCCAGCTCGAAGGTGGCGAACGCGGAATCGCGCCGCTTGCCAGCACCGGCGATTTCGAAGTCATGGGCGTACAGGTCGATATCCACGGGGACAACGCCTTTGATGCCCGGAAAAAAGGATGGGAAGAAGCGCAGCGCAAAGCGTGGAAGATGCTCTACAAGCGCACCAATGGCAGCGAAACCGAGGGCCTGCCGGACGATAGACTCAACACGATCGTGTCCGCGATCATTATCGAGAAGGAGCAGGTCGGGCCAAGGCGCTATATCGCCACGCTCGGCGTGATGTTCGATCGCGCTCGCGCCGGCTCGATCCTGGGCGTGGGTGGTCAGCGATTGCGGTCGCCGCCGCTGCTGGTGCTGCCGATCATGTGGAGCGGGGGCTCGCCGCAGGTGTTCGAAAATCGCACCGAGTGGCAAAAGGCCTGGGCGCGCTTCAGTTCCGGCGACAGCGCGATCGACTATGTCCGCCCCTATGGGACCGACAGCGAGTCGCTGGTGCTGACGGCGGGTCAGGCCAATCGTCCGAGTCGGCGCTGGTGGCGCAATATATTGGACCAGTTTGGCGCGGCCGATGTCATCATCCCGATTGTCCGCCTGACCTATGACTATCCCGGCGGCCCGGTCAAAGCGCGCTTTACCGCGCGCTATGGTCCCGACAACCGCTATATCGACAGCTTCACACTGAAAGTCGGTCGCAGCGAAGATATCCCGGCGATGCTCGACAAGGGCATTGCGCGGCTGGACAATATCTATTCCAGCGCCCTTTCACGCGGCGTGCTGAAGACCGACAAGTCGCTGATCATCGAGGATCCGTTCAATCTGGATGAGCTGAATCTCGAAAATTTCGATCTGGATGCTGAATCGGCTGTCGAGAGTGGCGGCGTTGAAGGATCGGCAGCCGCCGCAGCCAATGGCGGCGCGGAAGCCGGAGGCGAGGCGGCGGTGACGGCTCCCGCTGCGACGACCAGCATTTCGCTGCAATTTGATACGCCGGATGTCGGCGCCGTCGGGCGTGGCGAAGCGGCGGTGCGTTCGGTCCCGGGAGTCACGTCCGCTTCGACCTCCAGCCTTGCGCTGGGCGGCGTGTCTGTCATGAGCGTGACCTACAGGGGTGATATTTCCGCTCTCGCCCAGGCCCTTCGGGCTAAGGGCTGGCAGGTCCAGCAAGGAGCGGGCGCCTTGCGTATCAGTCGTTCCGGGCAGTAAAGCAGCGAAATCGTGAGTCAGATAGCTCTTCCTCTTGAACCCATATCGTCGCCGGAACAGGGCGGATATCTGGTCACCGCGGCCAATGCCGACGTCCATCGGCACCTGCAGAACTGGAGCGACTGGCCGCATCACACGCTGATTCTGACCGGGCCCGCGGTATCCGGCAAGAGCGCGATGGCGACGGCGTTTGCAGCCGAGAGCGGCGGGCTGTATCTCGATGATGCATGCGACCATGAGGATGTGGAAATATTCCATCTCTGGAACCGGGCGAACAGCGAGCAGCGGCCGCTGCTTCTGGTCTCGGCCCGGCCGGTGGCGCAATGGGGGATAAATCTGCCCGATCTGCAATCCCGCCTCGCCGCGTCGCTGCATCTCGACATCGGCGCGCCCGACCAGGCGATGATCGACGGCCTGTTCCAGAAATATTTCGCGATCCGCGGCCTGACCATATCGGAAGACGCGCTGCGCTATCTGGAGAAGCGGATGATCCGGTCCTATGCCATGGTGCGCCAGCTGGCGGGCAAGATGGATGCGCTCGCGATCGAGTCCAAAAAGCCGATAAATCTCGCCATCGCGAAATCGGCACTCGGTTTTTTTGACGCCGGTGATGAAAAGGTGGATAGCTAGCCCATGGAAAATCCTGCTGCCAAGTCGCTGGACGCGGACATATTGCCCGGGGCTGATGCCGCCAGCGGGTTGCCGGAAGATGGCAGCAAACGCTATTTCAACCGCGAGATCAGTTGGCTGGGCTTTAACGAGCGGGTGATCGAGGAGGCGGAGAATAGCGCTCATCCGCTGCTCGAGCGGCTGCGCTTCCTGTCGATATCAGGCAGCAATCTGGATGAATTTTTCATGGTCCGCTTTGCCGGGCTGGTCGGACAATATCGCCAGAAGATCGAGGAACGGTCGGCCGATGGCCTGACCGCCACGCAGCAGCTGGAAGCGATCGCCGAGCGTACCGATCTGCTGCTGGATCATCAGCAACGGGTCTGGTCGGCGTTGTCGACGAAGCTGGCCGACGAGGATATCTTCGTGTCGACGGTTGCCGACCTGCCCGGGGAGTCGAAGGCCTGGCTCCGGCAGCATTTCATCGACCAGATTTTTCCGGTGCTGACGCCGCAGGCGCTCGACCCGGCCCATCCCTTTCCGTTCATCCCCAACAAGGGGCTGAGCCTGGTGTTCGACCTGGTCCGCGAATCCGACAATCAGGGCATCAGGGAACTGGTGATGATCCCGTCCGGTCTTGCCCGCTTCATCCGCCTGCCCGGTGAATCGGCGGTCTATGTGTCGGTCGAGACGGTGATCCAGGCATTTTCCGACATTCTCTTCCCCGGCTATGTGGTGAAAAGCAGCGGCCTGTTCCGCATCATCCGCGACAGCGATATCGAGGTCGAGGAAGAGGCCGAGGATCTGGTGCGCTATTTCCGCAGCGCGATCAAGCGCCGCCGCCGCGGCGATGTCATCCGGCTGGAAATGGGGCCGAATCTTGCCGAGCCGGTGGTCGCGATGCTCCGCGAGAATCTGCTGCATGACGGCGCCACCGAAAGCCGGATCAACGGTCTGGTCGGCGTCAGCGATCTCGAAATTCTGGTCAATGAAGACCGCCCGGATCTCAAGTTCACGCCCTATAGTCCGCGCTTTCCGGAGCGCATTCGCGATCATGGTGGTGACTGTTTCGCGGCCATTCGCGACAAGGACATATTGGTCCATCACCCCTATGAATCGTTCGAGGTGGTGATCGAATTCCTGCGGCAGGCGGCGGCCGACCCGGATGTCGTGGCGATCAAGCAGACCTTGTACCGCGCCGGCAAGCAGTCTGCCGTCATCCGGGCGCTGATCGATGCCGCCGAGGCGGGCAAGTCTGTGACCGCGGTCGTCGAGCTCAAGGCGCGCTTTGACGAGGAGCAGAATCTGCTCTGGGCGAGCGCGCTGGAGCGGGCCGGTGTGCAGGTGGTCTATGGCTTCATCGAGTGGAAGACCCATGCGAAAATATCGATGGTCGTACGCAAGGAACAGGAAGGTTATCGTACCTATTGCCATTTCGGCACCGGCAATTATCACCCGATCACCGCCAAGATCTATACCGATCTCAGCTTCTTCACCGCGGATCCGCGGGCGGCGCGCGATGCGGCGCAATTGTTCAACTATATCACCGGCTATGTCGAGCCGAAGGCGCTCGAGCTGATCTCGATGTCGCCGCGCGACATGCGCAAGGACCTGATGGCGCTCATCGACCAGGAAATCGCCAATGTCCGTGACGGCAAGCCTGGCATGATCTGGGCAAAGATGAATTCGCTGGTCGACCCGGCGCTGATCGAGAAGCTCTATCAGGCGAGCAATGCCGGGGTGGAAATCGACCTGGTGGTCCGCGGCATCTGCTGCCTGCGGCCCGATGTGCCGGGCATGTCGGACCATATAAGGGTGAAGTCGGTGGTTGGCCGCTTTCTCGAGCACAGCCGCATCTGGGCCTTTGGCAATGGCCGGGAACTGCCCAATGATGGCGCGAAAGTCTATATTTCGTCGGCCGACTGGATGCCGCGCAACCTCGACCGGCGGGTCGAATATATGATGCCGATCACCAACAGGACGGTCCATGACCAGATCCTGGACCAGGTCATGGTGGCCAATCTGATCGACGACGAACAGAGCTGGGAACTCAATTCCGACGGCAGCTACACAAGGGTGGTTCCGTCCGACAAGCCGTTCAACCTGCATCGCTATTTCATGACCAATCCGTCGCTCTCCGGGCGCGGCAAGGCGCTCAGGAAAAGCAATGCGGTCCCGCGGCTCAGCCTGCGTCGCCGCAAGAAAAAGGCGTGAGCGGGGTGCTGGCGCAAAAAGGCGCGATATCGCAGTCCGGGCAGGAACGGAAAAAGCACGGCAGCCAGCGCACGGCGATCATCGATATCGGTTCGAACTCGATCCGGCTGGTGGTCTATCAGGGACCGGTCCGGGTTCCGGCGATATTGTTCAACGAGAAGGTGATGGCGGGCCTCGGCAAGGAATTGTCCACGACCGGGGCGATTGCCAAGGATTCGATGGTGCTGGCGATTCGCGGGCTTAAGCGCTTTCACCAGCTGTGCACGGAAATGGAAGTCGACAGCATCCGCAGCTTTGCCACGGCAGCGGTGAGGGATGCCAGCAACGGCAAGGAACTGCTGAAGGCGGCGCGCACGATCGGCTATGACGTGCAGGTGCTGGAGGGCGAGGAAGAAGCGGAACTGGCGGCGCTGGGCGTCATTTCCGGTATACCGGATGCCCGGGGCATTGTCGGTGATCTCGGTGGCGGCAGCCTCGAGCTGGCGCTGATCGAGCAGGGGGAGGTGCGGGACCGCTATTCCTTTCCGCTCGGCGTGCTGCGGGTCGCCGATCTGCGGGCCAAGGGTCAGGACAAGCTGAAGCGCCAGGTGCGGAAGATGCTGAAAAAGACCGGCTGGGAAAAGCAGGCGCAGGAGCTGCCCTTCTATCTGGTCGGCGGGTCTTGGCGTTCGCTGGCCCGGCTCGACATGTTCGACAGCCACTATCCGTTGCCGGTGATCCACAGTTACGAGATGGAACCGCGCCGCGCGCAGCGGCTGGTCAGCCGTCTCGCCCAGTTGAACCGCGACAAGCTGAAGAATGTGCCGGGTCTTTCTTCCTCCCGGATACCGACGCTGAAGGATGCCGCCTGGCTGCTGTCGATGCTGGTGCGCTATCTGGGCAGCAGCAAGATGGTTGTTTCCGCCTATGGCGTAAGGGAAGGGCTGCTGTTCCAGAATATCAACAAGCAGGAGGCGGCAAGGGACCCGCTGCTACTGGGCACGGAAGATGCCGGGGCGGCGCAGTCCCGTTTTCCGGCCAACAGCAAGTTGCTCGGCAAGTGGATCGCCGAGATATTTTCCGACGACCCGGCCGAATGGCACCGGATTCGTCAGGCCGCCTGCAATCTGGGCGATGTCGCCTGGCGGGCGAACCCCAATTTCAGGGCCGAGCGGGGACTGGAAATCGGACTGCACGGCAACTGGGTCGGGATCAGCGGGCCGGAACGCGAGATGCTGGGGCAGGCGCTCTTTACCAGTTTTGGCGGCGGCACGCAGGTCTTCCCTGGTGGCGGCAAGCTGGCCAGCGAGGCTGCTACGCAGCGGGCGATTACCTGGGGTCTGGCAATGCGTCTCGGGCAGCGACTGAGCGGCGGGACGCGCAACCCGCTGGAACAGACGCATATCCGGAAGGTCGGGAAGAAGCTGGAGCTGGTGATCGCCGGCGACCTGATCCACCTCTATGGCGATGCGGTGGCCAAGCGGCACGGACATCTGGCCAATATCATGGGCCTGGAACCGGTGATGACGGTGGTCTAGTCCTCCGCGTCGGGGGCATCCCCCTCCTGCTGGTGGGTCATTTTCAGCTTGCCGTCCTTGACCGTGAAGCTCACCCGGCCTTCGACCAGGTCCAGGGCATCGCGGCCAAATTCCTCGTAGCGCCAGCCTTCCAGCAGCGGCACGTCTTCGCGCTCTCCGGCGACAATGCGCTCCAGATCGTCGGCCCGCGCCAGCAGACGGGAAGCGACATTCATCTCCGCCGAACGGATCTTGAGCAGCAGCTTGAGCAGATCGGTGACCAGCGCATTGGATTTGCCATTTTTCGGGCGCCGACCGATTTTCAGCGGCAGGTCATCGCGCGACAGCGGATCCGCCTGCTCGATAATCTCCATCAGGCGGGCGCCGATATCATTATTCTTCCAGCCCGACGAAAGCCCGCGGACCTGGCCCAGCTTGGCCTGGTCGCGGGGCGGATGGGCGGCAATATCCGCGAGCGTTTCGTCGCGCATGATCCGTCCGCGCGGCAGGTCCTTGGACTGCGCTTCGCGTTCGCGCCAGGCGGCGATCGCCTTCAGCCTGCCGAGCATTTCCAGGTTGCGGCCCTGCGACTTCACCCTGAGCCAGGCCTTTTCGGGGTCGTTGACGTAATTTTCCGGATCGGCGAGCTTTTCCATCTCGGCATTGATCCAGACGCCTCGACCGGTCTCGCGCAACTTGTCGAGCATCATCGGAAAGATCCTCGCGAGATGGGTGACATCGGCCACAGCATATTCGAGCTGGCGCGTGTTGAGCGGGCGGCGCGACCAGTCGGTGAAGCGCGCGCCCTTGTCGAGCGTGATGCCCAGCCAGCTGTCGACCAGATTGGCATAGCCGATCTGTTCGCTCTGGCCGATCGCCATCGCGGCGATCTGGGTGTCGAAGATCGGATGCGGGGTCTTTCCGGTCAGATTGTGGATGATTTCGACATCCTGGCCACCAGCGTGGAAAATCTTCAGCACATTCTCGTTATTGACCATCAGTTCCAGCAGCGGACCAAGGTCAACGCCCTTGGCCAGCGGATCAATCGCGGCCGCTTCCTTGCCGTCGGAAATCTGGATGAGGCAGAGAATCGGCCAATAGGTATTCTCGCGCATGAACTCGGTATCGACCGCGACGAAATCCGCCGTCGAGAAACGGGCGCAAATATCGGCGATGTCCTGATTGTCCGTCAGCAAATTATGGATGTGCATTTTTATCCTATACAGCGGGCGGCTCGTCCCGCAAACATTTCATCGAGACAGGGCAATATTGGAGGGAAGCCATGGCATTTTGGTCACTGATTCTGATCGTCCTGCTGGCCTTGCTGTTGCTGGGCCAGATCATGACATTGTTCGGGGACGCCTGTCTGGCGATTGCCGATCCGCGGCCGATCGGCGGCAAGACCATCGAGATCACGATATTGGCCTGGGGCTTTGCGGCGCGGCGCGGACGGTCGCTGCAGGTCGACGACTGCGCGCGGCTCGGCATCAATGACATGCGCTTCTT
>Ga0075467_10001609_pt1 | contig 18651 bp, 19 predicted proteins | sample DEB08_DNA_9_FD_75067 | JGI IMG/M metagenome (GOLD analysis project Ga0075467, IMG submission 75067) | Aqueous microbial communities from the Delaware River and Bay under freshwater to marine salinity gradient to study organic matter... | ecosystem: Environmental > Aquatic > Marine > Coastal ... | reverse complement strand
TAATTCGTTGCGGTTGATGTCTTTGCCAGCGACATACCAAGCATCACCGGCTCCGCCGATATTCAAGCCTTGCCGCTGACCTAGGGTGTAATACATCAGTCCGTCGTGCTCGGCAACAGTTTTGCCGTCTACGCCAACCATATTGCCAGGATTAGGTTTTAGGTATGTGCTGAGGAAGTCTTTAAAGCGTCGTTCGCCAATAAAGCATATTCCGGTGCTATCTTTCTTGTTGTGGGTTACGAAACCTTGCTCGTCAGCGATCGCTCGCACTGCTGGCTTCTCTATCTCACCTAGTGGGAATAAGCTTTTAACAAGTTGATGTTGTTGCAATGTATAAAGAAAATAACTTTGGTCTTTGTTGCTGTCGGAGCCTCTGAGCAGAAGCGCTTCTTGCTCAGGTGAATCGTTGGTAAAGCCTTTGGCGACATAATGGCCAGTGGCGATATAATCGGCGCCGAGCGATTCAGCTTGTAACAAAAACTCTTTAAATTTAATTTCTTTATTGCAAAGAATATCGGGGTTTGGTGTTCGCCCAGCTTGATACTCAGCCAGGAAGTGCTCAAATACATTCTCCCAATATTCGTGTGCGAAGTTAACTTCGTGTAAGTCAATGTTTAGCCGCTCACAGACTTGTGCAGCGTCTTTCAGATCGGTTGCTGACGCGCAATATTCTTCGGTGTCGTCTTCTTCCCAATTCTTCATAAACATGCCGGTTACCTTATAACCTTGCTGTTTCAGAATATGCGCAGTTACGGACGAGTCTACACCGCCAGACATGCCTACCATGACATGAGTTTCGTTAGGGTCGTGATCTAAAGCCATGGGGATTAGTTTAAAGCTCTTTGAGAATTTCCAGCGGATATTGAACACCACTCAAAAAATCATCAATACAGTTGAGCACAATAGGGCTTCGCAATGAAGCGCTTGCGCGAATAGTCTCTGGCGTTAGCCAATGAGTACGTATGATATCTGAGTCGAGGTCGTAATTGCTATCCACATCGCTGATAGCGCCACAAAAAGTATATCGGATGTAGGTCTTACCGTTATTGGCTGCGAATCGATAGAGCCCGACTAAGGCTTGCGGCGTAAAGTGGCAACAGGTTTCCTCTAGCGTTTCCCTAATCACGCCTTCTAGAATAGTCTCACCTGATTCGAGATGGCCAGCAGGCTGATTAAATACGATTTTTTGTGTTGATTTAGAGCGCTCTTCGACTAGCAAGAAACGACCGTCTTTTTGGCAAACTGCGGCAACAGTAATGTCGGGTGTCCACATACATTCTCTGAAATAATTGAGTGCTGAATACGAGAAACCAATGCTCTTTGTTTGATTGGTTTCATGTGGCCCTAAGCTTTGAGCTGTTAGGCCAACATTTCTATCTCCCTAGTGTGACGTCACGACGGGCCTTTTACAATGCTCAAGGTAAAGTTTTGTGTTATTCTACCTGCCAATTTTTAGTAGCTAATTGATCGCGCCAATATTCACTATAATAATGAATTATTAGCCGAAGCGTCGATCAGAATTAGAGCCGCGGCATTGACAGACTTGGAGGCTGTGACTTCAGATTCCAAAGTAGTAATCCGCCGCAGCTGAAAGACGTGCCGTTTAAACGGTTTACTTCTAAACGTTAACCCATGAGTGGGGCGCGATCTAAGCTGAGGCAGGCGTCAGTAAGCGACGAAGGCAAGCATTAGGTGGGACTAATACCAAGCCCCAGTAACCCTCAATACACATATTTAGGTTCGAGATAAAATACGATGAGCAACGCCAAATCTAAGATTTTCTATACCCTTACCGACGAAGCACCCGCCTTGGCGACACGATCGCTATTACCGGTATTCAAGTCATTTGCTGGAGCATGTGATGTCGAGGTTGATACCAAGGACATCTCTTTAGCGTCGCGTATTCTCGCGGTATTCTCTGACTATCTTAGCGAGGACCAACGCGTAGATGATGCTCTTGCAGAGCTTGGACAGTTAGTGCTAGACCCGAACGCGAATATAATCAAAACGCCGAATATCAGTGCATCCATCCCTCAAATTAAAGACGCTATTAAAGAATTACAAGCCAAAGGGTATGCGCTACCTGATTTTCCCGATGATCCGCGTTCGGATGAAGAAATTAAGGTTCGCCAAGAGTACGAACGCGTTAAGGGTAGTAGTGTAAACCCAGTTATCCGTGAAGGTAATTCAGATCGCCGTGCGCCAGCAGCGGTTAAGAACTATGCCAGGCAAAATCCACACTCAATGGGCGAGTGGCTGCCAACCTCACGCTCACATGTAGCAACGATGAATGGCGGTGATTTCCGTTCTAGTGAGCGCTCAATGACACTGGCTGAAGCGTGTTCGGTGAAAATCGAATTCACCGATAAGTACGGTAACAAAACTATAAAGCAAGATGGTTTGGAGTTACTTGCGGGTGAAGTTATTGATGCTATGTTCATGAGTAAAAACGCGTTGCGCGAATTTTATGCCGAGCAAATAGACGATGCTAAAGAGAACGACATGCTGTTCTCACTGCACGTTAAAGCTACCATGATGAAGGTCTCGCACCCAATCGTCTTCGGTCACGCGGTAACGGTTTACTACAAAGATGTATACGAGAAATATGCCACCTTATTCGAAGAGCTAAACGTTCAGCCGAATAATGGTCTAGGCAATCTTTATAGCATCATCGAACAAATTTCTGGCGATCTACGCGACAAAATTGAAGCTGATATTTTAGCTTGCTACAAAAATCGCCCGGCCATCGCGATGGTTGATTCTGATAAAGGTATTTCAAATCTACACGTGCCGAGTGATGTGATCGTTGATGCTTCAATGCCTGCAATGATTCGTAATTCAGGCAAAATGTGGAATATGGAAGGTGAGCTGCAGGATACTAAAGCGGTTATCCCTGAGAGTACCTACGCGTTTATTTATCAAGAAGTCATTGATTTCTGCAAAGAGCATGGCGCGCTAGATCCGACTAAAATTGGCAGTGTTGCTAATGTCGGCCTGATGGCACAGAAAGCTGAAGAATATGGCTCTCACGACAAAACCTACGAGATGGAATACGACGGTTACATGCGCGTTATCGATGAGCAAGATGGTACTATATTGTTCGAGCACGCCGTACAAGAGGGCGATATTTGGCGTATGTGTCAGGTCAAAGATGCGCCGATTCAAGATTGGGTCAAGCTGGCTGTCAGTCGCGCCCGTAAAACAGGCTCGCCATCGGTTTTCTGGCTAGATAAGAATCGGCCACATGAAGCTCAACTAATAATCAAGGTTAACGAATATCTACTTGATCACGATACCGAAGGCCTAGAGCTGCTAATTATGTCGCCGGCGGATGCCACGCGTTATTCGCTTGAGCAAATTACTCAAGGTAAGGATGTAATTTCAGTCACGGGTAACGTTTTGCGTGATTACTTAACTGATCTATTTCCGATCTTAGAAGTTGGCACCAGTGCCAAAATGTTGTCGATTGTACCGCTGATGAACGGCGGCGGCTTATTCGAGACAGGGGCGGGTGGTTCAGCGCCTAAGCATGTTCACCAATTCACTAAAGAAGGGCACTTACGCTGGGACTCGCTCGGTGAATTCCTAGCGACCGCGGCCTCTTTCGAGCATTTGGCTGAGGTTAATAATAATCCGCAAGCTCAAATACTGGCCGACACTCTGGATATTGCTACTAGTAAGCTGTTGACGCAAGGTAAGTCGCCATCTCGTAAAGTTAATGAGTTGGACAACCGTGGTAGTCACTTCTATCTTGCACTGTATTGGGCCGAAGCCATAGCCGCTCAAGACAAAGATGCCGATCTGAAGGCTAAGTTTGCGTCCTTGTTTGAGCTGTTGAAGAATAGCGAAGATAAAATAGTCGCTGAGTTGCAAGCAGCTCAGGGCGCAGCTGTTGATATAGAGGGTTATTACTCTCCGTCCGAAGAGAAGGCTGAAATGGCAATGCGTCCGAGTGCCACCTTTAATTCAATTATCGACGGCTTCAGCGTATAGGGATAGCAAATAAAAATTGAATTGATCCGATGAGCGAGTGGTTTTTATCGCTCAGCGGTGATTCGATTGTTGGGTCGCTTATACTGGCTCATTAAGAAAAAAAAAGCACGGCAGCGTAAAGCTTCCGTGCTTTTTTGTGGCCACCTCCGTGCTTTTTTGTGGCCACCTCCGTGCTTTTTTGTGGCCACCTAAGTTGGTAGCCGATAGTTGGTAGCCGATTAAATGGTATTAGTCGCTTTTACACGAATTTAATGGCAATAACTATTATGACGCTGCGCGGATCTTTGCGGCTTTTGGGCCTTTATCTCCATCTTCTAACTCATATTCTACTTCCTGACCTTCATTAAGTGTCTTATATCCATCCATATCGATTTCAGAATAATGTGCAAAAACATCATTTCCGCCATCGCTTGGTTCGATAAATCCAAACCCTTTTGAAGAGTTAAACCATTTCACTGTTCCTAGTGTAGCCATCTTATTTCCTCACTTTGATAAAAAACCCTGATATTAGCTTCAGGTATTTAAACGAAGTCTTTTGGTTTCTGGTAGGATTTCTTGCGGCCTACTTAATTCTTTGTCGACTTCACAACGTAGATCGAATTATCTGCGATAATTCAACTCGGCAAGTAAACCTTCTCACATGTGAAAGGTCAAGGGTATGGATTGATTAAGTGTCATAAAATTAACATTTGCCTAGTAAGATGCCCTTGAAAAATGAATAATAGAGCGCAAACATAAGCTTAGAACAATTTTTAGCTCTACGGTCCACTTTTGCGTCTATACAACGCTGCGAGTGAAATCGTTAAGCATTTACTTAGTAGACAAGACATGAGCGATTACCCAGAATCCATTCATAGCGATGACCTAGCGCTTGAAACCGCTAAACCGAGACTCAAAAAGCCGCCCTTTTATAGAGTTCTATTGTTGAACGACGATTACACAACAATGGAATTCGTGATCGATGTTTTGACCACAGTTTTCCACCATTCGGAAGAAAAAGCGGCTCAGATCATGATGCATGTGCATCAGAAAGGCGCTGGTATTTGTGGCATTTTTACTCGTGAGATTGCTGAGACTAAAGTAGAGCAAGTGTTGCGGTATGCTCAAGAGAGCAAACACCCATTGCAATGTACTATGGAACCAGATTCAGACGATGGCGACGAATAGCTTGGCGTCAACGAACAGGAGGCAAGAGAAATAAATGATATCTAAAGACTTAGAAAAATCGCTAAACTTTGCAGTACAAGTAGCGCATGAGGCGAGGCACGAATTCGTCACCACCGAGCACCTATTACTGGCGCTATTAGAAAACAGTTCAGCAATGGCCGTGCTGCAAGCTTGCAATGCAGATTTGGACGAGCTGCGTTCAGACCTGAAACTTCATTTGGTTGACAACATTCCGCAAGTAGAAGACCAACCGGAGATTAAAACCCAGCCAAGCATCGGTTTCCAGCGAGTTCTTCAGCGCGCGATTGTGCACGTTCAGAGTTCGGGTAAATCAGAAGTTGAAGGCGAGAATGTTCTGGTAGCCATGTTTTCCGAGCAAGACTCTCAGGCAGCTTACTATCTTGATCAGCAAGGTGTCACTCGGTTCGACGCAGTTTCCTACATCTCCCATGGCGTTACTAAAGATGGGGATGAGCTAGAGGGTCTGCCATATCCAGAAGGTCAGGAGAACCCAGAGGCGCAGGAGCAGAAAGAAGGGCCGTTAGAAGCCTATACAGTGAACCTTAATCAACGGGCTATTGATGGTTTTATCGACCCTTTGATTGGTCGCGATAAAGAAGTCGAGCGTACTATACAAATTTTGTCACGCAGACGTAAAAATAACCCGTTATATGTTGGTGAAGCAGGTGTTGGTAAGACTGCGATCGCTGAAGGCTTAGCTAAAAAGATTACCGAAGACGAGGTGCCAACAGTTCTGAAGGGCGCGGTTGTCTATTCATTAGATCTTGGAGCACTATTAGCTGGCACTAAGTATCGTGGTGATTTCGAAAAACGCCTAAAGGCGGTGTTAAAAGCGCTTGAAGGTGAAGAGCATGCGGTGCTTTTCATTGATGAAATCCATACTATTATTGGCGCAGGAGCTGCTTCAGGCGGAGCCATGGACGCCTCAAACTTGCTTAAACCGGCGTTGTCGAGTGGTCAACTCAAGTGTATCGGTTCGACAACTTATCAAGAGTATCGAGGTATTTTTGAGAAAGATCGCGCCTTGTCACGTCGTTTTCAAAAAATTGATGTCGAACAACCAACTGTCGATGAGACTGTGCAGATCTTGCGTGGCTTGAAATCGCGTTATGAAGAGCACCATGAAGTAACGTATACGCCTGAGGCGTTAACTATCGCGGCTGAGCTAGCTGATCGTTACATTAACGAACGTTTTTTGCCAGATAAAGCGATTGACGTAATTGATGAAGCTGGTGCTCGTACGCGTTTGTTTGATCGTGAAGAGGGCGAAGTTCCAGTAATTGATACTGAGCAAATTGAAGAAGTAGTCTCGTTTATTGCTCGGATACCGCCAAAAACAGTATCGGCCTCTGATGTAGACTCACTTAAGAACCTTGAGCGCGACCTAAAGCTCGTTGTATTTGGCCAAGACGAAGCGATTGTTAATCTAGCTTCGGCTATCAAAATGTCGAGATCCGGCTTGGGCAAGCCTGATAAGCCAATAGGCTCATTCTTATTCTCAGGCCCGACCGGTGTTGGTAAGACCGAAGTCTCGCGTCAACTCGCTATGACCCTGGGCGTGGAGTTGATTCGCTTTGATATGTCAGAATACATGGAGCGCCATACTGTATCGCGATTGATTGGTGCGCCTCCAGGATATGTTGGGTTCGATCAAGGTGGCCTGCTTACTGAGTCTGTTAATAAACACCCGCATGCGGTTTTATTGTTAGATGAAATCGAGAAAGCTCATCCAGATGTCTTCAATCTTTTATTGCAAGTAATGGACCACGGAACGCTTACTGATAACAATGGTCGCAAAGCCGATTTTCGGAATGTTATTATTGTTATGACCACCAATGCTGGTGCGGTTGCGGTGTCGCGTAATTCAATGGGCTTTACAAAGCAAGATAACGCTCAAGATGACATGGGTGCGATTACCAAGATGTTTACCCCCGAGTTTCGTAACCGCCTAGATTCTATTGTGCGATTTAAGCCGCTCGGCAAAGAAGTGATCGATAAAATTGTTGATAAGGAATTGCTTGAAGTTGAGCGTCAGTTGCTTGAGAAAAATGTTCAATTGAACATTGATAAAGCCGCTCGCACTTGGATTGCCGATAATGGCTATGATGAGAATATGGGCGCTAGGCCATTAGCAAGGTTGATTCAAGAAGAGATCAAGCGTGGATTGGCGGACGAGCTTTTATTTGGCAAACTACAAAATGGCGGTGTGGTTGATATATCAACCGATGAAGACAAACTCTCGTTTGACATTCAAGGCCAGTAGTCTCGACGAATTGTCTTAGCAAAGCGTATTAGACAGTGAAGCCGATTTGAACGAAATACCCCGCTGTACGCAGCGGGGTATATTTTTGCATGCAAAAAACTATATCGTCGCATCAACAGTAGGCGCTGTAAGGCGAGCCACAAGGAATATAATGATCGAGGTGCGATTAAAGATTGGCTCCGCTTGTTAATAGGCTGTGATAGTGTTGAGTCGTTGTTAACTACTTAAATACAAAGCACCTATGACATCGTCTACGATTAAGGTCGGATTGGCCCAAATATCTCCTGTATGGCTAAATAAGGAAGCAACCCTTGATAAGGTGGCTCAATACGTCTCTGAGGCAGGTGAGCAAGCGTGTGACCTAGTTGCATTCGGCGAAGCACTAACACCTGGGTACCCATTTTGGGTAGAGCTTACCGGTGGCGCGCAGTTCAATAACGATGATCAAAAGCGAATGTTTGCGCATTATGCTCGGCAGGCGGTCGATGTCGATGCGGGCGACTTAAAGATTGTTTGCCAACAAGCCAAAGCTCATAGTGTCGCGGTTTATCTAGGAACCATCGAACGGCCACAAGATAGAAGTGGAATGAGTCTTTACTGCTCAATGGTTTATATCGATAAGAAGGGCGTTATCCAGTCAGTTCATCGAAAGCTGATGCCCACCTTTGAGGAGCGGCTAGTGTGGTCTGCGGGAGATGGGCATGGTTTAACAACCCACTCCTTAGATGGATTTACTGTTGGCGGTCTAAATTGCTGGGAGAATTGGATGCCGCTTGCGCGTGCCTCATTGTACGGTCAGGGCGAGAATCTTCATGTGGCGATATGGCCTGGCTCGGTGCGCAACACCCAAGATATAACGCCTTTTCTTGCCAAAGAGGGGCGATCTTACTCGATGGCTGTTAGTGGTCTAATGGCGGTAGCTGATATTCCCCGCGAGTTTCCGCTCTACGATGAAATTATGCAGAGTCTTGGTGACAGGGAATTTTTGGCCAATGGCGGATCGTGCTTATGCGGCCCGAATGGTGATTTTATAATTGAGCCGCAGTTAGAAAATGAAGGGCTCTTTAGTGCTGAAATTGACCTAGATCGTGTTCGTGAAGAACGACAAAATTTTGACCCCGCGGGGCATTACTCGCGCCCCGACGTAACTTGTTTGCAAGTTAACCGTGAGCGGCAAAGCACAATTAAGTTAATAAATACCGTTTAGTTAATCTGAACCCAGCAAGCGAAGCATTAACTATCCAAGGTTAATTCGGCTACCTCGAAGGTGGTGGTGCGTGATTTCCTTGATTCTTGCATTTTTAATGGGAGGTATTCGTCCTCGTGAGACAACCAAAATGTTAAGGTTCTACCGGAACGTAATTCACGTTCAAAAACTACCTTGGTAACGTTTTTGTTGCCTAACTTGGTACTCAGTATTTCATTACTGGTCGAACGGAGTTTATATCCGCGAATGCGTTTATTCTTACCATCGACTACATATAGTGATTGGCTATCGGCTATGTCGCCCTGCAAAAGTGCTACCGCGAACCACATAGAGCAATTGTCGACAATATACCCCTCAGGCAAGTCGACACTCTCACGACTGCCACTGGTATCGTTGAAAAAAGCCTTGCGCTGGGGCCAATCAAAATCAACTTTATAGTCTGTTTCGCCAATTCGCCCACCTTGGTACTTTTGTGATATGGCTTTACCGTCTTGAACCTCAAATTCGCAAGACTGTTGTTCATTGCTGCCCATGATAATAGCCGCCATGCCCTGAGCCTTGGTGATTGTCTCAATCGAATAGCCACTGTCGGTCGCCTTGAGAATGTTTTCTACTCGACCCAAGGTGGCGCTGCCAAATTTACTGCTGTCGAATTTGATGGTGTAGCTAATGGTAACTGGGGTTAATGCATAAGTTTGACTTGTCATGGATAGCAAAAAACATACGGCAGTGAGAGAGAGAAATTTGGTGAAAATCGTTTGCAAAATATGGTTGCCTATAAGCAGAAATAACGAGTTAACGCTAACTTACACCTCAAAGGTTTGCAACTGTTGCGTAGAGGTTTCACCATCTAGTAATACTTTGTCTGTCTCGATCGTTAAACGGTTTTCTGCAAACCACTTCACAGCGAGAGGATACAAGGCGTGTTCTATTTTATGGATGCGTTGTTGCAAGCTCTGATTGGTATCGTCAGGCCTAACGCCTAAACGACCCTGTAAGATAATCGGACCGGCATCAACTTCTGGCACCACAAAGTGAATACTCGCACCATGCCATTGGTCGCCAGCATCGATTGCACGTTGATGAGTGTTGGTGCCTGGATACTTAGGCAATAAAGACGGATGAATATTGACTAAGCGATTGCGGTAATGATTAACAAACTCTGCGGTCAAAATGCGCATAAAGCCAGCCAGTATGACTAGGTCTGGTTCGACCGCGTCGATTTCGCGCATCAGCGCTTGATCAAATTGTAGGCGAGAGTCGAAACTGCGATGTTCTATCGCACTTGTTGCTATCGCCGCGTTGCTAGCACGGGTTAAGCCATAGGCGTCTTTGTTATTGCTAATCACTAAGACGATATCGAGGGGTAAATCGCCTGATTTTATTTGCTCAATAAATGCCTGTAGATTGCTGCCGCTGCCAGAAATCAAGACAACTGCGCGCGTCAGACGAGAACGCTCAGAATCATTTAACAGGGTCTCAGTTTTTTTTGACATAGCTAGGCGGTAATTAGTTGGTTAAGCGCCGTTAAACGATGTGAACTTGTTGTTCTGATTCACCGTCTTTAATCTCGCCAATAACAAATGCTGACTCACCAGCTTCGCTTAGTAGGCTAATACTGCGCTCTACATCAGCTTGATCAACAACTAAGATCATCCCGACCCCGCAGTTGAAGGTGCGGTACATCTCACTACGCTCGATGTTGGCTGTTTCCATCATCCAAGTGAATAGGGCTGGCCACTGCCACGAAGACTCGTCAACAACCGCATGACAATCATCCGGTAAAACTCGGTTTAGATTACCCGGGATGCCGCCACCAGTGATGTGTGCCAAGGCGTGTACGTCAACCTGTTTGAGTAGTGATAAAATTGAGCGCACGTAAATCTTGGTCGGTGCCATTACTGCTTCAGATAATGGTTTGCCACCAATCAGGGTGTCCAGTGGAACCTCGTAAGTGTCGATAACTTTGCGTACTAATGAATAGCCATTTGAGTGAGCACCGGTAGACGCTAGGCCAATAAGCGTGTCGCCAGCTTTGACCTTGGTGCCATCAATGATTTTGGATTTTTCCACCGCGCCAACACAGAAACCGGCAAGATCATATTCGCCAGATTTATACATGCCAGGCATTTCGGCTGTCTCACCGCCAATTAAGGCCGCGTTTGCCTGCACACAGCCTTCACCGATACCTTCAACGACCTGTGCCGCTACCTCTGGTGTTAATTTGCCAGTGGCGAAGTAGTCTAAAAAGAACAAAGGCTCTGCACCCTGTACGATAACGTCGTTGACGCACATAGCGACCAAATCGATTCCGATAGTGTCATGTTTGTTTAAATCAAAAGCCAGTTTTAACTTGGTGCCGACGCCATCGGTGCCAGAAACCAAGATCGGCTCCTTGTAGTTTTGTGGCACTTGAAACAGTGCGCCAAAACCACCTAAACCGCTAAGGCAGCCTTCACGTTCAGTCCGTTTGGCGACGGGCTTAATTATGTCAATAAATGCATCACCAGCGTCGATATCAACGCCTGCGTCACGGTAGGATAAAGAGTCAGGTTTGTCAGATTGGGCCACGTTGTTGCTCCATCGAGGTTCAGTGTTAATCAATTTGAACGAGATTCTTTGTTGTAGAGATAGTCTCGCCGTAAGTGCGGCGCTATTGTAGCGGTTTCATTGGCTATTGTGTATCCAATAAAAGCTAGAGATAATGACGTATAAGGCCGTGGAGCCATCTAATTATGATTATCTATATACCAAATTTATTAACTCTTGCCCGTATCGGGTTGGTGCCTTGGTTAGTGGTTTTGCTGCAAAAACAACAGTTTACCTTGTCTCTAATAGTGTTTATCGTGGCAGGTCTAACCGATGCTTTAGACGGTTTTATTGCCAAGCGCTTTAATGCTGAAACCTATTTGGGTTCTATATTAGATCCACTAGCTGACAAGGGACTGCTGGTTTGCAGCTATATAATGTTGTCGATGATGGGTTTGATCCCATTTTGGCTGATGGTGGCGGTGGTTTTTAGAGATGTGGTGATCGTTGGTGGTTATTTAGTGATGGTGCTATTTTTTGGTTCGGTTAAAATGCAGCCATTGATCGTTAGCAAAGTGAACACGTTTACTCAGATCACTTATATTGTATTGGTACTTGGCGCACTTGCGGCCGAATACGATTTTAGTTCAATCCAGCCGATACTCAGCTACGCGGTATTGTTAACCAGTGTTACTAGTGGTCTGGCCTACGTCTATATTTGGTCTGTACGAGCGACAAATAGCAGCGAAGGCACAGGTATATAAGCCTCTATCGGTAGGGACAAAAAGACAGCAAGCAAAAGGCAAAGGGCCGAGATTTTTATCTATCATTTATGAATAAACAAGCAGGTCAATTGGCGTTACCCTTAACAAGTAATGATAAGGCGTCGTTTGAAAATTATTGGTTAGGCGACAACACTGAGTTAGTTGCCGTAATTGAGTCTAGCTTGACTGCGGGTGGCCCTAAGGTGGTGTATTACTACGGGCCATCTGGAGCTGGTAAGAGTCATTTACTATTCGCCGCTATGCGTTTAGCCAAGTCTGAGGCTATTAATACTAGTTACCTCTCACTAAGCGATGCCTATGTGTCTACCGACATGCTCGCGGTGGTTGATGTTGAGCATGTGGTTTGCGTAGACGACATTGATGCCTGGGCCGGTGATGTTGAAAAAGAGCGAGCTTTATTTACCTTATTTGAGCAAATTAAACATGCCGGTGGGCAACTGATCATCAGTGCGACTCAGCCGCCACATTCATCAGGTTTCGCGATTAAAGACTTGGTTAGTCGTTTATCAAGTGGGCTGATTTATCCGTTACAAGAGCTAAACGATGAGCAACGCTTCGAGGCGTTAAAAATGCGTGCCAAAGTAAGAGGCCTGTCGATTTCCGACGACGCGGTGCGATACTTACAAAGCCGCTCGTCGCGCGACACAGGTGAACTGTTCGAAGTGTTAGAGCGAATCGACCGCGCCTCATTAGTCGAGCAGCGGCGTGTCACTATTCCATTTTTGCAGAATTTATTGAAGCGCCAAGAGTAGCTGGCCTCTAACTCAGGTGACTGAGAGCAGCAGTAGAGGGGCAAGCAACTGCAAGCCAGAGAGCTTAGGGCAACATGCCTACATTGAACTCTGGCACTCACCTATTGGGGCTTTACCACCACAGGGTTGGTTCTTTTACCCTAATCGGCCTCGTTAAAACTATAAAAAGGGATCCATAGGGAATTCTAATGGTCACGATTAATTAATAAAATCAGAAAGTTAAGACTGTTTTTTTGCGATTTTAAAACTTGGCACACTAACTGCTTTACCCTGTTACGAAGGGCTGCAAGTGGCCATAACCATAATCAAACAGGAGTCAGGAAATGAACTTAGATCAACTGAAAGGTAATTGGAAGCAACTTAAAGGCAACCTTAAATCAGAATTTGGTAAGCTCACCGACGATGAAGTAAAGCAGGCAGAAGGAGGTGCCGAAGCCTTGGCGGGTATTGTGCAAGAGAAATATGGCCTGACAAAAGAGCAGGCGGAAGACAAAATTGATGAGTTTATGAAGAAGCATTCATAACTTGATTTTCGCTCTAGGCGTTCTATTGATTTACACAGCACAATTTTTAACTGCTCTCTATTCATAAAGCGAGGTACATGTTTAATTGGGCAATTGCATTTTCAATCATCGCGGGCGTCCATGGGGCTACCCGATATCGCGGGAATTACAATGTCAATCGCCTAGATCTTGTTTGTCACCAGATTGATCATGGTGATCTTTTTTTCATTACTAGAACAAAGCTTAAGATCTAAGCGCATTGATGTCGTAGTCTCACAGAGAACGTATAGGGGCGGTGAGATAAAGCTTTTAAACCCCTGAAAGGCGGTAATTGCGGTCAGCTTCTCGTATCTCAGTAGACGTCGTAGATCACAGCGACAATGAAGCATCTCAACGGGTTTTTATCACTCCTAAAATTTTTAAAGCAAGCAGTATAGGCACAGGTAGCCTAAAGTTTATGTTTAACCACCATGGCCATTAAATTATCCCCATTGCCGTACAAGCATGGCGACCTTGAGCCATTTTTGTCTGAAGAGTCAGTGATGCTTCACCGCACGTTACATCACCAAAATCATGCCGAAAACCTAAATGCTGCGATACGCGGAACTAAGTTCTCAGATTTAAGCCTAGCCGATATAGTGCTTGAGGCTGATGGTGCGATTTTTAGAAATGCAGCACAAGTGTGGAATCACAACTTCTATTGGCGATGCCTGACACCGGAGTCTGGGAAAAGGCCGGTTGGCAAATTACTTGAAGCTATTGATGCTCAATTTGGGACTTACGATGAGTTTCGGTGCGAGTTTAAACGCAAGGTTAAAAACAACTTTGCGTCGGGTTGGACATGGTTGATCTGTACATCAAGTGGAAAATTGAAAATCATAAACACCCGCGATAGCGAGACCCCTATCGTTGACGTGAATACCATGCCTTTATTGGCACTCGATGTATGGGAGCACGCCTATTATCTAGATTACAAAGGCGACTGGGCCAATTACGTTGACAATTTTTGGAATTTTGTCGACTGGCATTTTGTGATACGCAATTTCGAGCGCGCCTAATTAGACTCGTTTAGTTTAATCGACGAGCGGGTGCTCTGCTGAAATTACGGATTGCGAAACTTGTTTGCGGCAACAGCCAGAGCATTAAATAATTTGCTTTGTATTGGTTCAAAAATCAAATACTCGGGATGCCATTGAACGCCTATGACAAATTGTCGATCACTACTTTCAATAGCCTGCACAAAGCCATCATCATCATGACCGACGACGTCTAAACCATCGCCCAGCTTATCGACTGCTTGATTGTGTAAGCTGTTTACCTGAACGTGCTGTTTCGAGAAAATTTCATTTAGATAACTACCGGATTTGATCGTTGCTTGCTTGATCGGGAAAATACTATTGCGATTAGGCGTCAGCTTGCGCAATGGCCTAAGATCACCAATCAAAGTACCGCCTCGTGACACGTTTATTAGTTGAGCACCTCGGCAAATACCCAGCATGGGCAACTTTTTCTTCAATGCCAATGCTATTACTTCAAGCTCTAACTGGTCACGAGCGGCATCATACACGGCGCCTCCAGAGCCAGTTGCCCCATAGTGCTTGGGGTCGATATCATTGCCACCACCAATAATTACACCGTGTAAAATATCGGGGATTGTTCCCTTTCCCGGGCTCAAATAAACACCTCGTAAGCCTGCACGCCATAGTTGAAATCGGGTCGCCCACCAGGCAAACTTGATTGTCTTGGTTGGGCCTGTCACTAATACGATAGGTCGCTCACGCTTGCGGTGATCAATGGCTACATCGTTCATGTGGACTTATCTCGCTGATGCGGCGACTACTTGAGTAATAGCAATACGCTGCTGCACTCGCTCGCTCCAAGTGGACCCGAGCATAGGTATTGGCGAATCAAGCTTCTCAAGATACTCGTCGCAAACAGATTGAAGATTCTCGTCGTAAGCAAAATCTTCTACCGCCAGCCATATTTCAATGGTCGTATCCAGATTCCATTTCGGATTATCAATGTCGCAATTCGGAAATCGATAATGAAACGTCGGTCGTGCATTAACTCTGTCATCGTCGATGTATTCAAGTAATAGCTCTTGGTCTAAATGCGCGAATAAGGGTAATAAGTCGAGACTACGATTTCTGGTGGGATTGTACTGCATGTAATCTCGCATCAGTTGATCTAGCGTGGGTGTGTAGTCGCAGTGCAATACTTTTTTTACATAATCACTACCAAAATGATTAATGTAGGGCGTGATTCGACGGGTCATATCGGTCTTTTCGGTCACTTTGATCCATTCGTATAGACAAAAGAAACTTTTTAAATAATTGACAATTGTTCGTGCTTCTAAGTCTACGAGTTCTGGATTTAGATGTACTCCGAAAGCGTAGTGTAATTGCTTTTTGGTGCCTTGCGCACCGAGCTCGCGATAGTGATCGATTAGTGGAAATAGATCGCTAAGGCGCCCAAATTCAATTGGTGGTGTCACGACCTCCCATGGAACAACGCTTGACGCGACCGACGACACTGTTTCTATGTAGGCTCTTTCTATGCTCGGTTCCGCTTGTGAAGGGTCACCATCGATTGACGAGTCTTCGCCTATTTTTTTTACGTCCTTGGAGTCTAATTCGACCTTGAACTTTCCAAGCTCTGCCGTTTCGATGGTTATTTCGAATGGCGAGTTCCAAATAATCTCGCCTCCGAAAGCTCGGCCGATTTCGTTTGCGATATCCTCCGCTTCAACACCCGCAAATTCGATTTCCACGCCCATTCGCCGCAGCTCACCTTTATGGTTTTTCGGCCTTTCGGTAAGGGTCTTTTTTAATAGTTCTGTAGAATAGGTCATAGGTTTTTCAAGATCTGAGCTGCGGGAAAATGAGCGCTAACGGTGTCGCTCATTGAGTTCCAAATTGTTCGATCAGTTGGCTGGCGATGTGCACGTCTTCAGTATTTGCTGCTTGGCCTTTGCCCATCACAATATGAATCACCGAATCAACTTCGAGTGACTCGTTATAGGTGGTTACACGCATGAGACCAAGCCCATCAGGGTTAGTGAGGTCGATAAGGTTTTGAGTTTCATCATTTTCTCCATAACGCCTAATGTTAGTACAAACACTATGGTTGTTCGCCAGCGAGCATAGCTGTCTCGGCGGCGAGTAAGCTTAATATAGCTTCAGATACTTTCTTTGATGACGCTGGGTTTTGCCCAGTAACTAAATTTCCATCGCTTATAGAGTAGGGGGTCCAGTCGTCTTGCTTAGAATAAATGCCACCGCGCGCTTGCAATTCGTCTTCTAATAGAAACGGTACGATCTCGCTTAATTCAACCGCCGCTTCCTCAGAGTTACTGAAGCCGGTGACTTGTCGCTGATCAACAAGGTATGTGCCATCTGGGTTTCTAACGTTCAATAGTACAGTTGGAGCGTGGCACACTGCGCCAATTGGCTTAGCGGCCGCGTTCATATTCTCAATAAGTGCGATTGACTCGGCGTTGTTAGTCAGGTCCCAGAGTGGGCCGTGACCGCCGGCATAAAACACAGCGTCATACATCTGCGGAATTATGTTCGATAGTTTCTCAGTGTTCGCTAGTAAATGCTGTGCAGTAGTGTCAGCCTTGAATCGCTTAGTCGAATCGGTTTGTGAATCTTCTTGATCACTCTTAGGGTCTAATGGTGGTTGCCCACCTTCTGGCGATGCCAAGGTTACGCTCGATTGAGCATCGACGAATACGTAATAGGGAGTGGTAAATTCTTCGAGCCAAAAACCAGTTTTCTTGCCAGTCTCGCCCAAGTCAGAATGTGAGGTTAGGATCATTAAAATTTTCATAGTATTAGGCTTTACCAGTTGTTAAAAATCAGTGTTGTGCTAAGTAAACGGTGTTCTAAGTGAGCGTTGCCCAAGGTTACTTGAACTGCATAACTTTATTAGTGAAGACGACTAATGCCAAGCCGTTACGGCTTGGCATTACTGACGATTATACTAGTTAGTTGCGTCTTTTATGTCATCGGCAACATCATCAAGCGCGTCGCCGGCATCTTCTGTCGCATCGTCAAGTGCATCGCCGGCATCTTCCGTTGCATTATCAATTGATTCGCCAGCTCTTTCCATTGGTCCATCTTTCTCACAGCCTGCGATCGCTACCATTGAAGTAAGTAGAGAGATGAATAGAATTTTCTTTAAGTTAATAACGTTCATTGTGTGTCCTATTTTATGAAGTTCAATTATGGATTTGAAAAATTTAAGGCAAACAAGGGTTTTCTTGTCTAACCATGCCTAGGATAGAGCAATTGTCATGCCAACATACGCCGATTAAATCGTCAGTATGGATATGTTTTATCAACTCTCTGATTTTAATTGAGTTTTATCAGAGCATTTAATGTTTTTGGTCAGCTGCCTCCGTGCTCTGGAGGTTGGGGCAATGATTTTCTTAGAGCATTGAATAATCATGGGGCATATAAACAAGCGGAATTGGGGATTTCCCCTTATCGCCTAGAACCAGATCGCAATCAAATGTCCTATCACGGGTATTGGACGTATGTCGCAAGCGTTGTTCTGGATGTTTTCATGCGGTTTTCGATGTTTTTCTTGATCCTTATCAGTGACGATTTAAATGTTGGCACGAAACCTGCTAATCACCTTGTGAGCGGAGAGTAATTAACTCTCTTTTACTATACCGAACCCAGGAATAAAATAATGAATTTAGATCAATTGAAAGGCAACTGGAAGCAATTAAAGGGCAACCTGAAATCAGAATTTGGTGAACTTACTGATGACGAAGTAATGCAAGCCGAAGGTGACGCAGAAAACCTCTCTGGTATCGTTCAAGAAAAGTACGGTCTGACTAAAGAGCAAGCCGAAGAAAAAATTGACGCGTTTATGAAGAAGTTTTCATAAGCAAACCACTTTTACAAGATCGCTGGTCGTTGCTGGTTTTTACTAAACCGCAATATGATTTTTATCCACCTTTAACTTATTAGGAGAACATTATGTTTAGTTGGGCAATTACATTTTTTATCATCGCTATTATTGCAGGCGTACTAGGCTTGTCAGGTATCGCTGGAACGGCATCGTCAATCGCTTACGTTCTTTTTGTTGTAGGCTTAATCTTGGCGCTTATCTTCTTTCTCACCGGAAAAAAGCCTAAGATTTAGAGCTAATATGAAGAGCGGGGCGAAGACGCTGATTCAATGAACATGCTTTTGTTTCTATCCCCAGTCTGCATTTATGGCAACGACCTACCAATTAGGCGTTGCCATAGACGCAGCAACATAAACAATGTATTCCGTCTCGAAGCGACACCAGCCCTAGACAGCCCTTTATCTGGACGATACGTCAATTAAATTTAAAGCCCTGCATAGGATAATTCGCTTTTCAGTCATACCTTTAGAAACTATTCTCAGAGACGTAGATATTCATTCAATTGCGG